>Ga0074044_10004380_pt1 | contig 11702 bp, 9 predicted proteins | sample BogForMeECP23OM1_FD_94443 | JGI IMG/M metagenome (GOLD analysis project Ga0074044, IMG submission 94443) | Bog forest soil microbial communities from Calvert Island, British Columbia, Canada - Bog Forest MetaG ECP23OM1 | ecosystem: Environmental > Terrestrial > Soil > Wetlands ...
CACCAGCCGGAGCTATACTGCCAACTATCAATCTCGCCCGACAATGCTTCGGCAGCGAACGGCGAAATGTCGCTTAACTGATTGTCTCAGCCCAGGGGTCCAGTCCAGTTCAGCCCTGAAGTCACTTTGAGAAAAACGAAAGCGCCCCGACTCCGGTTAGAGATCGGGACGCTCTCGAACAGCCCTCCCCCGAGAACTGCTCGATGAAAAGACTAGGCTCCGATGCGGTCATCGTGAATGGCTCCTGCGTGCCACGTGGCTGCACCGGTAGGCTATCTGCGGGTTCTGGAACAAGGTTCAGAAGATCAGAAATCGGCGGTCGCTGGACTGGAGAAAGAGGTCACCAAGGTCGATCCTGCCGACAAGCCCGATCTGGAAGAACGGCTCCGCTTCTTCCAATCGACTGATATGGCCGCTGGGGCCTCCCCTATTTGAGTCGAGAATTAGAATTTTGCATTTGGAAAATGCGAAAAATTCATTGCCCAACTGGCAACATGTGGGTTTAGACTGCCCCGAATGCTGGGCAGTATTTTCTTTGAGATTCGTCCCTGACCCGAGTTGAATCTGCCAAGTCCGATTCCTTTCCTCGCCAGCAACACTGGCGAATTGGAAGCTGACAGCATTCAGCGGCGTTTGCCCACGGCCGATTTGAATTGAAGTATTGGAGTGCTGTTATGGTCGCCAAGTGTACCAACCCTTTGTGTTCCGCCTCCTTTCGCCATTTGGAGGAGGGGATGCTGTTTCGACTGGAAACAGAGCCAACTCTTAGATCGTCCAATCTCAAGACGCCGGAATATTACTGGCTGTGCGGTAGCTGCTCAGCGGCGATGACGCTGCATCTCAGCGAAGAGGGAAAAGTGATACCTGTTGCACTATCAGCGCCAGTTCATGGTGGCCCTCATGGGTGTGGTTTCATCTCGTCCAAGCGGCAGAAAGGGCTATTGCTCAGCGGCGTTAGCTACTCGACAGAAAGACATAGCAGAGGTGCGCGATTCGTCGGAAGATGGAGAAGAGGCCATGCCGCATGAATGGGAGGAACTCGATGATGAAGTGGCGGCAGGGTCGAGTTGTCCGAAGGGCTGGCTCTTGGCGGGGATTCATCTCGCGTGAACGAGCACCAGAAACGCCACGGAAGCAGCGCGACCATCATTCTCTCTAACTTAAGGAGTGCAGCACAATGAAACCAAACCGCACAACGGCTACTCGGCGTCAAACGCCAGCCCTAGCAGTCATGAAATCCGAACCTGAGCTTCAAGAGCAAATCCGTCACCGTGCCTACGAACTGTACGAGCAGCGCGGGAGAGACGATGGGCACGAGTTGGACGATTGGCTGCAAGCAGAGTCGGAGCTGACTAAACCGAAGGCTAAAACAATCGCCGCATAGAACAAACAGTTGCGCGCGGCTCACTCCAACAGAAAATACCTGGCGTATTGATGGCCGGCACGGGCTCGACGTGTCACTCAGCGGTGATTAGTGGCGAACCTTCTCCCCTAAAGAAAAAGACAGGGTCGGGGAAAATCTAGCCATCCGGCTTCCCCGTCAGGCTAAAAGATACCCATGTTCGCGTGGTAAGAGGTGGTCCAGACCCTGCGGCTTCCGCCGCGTTCTTAGGAGAAGGTCGACGGGCCGCAGAATCCCCGAATTCTTTTCACACAGTGCTGTGAGACTGGTCACAGCCAAGGGTGAGCGCAGTGAGGTTGAATAGCATTGGCGGTGAAATCCCTGTGACTGAGTGCGGCTGCACGGGAAGCTGTGCCTAAACTGGAAGTTCCCGAGGCGGGCCCAGCGAGAGAAGACGATGGAAAACGCGGTCGGTCTAGTCATGACGGGCGGCGGCGCTCGCGGCGCTTATCAAGCCGGTGTTCTCAAGCGCATCGGCGAACTGAAACGCGCCCGAACAGAGGGCAATCCTTTTCCGATCATAGGAGGCGCCTCCGCAGGAGCAATTAATGGGGCTGCTCTTGCCACGGGTTGCGACGATTTTGCTCTTGCAACCCAGCGTATTGCGGAGGCTTGGGCGACTCTCGAACCTTCCGACATCTTTCACTGCGGCCTCTTGTCCCAGGCGCAGAATTCCCTGACCTGGATTCTCGATCTCTCCTTTGGAGCGATTCTGGGGGGAGGCAATGCCCGATCATTATTAGATGCCACTCCCTTACGCCACTTTCTCAATAAGCACCTTGACTGCGACCTGATCCAGGAAAACATCAAGCGTGGGCACCTCTACGCTCTCGCGATTTCCGCGACCAACTACAACTCGGGAAAAAGCTATCTCTTCATTCAGGGAAAGAAGGGCCACCCGATGTGGAAGCGGATCCGAGTGGTGACGATGGCAACGAAGATCACGGTCGACCATGTTTGCGCGTCTTCGGCTATTCCTATGGTTTTCCAGCCGGTAAGACTCAAAACCCCGCGTGGGTCCGCCTTCTTCGGCGATGGTTGTCTGCGTCTGCAACAGCCGCTCAGCCCGGTGATCCGCTTGGGGGCGGAGAAGGTTTTCGCGATCGGCGTCCGCTGCGGAAATAAAGAAAGTCAAGAGGAAGCCACAGATGAGAGAAACCCTTCGCTCGCGCAAGTGTTGGGAGTTCTCTTGAACGTTATGTTTCTGGACCATCTCGCAACTGACATCGAGCACCTTGAACATTTGAATCAGTTGCTCAACGATGGCCACATCAATCAGCTTGGGATTGAAGGACATGAAAAGATACGGCCAATTGGGACCTTCATCATTTCGCCTTCGGTCAACTTGTCCGATCTGGCAGAGCAGCACCAGAAAGACATGCCCGCTCTGATCCATTACTTTGTATCCAGTTTGGGACGAGACGCGGCCTCCAGTGCTGATCTGATGAGTTACCTGCTATTCACACGGGGCTACACGCGAGACCTGATTGAGATTGGTTATCTTGACGCCAGCGAACGAATCGATGAAATCGAAGAATTTCTCTATTCTTCCAACGAGGCAGACGCTGAAAACCCATTGGCCAATGTAATCGCAGGGAACGTGCCTAAGGCAGGCTCGGCAGCGAAACGGAACGGAAACTCGGTCAGATCCCGCGGCTAATCATCCGCCCGAATGCGACCGCACTCCCGATGCGACACGGATCACTGACAAACGTGCGCCGCAATACCATACGATGGAACTGTGGCAGCCAAACCCGCCAGGTATCTGAAGCCCGAGGCCCATAACGGAGGTTCGCATCACGGCCCGTGACCAATGGGAAGGAAGCTGCTGGCTTGGCATTGATCTTGGCACACAAAGCGTTCGCGCGGTCGCCCTGTCCGGGACCGGTCTTCTGGTTGGACGAGGCTTTGTTCCACTCACTACCCGGCGCGACGGTCCCCATCACGAGCAGGATCCCCAGGAGTGGTGGCGCGCGGTTGTATCTGCATGCCGTGCTGCTGTTGCCGGCTTGCCGGCCTCGTCCATCCAGAGCGTTGCGGTGGACGGCACATCCGGCACCATCGTTCTCGTCGACCGATCCGGCAAGGCGCTTACCGCCGGCCTCATGTATGACGACTCGCGGGCGGTGGCCGAATCGCGCTTTGTGAATGAGGCTGGCGCCGCCCTATGGGCTTCGCTCGGATATCGCATGCAGCCTTCGTGGGCACTGCCGAAGCTGCTCTGGCTGCTGCGCGCAAATCCCGACTTGATTCCCTCTGCGCGTCTGGCACACCAGACCGACTTCATCAATCTTCGGCTCGCCGGCCACCAGGTTGCATCGGATTCAAGCAACTCGCTCAAGACTGGCTTCGACCTTATTCGCGAGACTTGGCCACAGGAAGTTCTTGACACTCTCGGCATCCCTGATCACATCATGCCTGCGGTTGTCCGCCCGGGCACGCAAATCGGAACGGTTTGCCGAGAGGCCGCGACCATGACCGGCATCCCCGCCGGAACACCGATCATCGCCGGCATGACTGATGGATGCGCCGCCCAGATCGCCGCCGGAGCGCTGGAGGTTGGCAGTTGGAACTCGGTGCTGGGAACTACACTGGTCCTCAAAGGCGTGACCGCTGACTTGATTCGCGACCCTGCGGGCGTCGTCTACTCGCACCGCTCTCCAGATGGCAACTGGCTGCCCGGAGGAGCTTCCAGTACTGGGGCTGGAATTCTTACGCGACGATTTCCCGAACGCGATCTCGACGTTTTAGACGCACAGGCAGCGAATCATGAACCGGCTACTGTGATTGCGTATCCCCTTGTCTCACGCGGGGAGCGCTTTCCCTTCATCGCGCCCGATGCGGAAGGATTTGTGCTGGGTGCTCCCGCCGGCGAGATTGATCTCTACGCCGCGCTGCTTCAGGGAGTAGCATTCGTGGAGCGGCTCTGCTTCGATTCTCTCGATATGCTGGGTGCACCCATCGGCGGCGACCTGACCTTCACCGGCGGTGCAACTCGTAGCCGCTACTGGTGCCAGCTTCGCTCCGACATCCTCGGACGTCCCGTACGCCTGCCGGAGAACGCCGAGCCCGCGCTGGGCATGGCCGTGCTTGCCGCCGCCAGCTCCCAAGCGCGGAACGCTGCTGGGCGGAGCGTCTGTGATGTCGCCCGTGAAATGATACGCATTCGCGAAGTGGTCAGCCCTCGGCCGGACCGTGTGGCTCGTTTTCACGAACCGTATCTCCGTTTGGTCGAAGAACTGGCGCGGCGTGGCTGGATCCAGCCGGCTCTTCGTGAACATGCTGAGAGGAGGACCAAGTAGAGTGACTCGCCTCGCGCTCGTTCGCCACGGCGAAACCATCTGGAACGCGGAAAACCGTTACGCCGGCAGCACCGACATTCCGCTCAGCAAGCGTGGTCTGGAGCAGGCGGAGCAACTTGCCAGCTGGGCGTCCGCAGCCGATCTCGCCGCCATCTGGGTATCGCCATTGCTGCGAGCGCGGGAGACAGCGGCGCCGTCGGAGCATGTAACCGGCCTGACGGCTCGTGTCGACTCCCGGCTCAGGGAGATTCACTTCGGTCGCGGCGAAGGGCTGACCGAAACTGAAATCATGCAATCTTTTCCGCAAGCTTTCGCTGCCTTTGAGGCTGATCCCGTTGTCCATTACCTGCCCGGCGGTGAGGATCCGCGGGATGTGGCGCTGCGAGCCATCGAGTGTTTCAGAGAAATTGAGACAATGCATAAGGGCGGCCGCGTTCTCGTCGTGACCCACAACACGCTGATCCGCGTGGCACTTTGTCAATTGCTGGGCGTGCCACTCTCCCGGTACCGCACTGTGTTCCCTACGCTCACCAACGGTGCGCTGAGCGAGATCGGCTTGCAGGACGGCCTGATCTCTCTGTTGAAGTTCAACTCACCGCTGGAATCCGCTGGGGCGGGGCACGCGGAGAATGACGAATCGGACGCCCCGGTATAGCGACGGGTTGAACTCGTAGTGGTAGTGGTAAGGATGCGGTAGAATACGCGCCTGGTGCGGGGATTCCGGATTTCGGGGAGGCCGCGAGCGCGCGCACTCCGCCGATTCTGAAGCTCTTAACGTGAACGATCTCTAGCGCGAACGATCTATGACGCGAATCATTCTCATCGGAGCCGGCCGTGGTGGAAGAGCACTGGTGGAACTATTCCACAAGGATCCAAGCATCGAGATTGTCGGAGTCGCCGACAAGGATGAAGGCGCGCCCGGCATCGTGCTCGCCCGGGAACTTGGCTTGCCGGTTGCCGTCAACTACAGAAAATTCCTAAAGGCTGATGCCGCTGACCTCATCATCGATGTTACCGGCGATCCTGACGTTGGCCGGGAAGTTTATCGCTTGCGGCCCCAGGGGACGGAAGTGGTGGGCGGCAAGACGGCTCGCTTCATTGCGGAGTTTGCCGGGAGCAAGAATCAAGCGGAGTCTCTCCAGGATCAATACCAACTGGCCCTGCGCGAACTCGAAGCGCGCGCGGAAGGCGAGTTCATCATCGGCAACAATCTGAAGATGAAGGAAATCGCGGGATTGATTTCCAAGGTCGCACCCACGCCCACGACCGTCTTGATCCGCGGCGAGAGTGGGACGGGGAAAGAGCTTGTGGCGCGAGCTATTCATCGCAGCAGCGCGCGCAGCAATCACCCGCTGGTGACGCTGAACTGCACGGCATTGTCTCCCGCTCTGCTGGAAAGCGAACTCTTCGGCTACCGGCGCGGCGCTTTTACCGGAGCTTATAACGACAGTAAAGGGTTGTTCGAAAAAGCCGACGGCGGCACGATGTTCCTCGATGAAATTGGCGACATGTCGCTGGATGTCCAAGCCAAATTTCTGCGCACCTTGCAAAGTGGGGAAATTCGCGCCGTCGGCGACATGCGGACACGAAACGTTTCGGTGAGAATTGTCGCCGCCACCAACCGGAATCTGGAGACCGCCATTCGCGAAGGCACGTTTCGCGAAGATCTGTTCTACCGGATCAACACCTTCTCCATCACCCTGCCGCCACTGCGCGAGCGGATTGAGGATATTCCGTTTCTGGCGGAATACTTCTTGCTGCGCGCCCGAGCCAAGGTCAACAAGAAAGTAGACAGCATTGCTCCACCCGCGCTCGCGCTGCTAAAGAACTATTCCTGGCCGGGCAATCTTCGCGAACTGGAAAACATCATTGAACGGGCTGTCGTTTTAACCTCCTCTTCCGTGGTGGATGCCGAGCACCTTCCTCTTCACGTTCAAGACGTTGTGTCTGTCCAGCCTCAAATGGGGTTCATGCCGAGCAAGGCGCACGCGATCGAACAGTTTGAACGAGAGGCGTTGTCCAGCTATTTGCTCAAGGCCGATGGGAACGTCTCCCGAGCCGCGACGTTGGCGAAAATGCCGCGCCGTACGTTTCATCGCTTGCTGGCAAAGCACAAAATCTTGACCCGCTCCTCTCAGGGCCACGGTGAGACTAAAATGACTCATACGTGAGACATTATTATCCACATGGCGGCCATCATAGTAAATACAGCTTTTTCATATTGTTACAGACTTCGCTTTCTCTGGTTGGTGAGACAACTATGTCACTCATGAGGAAGGTCCAGAAATCCCTGCGTCCCGCGTTCCGTTCTCGCGGTTAGGCCCAACCGAGAGAAACAACAACTACTTATGGACTCGATGTCGGCCGCCGAAAACATCGAAGCGGCATTGGAACGGGAATTGCCTTAACAGGATATGCAGGCGGTCACAGCCGGCGAACCTGCCGGAACGACCTCGAAGCCAGAGTCCTGGGAAATAAGCAGACTTCCAAAGCGAAGAACGCCGGGCCAACCAGTCCGGCTGGGGTCTGGACCTGCGCATCCCGCCGACAGCGGTCAGTTCAAGCACATTCGTCGTATGGGGACGGGGCTTTGCCCCGTCCAAGCGAGGCACAGCCCCGCTTCCACACGAACAGCGAAGAGACTTAGCAATTTTCTTGAGGGAGACAGAAATGGCTGGTAACAGCAATTCAGGCAAGAAGAAGAGCCGTTGGGCAGCGGGCATCACGCCGTACGCGGAAATGGGTTACTACGACGCCGATTACGAACCGAAAGCCACCGATATTCTGTGTGCGTTCCGTCTGGTGCCGCAAGCGGGCGTGGACCCCATCGAAGCGGCGGCGGCGGTGGCGGGCGAGTCGTCAACGGCAACCTGGACGGTGGTCTGGACCGATCGCCTGACGCCCTACGAGCATTACCAGGCGAAGTGCTACCGCGTCGATCCCGTCCCGGGCACGGATCAGTACATTGCCTACATCGCCTACGATATTGATCTTTTCGAAGAGGGCTCGATTGCCAACCTGACTTCTTCGATTATCGGCAACGTGTTCGGTTTCAAGGCGCTCAAGTCGCTGCGCCTGGAAGACATGCGGATTCCTCCGCATTACGCGAAAACGTTTCAGGGTCCGGCTCACGGCATCGTGATGGAACGCGAGTACCTGAATAAATTCGGGCGTCCGCTGCTGGGTGCAACCGTGAAACCCAAGCTCGGCCTCTCTGCGCGCAACTATGGGCGCGTGGTCTACGAAGCGCTACGCGGCGGGCTCGACTTCAGCAAAGACGACGAGAACATCAACAGCCAGCCTTTCATGCGCTGGCGCGACCGTTTCCTGTTTTGCATGGAGGCGGTGAACCGCGCCACGGCTGCGACCGGCGAGATCAAAGGACATTACTTGAACGTCACTGCCGGCACCATGGAGGAAATGTACGAACGCGCCGATTTCGCCAAGGAACTGGGTTCGGTGATTGTGATGATCGACCTGACGATCGGCTATACCGCAATTCAGTCGATGGCCAAGTGGGCGCGCCGCAGTGGCGTAATTCTGCACCTGCACCGCGCCGGCCACGGAACTTATACGCGCCAGAAGACGCACGGCGTGAACTTCCGCGTGATTTCCAAATGGATGCGCCTGGCGGGAGTGGACCACATTCACGCAGGTACGGTAGTGGGCAAGCTGGAGGGCGATCCCAACGCCATTCGCGGCTATTACACCACGTTACGGGCGAACAAGATTGAGGCCGACTTATCGCAAGGATTGTATTTCGAGCAGGACTGGGCGTCGCTCCCGGCAGTCATGCCGGTCGCTTCCGGCGGCATCCACGCGGGGCAGATGCATCAGCTGCTGCACCTTCTTGGCGAGGATGTCGTGTTGCAGTTTGGCGGCGGCACGATCGGGCATCCGGACGGGATCGCGCAAGGCGCGACGGCGAATCGCGTGGCTGTGGAAGCGATCATCCAGGGCCGCAATGAAGGGCGCGATCTTCTCAGCGAGGGGCCGGAAATTCTGAACAAGGCTGCCCGTTGGTCGCCGGAACTGCGCAAGGCGTTGGACATTTGGAAGGACGTTAGTTACGACTTTGAGTCAACGGATGTGCCCGATGCGGTCGGCACGGTCACGGTTGGATGAGCTGCACTTACTAAGCAGCCTGTAACAAGCTTGCGCTGTGAAATGGAGAGACGAATCATGCGAATTACACAAGGAACTTTTTCTTATCTACCCGACTTCACGGAAGACCAGGTCAAAGCGCAGGTGCGGTACTGCTTCGAGAATGGCTGGGCTTTCTCCATCGAGCACACGGATGATCCTCACCCCCGAAACTCGTATTGGGACATGTGGGGGCTCCCGATGTTTGACTTGCAAGACCTGAACGTAGCGATGGAGCGCATCGACGAATGCCGGAAAGCATTCCCGCAGCATTACATCAAGCTGAACGGCTATGACCGCACCAAAGGCAAGCAGACGACGATGTTGAGTTTCATTGTGCAGCGGCCCAAGAACGAGCCTGGGTTTTATTTGGAGCGCACTGAGGCGCAGGATCGCCGCATCCAGTACACCATTCGCTCGAAGGCGGGGTCAGCGAACTGAATTTATGTCGCGATATGTTCGCGACATAAATTTGAATTGTGGGGATTTATGCCACGAAATTGCGGAACTTGCTAGAACGCGAGAAACACCATGCACAAACTGGATACAAATTCCGTCGTGGATCGAGCGCTTGCCGGTGATCCCGAGGAGAGCCTCGTGGATATCGGCGCGGCGCATCGGGATTCCAATCTCGACGAAATTCTGGACGAGCTTGATCGTGAACTGGTTGGCCTCCAGCCGGTGAAGGCGTACATCCGGCGCGTGGCATCGCTGCTGCTGGTATCTCGGTTGCGCGAAAAAGTTGGGCTGGCCACGGAGCGCCCGACGCTGCACATGTCTTTTACCGGACATCCGGGCACCGGCAAAACCACCGTCGCCATGCGCATGGCGAAGATACTGCACCACCTCGGCTATCTGCGGCGCGGTCATTTGGTGGTTGCGACCCGCGACGATCTGGTCGGCCAATACGTCGGCCACACGGCTCCCAAGACGAAGGAGATTTTGAAGAAGGCAATGGGAGGCGTGCTGTTTATCGACGAAGCGTATTACCTCTACCGGCCGGAAAACGAACGCGACTACGGTCAGGAAGCGGTGGAGATGTTACTGCAGGCCATGGAGAATCAGCGCGAAGATCTGGTGGTGATCCTGGCCGGTTATGAAGATCGCATGGCAACTTTCTTTCGATACAATCCCGGGTTTCGCTCCCGTGTGGCGCACCACATCAGCTTTCCCGATTACACGTTGCAGGAGCTGACAACGATCGCCGAATTGATGCTGCGCGAGCAGAACTACAGTCTTGATAACGAGGCGCGACAGGCGTTTGTTGAATACCTGGAATTGCGGACCAGACAGCCACAATTTGCCAATGCCCGTAGCGTGCGCAATGCCATTGACCGACTGAAACTGCGTCAAGCCAGCCGGCTCGTCAGTGAGGGTGGATGTATTGGCAAAGAGCAGCTCGTTCGCATTGCCGCCGTCGACGTGCGTCAAAGCCGGGTTTTTCAAGGCGGGCTGGACGGAGAAGCCGAAGCGGGCACGGCAAGCGGCAAGCTATCGGTGCGAGACAAGAGCAAAAACGAGGAGGAGCGATGAAACGGAGACCAATTCTGCTGGGCATCGTGGGAGACAGCGCCGCCGGCAAAACAACGATCACGCGGGGACTGACGCGGCTGCTGGGCCCGGAGCGTGTGACCCACATATGCGCCGACGACTATCACAAGTACGACCGCCCTGAGCGCGCGCGTCTGAACATCACGCCGCTGCATCCCGACTGCAACTTTCTCGACATTCTGGAACTGCACCTGGAGCGTGCGCACTACGGGCAACCCATGCTTAAGCCGGTCTATGACCACAGCACAGGCTCGCTGGTGCGGCCCGAGTACGTGGAGCCGCGCGAGTTCGTTATTGTGGAAGGTTTGCTGGGATTTCACACGCCCGCAATGCGGCAATTCTACGACGTCAAGGTTTTTCTCGATCCTCCCGAGGACATGAGGCGCCTTTGGAAAATCAAGCGCGACACCACCAAGCGCGGTTATGCACCGGAGCAAGTTTTGCAGGAAATGGATAAGCGCGAGCCGGATTCGCGGGACTTCATCCGTCCACAGCGCGAATTCGCCGACATTGTCGTGCGCTTTTATCCGGAAAGCGGCGTGGGATCGGATCAGGCCGATGCGCACTTAAACGTGCATCTCGTGTTGCGCCCAACCATTCCTCATCCCGACCTCACTTATCTGGTCAACGGACAGGCTGCGGGGATTCGTCTCGAACTGGGGCGCGACTGTGGGCGTCCGGTGGAGTTTCTTGAGGTGGACGGCAGCGTGAGCCCCGAACAGGCCACGCAATTGGAACAAGCGATCTGGAAGCATCTTCCCGATCTGCGCCCGTTGCGCGCCGATCAGTTCGGCGATTACAACGACGGCAGCGAAGTTCGGCATAGCGATCCGCTGGCCCTCACGCAATTGCTCATCACCTATCACTTGCTGCGCGCTTATAGCAAGGACAGCCCCATGCCATTCGCCCGGCCGGTCGCGGCCCTCAGCCGATTGAACTCGGTGCCGGAGGAATCGCCCGTGGAGGCTGTCGCCAAACAGTGAGATTAGACCTGGTTACAGGCTTGTCCTCGCCGTAATCGGCTCATACCACTGAGCGTGTGCGAGCATCGTGCCATGAGGGTTCAAAAGCTGCCAGCAGGAGCATTTGTGATTCAGTTCAACCGGCAATTCGACCCCAGGAAGATGAAGCTGCTAATTTTCGACCTGGACGGTACACTCATCGATTCGCGCTGGGATCTAATCCACTCCGTGAATGCGATGTTGCGCCACTTCGAGCGTCCCGAACTGCCCCCGGAAGTAATCACAGCCTACGTGGGCGATGGGGCTCGCATGCTCGTGCGTCGCGCCCTCGGCGATCCTAAG
>Ga0074044_10004382_pt1 | contig 11698 bp, 12 predicted proteins | sample BogForMeECP23OM1_FD_94443 | JGI IMG/M metagenome (GOLD analysis project Ga0074044, IMG submission 94443) | Bog forest soil microbial communities from Calvert Island, British Columbia, Canada - Bog Forest MetaG ECP23OM1 | ecosystem: Environmental > Terrestrial > Soil > Wetlands ...
GATTACGCTGAGACTGAGGGTGCCCGACGCGCCCGCCCAGTTCACCTTTGTGTTCGGGGTGCGATGGTGCAGCCGGGGCATCTCGGTACCCCGCGGCAACGGCGTCCTGCTGGGCCGGCTGCCCCAGGCGGTGCAGGGCTGGAGCGAGATCACGGACCTTTACGTCAAGAAGTTCGGCCAGCCCCGGCCCGGTTCGCGGGTCTTCATCTACACGCGGCAGGTCGCCAACGGCCGCAAAGACGCGCTCAAGCGAACCTGCGCCGATGTGCCCCCGCCGGAGAAGTAACGGCCAGACCATGGCAGCGCCGTAGCAGCGCCGTAGTAATACCATAGTAGCAAGCATGTTGGAAGCATGTTCCTAGGATGTTCCTTGCTTGTTCTTAGCTTTTCCATCCTCTCATTTCCGCTGCCCCCATCCGAGGGGGCATATCCCCACTCCCGAACTGTAGTTTACACACGCCGGAAGAGTTGTCAAGGTCACAGCAGCCTTCGAATGCCCATTGGCATCAAGAAACGCCGGGAATCGTGTTGACATCCCGCTCAGTCGTCACACAATCAGCCGTAATGCTATGGGTGCGGGTGTCCATCGTTCGGATGTTTACGCCGCCAGGAGGGTCAGCGGCGGAAACGACAAACGCGTCGGCGTGGTCGAGATAGACTTCAACCTCGCCAATCCCGCGGGGCGGGACGTCAATATCCCCAGCCGGCACGACGGCGACGCCGAATTCAAATTCCTGGCGCGTGACACCGTCCCGCCCTACATGGACAGTCACCCGCTGCTGGTCGCCAGCAAACCCAAACTGCGCGGACACAAAGCCCCTTTCCTCGTTGCCGGCCAGGAGGTGAGCCAATCCACCGGCGAAATCACCGCCAATTGCGCGCCGCTGGCTTACAGGAATGCTCCTGCAGTAGGCGACCGGCCCAACAATCCACAAGCAAACAGTTCGACCCGGGCATGAACACGGACCAGCAAACCTACACCAAGATCTCCTGTCCAGCTTGCGAGCAACATATCGAGGTTCCCGCGGAGTTGGTCGGACAGTCCGTCGTCTGCCCCGGCTGCAGTCGGGGCTTCGTCGTTCCAAAATCGGCGAAGCCTCCGAGGTGGTCGCAGCCCAGGTGGTTCATCGGTTTGATAATCCTCCTGGTTGGTGTTCTCCTCTTTTTCGGCAGCGGGTTCCTGTTCAGACTGAACCTGCCTTATGTCTTCTTGCTCTCGATGGCGGCACCGCTCCTCTTCGTGTACGGGCTCGTGTACCTGATTGTCTGTCTTGTGGCCCGAAAAAAGGCCGGGATGCGCATTGGCATCTGGAAGGTTCAAACCAGCCTCGTTTCGCTCATCAGCACTTGCTGTGTCCTGGCGTTGCTCCTATGGGGAGGCTCAATGGCCCTGAGGGAGCAGCGAGACTTTGACTGGGTCAGCGCAAACTACATCCATAAATCCGAGCAGCAGCACGCCCCGATTTTCGAGGCGACCGAGCGAGCGATAAGAAACAAGCTGGTGTCTCCGTCCAGCGCCAAGTTTGAAACAATCGGCTCAGTGATCTACGATGACAAGGACGGCGATCTCGCTTACGTAAGACTTGAGGTGGACTCGCAGAACAAGTACGGCGCAATGATCCATTCCAAGTGGCAGGTTGACCTGCGCCGGCACAAACTGGACAAGGACGAGTGGTGGAGCGCCAGAAGCGTGAAGATGATTGAGACGTCGGAAAAGTGACCCATGGAGCGCCCGGATCCAATATAGGAGCTAGCCAAGCACCAGTGCATCAGTGGAGGAAACGCCGATGGGATTCTACATTCGCAAGAGCATAAGCGTCGGCCCGTTCCGGTTCAACTTAAGCGGGTCCGGAATCGGGGTTTCGACTGGCATCAAAGGATTCAGAGTCGGCACGGGCCCGAGAGGCAACTACATCCACATGGGGCGGGGCGGCCTATACTTTCGCGCCACGCTGCCAGGCTCCGCCCCGGGGCGAACCGCCTCTGCCCCCATTGAACCCGGCCTGACGGACCCCGCCACGGACGACGACCGGTTCCAGCAGCTCGAGTCTGGCGCGGCGTTGACCATGGTTGACTCGTCTTCAGCGCAGTTGCTGGACGAAATCAATGGAAAGGCCAGGCGTGTGACACTCTGGCCAATCGCTCTCACTCTGTCGGGCCTCGTCCATATCATGTTTGTCCCGGGTGGCGCTCCACTTTGGCTTCTCTGGCTGACCATCCCGCTTTCCGCCGCCTTGATCGCTGCCGCCGCCTATCGCGACAATATCAAGAAGACGGTTGTGCTTTTCTACTCGATGGAGCCCCACCTGGAAGAGGCGTACCAAGCACTCCATAGCGCCTTCGACACCGCACAGTGCTGCGGTGCGAGTTGGCAGATACCCTCCGAGCGGCACACCATCGGCCTGTATGATTGGAAAACGAATTCAGGCGTAGATGCCGTCGTGACCAGAAAGAGCATCCGTTTCGGCAAGGGCCACCCCTCCTATTTCAAGACCAACATCGCGGTGCCATTCATACCGGCACAGCGGCTCAAGCTCTACTTTTTCCCCGATCGCATCCTGGTTTACGACGGCTCCAGCGTGGGCGCGATAAACTACTCTGAACTCGCCATTGCAACGCGCAACATCCGGTTCCACGAGGAGGACGGCGTCCCGTCCGACGCCCAGGTCGTGGGGAGCACCTGGCGGTACGTGAATAAGTCGGGCGGCCCCGATAGGCGCTTCAATAACAACACCGAGATACCAATAGTCTTGTATGAACAGGTCCAGCTCGCAAGCCCGTCGGGTCTGGGAGAGGTTTTTCAGTTTTCCCGCCAAGGAATAGGCGCGGACCTCAAGAACGTCGTCACAGGGATGTCGAACGCCATCGCCGGCAAGGTGGAGGACCGCTACGCCGTGTGCCCGTGCAATGTCTGCAACGGGCACATCGAGTTCCCGGAGAGCGGTGCTGGACGAACGGTGACGTGCCCATTCTGCAAAATGGAAACCGTGCTGTTCATCCCAGCCCAGGCGGTCTGAGGCAGCCCGAAGGCTTCGTCCGTTGAGCACGATGCGGTCTTCCGCTGGGTGCTGACGGGCGCAGACGCGCCGGGTGAACGCGAAGTGAAGCGCAAGGTTCGCGGCGAGGACCGAGTAGCAAAGTATGCTGCGGTGGGTGAACTCCCGAAGTTCATCGCCGCTTTCGAGCGGGCCAAGAAGGCATCCAGCAAGGACGAGATCGTCAAGCTGATCACTGAGCATGACCTGCCACGTGAAGCTATCCCGACTCAGTGGCTCAACGAGGTCGAGGTTCGGGATGCCCTGCTGCAGCGCATGCCGCTCACGGCCCTGCTGTGGAACGATGCCTGGCGACCACCGTTATCGGCCCGATCACTTCAATTCTTCACCGATTGCAGCCTGCCCGGCCTGAAGAAAAGTTCTGATCAATTCGCCCTCACCGCATACGGTCATGCCGGAAAATCTCTTGAACCATTTTCCACGCGGAACCTCCGGCTCTGTGGCCAGCCAGTCAGCGAGCAGCCCAAGTTGATCAACCGCAATGTGGCGGGTCCTGACGCGCTCCAACAGGTGTGCCCATAGGTCCCGGGGGAGATCCTGTCGCCGAACGCGCGGCACAATTAATCCCCGTAAAAGCCACGCGTGATCTCAGACTTGAGTGTTTCCACTTCGGCTGGATCGTCTGAATCCACCATCCGTTGCGCCAACACGGACAGCTCTTTGCCCGAAAGCTGACGTTTGCGCGCCAGGTCGAAAGCAAATTCGAGGACGCGTGATTGTTCCTCACGAGGAAGGCGCATGATTTCATCAATGACTTTCGCTGCTGTCATTAGTCAACCCTAGCTCGAATTGGAATCGTGCGCAAATCCGATAGTTCGTTCGCTGCAGGGGACAGATCCGAGTTCCTTTCCCGGAGCAGATCGCCGTTCTTCAATCCGCCCCAGCCCTTCTCCTGTGCCGTGCTAATAGAGTGGCCCGGTAGGAACCTGCGCAACGGACGGAGCGCGCGAGCGTCGAGCAGAACTTTCACGCTGCGGGTTGGATCGTCAGTTTCTGGGCGTATTCGAGCACGGCCACCGCCTGCACGCGGGTGACGTCTGGAAAACAGTCGAGGTACTCGTCGAGACTGAGGCCGCTTTCGAGATTGGTGAACAGGCTGTCCACCGGCACACGTGTGCCCTTGAAGCAGGGCGCCCCGCTAAGGCGCTCCGGATCAACCCAGATCGGCACTCCCGGCGGATAATTCAATGGCAGGCTCGACTTCATTTCGTGGTTAATCTAGCAGAATCATACTGCTTGTCAGCGGCGAAGTTTGGCCGGCGCATGGCTTCGGAGAGAATCGCAAATCGTTAGTCTGAAATCGTAAATAGGTGGCCGGTTCTTGCCTCACCGCACGGGAGGCCAGCGCGGCGATGGCCCTGGTCACGGCGGCCACCGAACCCAAGGGATGACTTCCAACGGCTTTACCCTGGCCGACCCGAACGACCGCGGGATGCTGGACGTGGTGGGCTTCGCCAGCACTGAGCCGGCCGTCATCTCCGACTTCATCAGGGCCTGAGGAATAGGCAGCCTCATCGGTTCAAGGACACCAAGAGGCAACCATCCGCCCGCAAGTGGTTTACGTCTTCCGCTCTGGCGCCATCGGCTCACAGCCAAATCACGATATACAGCATTTATGTTGTAAATTGTGAATGGGTGTTTTATCCATTACACAGTGAAAACCGAGATTCAGGAAACAGACAAATTACAGCGGGTCGTCGCCAGATTGGTAGCGACCAGTCCGGCTGGAGTTAATCTGCTGCTGATCGGCGGATTCCGGTATCGCTTGCTCGACAATAGCCAGCGCTTCTCAGTGGATATTGATTATCATTGGGAAGGGGACCTGGAGGCAAAACAGCGGGAGCTACTCGGTCTTTGTCGGCGGGTAATTCTGGGCCAGGTCCGTCGGGAACTCGGTTACGAAGGTTCGGTCTCTGCCCGCACTGGGCCTGACGCAGATTCACCCAATGCAAAGTTCATTGATCTTCGATTTTGGAAAGACGATCTACACATTGAAATCCCGCTGGAAGTCACCCAAATCGTCTGCCTGGATCCGCCAACTATCCGAACCGCGGGTGGAACAGTGCATCCGACGCCTTCCGACGCCGACCTGATCGAGAGCAAGGTCATCGCGGTCCTGAACCGGATCTTCCTCCAGCACCGCGATTTGGTGGATATCTTTCTTTACGGAGACAAACTGCGCCCGGATTCACCCGCTCGGCTGAAGCAGAAGATGGCGAAAATGCAAGTCGGCCCGGAGACTGTTGCTCGGAGGTTGCAAGACCTGCAGGGAAACCGGGACTACCACGCGACCGCCATTCAGAAGGTCATTGACGAGCAGATGGATTCAACCGTGCTGCAACAGATGAATGCCGGGGGAGGTGGCAGAGCGGTTCTCGACGCAGCCTTGAATCTGATTATGCGGGTTTGTCCACCATGAAAACTCTGGAATGGCAAGACTTTTTCACCGAGCAGAGAGACCTGCACGGGAAGGTGGTTTTTTCCGTCGCGGAACTTGCGAACGCGGCACAGACCACACTCCATTCGGTGAATACCGAGCTCGGCCGCCTGGTGAGGCGCGGCATCATCCGTCGCTATGCCCACGGGCGGTACGGTCCAAGCCAGGGAGTGGATCCTGAAGCTATCCTGGCGGCGGTCGATCCGGGGGCCTACATCACGGGCTTTTACGCGCTGTTTCGGTACCACCTCGTCACCCAGGTGCCCACGGAGGTTACCTGCTTCACCCATCGTCGCCATAACCGGAAGTCCGATCGCATCACCCCGGCCGGCAAACTGAGGTTCCTCTGCATCCCCGCCAGCATTTATGCCAAGCCTGCGGACCAGGCGGTCGCGCCCCCGGAACAGGCGCTCTGTGATTTTGCGTGGCTGAACCTTCGTGACGGCATTGATCCGCAGTCCCTGGTCACATTTCGGAACCAGGATACGTTGAGCCGCCGGCGATTGAATACAACTCTGCGGCGTTATCCTGAAAAGGTCCGGATTTCAATTGGCAGGATCGCCGGCACCACCGCGCAAACAAATTCCGCCAATCCTCCACCATAAGACTAAACTCCGCTATGCATCTGCACATCCTTGGCGATCTTCACTTGGAATTTGGAACAATCAAGATTCCTGTGGCCGATGCAGATGTCGTCGTGCTGGCGGGTGACATTCATCTTGGTCGCGAGGGGCGCAAGTGGGCCAGGCATCACTTCTCCACCAAACCGCTGGTCTATGTTCTAGGTAATCATGAGTTCTATCGGCACGCGTTACCGGATCTTACCGAAACTCTAAAGCGGGAGACCGCGGGCAGCCACATCCATTTGTTAGAGAATGACGCGGTCGAGATCAATGGCTACACCTTCTTGGGCTGCACGCTTTGGACGGACTTTCAGTTGTCGCCGGATCCGGAAGCGGCGATGGAGGCAGCCGAGGGAATCATGAGCGATTACAGCATTATTCATTTCCGCCCGGAAAATCGTTTGCTCCGTGCCCGAGACACCGCACGGTTGAACTCGGAGTCCGTCGCCTGGCTGCGCAGCGCGCTGGCGCGCTGTGATCGCGCACGCACCATCGTTGTGACGCATCATGCACCAAGTTCTCATTCGGAAGCCCCGTATCATCTGAATAGCCCGCTCAATCCCGCGTTCGCTTCCAACTTGGATTCCCTCGTCGAGCAGAGCGGTGTTCCACTGTGGATTCACGGGCACACGCATTACAACGTGGACTACGTGATTGGTTCAACCCGCGTAATGACGAACCAGCGTGGTTATCCGGATCAAGTCTGCGAAGGCTTTAATCCTGCATTGATCGTCGAAGTGTAATTCCCAAGTCCCGTTGGCCGAGCAGCTCAGGCGACGGTCTGCAGAACCGTTCAGGTGGGTGTAACTCCCGCACGGGACTCCATTTCCTCGAGCATGGGTGTTGAGAGATACACGCCGGTCTTCCAAACCGGAATACAGGGCGCGATACCCTGATGCTCGACCATTTCCTTTTCCCCAGTTGAACCTGGTGTGCCAGCAAAGACCTCGCACGGTCGAAGGTGCTGGCGCACGGCCACCTGGCCGGATGCCGGGTTCAGTGCGCTGGGGAGTTCTTCAGAGCGTAGCCTAAAAGTGAGGCGCCTGCTTCGGGAGCAGGAGCAAGGGGGAGCGTTACACCCCGCTCTGACCATTTCACGCGACGCGAACACCGGTGCCGGCCAGGACCCTCACAGGCCTGGCTGCGGCGGTTCAACTCCGCGTTCGTGTCGCGATTGGGTTGCAAGCATTGCAGCGATGCAGCGGTCTCTTAAACCGCAGAGCACGGGGCAGCACCGTGGCGACCCACCAACTTCGGAATGGGGTGATGGAGTAATGGATTGATGGATTATTGAATGCCCAAATCGGATGGCTGTGTGTCCCATCAATCCAACATTCCAACAATCCATCACCCCATTCCTGCTTGCTCCCGTAGCTCAAAGTATCAGAGCGGGCGGATTCGAACCGCCAGGTTGCAGGTGAGATTCCTGCCGGGAGTGCCAATTTGCCGCGTTAGCCCAACAGAAGAGGCGTCCCGCTCAGAACGGGAAGGTTGAAGGTGCGAATCCTTCACGCGGCACCAGTTTGCTCCCGTAGCCCAACGCAGAGGCAGCGGGCTTAAACCCCGTTCAGTGTCGGTGCAAATCCGACCGGGAGCACCAATGTGTCCACACCGCGTGTAGCCCAATTAGCAGAGGCGTCCCGCTCAAGCCGGGAAGGTCGCAGGTGCAAGTCCTGCCACGCGGACCAACCCGAACCGGATTATTGAAGTGGTGGAGCGTTGGATTATTGGGGAGGCACTGGGCCGCATGCTCCGCTCATCAATCCAACACTCCACTACTCCACCACTCCATTTCTTTCGCTGCGCGCGTAGCTCAAAGAGAGCAGGCGGCTTTATAACCCGCATCGCACTAGATGAGTGCCTGGATCCGGAGCGTTACCGGACGCGCGTACCATTTCAGGCTGGGCCTCGGCCTTGCTCCTTTGCCTGTCGCCGGAGTCTCGGTTGGCACCTCCGGCCCATGTTGGCTCCCCCAAAAGGCCAGCCTCTGGCCCCTCACCCACCGCCACCCTCCCGGCCCATTCCCGCGGATAGGGCGGCAGCCCCGCCGGAGTCCCCCCGGAGCCTCCCCGTAGTACCTCTTATCCCCGATAAGAGGTACTACGGGGAGGCTCCCATGAGGCTCCGGCGCGACCCGCACGCGGTATGGTGGCGGTGAGCGAGGGTATCGCGGGCGGCTTGACTATAGTTGTCTGGCAGCAGCATCACAAGGGTTTCAGCGCATCCCATTGGCAGCCAGGCACTTGCAGCGCCGACGACTCTAGGCGCCGCGATTGCGCCAAATCGTTGCTGGAGGGCCAAATCCGTATCCCGGGCTCAGATGGCTTAGAACCAGGCAGCCTTGGACGTGCAAGTCGTCTCGCGCCGACCAATCTCAGCGCCCCCAGAGCATTTTGAGCGATGCACTTGCTCGGTAGGCAAGGGAACTCGGTGCAACTCCGGGTGGGGGCCCCATTCTTCTTCATCCGGAAGCGTCGCAGTCGAGCCAGCGCTCAGGCGGGTTTCATAAGCCCGCTGTGCCCAGGGCAGCACTGGGGATTGCGACCACTCCGCCTCCTTGCGGCAGCCCGCAGGCTTCCTTTGTATGAAAGTCGCGCCGGGGCGGCACCGGCAGGAGGCTCCATCCATTTCGCTCGCGTAGTCCAACAGCAGAGACACGACGTCGAGAGCGTCGCCAGTGCAGGTGCGAATCCTGCCGCGAGCACCATTTGGGCCTGCAAGCATTAAAGTGATGCAACGGACTTTTAATCCGTTGAACAGGGAGCATTACCCTGGCGGGCCACCATCTTCAGATTGGAATGATGGAGTCGTGGATTGTTGGGGTGTTGCTTGAACCTGCCGCTGTGTTTGTGCCCATCAATCCATTACTCCAGCAATCCATTACCCCATTGCTTCTTGCCGGGTCGTCTAACAGCAGGACATCGCCCTTTGAAGGCGAGCGTGGTCGTGCGAGTCCATCCCCGGCAGCCAGCTTCCGCTCGGTGGTGAAATAGCATCACGTCTGGCCTACACCCAGAAATCGGAGGGGCAGAACCTTCCCGAGCGACCATTTGCCTCGTGGCGTAATCAACAGCGTGCCGGTCTCTGACACCGGAGGTCCTGGTGCGATTCCAGGCGAGGCAGCCACTTCCATTTACGATTTGCGATTTGGGATTTGCGATTTGGAATTGGAAGCCGAACAACTAAGAACGAACACCTGGAACAGTTTTATGAGCAACATATTGACGAAAGCGACCGTGCTGGTGCTGAACCGCAACTGGCAGGCGATCAACGTGCGCACGCCCCAGGAGGCGTTCTGCATGATGGCCACCAACGTTGCCACCGGCCTGGAAATCGAAGGCGAGGACCACATCCGTCCTGTAACCTGGGAGGCGTGGATCACGCTGCCGATTCGCGACCAAGACGAGGCGGTGCATACCGCGCGCCTCCAGATTCGCGTGCCGACCGTTATCGTGGCGGTGAACTACGCCAAGGTGCCGAAAAAGCGCCCGAAGCTCTGCACCCGCGCGATCCGCGAGCGCGATGGCAACCGCTGCCAGTATACCGGCCGGATCCTCCACCCGGACGAGGGCAGCCTCGACCACGTTGTCCCGCGCTCGCGCGGCGGCAAGGACGCCTGGGAAAACCTGGTCTGGTCGGCCAAGGAAGTGAACCAGCGCAAGGCTGACCGCCTGCCGCACGAAGCCGGCCTGAAGCTGCTGTCCGTTCCGCGGGCGCCGAAGGAGCTGCCGGCTTCCGCGCTCATTCGCAACCCGGGCGAGAATGGGGACTGGAAACTGTTCCTGAACGAATGAAACAACGGGAGAGCGAACGTCAAAGCTCGCTCTCCCAGAGCAAATGAACTAATCTCAAGAATGTTGCAGGTGAACAACATGGCACCGAATTACTCGCTTGACTTCCAGGTCGAGCAATTGGCTGACGACAGAACCGACCTGGAGTGCCCGGTCCGCTTCCGCCTTCAACCGCTGCTCAAATGACTGACAGCAATACGCCCATTTTCAGCGATCAGGACAGAAGTGGGATTCGCGTGGCCGCGAACAAGCCACTCGTATATCTGGATTCCTGTGTCTGGATTGATGTTGCTGAACGATTTGAAGATTTGTCGCTGCAGTGTAGAGCTCTCGTCCAAACAGGGAAAGCCCTCTTTCCAGTTTCATTTTCAACTGTGACTGAAGTCATCGAACAGCCAACGGCAGTGAAGCGGTCACGCGTGGCGGCCCTCATGGATGATTTGAGCAAAGGACTTTGTTTCCGGACTTCTAAAACAATTCACGAAATGGAAGCAAATCTCGCACTGCCCGTCATTCTGGCCGCGTCTGAGATTGCATTCAAGCGCGAGGAGATTCTGACGTGGATCGTGGAGTTTGCTGGGAGGATGACTGTCCGCTTTCCACCGAGTTGGAATCGCGCGAACGCCGACAAGTTCACTCGCCTGCTCGCAGACCGACCGGAACTTCGCTCCGTGAAATGGCTTGTTGACCATTCTCCACCAGGTCAGCTGCGTCTCGAAAATGCTGAACGAATGGAACGCTACGTCCAAGAAATGACTGCCGTGAGGGCGAGAAGCCTTCTCCACTATCAACATTTGAACAAAGACGCTCGGTGGAAGCAGTTGCTTCTCGAAGAGCGCACATCGGTCGTGAAAAGGCTCATCTCCCCAGCGATGAGCAAGAACTTGCTCAACGTTGTTGGGCAGGAAAAACTCCTGGATACGATGGCAGCAATTTCAAGACAAGTGGGAGAAGGCGGGCAGCATCGTCTTGATCGAATTATGAAAGCAATGCCTTCCTTGGATCTTTACTGCCACATCATGGCCGAGCGTGGCTGCAACCATTCTCGGAAAGCACGCGCACAAGATTTTTTCGACGTAGAACATGCGGTCGTTGGCGGCGTTTATGCCGATTTCTTCGTTACATCGGATGGGAATCTCTTTGATTTGCTCACCCAGCGTTGCAGGATTTCTGCCGACCGCGGTTGCCGTGTTGTGCGGGGTGTCAAAGGTCTTAAAGAAGCGTTAAGACAAGTTGCTAACTGATTAACCGCGCGATGAACACTAAAGATTTTATCCGTCTCGGTATCCCTCTGGGTGAAGCGACCCGGCGGGCAACGGATTTCATCAGCAGATTCATCCTCGCCGGCGGCGATAAAACCCGTTTGGAAGAGGAAGTGAAGGCGATCATCGCCAATCCGTCCGCTTTTACGGAGGACAACCTGCGAGGCGAGTTGTCCAAGGTCTTGCTGAATGCTCCGCCCCCGCCACGCACCGAGCCGGCCAAATACCGCCAGTGGGGCCAAGGCCTCGAGCACGAGGCCGTCATGCAGATGGAAAGGGCATGCCTGCTGCCGGTCGCGGTAGCGGGCGCCCTCATGCCGGATGCCCATGTCGGCTACGGTCTCCCGATCGGGGGGGTGCTGGCCACCGAAAACACGGTGATTCCCTACGCGGTGGGCGTGGACATCGCCTGCCGCATGAAGATGACTGTCTTCGACCGCGAGGTAAAATCGATCTCCGGGCAGAAAGACCGCCTGGCGAACATAATCGAGAGCGAGACCCGCTTCGGGGTCGGCGTGTGCTTTCAGCA
>Ga0074044_10004385_pt1 | contig 11695 bp, 9 predicted proteins | sample BogForMeECP23OM1_FD_94443 | JGI IMG/M metagenome (GOLD analysis project Ga0074044, IMG submission 94443) | Bog forest soil microbial communities from Calvert Island, British Columbia, Canada - Bog Forest MetaG ECP23OM1 | ecosystem: Environmental > Terrestrial > Soil > Wetlands ...
ACGCTGTGGTTCGCCCAGGCGGCGGGCCAGGGCGCCGAAGTGCATTATGCCGACGGCAGCGCGGAGAACGCGCACCGCGCTCAGGCCTATTTCCACCGCGCCGGGATGGCGGATCGCATCCACATCCACGTGGGCGTAGCGCAGGAGAAGCTGGCCGAAACCCCGGGCGACTTCGACATCATTTTCATTGACGTGGACAAGGAGCAGTATCCGGCGACGCTGCGTCTGGCGCTCCCGCGCGTGCGCCGCGGCGGGCTGCTGCTCACCGACAACACGCTGTGGAGCGGCCAGGCGGCGCGGAAGGCCAAGCGGGGCGACCAACGCACGCGGGGGATCCAGGAATTCAACCGCATGGTTTTTGCGTCAAAGGAAGTGTGCGCGGTCATGGTGCCCCTGCGCGACGGTTTCACCATCTGCCGCAAGAGTTGAGGCCATCCCCCGGCAACGCCGGGCTCGCCTGCCCGATGCGGGCCGGCGTCACCGGACGAGATTCCGCAAAATGAAGATCAGGTTGGCGGGGCGTTCCGCCAGGCGGCGCATGAAGTAGGGGAACCAGTCGCGGCCGTAGGGAATGTAGACGCGCATGCGATACCCTTCGCGGATCAACTGGCGCTGCAGGTCGGGCCGGATTCCGTAGAGCATCTGGAATTCGAATTTGTCTTTGGCAATGGACTGCTTTTCCGCGAACTCCTTCGTCGCGGCGATCATCTGCGGATCGTGCGTCGCGATTCCGTGATAGACGCCGCTGGGTAGCATAATCTGCATCAACTTCACGTAGTTCGCGTCCACGTCCTTCTTTTCCGCAAAGGCGATCTCCGGCGGCTCCAGGTAGGCGCCCTTGCACAGCCGGATGCGGCAGCCCGCCGCGATGAGCGCTCCCACGTCCTGCTCGCTGCGCCGCAGGTAGGCCTGGATCACCGTGCCGACCGCGGGCGACTGCCCGCGCAGGCTCCGGGCGATCTCGATCGTGCGTTCGGTGTACGCGGAGCCTTCCATGTCGATGCGCACGAAACTGCCCAGCGACTCGGCGTGCTTCACGATGGGAAGCATCTGCTCCAGGCAAAAATCGGCGCCGAACTCCAGGCCGAGCTGGGTGAGTTTGAGTGAGACGTTGGCGTCGAGCGTGTCCCGCGCGATGCGGTCGAACACGCCGAGATACATGTCGCGGGCGCGCAGCGCATCTTCGCGCGAAGCCACATTCTCTCCTAGGAAATCGAGTGTGGCCTTCATGCCGGCCTCGTTCGAGGCGCGCGCGGCGGCGAGGGCCTCGTCCAGATCTTCGCCCGCGACGAAGCGCCGCGCCGTCCGCCGCGCCAGCGAGTTCGAAAGCACAAATCGTTTGGCCGCGCGGTTCTGCGAGAGCGCGATGAGCGTGGCCCGGATCATCGGAGCGATGCGGTGAACGGCGTCTTCAGCGAAAGTAAATGCGCCGCCCCGATGGCGGTGTCGTCAAATCCTGGACGGCCGCGGCGAGCGTGCGGCGGAGTGGGGTCCGTGCCGCTCAGTGGGCTTGCTCCTGGGCTTCCAGAAAGCGCTCAGCCTCGAGGGCAGCCATGCAGCCGGAGCCGGCCGCGGTAACGGCCTGGCGATACAGGTGGTCCTGCACGTCCCCGGCGACAAATACGCCTTCGACGCTCGATTTCGCGCCGTCTTTCGCCACCAGGTAGCCGGCCGCGTCCATCTCGAGCTTGCCGCGAAACACTTTGGTGTTGGGCTCGTGGCCGATGGCCACGAACATGCCGTGCGTGGCCAGGTCCATGGTCTTGCCGTTTCCCGCCTGGCGCAGGCGAATGCCCTCGACGGCGCCCTTGGCCACGTCCAGCACATCGGTCACCACGTAGGGCGTGAGGAATCGGATCTTCGCGTTCTGGCGCGCGCGCTCCAGCATGATCTTCGAGGCGCGAAACTCGTTGCGCCGATGGATGATGGTCACCTGCGTGGCGAACTTGGTAAGGAAGAGGGCTTCTTCCAGCGCCGTGTCGCCCCCGCCCACCACCACAACTTCCTTGCCCCGGTAAAAATATCCGTCGCAGGTGGCGCACGTGGTGACCCCGTGGCCCATGAGCTTCCGTTCGTTTTCCAGGCCCAGCAGCCGCGCGGATGCGCCCGCCGCGACGATCAGGGTCTCGCACTCGAATTTCTCCGCAGCCACCTCGACGCGGAACGGCCGCCGGGAAAGGTCCACGGCGGTGACGCTGCCGGCCCGGAACGTGGCCCCGAAACGCTGCGCCTGTTTGCGCATGTTCTCGATCAGGTCCGGGCCCATGATCCCGTCGGGAAAGCCGGGATAGTTCTCCACCATGGTGGTGATGGTCAACTGGCCCCCGGGCTCGTGGCCGTCAATCACCAGAGGCGCCAGGTTGGCCCGCGCGGCGTAGATGGCGGCGGTCAGGCCGGCGCAGCCGCTTCCGATGATGATCACTTTCTGCACGTCGTCAGTTCCCCCCGCGCAATTCGATTCCGCGCGCGCGCTTCAGGTTACGCGGGCAGTCCCCGAGATGGGGATGCCGATTCTAGCATCCCCGCGGAAAACGCCGCCACCCAGAGCCCGGCGCCTCGCGGGAATCGCGCGAAGGCACAAATTTACGGTGGCGCAGAGTTGCCTCCGAGTTTCTTGATTCCCACGTGTTTACGGAGTCGGCGGATCAGATCGGAATCCTTGCCTTCCGAAATCTCTTGCTCCAGCTCGAGGAGGGCGAAGTGGACGATGTCATGGTGATGGACCTCCTCGGGCGCCAGCGCTTCGCTGTAGTGCAGCCAGAGTTTGTGAATCAGACCGACCTCGCTGGAAGTAAGGTGCGGAGTGTGTGGGCCGAGAAAAAAGACGGTCTGCTGGAGGCCGGGGGTAAAAATTTCCATGCCCAGCTCCGGGCGTGGAGCGGGCAGACGCTCCCAGGCCAGGCCCATCAGCCGGGCCTGCTCGGCCACCTCGAGTTTGTCCGATTGGCCGAGAACGATGGTGGAAGATTTCAGCGCGACCCCCGCACGCACCATGGCGTCCCACACATCGGTGGCGGCGACAAGCGCGAGCTTCACCGGCTTGCCGTGCTTTTCCGCCAGCGCCAGGGCCTGGGTAAACAGATATTGTTCGACGCTCGAAAACAGTTGTTCCGGCATCAATCCCGATTCTCCGGAGCCGGCGCGGTTAAGCAGGCGGACGTGGAGCACCACCACATCTTTGCGCGTGGTGCGGATGCGCCCGAGCGCGGCATCCAGGTGGTACAGTTTGTGGAAGTTGCTGATGGGCACCAGGACGCTGCCGGGGCGCGCGCCAATCGCCGCCGGCGATATCTCGTCGTGGGATTCCATGTGGAACTGGTCCAATTCGCCGTGGGCGTGGCCGCGTTTGTGCGCCAGGCGCTCGGAAAAAGTGAACAGGCCGAAAAATACCAGCGTGAAGATCAGCCCCGAGATGGTAGCCACCTGCTTGGTGAGCAGGTTGGTGATGGCGATGGCCGCCAGAACCGTGGCGATCATGGCCAGGCCCAGCGGAATTTCCTTCGAGCCGATGCGAAGGTTCAGTGGCACGCGGTACTCGCGGTCCCCGGGATGCGTGAAGCGCAGGACCAGCACCGCAAGCGCTTTCATCACGAAGCTCCAGACCACCCCGAAGGCGTAGGCCTCGCCAAGGGTATAGACGTTGCCACGGCTCAGCAGAATGGTGATCACCTGCAGCGCCACCACCATGTTGATGATCCGATACGAGGTGCCGAACCGCCGCTGCGGCTGCCGGAACCAATCGGAGAGCACTCCGTCTTCCGAGACGCGGTTGAGCACGCCGTTCGATCCCACGATCGCGGTATTCACCGCCCCGGAGAGGATGAGCGTTCCGACCACGACCACGAAACCCTGGAAAGCGAGCAGCACGGGGAATGGTCCCACCAGATGCAGCGCCAGCCCCCCGATCAGGTTGTCGTAGTACTCCTTGCGCTGGGCGTCGGGGATGATCATCACGGCAAAAAAGGAAACGAGCGAAGTGAAGAGCAAGCTGTACAGGAAAATGACGAAACCCGCCTTCTTCAGGTTGGGCAGCTTGGGGTGTTCAATTTCCCGGTAGACCTGCGCGAGCGACTCCTCGCCGCTCATGGCCAGTACGGAATGGCCCAATCCGATCAGGATGCCCACCAGGGCAATTCCCTTCACCCACTCGATGTGCAGCCACCCCAGCGCAGCGGCATTGAATTCCAGCGAATCGCGGGAGGGAAGCGGAGGCAGGTGCCCGCCGCGCACCCACAGCGTGTAGCCGCACCACCCGATCAGCAGCACCACCATGACCGTGGTGAGCTGCATGATGCGCAGCGCCTTTTCACTGGAATCCGGGATGCCTTTGATGTTCTGCCACCAGAAATACAGCGTGACCAGAATGGCGAAGGCCGCGGCGGCCGCATCCTCGTTTCCCAGCGATGGCATGTGCAGGTAGCGCAGAAGTTCGTTGATGAAACCCACGATGTACTGCCCCGCGGAAACCCCGCTGATCGGGCCGGTGAGTACGTAGTCGAACATCAATGCGGACACGGAGAATTTGGCCAGCGTGCCGCCCATGGCCTCCTTCACCACGCGATACACGCCGCCGCGCACGAACATGCTGCAGCTTTCCACGTACACAGCGCGCACCGCATAGGAAAACAGCATGATGCCGAGAATGAACCACGGGGCGGATCTGCCGACGGCGTGCTCGGCGATTCCCCCGGCATAGTAAGCGGAGGAGGCCAGATCGTTCAGCACGATCGCCGCCGCGCGCCAGAAGGAAATGAAAGACAGCAGCGCCGTGGAAGCGATCAGTATGCGGGGCGGGGCTGCTGGGCTGGGAACGGCGATGGAGGGGATGCTCGCGTCGTCGGAAGGCATCACGGGTCTCGGGGCAACCGGCGAACTATACGCCCGCGCATGCGGGAAAGATAGGCGGCGGTGATGTCCCGCGCAGACTTCAAAAGACGCCTTGGCCCGGGGAAATACCGCGGGAGCGTCGCGCGCTCAGGCTTGCGGAGAGGTTACGCTGCGGAATTCGCTCGCGCAGGCGCCACAGGGGCAGATGGTTCGGAGATATTCGAAGCTGTAGATCCCGGTGGAATGCCCGTCGCTGAAATCAATCTGGATGGCGTACTGGCCCACGGCTTTGGCCTGCCGCGCGGTTGCCTTCGGTTTGAACATGGGCAGCGCGGGGCCAAGGCCGGGGAGCGAGGGCGCGGATACGGCCGGCACCGTGGCGTGGGCTTTCTTGTCGCGCTCTTCGTTGCAGGTCGCGCACGGACATTTGTCGCGCAGGTACACGAAATCGTAGTGGCTGGCGTGCCCGTCGCCCCACTCGATGTCCACGCCTTTGCCCGTCGAGACATAAACGTTCACCGACGTGGGCCGTTTACGCGGATCGAAGAAAGGGGGCATGGGTGCCTCTCACTTGCTCTTGGTCCGGCAACAATCGCCGGGCGGGATGGGATTTCCGTGGGGGCACGTTTTCGGGTGATTCAGGAAGGTGCAGATGCTCTGGTCCAGCTCCGGCGAAATGATGTGCTCGAATTTGCAGGCCTGCGTGTGGGCCTCGGGATCGTCGATGCGAAACGTGTCCGTGAACAGGCGCTCGGCCAGCCGGTGGCGCCGGACGATGTCGCGGGCGCGGGACTCACCCGTGGTAGTCAGCAGGACCTCGGAATCCGCCACGGAGACCAGCCCGGAATCGGCCATGCGGCCGAGCATGCGCTTGGGATCGAGCTGGCCGACCGTGCGGATGCGCTCCAGCCGCGCCGGCGTGCCCTCCTCGCCGCAGATCCAGATCTGCTGCAGCATGTGGTCAAAGCGTTCCTGATCGTCGCCGGAGTAGACGGTGATCTGGGAGAGCCGGCCGTGGGCCAGCTCGATGCGCCGGTCGGCCAGGCGGCCGATGGTGGGGTCGTGGGTGACCAGGAGAATGGTGTGGCCCTGGGTGTGCAGCTCCCGCAGCAGGCTCACCACGATGTGCTCGTTCGCTTCGTCCAGATTCCCCGTGGGCTCGTCCGCCAGGATCAGCCGGGGATGATTGATCAGCGCGCGCGCGATGGCCACGCGCTGCTGCTCGCCGCCGGAGAGTTGCGAGGGCAGATGTGTGGCGCGATCCGCCAGCCCCACGCGTGCCAGCGCCTCCTGGGCCTCGCCCTCGTCCGTCATGCTGTGGAAGTACTGCGCCAGCATCACGTTTTCCAGCGCGGTCAGGTAAGGGACCAGGTGGAACTGCTGGAAGACGAAGCCCAGCTTTTCCGCCCGGAATCGCGTAAGACCGCTCTCGTTCATCCGCCCGATGTCGTCCCCGGCCACTACCACCCGGCCGCCGGTGGGCGCGTCGAGGCCGCCGATGATGTTGACGAGCGTGGTCTTTCCGGAGCCGGACGGCCCCATGATGGCGATCCATTCGCCCGAGTCCACCGTGAAGCTCAGATCGTCGACCGCACGGACGCCGGCGTACTCCTTTGTGAGATGGTCGACTTCGACGAGGACGCTCATCCGCTCTCTCTCAACACGGCGGCGGGACGCACGTGGCCCAGCAGGCGCAGAGGAAGCGCGCCCAGCAGCGCCACAGCAACCATAACAGCAATGATCAGCGGAATGACCTCCGGGCGCAACGTGGCGGCGGTCCCGAATACGCGGCGCCCGATCCACGCGGATAGCAGCGCGCCGAGCAGGGCCCCGACAATGCCCCCCGCGGCGCCCAGCAGTCCAGCCTCCGCCAGGAATAGGCGAACGATGCGGTTCATTTCGCCGCCCAGCGCCTTCATCAAGCCGACGTCGGCGCGGCGCTCGATGGCCAGCGCTGCGGTTGTGGACAGCACGCACAGCGAGGTCAGCGTCAGAATCAGGCCCACCGACCAGAACAACAGCGCGTGGACGCGCGCGAGCAACTGGCCTTCCGCCAGCGCGATCTGCCGCAGCGGGCGCACCTCGAGGCCGGGAAGGTGGCCAGCAAGATCAGCGGAAAAACGCTCCACCTGCTGCGGCGATCCACCCACGCTCATCTGCACCAGGCTGACCTTGCCGGGCAGCCCGGAGAGTTCCTGCGCCACCGGCAGGTTGACGAACACCTGGTCATCCTCGGCCCCGCCCGTGGAAACGATGCCCGCCACTCGCAGTGCCGCGCTGCGGTTCGCGTAGCGCAGTTCCAGCCTGCTGCCCGGACGCAGCACCATTCGCGCAGCCGCCTGATGGCCGACCAGACACACCGCGGCATCATTCCGGTCCGTTACCCAGGCGCCTTCCACGCGCCACCATGGCGCCAGGCGTGGGTACGCATCGAGCCAGGTGCCGGAAAGAACCAGGCTGGTGTCGCTCCCGGCGCGGACAATCACGTAGAGACTGGGCGCCAGCGCGGAAACCTCTCCGCCCTCGCCCCGAGCCTCTGTAGAGGCGGCTTTATGCCGCCATCCGTTCTCAGACTCTGTTGCCAGTAGAGCATCAAGCGCCTCTCCCCCGAAGACTGCTCCGGTATCATCCGCCGCGCCCGGAGCGGCCGACGTGCGCACCAAAACATTTGGCCCCAGGGTGCGCAACTCCCGCGTGATCTTCCTCTCCGCGTCGAACTCCAGGTTGAGCAACGCGGCGCTCACCGTGGCCCCGCTCACCAGCGCCACCAGCGCCACGCCCAGCCGCCCCCGGCCCTGCACGATCATCTGCCGCAGCAAGCGCCAGAACATCATTCCCCTCGCAGCACCGGCGCAGCCTGGAGCCGCGCCACATGTCCCAGCGGCCACAGGCTTCCCGCCAGCGTCACCGCCAGCGCCAGCGCCATCATCACCGGGAAAAGCACCAGCCGGCCCGTCGCGGGAATGCCGAAAACGATTTTTCCCACCAGGAATCCCAGGCCCTCCCCGGCCACATAGCCGAGCAGTCCCCCCGCCAGCGCCAGAAGCACCTGCTCGGCCACGAAGAGCGAGAGAATGCTGCGGCGGCCCGCGCCCAGGGCTTTCATCAGCCCGATTTCGCGCCGGCGTTCGAGCACCGTGGTGGCGGAGGCGGAGCCGATCACCAGCGCGGCAGCCAGCAACGCGGTCAGGCTCACCAGCCAGAACAGCGCGCTGAGCTTCCCGAGCACCCGCCCTTCGGTGTCTGCCACCTGACGAATCACCCGCACGTCCGCTCCCGGAAGCGCCTCTTTGATCTGGAAGGCGATGGCGGAAATATAAGGCGTGCAGAACCAGCGGTCGTATTCCGTGGGACTCAGCGTGCTCGGATCGCGCCGCCCGAACTGATCCTCCGGAGTGGTCAGCGCGCTCACCAGCAGCCGCCGGTATTCGCCGGGATGCCCGGTCAGGTCCTGCACAAACGCCAGCGGCGCAACGATGGCCTGGTCCTCCGGACCCCCGGTAGTCAGGATCCCGCTGGCCCGCAAGCGAAACTCACGGCCCGCGGCGCGGAGAATAATAATGTCTCCCTGGTGAATCCCCGCGCGGCTCGCCAGCGAAGCCCCGAAAACGGCATCGAGCTGCGGCGCGGATGCGGGAGCCCCGGCGGAGTTCTCAGCAGTCGCCCCCGCCGCCGGTGAAGAATCAGGAAACCACGCGCCTTCGATTTTCCACCAGGGGTGCGTCCAAAGGACCCCGGTTCTAAACGTGGTCCCGTCCGGCACCGCCACCGCGTGATCCACCCAGGTGCCGATCACCCGCGTCACGAATCGGTTCTGGCCCCGCGCGATTTCTCCGGGCGCCTCCAGAAACGGGCTGAACCCCACGATATTCAGCCGCCAGAAAATCGTGCGCAGTTTGCCCAGATCGCTCTGGCGCAGCCAGGCACCCTCTTCCACCGGACGGAAGTCCGTGCCCGCGATCACCAGCGGCAGCGTGTCCGTCTTAGAAGTCACCACCAGATTCGCGCCCAGCCGCCGGAACTCCCGCGCCATGCGGTCGCTCACGTCCAGCGCCGTCAGCATCGCGGCCGTGGTGATGGCCATCCCCAGGGCCAGCGCCGCCCCCTCCAGCCATTTCCGTGCCGGGTTGCGGAGAAACGATTCGCCAAGGATCCGGAAGAACATCGGCTAATGGGCGGTAAACGGGCGCGCCGCTTCCAGGATGGCGGCGACATTGATCACGATCTCGCCCCCCTCCACGCTCGAGGCAAAACCCACCGGGTTGCATCCACCCGACTGGCCGATCGAGGGGATGTAGATGGGCGCGCCGCAGTTCCGGCAAACTACGTTTTGCCCCTCCTGGCGATACCCGATGGGGCCGCAAATGGCGCAGGCGTCCAGTGCCGTGGCGTAGCCGCCGTTGGGCCGCCGGATCACCAGGAACCGCACCTCGGTCCCGCCCGCGTTCACGGTAAAGAAATGCAGCTTGCCATCGTCAACGGCCGCCGTGGGGATGTGCACCATGTTTTCCCGCGCGCTGACCTCCTGCGCGGGCGGAGGAGCGGCGGCCACCTGTGCGTACACGAAATCCGCGGTCAGGCAGAGGATGACAATCAGGCAGGAAGCGGCGGCCAGCAGCATCCACCGGCGCTGCCGGCGGTGTTCCCACTCGCGGCGCCGGCGTTCCGCCGGGTTTTCGCCTTCCGCAGCAGGCATCGCGCGCGCGGCGAACCACTCGCGCAGGATCAGCAGTACGGCCACGCCGAATATCAGCACGAAAAAGAACACTTCATGCCGCACGATGGGCCCGATCACCGCCATCTCCCGCTGGCTCGACGGCAGCCATTGCGCCTCGCTCATCTCGTGCAGCCCGGTAAGAAAGAGCTGCGCCGCCACGATGCAAAGAATCATGCTGGTGGCCGCAAAAAAGCGGCCCAGCGGAACGCGCAGCGTCCCCTGGAAGAAGAAAATTCCCACCGCCACGGCCAGCGCCAGTCCCATCGACGTCCCGATCCAGATCCCCACGCCTTCGCTCGAAAGCTCCACGGCGCGAAGGATCAGCACCAGCTCCACGCCCTCTCGCACCACCATGACAAATACGAACGCGGCCAGTCCCAGCCCGGCCACCAGCGCGCTCCCCTGCGCCAGCGTTTCCACCCGCTGCTCGATCTCCCGCCGCAGGCTCCGCGCCACCCGGTTCATCCACAGAATCATGGTGATCACCAGGACGCCCGCCAGCAGCATCAGCAGCCCTTCAAACCCGTCTTCGCTGATTTTCCAGTGATCCAGAAGCGCGGCCCCGGCCAGGCTCGCAACCACGGCGGCAGTGAGGCCCGACCACACATAGCGATTCAGGTGCCGTCGCCCGGTCCGGCCAAGATAGACGAGCACGATGCCGACCACCAGCGCGGCTTCAACGCCCTCGCGCAGCGCGAGCAGAAGTGCAGAGAGCAAGGCGGCTCCTTCGAGGACCCCAGATGCGGCAGGTAGCCCCGTCTACCAGTTGCAAACCATTCGCAACTGACCCTCCTACACTACCAGCGCGCTCCGGCGGCGTCAAGGCGGTTTTGCTCACTCGTGACTGCTGATCGGACTCCGCGCAGATCCCAATCGGGTCGGGATTCCATCGGGGCTGGTGCGGTGTACGCGAGGCGTGTTTGAAACTCCTTCACAGGCGATGCGTAGAAGCGTGTAGCAAGCGGTCTGCTATGCGCCGGGCACGGGGCGCGACTCCCGGGGGCGGCCCGTTGACGACTCTGCAAGCACTTCGGAGGGTGCTCTTATGCACGAGAAAACAACAACTGTTCAGTTCGGCGCGCTTGGACAGGCGCGAAACTGCGCCATGCCGGGCCGCGATGGCAATCAAGCCGGAGACGAAAAAGAGTGGCTCTGTCATTCCGTGATTGCGTTGCGCATGTCCGGGTGGCGGCGCACGCACACGTGCACGCTCGTTCCGTTGGCGGGTTTGGCTTTGGTGATCTCGGCTTTCGCTGGACTGAGCTGGGCCAGCGCAGTCGGCGCGCAAGGCACGGCGGCTAAGCGGGAAAAGCCGGTGCCCGACCGTAGTTTCGAGTTCAGCATGCGCAGCGACTTTTTTGCCGGTCTGGCCGGAAACCAACAAGCCATGGCGCGGGCCTTGAAAGCGTGCCATGAGGCGCTGGAACGAAATCCGAAAGATGCGCAGGCACTGGCGTGGCACGGCGGCGGATTGTTCTTCCGCTCGAAGGAATTATTTGTGGCCGGAGACCGGGCGAAAGGCATGGAGATGAGGGACCGCGGTCTGAAGGATATGGAAGATGCGGTGGCGCTTCGTCCCGACGACGTCGCCGTGCTCATCCCCCGGGCCGCCATCGTGCTGAGCGCGGCACAACACGTGCCGGACGCGGCACGGGCGCGCCAGTATTACCAGACGGCAACCGGCGACTACGAGAAAGTGTTGCTGCTCCAGGCCGGCCAGCTCACTTCCCTCTCGATTCACGCTCGCGGCGAACTGCTCGCGGGTCTCGCCGAGGGTTGGCATGGACTGGGAGATGCTGAGAAATCGCAGCAGTACCTGCGGAGAATGGCGAAGGAGCTGGAGGGATCCGTATACGGGCGAAAAGCGGCAGTGGCGCTCTCGAAGCCGGAGACCGCCGGGCCGCTGGGAGTGACCTGCCAGGGATGCCACCTGGGATCTTCGCAGAAGGACTGACGCAGTACCGCAGTCTTCAATGTGGTCGCTGAATGATTGAATCCTGGCGTGCCGAATCCCCATGCTACGATGCGCCTATGCCCCCACCGGCAATCGAAGAGGACCCCCGCCACGCTCAATTCCTCGACCTCTGCCTCCTCTACGGCGACTTCAACCGTCCTGTCTTCCTCGAAGCAATCCTCCGCTTCTTCGTAGAG
>Ga0074044_10004386_pt1 | contig 11692 bp, 12 predicted proteins | sample BogForMeECP23OM1_FD_94443 | JGI IMG/M metagenome (GOLD analysis project Ga0074044, IMG submission 94443) | Bog forest soil microbial communities from Calvert Island, British Columbia, Canada - Bog Forest MetaG ECP23OM1 | ecosystem: Environmental > Terrestrial > Soil > Wetlands ...
CAGGAAGCAAAAAGCCCATCATCCCGTTGACCGTGGACGCGAGCTGGGAGATCCGCTGCGAACCAAAGACCACAATCCCCCGGCACCACGCGGTCGTGCCGGCAGTGCGGGCGGGTGCCGCATCGGCGAGAGCTTCCATGACCGCCTCCTCGACAAACGGGTAAAAGATGTCCACGCTGACCCTGAGCCCCACCTGGTTCCTGCCGGAGATCGTGTTGACGACATGGGTATCGGTCGTCATGACCTCGCACTCGTCAACGCGGGCGAGCAGTCGCCTCCGGATCTCATCGCGGGCGCCGGTCTGCATGTTGTTCCCATCGAAAAGGACATACGCGGTTGTCTGGCTCCCTGCGACCACAACCAGGACCTGGACGCCGAGGTCGCCGAACCCCTCCTGGCGCGAGAACGGGAGCGTCCTCGCCGCGTAGCCGGCCGAGAACCGGGCCTGCCCTTGTGCTGCGGTCGCCTTGCACGCGGCATCCGTGGCGCCGATATACTCCATCGCGAGCTCCGTCGCCGGGGAGACCCCGTTCTCCATGGCATCCATGCAGTTATGGGCATCGACAAAAGCGACGTGGCGGAAATATTTTTCTCCCGATTTCATGATAGCAAACCCGACCGAGAAGTCAAGATCTTCAGTGACAAGCGGTGACCGGGTCCCAACGAGAAGGAGGGTGTCCCCAAATGCCTGCGCGAGCAGATCCACCGACCCGTTCCGGTATCGCCCTGATACCGTGCAGCCGGGGCTGGTGCAGGCATCCGGGCGGGCCTGCAGGACAGAGGCACCCAGTTTTCTCACTTCTCCCTCATCGACCGGGTTGAAATCGTGCGTGGCTGCACCATGAAAGACCATCGAGGCGTTGCCGAGCATCCCGTGGAGGATCTTCGGCAGGTTGCTCCCTCCGATCTCGCCGAGAGGCCCGGGGTGGACGTTCGGAACCGTGAGCACGATCTCCTCCTTTTCCTCCCGCTGCATGACCAGAGAGACCTCCGGCACGATTACGCTCTCGCCGATGCTCCGGAAGAAATCGTCGAGCTTATGGCTCCCTTCGGAAAGGTGGGCGAGGAATGCATTGGCCAGTTCGAGAGGGCCGACCCGGAAGTTTGCCTTCATCGGGCGCTCGATCACGATAATGAAAAGAAGGACGCCGATGGCGAAGCTGATATGGAGGAGGATTGAAAGCTGCACGAACTGGAGACCAAGGAATGGCGCTGCCCCGGCGACCGCAATGCCGGAGTGGAGGAGCGCCGGGACCACGACCCGCCGGAGGCGATAATCGACGACTGCGGCGAGAAGAAGCATCCGGAACGCGAAGACGAAGGCAAGCGAGACTGCAAAGAATACCGGAAACGAGGAGCGAAACAGCAGGATTGGAGAAAGGGAGACGAAAAGCGAGATGACAAGGCCGATGGCCGCGGTGAGTCCCGACCACTCGTACGTGAGTTTCCCGGAAAACCAGCGGGCGAGCCCGGGCGTCAGGGCAAGAGCGGCGAGCGCCGGCAGGAGGTAGGCGGCGACCGGGAAGAGGGTGGGGTGGATAAGGGATTTTCCGCTCCCGAGCATCGCCATGAGCTCGACGCACCCCGAGAGGACGACGATGAGCGCCAGTGACTTTGCCCACGACGGGCTGGTGACAATATATTTAGAGAGCGCCTCCAGCCTGAGATCCATTTCACCGGTCATGCGGGAATCCTTCCCGTGCAGTATGTCCCGCCCTCCAGGCAAGGCCAGATGATGGTATCGGGCCGGAAGAGGAGACTGGAAATCAGCGTAAGGATCATGATATTAGATGAGTACGTGGAGTGCAATGGGATGTGAAGGTTTGGGCTTTAAAAAATGCAATTCGCCTGTTTTCGGGTTCACGGCATGTGCGGAGTGATCTTCTGGACCCGTATCCAGCCATTCCCCTCAGCCCCCGGCTCTTCTTCGAAATTCGCCGGGGTGCATCCTCGTACTCCCTGACCACTACCTTTATAATTAGGTAAATCCTAACTAATCAAGGATCGGTGTATGATGGACCGGGAGGTGCAGTTGTTCGATGAGTTTGAAAAAATCTTCAGGATCAGGAACGAATGCTCCTGCCAGATCTTCTCCGAATGCGGCCTTTCAGATATGACGGTCAGACAGATCGCCTACCTCAAAGTCATCGATGAACAGGGGCAAGTCACGTTTTCCCGGCTTGCCGAGATCACACAAAACTCAAAACCCACGATCACCGAGATGATCAACAGGTTTGTCCGGATGGAGTGCGTGTACCGTGAACCGTGTCCTGATGACGGACGGATCCTCTACATCCACCTGACCGAGAAAGGAAAAAAAATCGCACAGGCCGAACAGGCCGCCCTGCGCCGGGTGATTGAAAAAATGGCTGGATCGCTCAACGAAGATGAACTGGATCTCCTGATCGGGGTCCTGCAGAAGGTCAGGTAATTTTTTTGTCCTGCACTTTAGTTAGGTAAATTCAAACTAAATAAATGGAGGAACCATGCAGTCAGAAAAAAATGAAGATTCATTCGAAAAACTGGTCATACCACTCTTTGAGATTGTCGCCTATCCCGGGAGCCGGACAAAGTTTCCGGTCGACCGGGCCACCGGTGATCTCCTGCTTGCCGCAAAGAATGACGCAGATGCAGCGCAAGCTGTCGGCCTTACCGTAAAAAGCGGTACGAGGCAGTCGGAATTGACCGGCGAGTCGCTCTATAAGACCGGCAACCTGTTCCGGATCACGCATGTGCAGGCCGCCGATAACGGGTACCTGGTCTGTGCGGAGGTCGTAAAAAGGGTAAAAGTTGTTTCCCTGTCCGAAAAGGACGGGCACTTCTTCGCAGCCTGCGAGCCGGTCCCGGATCTTATGGATCTCGAAGCAGACCTGCAGGCCCGGATCCTCGCGGACGTAAAGAGCACCATCCACGAGATCAGCAACCGCTTTTCGGGTTCCGAACAATTCACCCGGCCGATAGACCGGATGGACTCCGTCGACCGGATCATGGGATTTGTCATGCCATTCCTGCCGGCCAGCCTCGCCGACAAGCAGGCGCTCCTGGAGATTGCTTCGGTCCGGCAGCGGTATATCACGTTCCTTGAACTCCTCATCAGGTCACGGGAGAACATCAGGATCCGGATCGAGATGGCAGAAAAAGTCTCGGACCGGGTGAGCAAATCGAACCGTGAAGCGATGCTGCGGGAGCAGCTCAAGGTTATCCAGGAAGAACTCAACGCGAGCGGAGGCACGCCCGGTGACGAGGGCTACCGGGAACGGGTCGAGAAATCGAAGATGCCGGACGACGTGCGCAAAAAGGCCCTCGCTGAAGTCAAAAAACTCGAGACCGGCGGCAGCCAGAACCATGAAAGTTCCGTGATCCGGAATTACCTCGACCTCCTGCTCGATCTCCCGTGGGTGACCGAAGAGAAAAAGAGCATCGATATCGCAGAGGCCCGTCGCGTCCTCGAAAGCCACCACAACGGCCTCGAGAAAGTCAAAGAAAGGATCGTCCAGCACCTCGCAGTCATGAAACTCCGGCAGGAAAAGCAGGGCTCGATCCTTCTCTTTGCCGGCCCGCCCGGCACAGGAAAGACGAGTCTCGGGAAAAGCATCGCCGAAGCGCTGGGCAGGAAGTACGTCAGGGTCAGCCTCGGCGGCGTCAGGGACGAGGCCGAGATCCGGGGGCACCGGCGGACCTATGTCGGGGCCCTGCCCGGGAGGATCATCCAGGGCATCCAGAAGGCCGGTACGAAAAACCCGGTCTTCATCCTCGACGAGATCGACAAACTGGCCTCCTCGTACGCGGGCGACCCGGCAAGCGCCCTCCTTGAAGTCCTTGACCCGGAACAGAACAGCACCTTCTCGGACCACTACCTCGAAGTCCCCTACGATCTCTCCGATGTACTCTTCATCGCAACGGCGAACTCCCTCGCGACGATCCCTGCCCCGCTGCTCGACCGCATGGAGCTGATCGAGATCTCGGGCTACACGAAAAACGAGAAGTTTGCGATTGCAAAAGACCACCTGATCCCGGAGGTCCTGCATGAGCACGGCCTCGATGCGGACAAACTCCGGTTCGAGGATCCTGCCGTAAAAGAGATCATCGAAAAGTACACCCGCGAGGCCGGCGTCCGCTGGCTCAAGAAGCAGCTCGCGAAGATTGCCCGGCACGTATCCGAGAAGATTGTCTCCGGGACCGCCGAGCTGCCGTTTGTCGTGACGATGGATAATTTATCTGTGATCCTGGGCAAGGAGCAGATCCGGCAGGAGGTGGCCAGGAAAGAGCCTGTCCCCGGTGTCGTCACCGGCCTTGCATGGACGCCGGTCGGGGGGGAGATCCTCTTCATTGAGGGGACGTTCATGCCCGGGACCGGCAAGCTCACCCTCACCGGCCAGCTCGGTGATGTGATGAAGGAATCGGCAACGATATCGTCCAGCCTCATCCGGTCGCGGCTCGCCGGCACGGAGAACGGGTTCAACTTCATCACAAGCGACATCCACATCCACGTACCCTCGGGGGCCACTCCCAAGGACGGGCCTTCGGCAGGTGTGACCATCTTCTCGGCGCTCGCATCGCTGATCACCGGGAAGACCGTCGACCCGAACCTCGCCATGACCGGCGAGATCACCTTAAGCGGAGCAGTACTTCCGGTTGGTGGGATCAAGGAGAAGGTTCTTGCCGCACACCGTGCGGGGATCAGGAAAGTGATCCTGCCCAGGGAGAACGAGCGGGACCTCCAGGACGTGCCTGAAGATGTCCGGGGCGAACTGGCATTTGTCCCGGTCGGGACCGTCGAAGAAGTCTTAAAAGAGGCGCTCGGCCTCGAGCTTCCCCGGACCGTGATGATGCACACCGGGAACAGTTTTGTCCCGGTGCAGAACGTATAAACGAACGGGAAAACCGTGAGGGGGGTTCCCCTCTCATGTTTGTCATAAGTGGAGTCGCAGTCAGTGAAAACCGCCAACCGGGCGCCGGCTACGGGAGAAAGGGATCCTGATCGTAAGGAATACGGTGAACGTGATGAAGGCGAAGGTTTTCCGCACGTTTCATCTGTCCCGTGCCGGCATCTCTCCTGTTCCGGATCGCTCCGTAAATCACACCCGTTAAATAGATCTCATGCCGTACCGGTTGCACATGAAACACGGTACGGCACTTCCCGTCTTTATTATCATCCTCTCACTTGTTCTTCTCGCAGCCGGCTGCACCCAACCGGCGCCTGCCTTAGTCCCTGCCGTCACCACGCCGGCCGCAACCAATGAAACCCTGGTTGCATTCGTCAAGGAAGCGGTTGCATATGCCCAGTCCCACGGGAAAGAGGCAGCGCTTGCAGAATTTTCAAACAGGAACGGTTCGTTCTTCCGCGGCGAACTTTACATTTATGCGTACGATTTCAACGGGACGACGCTTGCGCACCCGGTGAGCCCGGAGATGATCGGGGTAAACAGGCTCAATGAAACGGACGCACGCGGCAATTATTTTATTCGCGAGCTCAGGGATACGGCACTCAATGAATCCGGGTACGTCGAGTTCTACTACATCAACCCGGCGCACAACAACACGGTGGAAAAGAAACTCGGGTACGTGGAAAAGGCCGGCGATGACTGGTGGCTGGGCTCCGGTATTTACGAAGGCCCGGCCTGATCGCGAGGGAAATACCGTCACCATTTACGAAAATCCCGTGGGCTGACGGTCACTTCTGCAGGTGCCCGGGTGCTGAAGGCGGGCTCGACCTTTGTTTTAAACCCGGACGAATCGCTGTCCGGTATTTTCCGGTCTCGTACAATGCCGGTACTTCCGTTCCTTTCGCGTGGACGGGGAAGGCTCATAAGGTCCGGTCTCCTACGTCGTCTCATGGCCCGGGTCCCGGCAACGATGGTTCAGGTTAGCGATGTGACGCTTGCGTACCACGAGTACGGTTCGGGTGACCCGGTGATCTTCATCAACGGCTTAGCATCCGCGATGGACACGTGGAACCCGCCGCTCATCGGGCGGATCTCCCGGGACTTCCGCGTCATCGTCTTTGACAACCGGGGTACGGGATACTCGGGCGCTTCGGGCGAGCCGTTCTCGGTCCCCCTCTTTACAGAAGACACGGCCGGCCTGATGGAGCAGCTTGGCATCGCCCGCGCCCATGTATTCGGTTTCTCGATGGGGGCGTGCATCGCGCAGGAACTGGCGATCATGTCCCCGGAAAAAGTCGACCGGCTCATTCTTGTCGCCGGGGACTGCGGGGGGACCGAAGCGGTAAGGACGTCACCGGACATTCTTAACCGGTTCATCGACAAGAGCGGGACGATGGAGGAGGTGGCCGACCGCATGTTCCCGCTGCTCTTCCCGCCCGTATGGCTTGCCGCCCACGACCCCTTCCACTCTTGCCCGGATGTGTACGAGACCACGAGCCCGGAGAACGGAGCACGGCAATTAGCTGCATTCTCCGCGTGGCCCGGATCATTCTCCCGGCTCGGGGCGATCCGGTCGCGAACGCTTGTCATGGCCGGGGACGAAGACGCGGTAGTCCCGCTGGAAAACTCCCGGCTGATCAGCAGCCGGATCCCCGGCGCGGAACTTGTCACGTTTCACGGCGCGGGGCACGGGTTGATGTACCAGTGCCCGGACCGGTTCAGCGAGCAGGTGATCGGGTTCCTGGAAAGGTGAGGGAGAACCGGAGAGGATGCCAGTGCGGTGTCGGGAAACATCGACTCCCGACCCACCCAAATCCGGGCCAGAAATGGCCCCCGATTCCCAAGAATCTGACCCGGAAAAGCCCGTAAAATGCCCGGATTTGGAGTGCCGGAAAATACCCGGTATAATCGCCCGGATTGAGAAAATACCCGATTATATCATCCTGAAAAGACCCCCAAGATCTGGGTTAGTTTTCGTTTCGACAACCCGCAGGTCGTTTTTCCTGAGAAACGGGACGAAAAGGGCCTCTATGGCCGTCTAATAAGATCGGCCTTATTTTTGCGTATTATCCTAAAATACGGGTAAACTGAGGGTATTTTTCTTCGGGAGACCTAAAATAAAGGGGGCTGAGACGTACTTGCGGTCTCCTTTCCCCAGGATGATAGTGCGATCCGTGAACACTTCTGCAATAGCCGGAGTGTTAAAGGCAGTTTCGTTGATCCCTGTTAATTGCCGGATCTTTCAGGCAACAGATTTACCTCCCGGGTAAGTACCGGAAGATTTGTTTCGATCACGCCCCAGACGACTTCATCTGAGACAACAGCGTACCGGTGGATCAACCGGTTGAGAAAAGAAATAATTCGTGAAGAACTGCTGATCGATGCGGCGAGTCCCGGATCGTGACGAAGTGCCTGGTTGAGCGCTTCGCCAACGATCTCGAACTGGCACTCGACACCGGACCGGAGGGGCGGATCGTTCTGGTAATCAGAAAATTTTTTGGCGGCAACGAACTGGCCGATCAGTTCGCAGGCTTCTGCGATGTCGAAAAGATATTTCCGGGTGTCATGCGGCTGCATAAAGTTCGACCTGCGTCTCTTCCACCGATTTGCGGAAATACGGATTTCTGATCGGATCGGGCTCAACGAGATCGATGGGACGGGAAAATAATTTTTCAAGATCTTCAGCAAGGCTGAAGTACTGCCCCGGCATGATCCGCAGGAGTCATCTGCTCGAATTCAACGAGAAGATCGAGATCGCTCTTTGTGGGATCGAACCGTTCGCCTGCGGCCGATCCGAACACCGCGAGCCGCCGGACCTTCCGGTCCTTGCATATACGGATAATTTCGTTGAGGTTCTGCTCGATGAGGGTGTGCATGGCAACGGTCTCTGGGATCTTTTTGCTTTACCTGAATGTTATCGTGCGGCCTGATAGCGCTCGCGATGGGGGCTGGACCGGAATTTCCGAAAAACTACCGGTGGATTTCAAGTTTCACCATCTTGCTCATACCATTATCGTACCGGAAAATGAGTTTGCGTTCTTCAAGGTTCTGCAAGGTCCGGGACAGCGTCGATTTTGGTATCCCGGTCCGTGCAGAGAGATCGGCCTGGTTCATCTCGCCGTATTTCATGAGGGTTTCTGCCACGAGTCTTTCGTTTCCCTTCAGCAGGTTGAGAAGAGTGTCCGGTTCATCCACGGTAAGATGCCCCGGATCGTTTTCTTCAGTCGGATTTTGGGGCTGATGCGGGGCTTCGGATAAAATTACAGGATCAGATCCCGGATTTGTCATGTTCCGGTCCAAGGGCACACGCAAACCCGATTGGATCAGAATAATAGCAGTAACACCCAGCAGGAATGCAGCGACAGATATGAGGACGCAGTCCGCGAGCGTGTACACCCCGGGAATGGCGGCAGCAGCCGGGCCGCTGCCCTCGAAGAGCACATTGACCGTGACCGGCCGCAGAAGCGTCGTGGCAAGAATGAAAACTGCCGCAACGAAAATTCCCATCACAAGCACGGTCTTTTTGTCCAGGATCATGGTATCAGATATCCGGTTATTACAATCATCTCGCGGAAAACAGAATATCTTTCGGGCACGGGACGCTCATCAGCTTTGCGGGAACATCGGGCTTATCCGGATAACACGTCCGTTATCGAGATCGATGTGAACGAAAAAGGCAGATTCATTTTCGGCCGTGGTTGTATTGATGATCGTAAAGATGACTGAAACGTCGGTCCCATTCTGGGGAAACCCGTCAAAGTTTTCCACGTGGATATAATCGAGCACATGAACATCCATGGAGTACATACAGGCCCCAAGAATGTTCTGGACTCGTGTATCTGAAAGAGCAATTTTTTCTGCCAGTTTAATTTGTTCCGCAGATAGCTGCTCGGTTTGAGAATTTTCCAGTTCCACTATTGCGGTTCCTGATGATTCACCAAAAGATAGCAGAAGTGCACTTTGGTTCTGGGCTAAAACTTTCCCGGTAGTTTTGTTGGCAGTTGAGGGATCTGTCATTTCAGTCAGGTGAGATATTGAATCCACGGAATCTGTTTTTGGGATACTTCCCAACCCGGTTTCATGGGGCAATACAGATGCATTTGTCGCCATCGGATTATGGATCAGCCAGACATCCTCTGTCCGTCCGTTACCATCGGGAACAAAAATAACTGCAAATGCAAGTGCCAGTCCCATCAGAACCAGCAACCCCATCAATACGAAATTTCTTCCATTCATGTGATGTCCCCGGTTACGTGAAGCTTCCATAATCACTCACTATGAAAAAATAGTGGATTTAAAGTACATATACTTCGTTCAGAGAGAGGCAGAGGGTTTAACTGATCGTGTAATAGACGGTTGCAGTATTCCCGGTCGGATTGATGATCAATTTTCCCCACTCGTTGCTTGACCACGGTACTGATGTCGAGTAAGTACCAGCCCCACCGGATCGGAGGGCTGCCCGGCCTTGACCCTGTGCCAGGTCAAGGATACCAAGGTAAACATCCTGATTCGTGGGCGTCCAGGTCGCAGATACACTCACCTAAGTTCCGGCAGTCCATGAGTAGGGACCCCAGACATCGGAATCACCAGGTACAACCGATCCGGAATCCGATTTTTGTGATTCTGTGTGGATAACATAGTTGAGTTTGTAGGTGTCCGAACCTATTTTGATCAGATCCTTACCGGCGTTTTCAATGGTTACCTCTTTTTCATCGGCCGTATTGATGAAGCCCGTGCTGGATTCTCCTACCGTATGAAATTGGGCATTGAAAATTTGTCCATCGCTTGACTGCAAAGTATCCGGTCCGATGCTCTTGACCGTTATGACATTCTCCTGCAAGTCGGTGGTGGTCAGGGCGCTTACAACTCCGATCGCCAGTAGTGCAGCTATGATGAGGGCTGCAAATATTCCGGTTTTTTTCATGCTTCATGCCTTCTGCGGTACCAAATTTTTCCCGGTACCACAACCCCTTGTGGGGCGGAACACCTTGAGAAGTACACGTGGAATGCGTGCGTTCGAAAAACCGGAACGGCCGTTCCAAATGTCGGGAGATCGTTTAAAGGAGCCGAAGAGGTCTCCGGGTCACATCCGGATTCATGAAAAACCAGATCTCTTTTCATTCCTAGCCGGTTCGCAGATTTCCTGTATCTGGGAGACTGTCAGCGCCTAGCACCCCTTCCACCCACACGTTTTTAGTCAGTCCGGTCATATATGAAAATAACAGTATGGATCCCTTAACCCTCCTCCGCGAACACGAACCTGAGATAAAAAAGCGGTTCGGTGTTGCGACGATCGGCGTATTTGGCTCATATGTCCGCGGAGAGGAGCGGCAAAACAGCGATGTTGACGTGCTCGTGACGTTTAAGAAAGGAGATGAAACGTTCGACCATTACATGGACTGCAAATTCTATCTTGAAGATCTCTTTGGCCGCAAGGTCGATCTTGTCATGAAGGGTGCGATAAAAAAGCGACTCAGGCCCTATATCCTTGGCGAGGTCGTGTATGCGTAGAACTGCCCTCCAAGCGGCCTGACACCCTGCTCCGATAAACAAGTATATGCCAGATCAAACAAAAGTAACATCAAAGGAATCCAACACCATGTCGCCTGCGACTGCGAAAAAGAGGATCTACAACCCGGTAACCCAGAAGTACTATGAGATCCGCCAGCACTCCAGCAAGTATGGGGAGGCCGGCCAGATCAAGGGGTTGTGGAGTTCCAAAAAGAAAGGCAAATGATTTTTTTATAGGTGATATCATTCCCGGGAAAGTCTGGTTCATTGATGCAAATGTCCTGACTCACTGGGTGCTCGGGTCCGGCGGGGTTCTCGATGTCCTGTGCGCCGGCTACCATCTTTCGCCGGAATTCCGTGATGTTTATGCGAGCCACTATGCGGAGTCCATCTCGTTTATCGATGCAATCGTAAACGATGAAATTTCTGATTCATCGCATGAGTTTTACGTTTCATCGCTTGCCATCAACGAACTTTTTTACGCGATGAAAGACGAACTGCGGAGCATTATCCTGTTCAACAAGGGAATGCCGATCTCCCGGTGGCGCGATGCACGAGCCAACCCGGAGATCCCGGAGAAATGTTTTCGGGCGGTCTATAACAAAACGTTCCAGTCCTTCGATACGCTTCTTGGGGAGGGACGTATCCATTACATCACTGAAGGCTCAGCGGAGAGCGATCCGGAGTACTGGTCTATCTACGCACCGCTCCTCTTTCTCACGAAAGATGCAAAGACCCAGGATGCGACGCTTCTTACTACGGCTATCATCAACCGTGCGGATTATTTTGTGACAAAGGATGAGCCGCTGATGAAAGCCGCGAAGAAAAAACTTCTTGATACTTACCAGATGGAGCTCATCAGGCCGTCACGAGGCCTGGAACTGCTGGAACAAAAGAAGCATCGTTAAAGAGAATCTGACAACCGGTTCAATTGTTGCGACAGTGTCGCAACTATCCCGGACCCCCCAAAACAGCCCTTCATTTCATTTCCACCCTACCAGAGCCCATCTGAACAGAGATTTGCCTCCAAAAAGCGTCCATTAGCGTTTCACAGCGCCACAATTCTGGCGTATTTCGGCAATCAGGCCGCGTATAGGGCACATCTCAAAAAACTGTGTAAAAGTGCAACATTTTTTGCACTTTTTTGCCTGCCAGGCCCCCTCTCCCGGAAAGTCCTCCGTCGGAGAAACCGGTATGCCGGACCGTGTGTCCCCCAGCCCGGATCGTCCCCCCAAAACAGGCCTTTATTTCATTTCCACGTGCCGGAGGCCATATGAGGTGGAGATCGGCCGTCC
>Ga0074044_10004387_pt1 | contig 11690 bp, 8 predicted proteins | sample BogForMeECP23OM1_FD_94443 | JGI IMG/M metagenome (GOLD analysis project Ga0074044, IMG submission 94443) | Bog forest soil microbial communities from Calvert Island, British Columbia, Canada - Bog Forest MetaG ECP23OM1 | ecosystem: Environmental > Terrestrial > Soil > Wetlands ...
ACCTTTGTGAACAAACTTACACGGTTGGCGACTTTCACATTTCCAGCAACTGCATATACGTGCGGGTTCTGCATGGCAGCGACCATTCGTGTTATACATGTGCGTTCGACCAATCCGTCGGAATCCATGAAGACAACGATTTCGCCGTTTGCAATTGTCAGGCCATAGTTGAGCGCGGCATGTTTACCAGAGTTCGGCCGTGGGAGATCTAGAAGTTGGACACCGCGTCTCCTATAATCTTTAACGATCTGAGCAGTATTGTCCGTGCTCCCGTCATTCACTACCAAGATCTCCAGGTTTGAGTACGATTGATCGAGGAGCGTGTTGAGAAGGTTGCCTATGTTCTGCTCTTCATTATGCGCCGGAACAATTACAGTTACGAACGGGGACTCCACTGGGTCTGGGTAATTCTCTTGCAAGCGATCATGGATCAGAGCCAAGGGAAGGAAAGTGAAGTCACTGATTAAAATCGTAGCGAGACCAATTACGAGAAGCCAGAATAAAACAAACTCGAAACCAGAAGCTGGGAAAACAAACTCAAATCCGAAGCTCACGTATACTTTCTCCGTTTAAACTCAATACTGAGTCGATAATACATGACGGAACTAGCAAGGGTGGTTACTAAGAATGCTAATCGTTGAACTTCAATGGTTACGTAACTTAGCACTATCACTAGCGCACATAAGAGCCCAGCTAGGATGAATGGAACGTCGCGCGAGAGATGGTATTTGCGGGACATGTAATATGAGAGTAGAAATGCGACTGCCAGACTAGCCTCGATCAAAAGCCAACCAACGAATGGTGTAACGAGTCCTGGGGGGAGCAGCCAAAAGATGATGGTGAGAACAATAAGACTGATGGGCACTAAGGCTAGCAGACGAGTAGCTCGCACGTTCTTGCTCCCAACAGCATCCACATAGTGGACTCCTGGGATTAAAATGTGGGGAGTCAAAGTCAAATGACTCAGACTGAGCTGATTTGGAATATTAGGTAATCCGGAAATGATTGTAATAGAATCAAGTCATTATATGTATACAGATTCACAGCGTTGATGTAGTCTGACCGAACCACGATAACCTTCACTCCTATCTGCTTCATGAATTGAACCATAGTAATTACTCGCGCAGCTGACTCTTGTGCTATCCAAGACATGTCATAGAAGAGCCGATTTGAGTAGTAACATAGAAAGGGTCCTATGTCCGTTGCGCCTATTGTTGTATGATTCGTGTGGGCATCGACCCAACTTACGACGTGCATGAATTCGTCATAGTTCCTGATAAAGCCATACTGGTTAGCAAGGGAGAATGGACTAGTGTACAATGCCGTGTTGACTACTACTACATAGCTTCCACCTAGCCAGATGGCGATTAGCATCCAACCTAGAATCTTCGCTTTCGACGGAAGCCGCTCTTCGAGCCTGCTGACCCCGAGTGCCACGAACGCTGCCAAAGGCGGTGCCCACTCGATATAGAATCGTGTTTGACGATCAGAGATGGCACTGTGAAGTATGAGAAAGACGCCTATCCAGAGGAGAAGCATAAGACGCGCTTTGTCTCTGAAATTCTTCTTGTCTATCAATCCAATTATGAGTAGGGCGCTGGCCGGGATTCCCAGAAAAACTGGCAAGTTCACAATATAGAAATACCATTGCGTATCGGTTGGAGTGCTTGCAAGAAGAGCTGCCTTCAAGCTTGCAAAGGGATCGCCTCCAACATTTGCCGCATTCCAAACAAGCCATGGAATCCAGCATGCCACAAACACGAGAAGCGCAACTTTGATCCAAAGGTACGAGTGAATCTGGTTCGTCTTCTGCCGGGGGAAGAAACTCTTGAGTGGTTTCCAGTAGTGTGCCCCCAAGACCAACGCGAAGAATATGACAAATGCGAGGCTAGTGTAACGAGCTAAGGTTGCTAGGGCTAATGCTCCCGTTGCTGCAGGATAAAATTCTGTCTCACCCTTGATCGCGCGCCACAACAAATAGACTGAAGCGGTAACGAAAAACAATCCCTCACCATGAACGAGAATCAGATTCGTCGAGACAAAAAGTTCTGGAATAGAAAGCAAGTATAAGGATGCAATGAACGCTGGCTTGTAACCGAACATTCTCCGCAAGAGAGAATATAGCACTGCCGCGCCGGCGACAGCAAAAATGGGTTGGAGCACTTCAGCGATGTAGATGTTCTCTCCAGTCACACTCCAAGCTAAATTAATCAAGTATGGCACAAGTGGAGGCCGTAGTATCTCAAAGAAGATGTACGGATCATACCCGTAAAGGAACCTCCTAGCGTTAAGAAGATAGGAGTAACCATCCCAGATTCCAATCCTGTACTGGAATGCAAACCAGATCTTGAGGTTCAATACGACTATTAGTAAAACTAGCAAGAGAACGCCGACGAAACGATCGTTCACAAATTTGGAAAAAGAAGACAACCTTTTACGAAATACTAACCATAACAAACAGATACTGGCGAAGAGCAAAGCTGCCCAGGATACCAAAACGGAGACCGATGGAACAAGTTGACCTCTTTGGACTGCTGTAACAGCTTGGCTGGGAGCCACCACAACATCGTCGAAACCGCAGAGGACCCCATGCCCGTCACTCGGATTGACGCTTTCGCAAGTGAACCACACCGCGATGGCATGACCAGTAAAATTGCCAGGGATCAAGTAGTACTTCATTGCAGGTTGTTGACCCAACTCGACCTTCGGTGGTTCAAAACTGTCCAGTGTGTAGATTCCTATCTGCGTTCTTATCTGAACCTGCAAAATTGTAGGATCATGCATACCCCAAAGAGTAGCCTCCAGTGCCCAGCCACCCTCTTGATTGGTTGGCAATAGGAATGGGTCGCTCTCCAAGTAGGCCTCAGCACCACCGGGGACGTCTAAGTATGCAAATGGATTCACTTGAGGACGCCAAGGAGTAGTGTTGAATATTCCCCAACGTGGATAGCCGGCGAATCCACTCGGTTTAAGAACCCCGGCAGTCCAACCTGTTAATCCGTTGCTAAAATCGCCATTGCGAACAAGATTCTGAATTGCAGTAGATTGTGAAATGCCTGGCACGGGAAGCATTGAAACTGTCAACACGAGCAGCATCCCAACCAGAAGATGTGTGTGGGATTTCGCCAAAATTCTCGACAAATTTTCTCTCATGAAAGCTAAACAATCCTAACCAATTGTTGCATCATGTTGTAAGATGATTTGCCAATTCATAACCCAACTCAATCACATGAGACAACTGACTCGTAAGACCATGGTTCTCCGCTCTTGGGACTGAGGTATGCTAGGCTCATATACCTTCTGACCGATATGTAGAGCAAATGATGATTCATACCTAATGTTCGTGTGAATCGTCCATCTGACGTTAGTTAAAACTGGCTGTACAGAGAACTGTTGTCACCCGTACAGGTCTTGATTGTCCATCGAAGTTCATACATAGTACTTCCTTCCGATTTGTTTGGTCAGATCACATCTGGCGCGTCGACTTGACAGGAGAGCTAACCTTAGATATTCAATTTCAAGAATCCGTTCTTATCAGATTCAGAGCATTACATATGCATTAGACTGATCAATAGTTTCCTACGATAGGAGAAGTTAGCTGTGGTCTTTTGCCGAATTTGCGGCGTGATGTTACACGAGGGAGCGCGTTTTTGCGATCGTTGTGGAACCCCAACAGAGGGAGTGCCCGTTCAAGTTCAGCACGCGCCTTCGCTTGGTTTCCCAACGAGTCTACAATCAGGCGAATGGCGTAGACTCTTCTCAAGATTACTGTCAGTGTGTTTTGCAGCGCTAGTCATATGTCTGTTGGGACAATATACGATACAAAATAACGTGCAGACATTTTTCTTAGACGATAAGTACTACGAGCAAATCTTAACGACACTGCGCGTCCACCCCACCGAGTACTACTCAATTGCTGTGACTCTCTATCACCAATTGTACGCCCCAACCCTAGCAATCATACACTTTCCTCTAATTTTCTACATATGGCTGTTAGCTCCGAACATTCAGGACATTAAGTGGTTATACTTAGTTTTCGCGCTTGCAGGCACGGTTGCATCTTACTTTGCAATCTTATACGTGACTAAACAAAGATTGGTGGCTGTTTTGTCAGCTGCTTGGATGGTATACTTTCTAGAGACGAAAGTCTATCTAATGTTCGAGTATTGGGCGATAACGGTTTTCTTAGTTGGTTTGGCTTTCTTCGTTTCTGAGCGACATGTTTCTGCTGCGATGATAATCGGCTTAGCGTCGCTCATCAAAGAAGTGTTCGCTCCTTTCATGGTGATTGCGTCAATATATTACCTGTTGCTAGTATTACACACGCCTTCGCATGAAAATGGGCTTGCTGGTTTCCTCCAATCAAGGGAAAAGAGAACACCCCGAATCGTTAAGAGGGCAATTGTCTGGTGTGTGGCATCTAGTATCGTTGGTCTCGCCTACTACATAAACGGCGTTGCGTCGCAGGGTGCCGAATCACCTGTTCATTTCTTTAGAACATTTGATCCTATCCTTCTTCCAGTACTGTTTGCCGACTCTTGGTTCCAATACCCTCCGATACCGGTTATTGTTACTGTAGGTTTAGCCTTGATTGGGATTAGCGCCCTGCTTCGTCTGGATCAACGTATCATAGTGTATGCGTCCTTTACCTCAATGATATTGTTGATGCTTACGGCAGGAAGTGAAGGTCTTATCAGTTCGTGGCAAGAAATCCAACAATCTAGCCCGCGGTATATTGCTATGTCTGTCGCTCTAGTCAACCTTTTCTGGTTAGTGGGCCTGTACAAGATCGCCAAATATATTCACCGCTGGTTAATGCCATTCCGAATAGGTCAGAGAAAGCATCGGTATTGACCTAGAGAAAGGACGCTATCGTATATTGTCCTAGCTTCACAAAAACAACCAATCCTTCGAATGCGCACCATTAACGCCAGATACATCCTTAGAATACCCTAGAACTCACGAAGCAACTAAGTCTTAAACTCGTCTTGATGAATGTTGGTCATACGCTAGAAGATATGTGTGGAATCAGAAAGAGCAATTCGTTCAACTGCCAGATTTACCGGGCTTAAACGAGATGCAATATATAGCCGAATAAGTTAACAGAATCGCAGGGATTGGCAATTGCCCTTTTGTCGAATCTGTGGCGCAGCCTTAGATGCAGGGGCAAGGTTCTGCCGACTCTGTGGAACTGCCGTTGAACTTCAGGACCAAACACTTGTCACCCCAAGTCAATCATTGACCCAGCCTCGACCTATTGATCGCTTTATGCAGAATCTGAATACTCCGAGCCAGATATTTGCCTATTTTCGTTTGAGTGAACGGGTCATTGAGTACGTGATTCTCCCCGCGTTGTTGCTGACAGTCTTAGCGGTGAAGATTTGGCTTTCGCTTCAATATAGAATGTCCATTTGGGATGCGTATGCTTACCTAGCTAATGCTCAAGGTTTCTTAATGGGAAGGAGCCCAAATGATCCTTACCATTTCTTCGAGCTTCTTAGACCACCACTTCTTCCTTGCATAATAGCACTAGTGTGGACAGTTACTGGGATCAGTTACAATGCTGCAGCGCTCATTCAACCAATCTTTACAGTCGCTTCCGCGTTCGTTTTCTTTCTATTATTGAAGGAGATGTTTGGTCTGAAGCCGGCGTTCATCGGGAGTATGCTCCTCCTCGTGGCGCCGGAGATCTTCTTCTGGACAAACCAAATTCTCGTACACGCAGAGGTACTGTTTTTCATGATTATCGCGTACTACTTCCTATGGCGCGGTGTCAATGGCAAGGGTAGGTATTCTCTCCAATTGGCTGGAGGTGCAGTGGCGCTTGCGACACTGGCACGTTATACAATTGTCCTGTTTGTTCCAGTTTTTATTCTATTATTACTCCCAGTCTTGGTTGTATCGTACAGAAATCAAAGGAGATATTCTTGGATCGATGTTGGCGGCATGGCCCTAGTCTTCCTTCTTGTGTGGATGCCGTGGCTAGCTTGGAATTATATGTATACATTGAATCCGTTGGAGAGTGTACTTGCCGGAGCGCAATTCATATCGGGAAGTGCTGAACCTTGGTATTTCTACATCGCGAACATGTCAGCACTCCTAACTATCCCTGGATGCATACTTCTCCTTTTTGGGTTGATTGACGGGAAGACGATTCGGGATAAAGCCCGATTGTTTCTCTTGCTTTGGCTCGTGGTCTTTTTTGCGTTCAGTAGTTTAATCCAACATAAGGAGATCCGATACATTCTTGATTACGCCCCACCGTTAGTTGCGTTCGCAACGCTTGGCGTATGCAAGATCATCGGTCGCCTTCCATCTAAGACGAAAATCTTAGGCTGGATCTTGGTTGTGTTGTGGCTTACTGCCTGCTTCTATCCAGCCGTGAACAATAGCCTCTCTGATGCTAGGTATACGGAAGCGTCGTACGGCTCATACGGGGAATTCATGACTGTCGCTGGTTGGGTTGTTGTCAACACTAACAGTACAACTATTGGCGCCACAGACATTCCAACTGCACTGAGTTTTCAGACGGATCGTGACTACTATTCCCTTGAATATTTGACTAACACAGCACAGGATAGAGGGATGACAGTGGATCAATTAATGTCAGATGTTGGAGTCAAGTACGTTGTCGTCACAACGATCAGTGACTACGCAGGAAGTTTCGCTCATGATCCGAACGTTATTTTGGCAAAACGATTCCCCACGTACTTAGTCTACACGTTTAACTGTTTGAATTGTACCAAACGAACTTGAAGCTCTTATGACGACTCAAGTTGATATGCAAGAATAACTGTTGCCATCAATGAGTCGTCTGAGTTAAGTGAAGCGTTTTGCGATTCTGTAGATCATGTTACGCGGTGCTCGGAGAGGATGAGAAAGTTTGCAAGGCCTGTGGCGCACGCTGGCCTAACGGTCGATCAACTAGCGTGATTACTGAAAGATCTGTAAAACGTGAACGTATCCATGAGGGTAAGGATGGTCAGATAGCGGCACTCTCGACAGAGTCTGTCAAAACTCCTGGATTGGAAGTCAGAGGAATTGAATCAATCATCAAAGGAACTGTTGAACGGTTCAAGATCGCTGACTTGGCATCCGGTAAGATTGAGGCTTTGTACAAGCGACTCAATCACCCTAACTTGGCTCTTGTCGTACTTCTCATGATCCTTACTCTGAAGATCCGGTTTGCTGTTGGAAGATTGTACCAATTCTGGGATGGATACGTCTACCTACTAAACGCCAGATCCTTTGCGGAGGGGAACCTTGGACCGCCCAATTATTTCGAAGTGCTGAGACCACCTCTGTATCCTTTCATGATATCTAGACTTTGGCAATCTTTCGGCGAGAGCACTATTCTCGCGGTGCTCGTCTCGCCAATTTTCACTTTCGGAGCAGCCGTGTTGTTTTACTTGTTAGTGAAAGAGATGTTTGATACGAGAGCTGCTCTAGTCGCTTCAGTTGGATTCTTGCTTTCACCGATTATTATGATAAACACCGATGCAGTGCTTGTTCACGGAGCTGGAGTGTTCTTCGTTATGCTTAGCGCTCTCTCTTTGTGGCGTGCAAGATCAAAGCCTGCGTACTACCTCATAGTCGGAACAGCAATTGGACTCGCATCTTTGACAAGGTATCCTGACTTGCTCATTGCCTTAGTTGCAGTTATCTTCATGATCATTGACTTGAAAGATAGTCCGCAAAGACGAAAGAGTATTCTAACTTGGGCTTTCCTAGGAGTTGTAACTCTAGTGGGGTTATGGTTACCTTGGTTATGGTGGTGTCAACAAGTGTACAAGGATCCCCTGATCAGTTTGAAGCTGGCGTTAATTTCCGGTACCGCCGGAGCACCCGGGATTCTGGGACCCGATTGGCTATTCTATATCAAGGGTTTACCTGACTTTCTAGCAATGAACATGCCAAATACCGTATCATCAAACGTTGTTGTGACTGGGCAGTTTCTAATTATTCTCGGCAGGGCGATTGGTACAATCCTAGGTGGTGGCCTCCTTCTTCTCGGTCTCGCGATGAAGGATAGGATGAAGGGTGGACGAGGTTTGCTTCTCGCATCTTGGTTTCTGGTGTTCTTCGTGTACTACTCCCAGGTAGCGAATCAGGATTTGAGATTCATGGTGGAGTGGGCTCCTCCTCTCTTTGCAATTATTGGAATTGGAGTCAGCACATTCTTTGTGTTTCTGAGGACTCGAATCAGCTTTAGGCTCCTAGAGACACGGATTCGTCTGCGAAGGAAATTGGCAGTGTCAATGTCGGCGATTGTTGGGATATGGCTTGTCCTTTTGTTGTTAGGTTCTGTTGCTGCGGAAATTCCAGCTTTCTCACCTACCTCTTACGAAGGCCCATCATATGGCTTCATCTCCGTTACAGGTTTTCAGCTTAGCGTCTCGTGGCTTCAGCAACACATGAACCGAACAGAAATTGGTGTTACCGACATGTCACCTTTCTTTACATACTACGCCGGTCGATTCTTCTATGATTGGGGGTACGTACTGGAGGTAGCGGCTGCGCGCAATATCTCTACTAACGACGCTTTGAGATTACTTCATGTCAAGTATGCGGTCTTTAGTGACTACTTTGTTAAGACTAACAATATCAATCTCAGTTTCTTAATGAAAGTGCAAGAATTCAATGGATATGCAGGTATCAATAAATACAGATACGAATGGGTATATACAATCTACCAAGTTTCGGGGTAGGTTTTGGAGTTAAACCTACATGGAAGAACATGTGTTGGTTGGCAGAGGAGCTTCCTCACTTTTTCTTGCCAATATCTTGTCGCTTGTCGCAAGCACTCTTTACTTTGTGACCGTAACGCATGTACTACGCTCGACAGCGGAGGTCGGGGTAGTTACGGCTCTGAATATTTTCATATGGTTCTTTGTTCTGGTGTGCTTATTCGCACAACCCATTGTTATGGGGGGGCCCATCCCTGCGCCACTTGCTGTTCTCAAGTTTGTTCCAGAATTCTTGGTCAGGGGCGAACGTAATGGGGCGAAGAAGGTTTTCAGGGTTTCTCTCATATCTTCCATATTTGTAGGTCTCGCAGTAGCTGGAGTTTTGTCTTGCCTACCATCTCTCGTGATTCCACTTCTCGGTGGTGAAGTTTTACCAGATTTTGTCCGACTCTCTGCCGTGGACATATTGGTTCTTTCCGTTGGTCAGATTGGTCTGGGTGCAATATTTGCTCTGGGCGACACGGGGACGGGTACACTCTTCATCGTCCTCTGGAGCATCGCCAGGTCGGCCCTTGCATCCGTACTATTAGTGTCATATGGCGTCGTTGGAGTTATGATTGGATGGATCGGTGGCGATCTTGTGCTGCTTTTGCTTGTCATGTCGAAGACCTTGCAGAATTTCGTGGGAGAAGTTGAGGTGGACACATTCTCAATTAGGAATCTGGCACGTTACAATGTGTACACTCTCTTCGCTGCGCTACTCGGGTTCATAATTAATCAGGCCGATATTATGATCGCATTTTCTCAGCAAGGCCTCTCAGGATTGGCGATTTATAATGTTGCTTCAATTGGAGCAGGCGTCGCAGGTTATGCTCCTTCTGCGTTGGTTACAGTCCTGCTTCCGGCGTTGGCTGCGTTGTCCGCATCAAACAAAATAGTAGATTTACATGACATCATTCGTTATTCTACACGTTACGTTTCGCTTCTCGTTATACCGATTGCGTTCGGACTTGCAGCCTTAATGGAGATACTGCTGAACATCTTCGGGCCTGATTACGTTAGCGGCCTTTTGCCGGCGGTTATACTCTCCGTTGCTGCGGGATTGACTGCTCTCAGTGCAGTATATGCAGGAGCACTACTCGCACTTGGAAGGCTACGTTGGTATACTATTGCCAACGTGCTTGGGCTAATAGTGCTAATTCTAGTTGCTGGAATTCTGACGCCGATCATTGGATTGAATGGGACAGCGTTGGGTAGAGCGAGTCTCATGGGAGTCACAGCCGTTGTGTATGCTCTCGCAACTTTCAAGACCAAAGTCTTCGAAATTGACTCTAGAGCGTTCATTATTTCCGTTGTTAGTTCAACGGTAATGATGATTGTGATTTTCAGCATCCTATTGGTGTTACGCGAATTCATTCTGAAACTTGTAATGGTGCCAGTTCTCTTGATCGTGGGGATCTTGGTCTATGTTGTGTCACTGCGTGCTTTTCGTGGTTTGACTGTTAGTGATATGGATTTCCTTCGTGGTCTGCTACCTTATCGTTTGCACACTATACTTCCAATACTAGCTCGACTGGCTGGGCTTGAGTATCGGTCAACCGAATGACGTGCAGTCATAAGTGGGAGAGATGAGGGATGGGTCGCGCGATGGCTATCAGGAGGATACGATTTGCCTTCCAAAAACTTGGCATCGAACCAGATTTGGGGAATAGAATTAAAGTTCTCTTTAACGTTGAATGGTGCTTAACACTTCACTTCGGTGAATGGTGAATACTAATCTAACGCACTCCACATTTGGTAACCAGTACAATGAAGGTAAACTGATTTGAGTCGTTTTCTGTATTGGCTTTCCCAACGGCGACTGGCAACTCTTGCTGTTGCACTCTTGCCTGATGGAGTCAGGTCAAGATTGTGGGCCATTGGCTATGACATGTACGATAGCCCTACAGAGCAATTCTACTGGTCAGTATATCTGGAGCACATTAGGCGAGCAATTCAATCGAACTACGGCGATCAGAAACTGCGGATCCTTATCATTGGTTGCGGTCATGGTCGAGACAGTATTCCATTAGCGAAGCTTGGTCATCAAATATTGGCAGTTGACAAGAATAAAGAAGCGTTGAACCGCGCAGAGAACCACGCAAGACGAGAAGGGGTTACCGTAGATTTTCGAAGGATGGATATTTTCTCGACCGAACTTTCAGAAGTCTTTGATGCCATACTAGCAATTGAGACGTTGCCTGGAACCCTCTGTGAGATTGAGAAGCTCATTCAAGTCGCAACGAAGTATCTGAAGATAGGGGGATTCCTAGCTATCGCCGTGTATACACGTTACTATCAGATCGTCAGTTGCTTGAAGCGAGCAGATTATGCAACTGCCGAGAAAATAGCTAACGGATCAGACCAAACTAAATGGCTTCATCCAGCAGACCTTGAGCAAAGATTGATTTCACATGGTTATACCGTGCTGGAACTGGCCGGAATCGGCACAGTCTCGGCGCCACGAATCGATTGGTTTAACGATTTGCCGGTACCGGAACAGTTAGCTAAGGATCAGCAGAAGAAGCTCCTACAAATTGAACTGAGCTTGAGCTCAGTCAATGAGATTTCCGGTTGCGGTCGACGCATGTTAGCGCTAGCTCGAAAAGAACCATAGTGCTCATGAAATGGCATCCTTCAATGCCCGTTCATAATATGGTCCAGACTGCTCCCAAGAGAAAGTCTGAGAATAGAGTTTCGCTCTAGCACCCATACGCCTACGTAACTCACTGTCATTGAGCAAAGTGAGAACATTATCTGCAAAGTCGTCGGCGTCGTAGGGTTTTGCACGTAGACCCACCCCCTCTTTAACAACTTCTGCAGGCCCCCACTCATTGTCCCAGACTACAGATGGAACCCCGAAGCACATCGCCTCAATTGGAACCCTTCCCATAGCCTCCAATCCCTGAGCTGGATAAGCAACGACGCTTGCACCTGAATATAGCGCGATAAGTTCACTTGTCG
>Ga0074044_10004388_pt1 | contig 11688 bp, 13 predicted proteins | sample BogForMeECP23OM1_FD_94443 | JGI IMG/M metagenome (GOLD analysis project Ga0074044, IMG submission 94443) | Bog forest soil microbial communities from Calvert Island, British Columbia, Canada - Bog Forest MetaG ECP23OM1 | ecosystem: Environmental > Terrestrial > Soil > Wetlands ...
AGCCGGCGGGCGCCTGCGCATACCCCACCGTCGAGATCAGCATGCCCACCGCCATCCAGACCGCCGTCATCAAAATCTTCATCGTGCTCTCCACAAGTTGGCTGACACACCTGCGCTTTACTTTTTACCACCCCGGCAGGAATGCTGCCTAGCATGCCAGAAGATCATCCTTGCTCCAAACCGATGCCGGAAGAGAAGCGAAGGCCCGCGCTGCCTGCCGGCGGGGCGTGGCCGGGGCGATCCTCGTGACGCCGGCGCTCGCCTGCTGCCGGTTAGCGCGGCGTCACGTGGAGGCGGGCAGATCGGCCGGCCTTTACGCGGTCCGGGACGCGTCCACCATCGCCCGGAACTTCCGTACGTTGTCCTCGCCGGCGTAGTCCGCGATCCGCTTGTATGCCGGCTCCATCCTGGCTCGGAACGGCGCGAGATCGGGGCGGGTGATCTGCATGCCGGCCGCGGCGAGCTTGACCATCTGGTCGGCTTCGCCATCGGCGATGAGCTTGCGCATGAGTTCGCCGGCGGAGGCGCTTTCCTCGCGAAAAATCGCCTGCTGCGCGAGAGTCAATTTCTTCCAGGTGTTGACGCCGATGGTATGGATCATGTTGTTGTAGATGTGCCGGGTGATGGCCAGGTGCTTCTGCACCTCGTAGAACTTGCTGTAATAGATCACCGGGATCGGGTTTTCCTCGCCGTCGACCACTCCCTGCGACAGCGCGAGGTAGAGCTCCGGAAAGGCGATGGCCTGCACCGTCGCGCCAAGGGCCTCCATCGACGCCTGGATCTGCAATTCGGGCGGGGTGCGGATCTTCAGCCCCGTGACGTCGGCGGGGACGTTGATCGGGCGCACGCTGTTGGTGACGTTGCGAAAGCCGTATTCCCAGTTGTGCAGCAGGATGAAGCCCTGCTTCTCGGCGCGCGGCGCCAGCCAGTCCATGGCCGGCCCGTCGAGGACGCGGTAGACCTGGGCCGGGTTGTCGAAAATGAACGGCAGCATGACCGCCCCGAACGCGGTGTCGTACTTGTCGAGCTGACCCTGTGTCGGCAGCCCCATGTCGATCGTGCCGAGCTTGATCTGCTGCGCCTGTTCCGGCGGCCCGCCGAGCACGTTGTTGGGGAATATGTTGATCCTGATCGCTGCGTTGGTGCGCGCCTCGACCCGGCTCGCAAACTGCTTGGCCGCGATGTTGGCCGGGTGGTCCTCCGGCGCGAAATGCGCCCAGCGCAGGGTCAGCGGAGCCTGTCCACGCGCAACGTAGGGAGCCGCGAGCGACGCCGCGGCAACGCCGGTCTTCAGAAAACTCCTGCGATCCATAGCCTCCTCCTCAAGGGCTGCCCGGTGTGCTGCGGGCAGCGTCAGCCACGAAAGCCGAAATGGCGTGGCAGAAACAACGCCAGCCACGGCACGAACGCGACGATCAGCAGGCCCACGAGCACCATGCCGAGATAGGGCAGCATGGCGCGCGACGCGGCCTCGATATCGGCACGCATGATCGCACAGCAGACGTAGAAACCCACGCCGGCGAGCGGCATGAAGCCGCCGACCCCCATGGCGATGATCAGCACCAGGGCGTAATGCAGTTCGCTCAAGCCCAGCTTGCCGGCGATGGGGATCAGCAAGGGAGCGAGGACGTTGAGCGAAGGCAGGCCCTCGAGCAGCACGCCGACGGCGATCAAGAGCGCGATCGAGCCGAGCATGAAGATGGCGGTGCTGTTGCCGACCGAATGCAGGAGCTCGACCAAGCGCTGCGGCAGGTAGGCGACGGTCAGCGTCCACGAAAACCCCGACGCGGCGGCGAAGATGAACAGTAGCACGCCGGTCAGGGCGGCAGTGTCGGCGACGGCTCGCAGCAGGCTTGCGAGGTTCATTTCGCGATAGACGAGCATCGAGAGCACCAACCCATAGACGACGGCGAATGCCGCCACTTCGGTCGGGGTGGCGATTCCCAGCAGGATGCCGGCCAAGAGCATTCCCGGCATCAGCAGCGGCAGCAGTGCGCCGAGTCCGGCATGCAGCATGGCCGCCGGCGATGCGCGGGCGCGGCGCGGCGTGCCGGCGCGCCGGGTGCGCAGGTCGATGAGCACCATCAGACTCAGGGCCATCACCGCCGCGGGAACGAGGCCGCCGATGAACATGCCAGCTACCGACACGCTGGTGATCGAGCCGACGATCAGCATGGCGATGCTCGGCGGCACGGTCTCGCCCATGATGGCCGAGGCGGCGAGCACCGCCGCGCCTTCGGCGGCGCCGTGGCGGTCGCGCAATTCGTCGCGCATGACCGTGCCGACCGCGGCGACGTCGGCCGGCTTGGAGCCGGACAGGCCGGAGACGACGTACATGCTGAGCACCGCGACCTGGAGCAATCCCCCGCGCGCGTGACCGACCATGCTGTGGATGAAGCGGATCAGGCGCACGCTGATGCCGCCGCGCTCCATGATCAATCCGGCCAGGATGAAGAACGGGACCGCGAGCAGGATGAAGTTGCCCGTGCCGTTGACCATGGTTTGCGGCAATACCACCAGCGACGCGGTGCCCGTGCCCCACATGTATGCCGCGGCCGACAGCAGGAGCACGAAACCGACCGGCACGCCGGCGAGAATGGCGAGCAGGAAGAACGCGAGCACCGCGCCGATGGCAGTGCCGGCAGTGAACCACGCCTGCCAGGCTGGGCGCGTCAAGGTGGCCGCGCCCAGCACCGCCGCGAACGCGGCCGCGACCTGCCAGGCGATCCTGCGGTGCTCGCGCCAGAGGCGAATCGAGGCATAGATCGCGAGCAGGGCCATGCCCAGGGGGAGGGGCAAACCGATGATCGCCGCCGGGAGCTGCAGCACCGGGGTGCGCTCGGTCCAGCTCGAGGCCAGAAACTGCGTCGACGCGATGCCGGTCAACCCGGCGACGAACAGAACCAGGACGTCGGCGAGCGCCAGGCAGGCGCTGCGAGCCGGTGCGGAGCACAGATTCAGGACCACCCGGACAAAGGCGTGATCACCGCGCCGATAGGCGACTGCGCCGCCGATGAACGCCAGCGTCGACAGCGTGAGGCGGGCCAATTCGTCGGCCCAGAGGAACGAGTGATGGAAGAAGGCGCGCGCGACGACGTTGGCCAGGACCATGAGGAGCTCGCCGAGCAGAGCGATCACCACCACGGATTCGGCAGATCGGTCCAGCGCGCGCAATGCGACGCCGTCTTGCGCGGCATCCGGGCGGGTGCCCGGCGGCGCCGAGTGCTGCGCTTCAACGCTCACCGGTATCAACTTGTCGTATCCGTGCTGGCGAAGCGCTGCCGACGCCGCCTCTGCCCGGCAGGTGCCGACGCATGGCGCGCCCGGCCGCCTGACCGCTGGCGCCAAGGGCATGGTGGATGCGCCGATGCAGTCGTCGCATGACCTCAGTGCTAGTATTCCCGGGGGTCGGATGCGAGTCAATCGGAACCGGCGCTCGAGGCGGGGAGAGGCGGATGACGGACTATCGCAGGCTGTTCGATCTGACCGGGCGCAAGGCGCTCGTCCTGGGTGCGGCCTCCGGCATCGGCAAGGCGGCAGCGGAAGCCCTCGCTGCGCAGGGCGCGGCGGTCCATTGCGCCGATCTCGACCTGGCGCGGGCGCAGGCGACTGCGGAGGCGATCCGCGAGGGCGGCGGAACGGCGGCCGCGTCGCGCGCCGACGCGGCCAACGGCGATGATGTCGCGGCGCTGGTGGCCCGGGCTCACGCATCGCTCGGACGCATCGACGTTGCGGTGACCACGCCGGGCATCAACATCCGCAAGACGGTGCTCAACTACAGCGAAGACGAATTCGACCGCATCGTCGATCTCAACCTCAAGGGAACGTTTTTCTTCCTGCGCGAGGTCGGCCGCATCATGGTCGCGCAGCACAGCGGCAGCATCATTGCCACGTCGTCGATGCGCGCCTTCACCATCGAGCCTGGCCTGGCGGTGTACGGCGCGACCAAGGCGGCGATCTCGCTCCTGGTCAAGGGCTTCGCCGCGGAGATGGGAAGCCATGGGATTCGCGTCAACGCGATTGCGCCCTCGATCATCGAGACGGCGCTGTCCGCTCCGATCAAGACCCGCCCCGACATCTACGACACCTACGCCAAGCACACGGTGTTGGGCCGCTGGGGCCAGCCCTCGGAAGTCGGCAGCGTGATCGCCTTCCTCGCCTCCGATGCCGCGAGCTACATCAGCGGCAGCACGCTCCTGATCGATGCCGGATGGACGGCGATCGATGGACCGCCGACCGGGTTGACGCAGGTCGGCTGATCCGGCGCGAGATTGCCGCGACGCCTTGTCCGGCGTGGGGAGGGGGGTATAACCTATGCTCAGGCAGCGGCTGAGCCAGATGACTCGCTGGCGCCATGGGGATTCCATGCCGGACTTCTGCCCTGACACGATCGTTACCCCGGAGGAGGAATGAACAAGCTTGCGTCGCTGTTGCTGTGGCCCGTGATCGCCATCGTTGGCGCGATCTCGTTCGGCGCGCTGGCATTGGGGCGGGGTGAAACGGTCAGCGCGACCTGGCTCGTCACCGCGGCGCTGGCGGTGTATTTCATCGCCTATCGCTTCTACAGCAAGTTCATCGCCGAGCGCGTGCTGCAGCTCGACGATACCCGCCCGACGCCGGCGGTGCGCCATAACGACGGCATGGACTATGTGCCGACCAACAAGTGGGTCCTCTTTGGCCATCACTTCGCCGCCATCGCCGGGGCGGGGCCGCTGGTCGGCCCGGTGCTCGCGGCGCAGATGGGTTATCTTCCGGGCACCTTGTGGATCCTCGCCGGCGTGGTCGTCGCCGGCGCGGTGCAGGATTTCATCGTGTTGTTCATCTCGGTGCGCCGCGACGGCAAATCGCTCGGTGAAATGATCAAGATGGAGCTCGGCCCGGTTCCGGGCTCGCTCGCGCTGGTCGGCGTGCTGGCGATCATGATCATCATCCTCGCGGTGTTGAGCCTGGTCGTGGTCAAGGCGCTCACCGCCAGCCCGTGGGGACTGTTCACGATCGCGGCCACGATCCCGATCGCGCTGCTGATGGGCATCTACATGCGGGTCGTCCGGCCGGGGCACGTGGGCGAAGCCTCGGCGATCGGCGTCGTGCTGCTGCTCGCCGCGCTCTACCTCGGCCGCGCGGTCGCCGCCGATCCGACGTGGGGACCGATGTTCACGTTGACCGGGACCCAGATCGCGTGGGCCATAATCCTGTACGGCGCGATTGCCGCCAGCCTTCCGGTATGGCTGATGCTGGCGCCGCGCGATTACCTGTCGACGTTTCTCAAGATTGGCACGGTCGTGGCGCTGGCGGTCGGCATCTATGTCGTCGCCCCGCCGCTGCAGATGCCGGAGTTGACCCGCTTCATCGACGGCAGCGGACCGGTGTTTTCCGGGTCCCTGTTTCCGTTCCTGTTCATCACCATCGCCTGTGGCTCGGTTTCCGGATTTCACTCCCTCATCTCCTCGGGCACGACGCCGAAGATGATCGAGCGCGAGTCGCACATGCGCTTCGTCGGCTTCGGCGGGATGCTGGCGGAGTCCTTTGTCGCGATCATGGCGCTGACGGCGGCCTGCGTGCTCGACCCCGGCATCTACTTTGCGATGAACGCGCCGGCGGCGGCCATCGGCACCACGGCCGCCAACGCCGCCCACGTCATCTCCAACTGGGGGTTTACGATCACTCCGGACGCGATCGAGCAGACGGCCAAGGATATCGGCGAGACCTCGATCCTGTCGCGCGCCGGTGGCGCACCGACTCTGGCCGTCGGCATGGCGAAGATCCTCGCCCAGGCTGCCGGCGGCAAGGCGCTGGAGGCATTCTGGTACCACTTTGCGATCCTGTTCGAGGCGCTGTTCATCCTCACCGCGGTCGATGCCGGGACCCGGGTCGGGCGCTTCATGATTCAGGACATGCTCGGGCATGTGTACAAGCCGCTGGGCGACACAGAATTCCTGCCGGCGAACCTGCTCGGTACGGCGCTGTGCGTGGCGGCCTGGGGCTACTTCCTCTACCAGGGAGTCGTCGACCCGCTCGGCGGGATCAACACGCTGTGGCAACTGTTCGGCGTCGGCAACCAGATGCTCGCCGGCATCGCGCTGCTGTTGTGCACCAGCGTCCTGGTGAAGATGAAACGTGAGCGCTACGTATGGGTCACCCTGGTGCCGACGGCTTGGCTGCTGGTCACGACACTCACCGCCGGGATCGAGAAGATCTTCCACAGCGATCCGAGCATCGGCTTCATCGCCCTGGCCAACCGCTTCAGCGAAGCGGCCGCGCAGGGCAAGGTGCTCGCCCCGGCCAAGTCGATCCAGGAGATGCAGCGGGTCGCTTTCAACAACTATCTCGACGCGGTCGTGTGTGGCGCCTTCGTGCTGCTGGTACTGGCAATGTGCGTCTATGCCATCAAGATCTGTCTTGAGGCGTACAAGCAGGCTAAGCCCACGGCGCATGAGATTCCGCCCATGGCGGGTGTGGAAGGGGCCGCGGCGTGAGGCGGGTCGAGCCGAAAGCGGCGGGCGAGGCTCCGCCGGCGGCCGCCGAACCGGTGGCGCGATTGCCCGGGCGGCTGCGTGCGCTCGGGCAGGCCTGGCGCCAAGTGGTCGGCATCCCCGACTACGAGCGTTACCTCGAGCACATGGCGGCCCACCACCCGGGCGACGCAGTGCTCACGCGACGCGAATTCTTCGCCTGCGCCATCGACCGCAAATACGGCAAGAGCGGACCGAGGTGCTGCTGAGGCGGCGCTTCGTAGCGCCATTGCTCGACGCTGTTCTGTGAGGTGTTGCGGCGCGCGGCAACGCGGCTGCTGCACTGTGCGCGGCGCGCCGTCCCGGACAGAGTTCACGACAGCAATCTGGGACCGCATCGCAACCGCCGCGGCAACGGCGGGCGCCCGCTGGCAATGCGGTAGGGCTCTACGCGGATGCAGATTTGCGCCGCGGGACCTTGGCGCCGGCCGCCCGGGCTTCGGAGAGCCCGATGGCGATTGCCTGCTTGCGGCTCGTCACTTTTTTTCCTGATCCGCTCTTGAGCGTGCCCCGCCCCATCTCCTCCATGACCTTCTTGACCTTGGATTGAGCTCTCTTGCCGTATCGAGCCATGGTGACACTCCTTTCCTTTGCGCCCGTACATGCCAGGGCTGGGGGCGCTATGCGACGTGCGCGGACAGCATCAATGGCGTGGGACTACTCGCCGAAACTCCGGGGGCGTTTCCATCGCACCATGGCCCGTGCCTGCTAGAAGTGCGACAACAGGCCGACGAGTATGATGATCGGAATGGGAACACCGAGAAGAAGGAGAAGAATTGATCGCATTGCTCAGCTCCGGCGCGACGAGTTAGGAAAGACGGGCAAGCACGAATCCGCGCCTCGACGTCAGCGATAGGCTTCTGCTTCGTAACCTGCGGCCGCTGGCACGCGGTCCCGCTGTCGTCCGCCGAACGTTGCCGCGAGGCTCGCGCAGAAGGCGCCAGTCAGGAGAGCGACGAAGAGCCACAGTGAGGTTTTCGCGGCGCCTCTGCGTGCCATGTCTGCCGCGTCCCGGCCGGCCATCTGCGCCTCGGCGCGCCCCTGCATCCTCGATTGCGCCGCTGTCGCGTCCGCCGTCGCCGCTGGCGCCGTCATTGCTGCCGCCGCAACCGGGCCCCCGCCCAGCGCAACGCTCGCGCCGACAATCGATGTTGCGGCCGAGGTGAGGAAGGCGGCGGTAATGACGACTCCGACTACCCAGGCCAGAAACCCGTGCGCCGTATCCCGGAAATAGACTTCGTCACTGTGGATGCCTGCCCATTTGGTGCGAAGCCTGCCGGCAAGGTACCCGCCCATCGCTGATGCGAGCGCCTGCGTCAGGATGAGCCAGACGATGGTCGCTGCGCCAATGGCCCTCAACGAAGGGCCAGCTGGTGCCCAGGGAGAGATCGAGGAGAGTCCCAATCCGACGCCAAGCATCAGCAGAATCAGCGCCAGCGCCGCGATCGCGAACGCGCCGGCGGCGACGGCTGCCCACGATATGCCGGATGTGTTTGCCTCGGCGCCGGGCAGGGCGTACCGCCCCTCGCCCACCGATTTGCCAAGCATTGGCTCCATGATCACTCCCGCTTTTGGATCCGAAACTCGTTCCGCCGAGCTCGCCGCCAAGGATGGTGCCGTCATGTCGTTCGCGGCAAGGTCAGAGGCGGCCCATCAGCAGCAGAATGACGACCACGAGCACGACGAGGCCCAGCCCTCCACTCGGCCAGTAACCCCATCCGGCGCTATAGGGCCAGGAGGGCAGGGCGCCGACGAGCAGAAGAATGAGGATAACGAGCAGAACGGTCGAGATGGACATCGGATTCTCCTTTTGTTATTTGCAGACGCCGTTCCTTACAGACGCGCGAGACGACCGAGCAGGTAGCCGATGAAGAGCGCTCCGGTCACCGTGGCGAGCGGACGCGCGCGAATCGAAGCGCATGCCGATTCGGTTAGGCGTGCTTGTACTTGGCCAGCCTGCGCGGGAATGGTCGATGCCCAACCCGCCGCAGACGTTGCGGCGGCGGCGGCGTTATCGATTGCGCGATGAGCCGTCCCGCTGAGGTGGTCCACTTGCGCGGCAGTCTTGTCCGCGACACTGTCGGTTGCCCGGTGCGCTGCGCGCGCGGCGTCTTCAACCTTGGCCTTGACGGGATTGGCTGCGTCGCCGTAACCGGGATTGTCCATTGTGGTCGTGCTGCTGCGTTCCATGTCTGTCCTTTCGAAGGAGGCTTGCATTCAACACAAGAGTTGTCGCTAGCCGTGCCGCAAGATCGCACGTCTCGCCAATTCTCACTATCGGAGCCCGTCTGATTCTTTCGTAGGAGAGTTTGCGAGCGCGCAAGCGCGCTCGCGCGCGACACAATTCCTCGCGCGCCGAAGCTGACCTGCGAATGATCTGCCACGTTCTTGTAGTCGCCGCGCAGACCACTCTCCTGAAGTTGCGTCCAGGAGCAATGGCGCCTCAGGGGCGATGGCGGGTGATCGCTTAATCGTTGCGCGCAGCCCCGGCGTCAGCGCGCAGCGCAGCTGACCCGGCGGTGCGGGTCTTGTTTCTGACCTCCTACTCGGACGATGAAGCCGTCCTGTCGACTATTCTCGCGGGCGGATCAGGTATACGAGTGCGAAAAAAAGCCCGGTTGCCCGGGCTTTTCCTGACCTGGAGCCGCGACCGAATTAGTCGAGGGCCCTGATGTTGGTGGCCTGATCGCCCTTCGGCCCGGTGGTGACCTCGAAGCTCACCTTCTGGTTCTCACGCAGGCTCTTATGGCCCTCGCCCTGAATCGCCGAGAAGTGGGCAAAAACATCCTTGCCGCCCCCGTCGGGAGTGATGAAGCCGAAGCCCTTGCCGTCGTTGAACCACTTAACCGTACCTGTACTCATATCTACTGCTCCTGTGAAATATAAATGTCGGGCCAAAGATGGGCCCGGCGCTGGAACTTCAAGGGAGATAGACAAGGACCTGATGAGTACCGCCGAAGCGGCAACGCGGGACTGGCAATTCGCTTGAGGAACCGGCGCACCTTTATACACGCATTAGCCGGGCGCGTCAATTGCGCTCGCGTTTCCCTAAGACGGGGACTCAATACCGGTATATAGTCATGCCAGTCGCGCAGACTTGGGCGACGCCTTGGAGTGGACACGCAATGGCGCTCTTGCGCGACGGGATCTGGCGGTGACGGCGGCGGCCGAATTCGGGGCCGGTTGCGCCTCGGCGGCGCTGCGCGACCGATTCCTCACCGCGCTCGACGCGAGTGACGAACTCCTGCTGCGCGATCTCGCCGCGCACCTGCGCAGCTGCACCAATATCCTGCCCAGCACCACCTGCGTGTTGCTGGGGCTTCCGGCCGGCAGCACCTACGGCGTGGGCGCGCGCGCGGTCATCGAGCGAAAACCATGAACAGGCAGGCCGATCTCGGCGTCGTGCCTGCCGACACCGCACCAATAGCCACCACCGAGCAGTTCACGGCGGCCCTGCTCGCCACGCGTGACTGGATCGGCATCTCGCCCACCCAGTTGCAGATACTTCAGGCGCAGTGCCGGGCGCCGGACGCGACCATCACCGCGGCGCAGCTCGCCACCCGGCTCAGCTTGAAGAATTCCGCGGCGGCGCGCCTGCAGTACGGCACGTTGGCCCGCGCCATTGCGGAGAAGCTCGGGTATGCACCGCCGCAGAAGGGCAAGGGCCCGGTGCGCTGGTGGTTCGCCCTGTCGATTGCCAACGCCGGCGAGGACGACGCCGCGGATGGCGAGTGCAAATGGGTCATGCGCCCGGAGCTGGTGGCGGCGCTGCGCATGATGAAATGGGCGTGACCGGGCGCTGAGCTGCCGTGCGTCACGACGATGCTCCGGCATGGCGTGGCGAGTCGATTGTCGAAACGCGGCATAGGCACTAAACTGCCCGCGAGCGAGTCCGTTCATCCTGCAGCGACGCGAGCCACATGATCAGCGACAGCTTGTTGAAGGGCGTGTATCTGTTTGCCGACCTGAGCGCCGATGAGCGCGCCCGGCTGGCCAAGATCGCGGAGTCCATGAACCTGCCGGCCGGATTTTCCATCTTCTCCGCGGGCGATGAAGCGACGGCCCTGTACCTGATCAAGGACGGTTCGGTGCGCATCACGACCCACTCTCCGAACGGCGCGCAGATCGATGTGGCGACGCTCGCTTCGGGCTCGCACTTTGGCGAGATGGCTCTGCTCGACGGTGCGAAGCGCTCGGCCGGGGCGGAGACGCTCGAGCCCACCGCCATCTTTCGCTTCGATTACGACAAGATCCGGTCGCTGCTCGACGGCTCGCCGCCGATCGCCAGCCGGTTCTACCGCTCGCTGGCCCGGTTCCTTTCGAACCGCCTGCGCCAGACGACGACCGACATGAGCTTCGCCAGGGAACGGAACCTGCGCCACTTCTAGCCGGTCACCGCCCGCCGCGCGTGCGCGGCGGGATGCTGCGCTTCAGGGCGCCACCGTGTACCCGAGGGCAGCCGCCTCGCGGTAGACCGCGTCGATCAGCGGCTTGCCGATGCGGCCTTCCATCTCCCGCTGCACGGGTAGCAGCGCCCGCCGCCAGGCGGCCTGCTCCGCGGCGGTGAGCTCGTAGACGGTGCATCGGCCCGATGCCTTGACCTTGGCGATGCTCTCTTCGTTGTCCTGGAGGGAGAGGCGATTCTCGAACTCGGTCGCCTCGCGCATCGCGCCCTCGAGCTCGCTGCGGATGTCAGCCGGCAGCGCGTCCCAGAATTTCTTGTTGACGATGACGGCGTAACCATCGTAGCCGTGATTGGACAAGGCGACGTATTTCTGCACCTCGTACATCTTTTGCGTGTACAGATTGGGCGGGGTGTTCTCGGTGCCGTCGACGACGCCCGTCTGCAGGGCCTGGTACACCTCCGAGAACGCCAGCACCTGGGGCAGGGCCCCGAGCGCCCGCATCTGCGCATCGAGCACCTTGGACGACTTGATGCGCATCTTCAGGCCGCGGAAATCGGTGACGGCGTGCAGTGGCCGGTTCGCGCTCATCACCTTGAAGCCGTTGTCCCAGTACGCGAGCCCGACGATGCCCTTGCTCTCGAGCCTGTTCAGCAGGCTCTTGCCGATTTCGCCGTCGACGACCCGACGCAGCACCGCGCGATCGGGGAAGATATATGGCAGGTCGAACAGCTCGAACTCCGGCAGCCCGAGCGGCCCGAACTTGGAGGTCG
>Ga0074044_10004389_pt1 | contig 11688 bp, 12 predicted proteins | sample BogForMeECP23OM1_FD_94443 | JGI IMG/M metagenome (GOLD analysis project Ga0074044, IMG submission 94443) | Bog forest soil microbial communities from Calvert Island, British Columbia, Canada - Bog Forest MetaG ECP23OM1 | ecosystem: Environmental > Terrestrial > Soil > Wetlands ...
AGCTTTACCAGTGAGACGCCGCTCGTGCTGGAATCCGCGAGCGTTGCGTTGGGCCGTAGTATCGAATCCACTACCGCCGCCATGAACAGCGGATTGCCTTCCGTGCGATGGTGGATTGCGCCGGCAACTTTGTCGAGTGCGGCGCCATTCGGCGGGTTGATTTGGGCGATCCGGTGCTGCAGATAGGCGGCCACGTCGGCGGATGAAAGCGGCGACAACTTCAGATCCTCGCAGTAGCGGCCGCCTAGTTCGCGAACCGTGGTTCGCAGCGGATGCTCCGCCGCAACGGTTGCGATCGGGCGATGGGTCGCGAGGATCATCAATCGCGCACGCTCCGGGCGACGTGCGAGGAGGTCCAGCAGCATGAGGGTCGAGGGGTCGCTCCAGTGGAGATCCTCCAGGGCGAGAATCACGATGCGATTTGCGCCCAGGCGGTCGAGTGCCTCGGCGATCTCGCGCAGCATGCGCTGTTGGGTGGCGGTTTGCGCGGAAGGATTGATGGGCGCGTCGCCCTCGTCGCGCAGCGCCGGCATTTGCGCGAGCCACGACGGCGCGTGATGGCGAATGATTTCCGCGACCCGGCCACCGCTATCCTGATGGCAGAGCCGACTGAGCGCATCGATGACTGGCAGATAGGGTTCGCTCTCGCCGCGATGCTCCACACACTGGCCGCGCCCGATTAGAACTCCATCGCGTTCGGCTACCTGGGCAATGAAACTCTCGAGCAGCGTGCTCTTACCAATGCCCGCCTCACCGCTGAGAAAAGTCACCTGGCGCAGCCCGGTGGAAGCCTTAAGGAAGGCGGAACGGAGACGTGCGAGTTCGCTGTCGCGTCCGACCGGCAGTACCTTTAGGGCTTCGATTGAAGCTTCTGCGGGCGGCGCAAGATCGTCCACCTCGCCACTGCGCTTTACCTCGGCGATGAATCGGTAACCACGCCGCGCGATGGTTTCGATGAACTTTGGCGAGTCAGCATCGTCCCCCAGCGCCGCGCGCACCTCGCGCAGGTAGAGGCGCAATACGCCTTCGCCGACGAAGGTCGACGGCCAGATGGCCTTGCGCAGTTCCTGGTGCGAAACCAGCCGGCCGGGATGCTCGGCCATGTAACGGAGGAGCGCGAAAGGCTTGGGGCGCAGCGGGATCAGCTCGGCACCGCCTAAAAGCTTCTCGTTGCGAATATCGAGCTGGTAGGGGGCGAACAGCAGGTAGGATTGCGCGGTCATGATTACCGGTTGCGACCTGTCGCGCTCATTAATAAACCAATCAAAGCCAAAACTCTACACTGAGTTATGGCCCGCCAGGGCGAGCACGAGCATCCAAAAACTCGATCAAAATTGGACCGTGCGCGCCACTCGCGTCCTCGAAAGCTAACGCCACGCCCAAAACCATACGCCCGCCTAACGCAGATCTAACGGATGCGCCATCGCAGCTAACGGAAGCGATCCGTAGTCTCCCAGCGTGTCAGGGAAGAATCGCACAAACGAACGGTCAATCGAAAGCCAAAAAACATTCAGGGAGTCAGAGCAATGAAAAATCACAACACACTCATCAGCCTCGCCAACTCGGTCACGAAGCGCATGTTCGGCGGATTGCTCGCCGCCGGTATGATGCTGGCCGCATCGAGTCCCGCCCTCGCCGGCGGCAATCATATCGGATCGAACATCCAGGTGTTGCCGCGGACCACTCCCAGTGGCATCCCGGTCTCGAATGGCTTGCTGGGCGATTCCAATCCCTACGGCGTCCAGTTCGTGCCGCAGAACTTCATGGGCGGTCACGGGATGCTTCAAACCAACGACGTGCTGGTATCGAACTACAACAATACCACCGTACAGCTGGGTAACACGGTCAGCACCCAGGGCCTCGGCACTACCATCACGCGCATCCGGCCCGACGGACAAGGGTCGGTGTTCTTCAACTCCACAGAGATGGGAGTCACGGGCTTCACCAACGCGCTGGATATCCTTCCGCGCGGTTTAATTTTTGCGGGCACAGTGCCAACGACTGACGGAACCTCAGCGACTGTTCACGGCGGCCCGGTTCTCATCATCAACGGGGAAGGGACTTTGGTCGGCACGATACCCGTCGGTAACGGCACGGACCCTGGCATTTATGGGCCCTGGGGTTCGACCATCAACATAGTGAAAGGCGGCGATATCCAGTATTTCGTCGCTAACTGTCTAGCACCGGTTTCCGGCAGCCCAGGTTCTTTTCAAGGCACCATTGTCCGCTACGACATCACCTTCAATAACAAGGGAGTGATGGACCTTGGTACGCCGGTTCAAATCGCCTCGGGATATACTGCCGGACCTAATCCCGCATCGATTGTGACTGGACCGGCCGGGCTTGCTTATGACTCGAAGACTGACACTCTCTATGTCGCGGGTGAAGGTGACAACGAAGTTTTCGCGGTAGCAGACGCTTCGACCACGACAAGCGATAACGGCACCGGCACCGTCGTGTACAACGATCCTGCGCACCTGTATGGCCCTCTAGGCCTGATCCTCGCGCCGAACGGCGACTTGCTCACTGCCAATGCCGACAGCATCAATCCGCAGCCGACCTTTGCCAGCCAGATTGTTGAATTCACTCCCAGCCCGGCAACCTTGCAAGCAGCGGCCGGGACCTTTGTCATGAGCCTGCAAATCGATCCTCTAAACGGTGGTTCGTTTGGTCTGCGTCTGATGGAGAGCAACGGCATCGCGAAACTGCTGGCGGTCGATGACAACACCGTCACGCTCAATGCCTTCAACTTTGCACTGCTACAAAATCCTTTCTGAGCTGCCTCTCCCTGACGCAGCAACGCCGGAGGCGATCGCGCCTCCGGCGTTCTATTTTAAGCTTCCGGAACTAAATGCCGGCCAGATCGAGGATACAGGTCAGTCATCGCCGAACGTTATCTCGACGTCGCTGGTCGGACGCGAAGAACAAGTCAGGATAAATCCCGCGGCCCGTTCGTCATCGAACAGCGCAAACGACGAGGTCTCTCCCATGTCCACTTCGCCCACCAATAGTCGAGCTTTGCAGGTGCCGCACATTCCACGAGTGCAGCCGAATGGCCAATCGACTCCCGCCTCCAGAGCAGCATCCAGGAAGGTTTGGCCTTGTTCGACCTCGAGGACTCTTCCCGACGGCTGGACAACTACTCGATAGGTCATGGAAACATAGCTATCCGAGAGGTTACAAATACTTACGACCGGCGGTGGGGTCGGGAATCGGCAAGCCGACCTTGTTCAGCAACTCGTTGACTTCCACTATGAAGTCATCGCGCATCTGTTGGTTGCTTCGTTTGCGCAAGCCCCATTTAATAAAATCATACTGGCGCTTCGAGTTGTCGGAGCCAAACATATCCAGCCCCGCCGCATACCACTTGGGAAGGTGATGCTCAGCAGCCTGGCGACCTTCGGGAGTTTGGCAGACTCTGCGCAGCAGTTGATAGCCGAAGGCGGCGTGGCCGATTTCCTCGCGCCAGACTCGGTCCGAGATCTTGGCAAGGGGCGCATAGGTGCACCCCACCCATTCAAAGCCCATATAAGCGCCTTGTCGATCGCCGAAAAAGCTGAAGAAAGCGTATTCGACCCAATCTTCCGAGAGGTCGCGCATTTCGAAAAGGTAGATCGGCATCGGAGTCGACATAAACTTCTGATCTATCGTGACGCCTAACCCTTCCAGAATACGCCACCAGTAGCTTCCATGGCGGACTTCTTCAGACCAAAAGGCCGCATACTCGGCCTTGTCCTCAGGAGATGGAGCCTTTGCCAATGGGCGCTGCAAAGTCCGCTCCGGAACCAGCATGTATTCCAGCTCGATCCTGGCCTGAATGGAAAGCATCCTGACTAACAAGTCCTTGTATTCAGCCGGAAGCGCATTGGAAGATTCGAAATTCTTCGCGCCGGTATGCGCGCGGTATTCTTCATGATACTGCCGCTCGCTCACTCCGAGACTACCTTGCGCCGCCATGTTATTTCTCCTGTTGATGCCGCGACCGATCGTCCCGCTCCTGAATAAGGGTCCGCTCGATTCGTTCGCGAAGGGCTTTTTTGGCGATCTTTCCAACCGCCGTTGTGGGGAAGCTTTCGACTACCTCGAGTCGTTCGGGAAACTTGAACTTCGCGACTCGTTTACCCTCCAGGTGGATGACTATATCCGAGAGTCCCAGGGTCATCCCCGGTTCGCACACGACAAACAGGCATCCGCGTTCGCCCACCAACGGGTCTGACATCGGAACCAGCGCCGCGGCGCTAATCTTGGGATGATCGATGACCAGGTTTTCAATTTCCTCGGCGCTAACCTTCTCGCCCGCGCGATTGACCATATCCTTGACCCGGCCCGCCACCACCAGGCGCGCCAAGCTGTCGCGCCGAAGCATATCGCCGGTTCGATAGAAGCCATCCTCGGTAAAAGCTCGCCGGTTGTGATCGGCGGCCTTGTAGTAGCCGCGAATAGTGTAGGGTCCGCGGACGAGTAGCTCTCCTGCTTCTCCGGTGGCGACATCTTTTCCGTCTTCATCCACAATTCGAAGCTCATCGTGGGGCGAAACCGGAACGCCTACGGTTTCCAGAACCACGGGTTCCGCGTCGCTAAGTCTGGTAGTGGTGATGAATCCTTCCGCCATTCCCAGGACTTGTTGAACTCGACAACCGAAGACTTCCAGTGCGCGCTTTGCCGAAGTCGGCAGAAACTTGGCGCCCCCCGCGAGGATTTGCTTGAGCGAGGACAGGTCGCGCGGCGCAACCTGCTGGCGCTCGGTGAGCGTGATGTAAAGCGCCGGAACACCGGGCATACAAGTGACGCGCTCGCGCTCGATCGCCGCAAGAACCTCATCGGGCGCGGCTGAGTCCAGCAGCACCGCCGTTCCGTTCGCGAGCAAGGTTCCCATCACACCGGGAGACGCGAGGCCGAAGTTGTGGGAGACCGGGATCGCCACCAGGAAGACGGTGCTGGAGTCTAGCTCGCACACCTCGTTCATGACACGCGCATTGTAGAGGTAGTCCGCATGTGTGCGCGGTATCAGCTTGGGCAGTCCGGTGGTGCCGCCCGAGACCAGGAACAGCGCAACGTCGAATGGATCGCCACGAAACCGCGGCCGCTCTATGTTTGGACCTTCAATCAGCTTTCGGATGCTTAGGAATCCGGGTGAATCGACCGCGCTATCATCGCTATCATCGGAAGTCAGGACCAGCTTCAAGCTCGGCTGCTGCTCCTTGAGATTGATTGCCATCCTCGCGTAATCGAAATTCCGATAGGTCGGCGCGATCGCGTAGCCAACCGCTTCGCTATGCTCGAGGAAGAACCCAATCTCAGTCTCACGATGAGCCGGAAGCGCCATGATCGGCAAGACGCCGAGTTTGGACGCCGCCAAGTATAGCATGATGAATTCGGGATTGTTCGGTAGCTGCACTACGATGCGATCGCCGGGGCGCAGGCCGGCATTGTACAACCCATCCGCGAGTTGCTCACTTCGCGTGGCCAACTCGGCATAGGTAATTTTCGCGCGGCCCGCGACGATCGCGATTTTGTCGGGCGTCCGCCGCGCGGCTTCATCAACCGCTTCGTCAATGGTCTGGTCGAGCCACACGCCTGCCTGGCGATAGCGGGTCGCCAGCTCCTCCGGCCATGGAGCGCAATCTTCAAGCATTGCGAACCTCTGGCCGATCCCACCCGGGAATGAGTGAACGCTCGTTCATGAAACGAGAATCGGGCGGCGGTTTTTGGCTGCAATCGGTCGCCATCTAAGCAGTCCTTCGACGGCCCTTGCGGATGCGAGTCGCTCTCATCATCCCGAGCGCAATCGATTCGAGGTCATCGAGGTATTCCTCCACCGTCGAATATTCGGAGAGGATCCAGCGCCGGATGGCCCAGGCCTGACACAGGTGCATGAGCGAGATCAACTTGAGCTCCAGCGCGTCACCTTCAAAGTCGCCGCTCTTTATCGCCGGCTGGGCCGAGCGTTTCAGCAATTCGAGGATTCGCTGATCTCGGTCGAACAGCGGACGGCGTTGGTCCGGGGTGAGAGTCTTGGTTTCCTGATATGCCAGTCGCGTATACTGACGATTCAGATCAATGCTCTCACCATAGCGGCGGAGGACCTTGAGAAAATTCTCGACCGGGCTGTGGTTGGCTGTTTCCGACCCGATTTGCTGCTCGACGGCTTTGACGGTCTGCTCAATCTGGCCCTGGCTATCCTCCAGAATGTAGCGAAGGATGTCGTCCTTGGCGTCGAAGTCGTTGAACACCGCGCCTACGCTCACATTGGCCGCGCGGGCGATCGAGCGGACCGTAGTAGTGTGGTAGCCGTAGCTGATGAACAACGGCAGCGCGGCGTCGGCGATCCGGCGGCGCCCCTCGCGCAGCTTGACCGCGTCGGCGACCTGGGTGCTGCTCGCCGGGGTCCGGAATAGATGGGGCGATCCGGCTTGGCGCAGGCGATGATTTCCGCTGTTCATCTGGTTCTGTGACTGAACGCTTATTCACCCACAAGCCGAGTCTCAAGTCAAAAGCCACCGCAAGTTTCCACAAACCGATCATAAAAAAGAGCAGCGGTGCAGGATGTCCGCGCCGCTGCTCTTTTGAACCCTACTGATCCGCTTTCCGATATACCAGCGGTTGCCGCCGCGCCCGCCTCCGCCGGCCGGTCCGCCACGGTCGCGATCGCGATTGCCGAAGCCACCACCTCCGCCACCGCCCGGCCGGCCACCGCGACGCTCGCCGCCGCCACCACCGCCGGCGCGAGGCCCGCCGCCGTCACGCGCCTGATCAATCTTGATGCGGCGTCCTTTCAGATCCGTCTCGTTCAGCGTCTCGATCGCCTTGGTGGCGCTGTCCTGATCCGCCATCTCAACGAACCCGAATCCGCGTGACTGGCCGGAAAATTTGTCGGTCACCACGACAGCTTTTTCGACCGTCCCGACCTGGGCAAACAACTCCATCAGGTCTTCGTTCGTGACTGCGTAGGCGAGATTACCCACGTACAACTTGCTGGGCATAGGAGCCCTCCTTCTGAATTGGTGCCGGAAGCTCTTAAACGGGACCCGACCAGGATTAGGGGGTGCGACGCGATAAGGGCGGTCCGAGCGTTCGTATTAAAAGCATACTCCCGGACATGTAAGTGTAAAGCAGTTTTGGCCACACTCAGGGAGCCATGTCCGCCATAGCCGTCACGAACTTTAGCACGTAGTGGTTAACCAATTCGGGCTTTTCCTGTTGCACCCAATGTCCGGAATCCGGCACGTAATGAATCTCGAAGGGGCCGTTGAACAGCTCCTTCATGCCGAAGGTCAGCTCCTTTCGCAGCGCGACATCCTGCTCACCCCAAATGACCATCGTTGGCGCGGAGATCTTGCGCGCCATCCATTCCTGCGGCTGGCGATTGCGGACATTGTCACGGAACAACGCGCGATAATAATTGAGCGCGGCGGTCACCGAGTATGGCTTGCGGAACGCGGTGCGAAAATGCTCGAGGTCATCGTCGCTGAAGGCCGATTTCTGTATCGCGCTGTCGCGCAACATTCGCTTGATGACAGCGAAGTCGCGCGCGCGAAGGAGCGCCTCGGGCAGCCGCGGAATCTGGAAAAACAGGATGTACCAACTCTTCAGCATCTGGCGAGGATTACGCCGCAGGTGGTCGCGAAATATTTTAAGATGCGGGCAGTTCATCACGATCAGGCGTTCAACCAGCTCAGGACGCTGCAGCGCGGTCGCCCACGCAATCGCGCCGCCCCAGTCATGCGCCATGATGATCGCGCGCTGATGACCGCAGGCATCAATCAAATCGGCGACATCGCCGATCAATTTATCGAGGAAATAGTTTTCGACCCCGACGGGCGCGTCAGTCCCGCCGTAGCCGCGCAGGTCGGGCGCGACGCATTCAAAATGAGGCGCGAGTGCGCGCAGCTGATGGCGCCATGAATACCAGCATTCGGGAAATCCGTGCAGCATCACGACGAGCGGCTTGCCCGAGCCTTGCCCCGCTCGCGCGACCTGCATGTTGAGGCCGCTCCGCAGAGGGAGCTTTTCGAAATGCCACGGCTCCGCCATCTGAACCGGCGTTTCCGAGGCGACGCTAGAATTCCGCCTTGAAGGTGTCGTGCCCGTCGCCCGCATATGACACGCGGATGCTTTTCAGGCGGACCATCCGCAACGGCGGCGCGTTGAAGAAGGGCGCCTCGAAGGGATTCTTTTGCAGGAAGGTCGCTTTGAGCGAGTTCCATTCCTCGCTGTCGCGAGCGACCACCCGGGCGGTGCTCTGCACCACCGCGCGGTTGACTCGGAAGGTCTCAACATCGCCGGTATCGCGCATGTCGATCAGCACGGTCGCGTTGGGACGCTTGAGGAGATTCTGAAACTTGTCGGCGCTCTCATTCATGATGAAGATGAGATCGAGGTCGTCGGTCTCGCCGAATGCCTGCAGAGTCGCGGTCGGCCACTGGTCGCCCTGGGTAACCAGCACCGCGATGTGTTGAGTGTCGAACAGCTTGCGCAGTTTTTCTTTTTCAGATTCGTCCAGCATAATTTCTCTGCTTTCTATGCCTTATGGAATACTACGGTGCCCTTCCCGTTCGATGACGAACTTATACTCGATGGCATCCACATTAGCCGCGCTTCCAGCCTGATACTTCACCACCAGTTGCTCGCGCGATCCAAAGACCACGTCGGAATCGATGTACTGGTCGCCCTCGATGTATAGCGCCGTCACCAACGGCCTGAATCCCGGCGCTGTTATTATGAAGTGTATGTGCGCGGGACGGAATGGATGCCGCCCGACCGCATTCAGCATCATACCTACCGGTCCGTTGCTCGGCACTCCATAACTCGATGGTTTCACCGATGTGAAATTGAAGCGCCCCTCCCCATCGGTCTGGAAACGCGCGCGCAGATTCATCTGCGCGCCCTTAAAATTGTCGAATTGCAAATCGTAGAGCCCGCTCGCGGACGCTTGCCAGACCTCGATCTTCGCGCCAATGACCGCTCTCCCGTCCGTCGCGGCGACGCTGCCATGCACCAGCAGCGGCTCGCCCTTGATCCCGTGCGCGATACTGGCACCGTCGGGCAATTCGGGCGCCCCCTCGCGAAAGAACGGGCCGAGCAGACTCGATTCGGTCGCCGCGTCCGACTTGCCGCCATTGGCCAGAATATCCACCAACGCGCTGAGGCCCAACGTGTCCGATAACAGGATGAACTCCTGGCGTTTGTCATCGGTGATGTGACCAACGTCGGTGAGAAAATTGATGCCCTTCATCCATTCGTCGGGCGTCAGTTTCACCTCGCGCGCAAATTCATGCAGATGCCTAATGAGCGAGGTCATCACTTCTTTAAGCCGCGGTTCGGGACATTGCGCGAGCCGTTCCAGCGCAGCTTCGGTGATGGTGTTTTGATCGAGATTCCGCATAGAGACTCCTCGACGCCGCATCAAACTGCTCGCATCTGCGAACCTTGCCGGCGTAGGGTCGGCGTAAAGGTTATCGCATCTCCTGCCTGGTAGCCCATCTCCAGAAGGTTTCCTCCCAAGCGGGGGTACTTCTCTTCCGCTCCCGAAGGATCCGAAAAATCCGACGGCCAAAGGACCAAAGCTATCCCGGATTTCAACGGGGCGTTCGCGAACGCTCCCTACAGGTTTCGAGGTTGGTGGCGATAGTGCTGGGATGGTTGCTTTCGATTTCTGACCACGCCCGGAGTTTCGCGCCGCTGAACTGTGGCCAATTTTTAGGAGCCATTCTGAAAATATGGCCACCACCACCGAAATTGGTAGGGGGCGTTCGCGAACGCCCCGTTAGAATCCTGCTTCGCGAAGCGAACCTTTTTTTCTATCCGCCTGGGGGATCTGAAAAGCCAACCGGAACCATGGAGGCCAAAACCATCGAAGATTTATATGGGCCGGTCGCGAACGAGCCCTACCGGGAATCGCAATCAAACTGCACGAGTGCCAAAATCTCCGCCCCGTTTGAGTGCGGCGCCCGGCATCAATTCAGGCGGCAGTGCAGCGCAGGCGCGGCATTTTGGCGAGCTTCGCGCCGAGGCGGTCGCGCGCCATTTCTATCTCATAGTCAGCTTGAAGCCCGCTCCAGAGTTCGGGTGTGGTGTCGAAGAAGTGCGCGAGACGAACCGCAGTGTCACCCGTGATGCCGCGCCGCCCGCGAACGATTTCCGAAATACGATCAGCAGGCACGCCGAGAGCCCGGGCTAAAGAGCTTTGTGACATCCGCAGCGGCTTGAGGTAGTCCTCCAGCAGCACTTCGCCGGGATGGATCGGGCGCATCTTTGGTTTGCGCATAAACTCCTGACCTGCCTCGTTCTAATGATAGTCTACGATCTCGACTTCGAAAGCGTCGCCATCTCGCCATACGAAGCAGATCCGCCATTGCTGATTTATCCGCACGCTGAATTGTCTTTCCCGATCACCGCGAAGCTTTTCGAGCCGATTTCCGGGGCTCGCCAGATCGCGCAGTTCTTTTGCTCGACTCAACACTCGCAACTTGCGGAGCGTCGCACGCTGAAGGTCCGGCGGAAGCCGTCGCGAGCGGCCGCGATAGAAAACCGATTCGGTGTCGGCGTCGGCAAAGCTCCGAATCACATTGTGCTGAGTGTGATGCACATAGCGAGTTATGTCAACGCATCTCCTCCTGCATGCGAAGCGCGGCGAAGAGCGCGCGTTGCGGATGGTCCTCGTGCGCAACCGGCGCACCGAACAGCGCAAAAGTGCCATCGCCGGTCGATTGCACGATGTAGCCGTCGTAGCGCGTCCGTGGGGATCGAGGCATCGGTGATTTCCGTGGTTACGCCAACCGCAGAAGAGGACAAAGGCGGTGCAGCTTCAGGTTGCGATATCAGGAGAATCGGACATCCGCGGGCAATTGAATAAAATGTGCCGATGGCTCGTCTGCCTAATTGTGTGTGTGGGAGCGACCGTTTACATGTAGCAGCCGTTTCTGACAGCGTCGCGAGCCGCGAATTCAAAGGGCGCGAAGCTGCTCATTAAAATCATCGTTCTCTTCCTGAAGCGAAAATAAAATCCGCGTCCACCTCGGACCCAGCGAACTTTTCGGGTCGCCGTTCGTCTGCCGAATTGAGGAGCAAAAATTTCTCGATTGGGCGAAGACGCGGCCCGCGTGCGCAAACGCGTCGGGAGGGACCAATGCGGCTCCATTTATTTTAAGGAGAGACCCAAATTAATCCTGGTCAGTTTCATTCAATCGCGGAGGTCGACGCCTGGCTCGATCGCGAGCGCATCCTATGCCCCCGCTGTGGTGAGCGCTTCGAGCATCTCGGCCGTCACTTGGCTGCGAGTCACGAGATGAGCGCCGATGAATTCCGCGCACTCTACGGTATTCCGCATAACCGCGGCCTGGTGGGGGCGCGCCTGAAACAGCGCCTGGTCGATCGCCAACGGCTCAAGCTGGCTCGCGATCGCGGGCATCGTGCGAAGTTTGTCGCTGCACTCCGGCGCCGCCCCTATTCGGTGCATAAACCATCGGCGGCGCAACTCGGAGACCTGCGCAACCGGATCCAGCCGCTGGGGAATCTGGAGCGCTGGGGAAAATCGAAGTGATCGGCTATCGGTGAACATCGCGAACGTTTCAATTAGAAGTTAAATCCAACTCTTCGCGATGGCCGGCCAGTAGCGCGGATCTCCAGTTGGCGACGTTTTTCATCGCCTGCGCGGGCGGCGTGCCGGAAAGCGACATCCAGCGGGAA
>Ga0074044_10004390_pt1 | contig 11687 bp, 9 predicted proteins | sample BogForMeECP23OM1_FD_94443 | JGI IMG/M metagenome (GOLD analysis project Ga0074044, IMG submission 94443) | Bog forest soil microbial communities from Calvert Island, British Columbia, Canada - Bog Forest MetaG ECP23OM1 | ecosystem: Environmental > Terrestrial > Soil > Wetlands ...
AATCTCGTGCTGCGTGCCGAGCGACGCCACCAGCATGGAGAGGCAACCGCCGTAGAGGATTCCTTCCGCTTCGCCGGTCAGCAGCGGCCTGGCGCCTGAGCCCTCACCAATCTTCCACTCCTCCGCACCGCCCAACGCGTTTTGCCACGAATCAAGATCCACGCCGTCGGTAATGGCGAAATCCTTGGCCACCATTGGGCCGTGGAAGGTCACGAAGTTCGCCGCGTCCGCGATGCAGCACACCAAGGTCGTAATATCGCTGTAGCCCATCAGGATTTTGGGATGGGCAACGATCTTCGCCGGATCGAGCGCCAGCGGCAGATAGTTCGATCCGTATCCTCCGCGCGCACAGACGATGGCGCGGATATCGTCGCGCAGGAACATGTCTTCCAGTTCGCGCGCCCGGCGCTCTACCGAACCGGCAAAGTAGAGATCGCGTTCCAGGATGGACTCGAAATAGAAGGGCTCATAGCCGGCACGGCGAAGGCCGTCGCAGCCCGCCTCCAGCAGTTCGCGCTTCAGGTTCGAGGCGGGCGCAACGATTCCTACCTTGTCGCCTGGACGGAGCGCGCGGGGCTTGATGCGCGGATTTTGGGAAGTGGAAACCATGTGGACTCGATGTTAACAGCCTGCTGTGACCCTCGATATTCCAAATCCAGCGCCTAAAGGCGCGTTGATGCCTGTGCGCATGCGGCATGCCTGAAGGCATGCCCTGATACGAGTCTCGCGTACGCGGAGCTGCTACACGAAGAATTCTCCGCGGCAGACTAGAGTCGCTGGACCGCGGAGATAAACTTGATCCTCCAAGCGCACGGTCTGCGGACCTCCGGGGGCAATCACGGTGACCGGCGAAGTGGCTCGCCCGCTGGTAATCGCGGCCACGGCTGACGCGCACGATCCGGTGCCCGAAGACTGCGTTTCTCCTGCGCCCCGCTCAAATATTCGGATCTCGATTTCATGGGCGCCACGGTCATTCTTACCTCTCACCCGCACATACACTACATTCGTGCCCTGCGGAAACTGGGGCTGCGTCTGGAGCAGGGCGGCTTGGCGCTGCCATCCATCCGGAAAGCTCTCTACGAAAACTACGTAGTGCGGATTGCCCATCGAAACTTTCGTGCCTACCGCCCGCACATGCGTTGTCTCAATCGACAACTCGCCGCCGACCTCGGGCTTGCCCATATCCACTTCGAACTCGAAGGTGGAGCCTTGCCGCCCTACTAGTCGGCAGGTCTTCAGTCCGGCGCCGGTGCGAACCACAACTTCGGTTTTGCCCTCTCGCGAACAAATATCGGCTGCGACACAGCGCGTGCCGTTGCCGGAAATTTCCGCCTCGGAACCATCGGCGTTGATCAGGAGCGCCTTTATGTCGGCCTCCGCATCGGGATACAGCCACTCCACGCCGTCGGCGCCCACTCCGCGATGGCGATCGCAGAGGCGGCGGGTGAGGGCCGCCAAGTCGCCGGTAGCATGCTCGCCTTTTATCAGCAAGAAATCGTTGCCGCAGGCCGCCGCCTTGGTAAAAGGGATTTTCGTGTTCTGCTGCGGCGTGCTCATTCGGGTTCCGTAGCCCCGAGTGACGTGACGGAGCCAAATACGTTCGATTCGTGCAACCGGCTGGAAAATACGCTCTGCTGTTCACTCTCGCACTCCACCCCGAACACCATGCGGAAATCGGCGCCGGCGGAGGCGATATGCACGCCCTGCATGGTGAGTTGCTCAGCGTCGAGGATGCGGTTCACCTCCCGCAACATCGCATCCACGTTGCTGCCGGTCACTTCATAGGTGGTGATCAATGGCTTCAGCAAGAAGGCGTGTTCCATTCGTCCCAGCAACACTAGCGCAAGCAGAATGATAACCGTGGCAAAGACCGCCGTGAGATAGAGGCCACCGCCAGCGGCCATTCCGACCGAGGCCACCACAAACAGGGTGGCCGCCGTGGTCAGGCCGGTGACCGACCCGCGTGTGTGCAGAATCGAGCCGGCGCCGATGAAGCCGATGCCGGTGATGATCTGCGCCGCGATGCGCGCGCTGTCCGCCGGAGTGCCCGCAAGTTGACGCGATAGGATCGTGAACATCGCCGAGCCAAAGCAGATGAACATATTGGTGCGCAGCCCTGCCGGCTTGTGCCGCAGTTGCCGTTCCAGGCCGATGATGCCGCCGAGTATGGCCGCCAGCAGCAGTCGCGCCAGCGTCGAACTCAGCACCACACCCAGTTCATTCCGCAGCAGTTCGATGACTTGATGGAATAAGCTCATAGCAGCGCACCGGCTTTGGCCACCGCAGCCCGCGAGAAACGCGGTCTGGGGGGCCCGGAGCGGATTCTAACACCGCCATCCGGGCGCATTCTGTGTTGCCGGCCAGGGAAGGGTTAACGCGATTGATTCAGGGCAGTGCGCGTCGCATAAATGCGCGCATGCGGCTGTCCGGTCGCATGAATTTCCTCGAGCAGCGTGAGATTGGCGCGATTCACGGCTCGGTCCACCAGATCGCCATCGAAGACGATCACGAAATCCACGTAGCGGGGCGGATCGGCGAGCGTGCGCTCCCACAGACCCTCGGGATCGGACGGGCGCTTCCACTGGCGGTGGTTCTCGTTATTTACCACTTGACGCAGTGGAATGCCCGCCGCCTGCATGACGCCCACATGTTCGCCGATGTCCATCAGAAACCGCGAATTCCGCGGCAATCGGACGACGACGCTCTCGACCGCGGAATTCAAAGGATGTCCGATTTTCCAGTTCCTCCGCGCCTCCTGCAAGCATTGAGGTCCCGCTTTCCACAGCGATGCGTAACTGACTGCTACCAGCGCCAATATCACCACCACCAATTTCCCGCGGTGCCGTCCGCCTGGGCCAAGGAGGAAGACAGAAGCGGTCAACAATCCGGTTGAAACCGCGAACATGGGCAGCAACTGGAGTCCGTAGCGCTGGTTGAAAGTGGCAAATGGCCACCACGTCTGGACATGGAGCGGCACGGAGCCGTAAGCGATCGAATACGCGTAGAAAGCCAGCGGAATCCACAGCAATAATAGGGACGGTAATTGAGTCCGCAACTTCCAGGCTCCGATTGCCAGGGCTAAAAAGGCTGCTGCCAGCCAGAAGCGGCCCCAATTCCCATTTGCCAAAATCAACTGCGCCGATTTCAGGAAGTAGAGGGCGGCGACCCCGGCGTGGTGAAGCGCCGGATTCGGCGCAGCTACGCGCTGCTCGATTGCCTTTGCCGAGTAGGGACCATTCGCGAACTCCAGCGCGTTGCCATACACCACCGCGTTGTAGGCCAGCCAGAGGACCGGAACCACGGCAATGCCGAACAGGAACTTCGCGGCATTTCGGAGTAGGGCACGATCCTCCCGTTGGCGCAGCGAGAGGAGGACGATTGCCGCGGCCATCACGCCGGCGAGAAACCATCCGTCGTAGCGGGTGAGTTCTGCTCCCGCCAGACACAGGGCACAGCGGGTGAGAGATGGGTCGTCCCTACGGGACTTCGATAATTTTTTCGGCCCTACCCCGCGCTGGAGCCCTCCACCCCATCGCGCCAAAAGCGGGCGCGCTGGGGACCCCGACGCGGGGCTAAGCTGGTTCGCCCCTTCGGGGCTGGACTCTCGTCTATGAGCGTCTTCATTTCTTCGCACGTCATTTTCCTTCAGCGTGCGAAGAAATTCCGCGAAGTATACGACAGCCCAGATAAACAGCGCCAGGTAGAGTGACTCGGTCATGGCCGTCGCCTGCATGTAGATCAGGTTCGGATTCGCTCCATAGGCAAAGGCCGCGGCCACTGCACCGACGACGGACGCCGGTTTCATGTCCACTTCCATCATGCCGCGCGTCAGGCGGAATATTCCCATGACGCCGAGCACGTAGGCGATCATCGAAGGAATCGACGCTCCGGCGCCGCTCTGCCACATTGAGTTTGACCAGATGAAGGGGAGCAGCAGCAGATGGGGCAGCGGCAGCCAGACGGTTCCCAATTGCAGCAGACTGGGAGTCTGCGAATCGAACACGCGCCGCGCAATATTGATGTGGGCGACGGCATCGCCGTAGAGCAGAAGATCGCTTCGTTCAAAGTAGTAAAGGAAAGAGAACAGAGACACGAGGACAGCGATTCCGGCCACGCGGGCCGGGCTGCGGTCTGGAACGGCGGCGGAGTTTGAAGTCACTTTGCGCTCGCTGTGCGCCCTGTCATGGGTTGAGGATAAGTGGGGAAATTCATGACGAGTTTGGAAAGAATCGAGAAGGGCGCGGCTTTCGCAGTCTGTGCCGTAACTCGGTGCCGTCCCTGACGGGACTCCGTTGGTTCCTCCTTGCCTTCCCGGCACTTACGTGCCGGGCTTTCTTGTGTTGCCGCTTCGCGGCTGGAGCGATAACCCGTCCGTTATGTCCTCCAGCACTGTCCTATTCCAGGTGGGTTAGTTCGCGGAACAATTGAAAGCGGGCGTCAATTTCGCCGCGGGTAAGGTTCTGCAAGCGCTCTGTTCCGAAGCGCTCCACGGCAAACGATCCCATCACCCCGCCGTAAAACAAGGCGCGCTTCAGCACCTCGCGATTAATCTCCCCCTGCGAGGCGATGTAGCCCATAAATCCGCCGGCAAAGGAATCACCGGCACCGGTCGGGTCCTTCACTTCATCAATGGGGAGCGCGGGTGCGCGAAAAGGATGCGCGCCGATGCCGAAAGCGCCCTCGCGGAAAAAGATGGTCGCTCCGAACTCGCCGTGCTTCACGACCAGCGCGTTCGGTCCCATGGTAAGAACCTTGCGGGCCGCGCGCGGAAGGTTGCTCTCCGCGGCCAGCATCTTGGTCTCGGTATCGTTGATGAGAAGAACGTTCACCAACTTCAAGGTTTCGGCCAATTCCCTGGGCGTGCCCTTGATCCAGAAATTCATGGTGTCGCCGCCGGTCAGGCGAACGTCCGCCATTTCCAGCCGGACTGCCGATTGCAGGGTAGGATGAATGTTGGCGAGGAACAGGAATTGCGTGTCCCCATACTCTTTGGGAATGCGCGGCTGAAACTTCTCGAACACATTCAGTTCGGTGAAATTGGTCTTGGCTTCGTTGAGGTTGTCGAGATACTGGCCTCCCCAGCGGAAGGTCTTCCCCTCGACGCGCTCGATGCCGCGCGTGTCCACGCCGCGTTTTTTCAGCACGGCTTCGTGTTCGGGCGTAAAGTCATCACCCACTACGGCCACCATTCGCACTTCCGTGAAGTAACTTGCGGCCAGCGCGAAGTAAGTCGCAGCCCCTCCGAGAATATCGTTTACACGGCCGGAAGGCGTGGCGATCGTATCAAAGGCTACTGAACCAACTACCAGAATGCTCATGAGGCTCCGTAAAGCGGCCGTTAGTTGTGGAAAGCCGGGCTTTGCCCGGCCGGACGGGCGAGACGCCCGTCCCCACACGACCAATGACTTATTTTAAATATTTTCCCAGGATCAATTGCAGCTTCTCTTTCGTTGCTGCTGGAATCTTTGCCGGATCGGTCAGAATGGCATGGGCCAGCGCCGAACCGCACTTGCAGGAGCGCACCTTTGGCATCGCTGACACGGTGGCCTTCACGACTCTTGCGGCGTTCTCGGCGTTCTTTACCAGCACGGAAACAATTTGCTCCACGGTTACGGAATCATGATGCGGATGCCAGCAGTCATAATCGGTGACCATGGCGATGGTGGCGTAGCAAATCTCCGCTTCGCGCGCTAGCTTTGCTTCCTGCAAGTTGGTCATGCCGATCACATCCGCGCCCCAACTGCGATAGACATTTGACTCGGCTTTGGTGGAGAACTGCGGGCCCTCCATGCAGACGTAAGTGCCACCCAGTTTTCCGGTTACGCCAGCAACCCGGCAAGCGTCGCTGACTACCTTTGTCATTTCTCCGCACACCGGATCGCCAAATCCAATGTGGGCCACAATGCCGTCGCCGAAGAAAGTGTCCACGCGATGGCGGGTGCGATCGAAAAACTGGTCCGGGATTACGAAGTCGAGCGGCTTGTGGTCTTCCTTCAGCGAGCCCACGGCGGAAACCGAAACGATGCGCTCCACTCCCAACTGCTTAAAACCATAAATGTTGGCGCGGAAATTCAGTTCGCTGGGCAAGAGTTTGTGCCCGCGGGCGTGGCGCGCTAGAAAGGCCACTTTGCAACCCTCAAGCGTTCCTAGAATGTACGCGTCCGAAGGGTCGCCAAAGGGAGTCTGCTGCTGAACCTCGCGCGCGTCGCTGAAACCCGGCATGTGGTACAGGCCGCTGCCGCCGATAATGCCAATCTCTGCCTGCTGCAAATGCGCTCCTGATGGAGATGGATTCATAGAGCTTTTCAGATCGGAAGAGTCGTCCCTCATGGGCTAAAGCCCGCAACTTTCTAGCCGCTGAGCGGCACGGCTGAAGAGGCTGCGGAAAAAGTCGTTCCCGACCAGACAGTGCCACCTCAGCGGCTAAACCCGGACTCAGAACAAAGCAGTTACCGCAGCGCTGAAGCGCTGCGCCACCCAAAATCAAGCCCGAGATTGAGTTTTTCCGCAGCCTGTGAAGCCGTGCCCTTCCCGTTCGTGGAGTCCCACGGCCTGTGAAAGTGACTGCGGAACTGCTGATTATACAAGACGGAAAATCACGGCTTCGCGGGCACGGCTTTTTCTTCCGGCCAAAAGTCACCCTCCACCCGCTTCGTGGTGTCGTCATCCAGACTTTCGCTGATCAATACCGCGTCGCCACGGACTTCAATCACTACGACTCCCTCCTCCGTCAGCCAGGCGTGCCGTCCGCGCAAGGTTCGCCAGGAATCCACGGGCGGCGCATCTTCCGCGACTTTGCCGTCTATTCCCAACGCCTGGCGCTTCTGATAGCGCTGAGCCAGTGATTTCGCATACACCGCGGCGAACTCCGCCGCTTTCGCTGCACTCGACCAGCGGGAAACGTACAGCACTCCGATGGGCGCCGATTTGTCTGTCGATTTGTCGGCCTTGGGCTTCCCGGCAAAATAATACCCGCCGCGCCATTCGGGATAGATAGCGCTTGCCTCATCCCGGCCAGCGTACTGCTCAACCAAAATGTCAACGTCAAACTCTCCCATGGCGCCGATATCGAAGGGATCGTAGTTCTTAAAATCATTCGCCATGTCGATCATCTTCAGCGGCTCCAGCTTCTCGTGCGCCAGATAGGTCTTGGGCTCCATGATTTCGCGTGTCGTCTTGGGCGGGTCCTTGAAGGCACCGGCATACGCCAGTTCCCTGCCGCCCGCCTGCAGGAGCGCGCCGGTAAAGTCGAGTCCGTAGCGATACGGGAAGGTCAGCTCCTCTTTCAGGAAGATGGGAGCATCGCGAAACGCGGGAGAATCCGCGGACCCCTCCAGCATGCCCTGCTTGAGCGCTTCGACAATCTGGGGCGCATCGAGCATCGTCTTCCCGGTCGGGGCCAAGGAATAGTCGAGCAACACGACCATGGCCTGGCCTTCGACTACCGCCTGCCGAGCGGACTCCTCCTCGTCAGTTTCGATATCGGATTGGCTTGGAACATTCTGTTTATTCTCAGCATGTTGCGTCGAGCCTTTCATCCACTTCTCGATGCCGAAGGACTGGTCCTGGAGGGCATGGGTCAGTTCGTGGGCCAGCACCGGCTTCTGCTGCTCCAGGTCTACCCAGTTCAGCAAATTCACGGTTTTCGTTTTGACGTCGTAGTACCCAGCCACCTGCTCTCGCAGCATCGCGACCAAGAAGGTCGGGAGATCGAAGTTGCGCGGCAGCAACCCGAATTTCTTCAACACCGCCGACGACCGCTCCAGCCGTTTCGCGTCCTTGTCGTCTTTCATGCTCTTCTCGATGTAGGACTGCACTTCGTCGCGCTGGGTCAGCCTACGCTTCACCTTGTGTTTGATCGGAAGGTCCGTATCCTGGCTGGCAAACTGCAGAATCTCGTCGACTGAGCGAAAAAGTTCCTTTGCTTCTTTGGGAGAGACGGTGGTTTCTGCTGAAGGAGGATTCTGGGCTGGGGCGGTCTGCGGAGCGTGATTCTGATCCTCAACCTGAACGCCAAGGTTATCGAGGTTCTTGCTGTGTGCTGGAGCTTGCGGTTGGTCCTGCGACCACGCTCCACAAACCAGCAATGTGAATAGGAGGATAACTACGGTGGACTTCCACAACTTCATGTTCCCTCTGTCTTGAAGAGATGATTCGAAGTGCAAAAGGGTTCTCAGCGGCTGGCAACTTTCTCGGCCACCCACTCGCCCGCCTGGCGCGTCCCCAGCGTGCCGCCGATGTCGGGCGTCGTTTTCTTCTGCCGCACGGCTTCCCGCACGGCGGCTTCGATTTTCTGGGCTTCGCCGGACATTCCCAGATGCGCCAACATCATGGCCGCCGACAGAATCGCGCCGAAGGGGTTGGCGATGTTTTTCCCGGCAATCGACGGCGCTGAACCATGTACCGGCTCGAACATCCCGATTTGCCCCAGTGAAGTATGTCCGGGGCGCAGATTGCCGCTGGCGGCCATCCCCAGGCCGCCCTGCAATCCCGCAGCGAGATCGGTGATGATGTCGCCGAACATGTTGTTGGTGACGATGACATCGAACGTGCGCGGATCGTGCACCATCTGCATGGCGAGCGCGTCCACGTACATGTGCTGCGTCTCGATCTGCGGATGGTCAGCAGCCACTTCTTTGAAGACGCGCTGCCACAGGCCGCCGGCGTGCGTCATGGCGTTTGATTTGTCGCACATCAGCACTCGCCGCCTTGGCGAACCATCGAGCTTCTGATGGCTCGCGCAGTACTCAAACGCGTAGCGGATGATGCGCTCGACTCCTTTGCGCGTGTTGACGTCCTCCTGGATTGCAATCTCGTCCGGCGTACCCTGCTTGAAGACTCCTCCCAGGTCGCCGTAAACGCCCTCGTTGTTTTCGCGGATCACTACGAAATCGAGATCTCTTGGTTCGATGCCTTTGAGGGGGCAAAGCGACGCATCCAGCAACCGCACCGGGCGGACATTGGCGTAGAGGTCCATCTGGCGGCGCATGCCGAGCAGGATTTCCCTGGCATGAAGGTTGGAGGGCACGCGCGGATCGCCGAAGGCTCCGACGAGGATAGCGTCGAAGTCGCGGGCCAAAGTGGCAAAACCGTCCGGCGGGACGGTAACTTTGTCGGCTAGATAGCGGTCGGCTCCCCAGTCGAATGAGGTCAATTCGACCGCAGCGCCCGCGGCTTCCATGACTCTTACAGCTTGCGGAATGACTTCTTTTCCGATGCCGTCGCCGGGAATCACGGCAATACGCTTTTTGGCACTCACGCTCGACACGTTAGCACAGGCGCGGAGCATTATTAAACCCGCACCCTCGTTTGGTAGCCGGTGGAGCGCTGGGCGTCCCGCCCGGCGGACGGGCGAGGACGCCCGTCCCTCCACCATCTGAGAGGTGGTAGACCTGTCGTAATGCGCCCTTCGCTATAATCAAAGATTGAGCCTATGACTCCGACGACACTTCCTGGGGCGAATGCGACGGAGCACAGCGGCGCGGTCTACGCCACTGTGCCCGACTTCGGCGATACTCGCGCCGAGTTCCAGGCGTTGCTCTCCGGCTGCGGTCTTTATGACCTGAGTTGGCGTGCCAAGATCGCGGTGACGGGAGGCGACCGCGTCCGGTGGCTGAACGGCATGGCCACGAACAACGTTCGCGATCTTGTCCCAGGGCACGGTGTGTATGCCTTTATGCTGAACGCGCAAGGACGCATTCAGGCCGACCTCTACGTGTTTCAGCGCGGCGAGTCACTGCTGGTGGATACGGAACGCGGGCAGCGAGAAAAAATATTGCAGCTCTTCGATCACTACATTATTGCCGACGATGTTGAGATCGCCGACGTCAGCGACAAGCTCACCGCGCTTGGCCTGACTGGGCCGGAATCACGCCATGTTCTCGAACGCGCCGGTATCGCCGTTCCCGATCTCGCGCATCTGCAATTTGCGGACGTTGCCTGGCAGCACGCCGGTCAGCAAAAGACCGTCACGCTTCTACGCTCCGGCGAGGAAGCTGGCGAGTCGTGGCAGGTCTGGATTGCTCCCGAGCACGTGGGCGAGCTTTGGGACGCGTTGCTCAAGGCGGGCGCGCGGCCGACGGGCACGGCGGCGCTGAATCTTTTCCGCATTTCGCGCGGCATTCCGCAATTTGGGGTGGATATTCGCGAGCGCGATCTGCCGCAGGAAACCGGGCAAACGCGGGCGTTGAATTTCACCAAAGGGTGCTATCTCGGGCAGGAGATTGTGGAGCGCATCCGGTCGCGCGGCGCCGTACACCGGCAGTTCTCGGCGTTCGCGGTTGAGGGCGGGCTGCCCGAACCGGGGGCGAAGATCTTGGCCGGAGGTAAAGACGAAAAAGAAGTCGGCGAGATCACCAGCAGCGCCATATTGCCTCTGGCCGGCGGAGATCGCGCGGTCGCATTGGGTTACCTGCGACGCGAGGCTGCTGGAAAAGATTTGCGCGCGGGCACGGCGAAGCTGAAACCGGTGTCGCTCCCGATCGCCTGACCTTCAAGAAAGAGTTTTCAAGATCTGGTAAAACCTATGGCTCAAAAACGAAGAGAAGAAACCGAATTCAAAGTAAGCGACAAGCGCTTGTTCACTGCTGACGGAGAACTTCGCGACGCCGCGGAAGAACAGGCAGCGCCTCCGGCCGCGGCGACGGTTGCTGCGCCCGTTCCGACAATCGCGGAAGCTGCGCCCACGCCAGCCGCGCCCGCACCCGAATCGGATATTCCCGTGCCTCCCTCCGCCTCTGAGCAACAGGCGCAGCACGATGCCTACAAGCAGTCGTCGCGAGATCTGGATACGCGAGTCGAATTGAGCGGACACTCGGCGAAAGAACTCGAAATGAATTTTGAGCGCTTCATGGCTTCGCTCTACATGACCGCCATGATGCAGCTTGGCCTGATGCACGAACAGGGCGGCCAACCCGGAGTGGACTTGATTGGCGCGCGGCAAACCATCGACACGCTGGGCATGATTGCGGAAAAAACCAAGGGCAATCTCACTCCGAAGGAGCAGGTGTTCCTGCAGAACTGTCTCTACGAACTGCGCTTGGCTTACGTGGAAGTCACGAACGCTCTGGCGCGTCCTCCGCAGGCGCCGGGTCCAATCACAGGAACCAACGGCTAATGCATGCGACCCTGACGGTACTCGGCAGCGGCACGTCGATGGGAGTTCCCACCATCGGCTGCGACTGCGCCGTCTGCTGCTCTACGGACCCGCACGACCGGCGCACCCGGCCCTCGGTGATGGTCAGTTACAACGGGCATCACGTCATGATCGACTCGACGCCTGACTTTCGCGAGCAGGCGCTGCGCGAAAAGATCACCCGGCTTGATGCCGTGCTCTACACTCACACCCACGCCGACCACATCCTCGGAATCGACGACCTTCGGCCCCTGACTTACCGGCACAAGCCGGGCAAGCTGCCGCTTTATGCCACGCCGCACGCCTGTGAGTTTTTGCGCAAGATGTTCCGGTACATCTTTGAAGCGGAGTATAAGTTTGGCGGACTGCCGCTGGTTGACTTGCATCCCATCGATGGCCCCGTTGAACTATTTGGCGCGCGGTTTGAGCCGGTGACGGTGATCCACGGCGAAACTCCGATCCTTGGTTTCCGTTTCGGATCGGCCGCTTACCTGACCGATCACAGCGAGGTTCCGGCCGAGACGCTGGAGAAGTTGCGCGGCCTCGACATTCT
>Ga0074044_10004391_pt1 | contig 11685 bp, 10 predicted proteins | sample BogForMeECP23OM1_FD_94443 | JGI IMG/M metagenome (GOLD analysis project Ga0074044, IMG submission 94443) | Bog forest soil microbial communities from Calvert Island, British Columbia, Canada - Bog Forest MetaG ECP23OM1 | ecosystem: Environmental > Terrestrial > Soil > Wetlands ...
ATCTCCGCCCCACCCAGGCTGACGTTCCCCGCCCGTGAGAATAGGTCTTCGATGCGAAAATCGGCGGCCTGAAAATCGACTGCATAGAGATTCGGCAACAAGTTCCATTGCAATTCGACCAGATATTTGCTGGCCTTACCGTCAAACGAACGCTCGTACCCAGTTCGCAAAAACAGCCGCTCGACCGCCGGCGCAAGCTCCTGAGACGGATGGTATCCAATTTCCCCTAAAGCTCGTTTCGCAGGCTCAAAGTCGCCAGGAGAAATCAGCAAATCGAGATCGGAGAAACTCCGCAGCCCCAGATCGCCATACGCCGATTGCGCCAGCACCGGTCCTTTGTATGGAATCGCCCGCACGTGCCTCTTTTCGAAGTGGTCCATGATGCGGGTCAATTCCCCCGCAAACCATAAGTTCCGGCGCAGGTTCTCCGCGTAGGCGGAACGAAGAGATTGCGCAATATCTACTGGCGTGTCCGGTGCATGTTGCGCCAGATTGCCAGCCACAAGCGCTAGCACGCCATGGTTCTCGGCCAATTGACGAAAGCCCCTCCAGTCGAAACCTGCGTAGTTCCAGTTCGCAATCCGTGCCACCTGCGCCGGGGCAGGGCGCGCACTGACGCACGCGCACAAGAGCTCAAAACTATTCTCTTGGGTCGGCGGACGGCTCGATGGAGGGGACGAGAGCAAAGCTTCAGCCATCTATTTGCGAACTATAATACAGAGGCTCCAGCGGCGGTCGAAAGAAGAGTCGGGACACTTGTGCGCGTCGATATTGAACTGGGTTGTATGAACAAGGTCGTATTCGAATCCGTCGGCAAGGTTTTCCGCCACCGTCCTGCCCTGTTCAACTGGGTCGGGCACGAGCGCACGGGAGAAACCGTTGCTCTGAACAACGTCTCTTTCTCGGCGTCCAGCGCGGAAGTAATCGCCCTGCTCGGCCCGAATGGCAGCGGCAAAACCACCACTCTCAAGCTGATTTCGACCTTATTGCTTCCCGATACCGGGTCGGTACGCGTAGGCGGTTTCGACTCACTTCGAGACTCGGACAGAGTCCGCCGTCAAGTTGGGATCGCGGTGGCCACGGAACGATCTTTCTTTCCGCGTTTGTCGGCTCACGAAAACCTGGATTTCTTCGCAGCCCTCGATGAGGTCCCACGAAGCGAACGTCCGCATCGCATCCAGGAAGTTCTCTGCGACACAGGCCTGGACGAACAGGCGGACACGCTGGTCATGAAATTCTCCAGCGGCATGTACCAGCGACTGGGCCTCGCTCGCGCGCTCCTGAAGCGCCCCAGCATCCTTCTACTCGACGAACCGACTCGTAGTCTCGATGCCGCCGCGACTGCACATCTTTGGACAACGATCCGCACGCTTGCCCGGCAGAACACCACCGTTTTTCTCGCCACCCACAACTTTGCTGAGGCAGCCACGTTGGCGGATCGCCTGTTGCTCCTCAACCACGGCGCATTGCTCGAGGATCGCATCCTGAGTGGGCGTGAAAGTGCCGACGATCTGCGGTCGCTCTACTTTCAACGCACGGGCGAGCGCGCCGGCGCAGACGATATGCCTGTTGTCGCGATTCACCGCGCGGGGGCAGCATCATGAAATCGATCCTGGACAAACTGGCAGCCATCCTGCGCCGCGATCTGCTCACCGCCATCCGCCATCGCAGCGGATTCGTCTTGACACTCGTTGGCGTATTGACCGAATTGGCCGCCTTTTACTACCTTTCGCGCGCCATCGGCCCCGGCTTTCGTCCTGAGGGTGTCGAATATTTCCCTTTCCTCTTAGTCGGCACCGGCCTTTACACCTTCTTTGTGATGAGTGCGCAGGCGTGTCTGAATGCCGTGCAGGAAGCGCAACAGACAGGAACGCTGGAGGTATTGATGACGACCTCGACCCCGCCCGCCGAGCTTCTAGTCCTAAGCGCCATTTCTGCCTTCGCCGGAAGCCTGGTGAATCTTGTGGTGTATCTTTTTGCCGGGATTGCGGTTTTCCGCGCCGCCGTCCATGCCGATTTTCTTTCCTGCTTTGTCGTTCTGATTCTCTCTCTTGCGATTGCGCTGGCCGTTGGAATCCTCGCCGCCACATTTCAAGTTGCGGTGCAGAAGGGGTCGGCGTTGATCTGGTTGCTCGGGTCGGGGCTCTGGTTTCTAAGTGGGACCATGTTCCCGATTCAAAATCTGCCGCGTCCCCTCGAACTCCTGGCGCGTGCGGTTCCATTCACCTACGCCATCGACGCCATGCGGGGGGCGCTGATCGAAGGCCGCTCGGTGTCGACGATGGTTCCAACGCTGGCCGTGCTCGCGGCGTTCGGGCTTTTCCTGCTTCCATTGGCTCTCGGTAGCCTGTCGTTCAGCCTGCGCCGGGCGCGCCAGTGCGGAACCCTTTCGCTGTATTAGTTAGTTCAATTACTTTCTCGTATCCTCACTCCTCCCGATATTGGCACCCGGCAACCCCTGTAGTACACTGCGAATACACTTATCGTTCGATCAGAAAACGGGCCAGCATTGTGAGGCTTGACCAACTATGACGGACAACCGCACCCCGGAGGATCGGCAGAAGTTAACGAGCAAGGCCGCGAAAGAACGACGACCCTATCAAAGACCATCGTTCCGGTGTGAGCGGGTTTTTGAGACGACCGCTCTGTCATGTGGCAAGATCGTGGGCGTGCAGAGCACATGCGTTTCTCAACGCAAGACCTCGTAGTGCCAAAGTAACCGTGAATACCTCGCTCGAAACTCTTACCGCGGAGCGTTCCGCTTTAGCCGCTGATGTTTTGCGCGCCAGCGGCCGCTTGCGCCTGCAGCTTTACGGCGAGAGCATGTTGCCGATTCTTTGGCCGCGCGACGTGGTTGAGATCGAGAGTTGTTCGATTGCAGACGCACGGCCTGGAGATGTCGTGCTCGCGCTGCGGGAAGGCCGGTTCTTCCTTCACCGCTTTCTCGCCCACTGCCATCCGAGCGGATTTCTGCTGCAGGGAGATTCGATGCCGGCACCCGATCCGCAATTCCCCGACGAGGCCTTGCTCGGCCGGCTGGCAGGCCGCGGAGACCGATGCGCGGATCAAAGATCTACCGGCCAGGGATATCCTGCGAAAAGCCGCGCTCACCCACAATTCGCTGCCTCCCGCGCTGTCCTCCCATTGCGCCCGTGGTCTTGGGCCATCGGAAGGCTTCTCTGTTACTGCGGACCCGCGCGCCGGCTGGCGTTGAAACTGCACGCCATCCGGGATCGGCGCCGCCATAACGTTCAAAACGTCGAAAGCGCTTGTCACAATACGGCAATCGATCTCGGAGTCTCATGATGCCATCGACGAGCAAAGTCGCATGCGTTGAGATCGGCGGCATCCCGATTTCGCTCGCCACCACCCACGACACTTTTTACGATCTTCTAATCCGGCGTTACAAAGGATTTCTTAGCACATCGCCGGCCGAGTTCAAACTTCAGTTTGACATCGTCGAAGCCGGACCTGATTCCGATGCCGACGTCCGCGTCCGCCGGGACGGATCCGAATGGACAATCGAGCGCGGCGATTTTTGCGCGCGCTGGGATCCGCGCACCAGGACTGGCTCCGTGCGCCAGAATGCGAACCCTTATTCCCTCGATTCCGTGCTTCGCATTCTGCACAGCCTGATTCTTGCCGAGCGCGGTGGATTCCTGCTGCACGCCGCGAGTGCGATCTGCGACGGCCGTGCCTATCTGTTTTCCGGTGTTTCGGGTGCCGGGAAAACGACCTTGACGCGCCTGGCTCCGCCCGATGTCACTTTGCTCACGGACGAAGTCTCCTATGTGCTCCCCAGCGCTGCCCCGCCTGCTGGTGCACCTCCCAACGCCGCCAGCTACCAGGCTTTCGGCACTCCCTTCGCTGGCGAGTTGGCCAAAGCCGGCGAGAACACCAACGCGGCGGTCGCGGCGTTGTTCTTTCTCGAGCAAGGCCCGGAGAACTGCATCGACACAATCTCCCCCGCAGAAGCCGTTCGCCGGCTCATGCGCAATATCCTGTTTTTTGCCGAGGATCCGAAGCTGGTTGAAAAAATACTGGCCAGTGCCTGTGACTTCGTCGATCAGGTTCCAATTCGCCGCTTGACGTTTTATCCTGATTCCAAGGTGTGGAAAGAAGTTCACCATTTCGTTCAGAGTCCCCAACATAACCGGTTTGGGCATGATGGGGTCAAGGAGGGGGTGCCAGCGCATGTCTGAGACTTACATCGTTCGCAGTTCGGCGATTGCTGCCCGCCTGCTGGCCGGTGAGATGATGGTCATGAATTCGGCCGACTCAACGTTTTTCACGCTGAACGAAGTCGCCACCGCCATCTGGCAGGCCGCCGACGGACGCACGCCCCTGCGCGAAATCGTTCGCGAACAAGTTTGCGAACAGTTTGACATCGATCCCGAACAGGCTCAGGCCGATGCCGAACAATTCGTCGCTGACCTCTCCAAACACGGCATTCTGTTGGTTTCCGATAACCCGATGTCTGCGGAGTCTGCCCGATGAGCTTGATGAGTGAGGTCGGGCAGAAGGCTTTTAACCTGGGCGTGCCGCTCGCCGTACACATGGATGTAACGTACCGCTGCAATGAGCGCTGCGTGCACTGCTACCTCGATCACGACGACCACGGCGAAATGACGACCGCCGAAATCAAAGGCGCACTCGATCAACTGGCCGAGGCCGGCGTTTTCTTCCTCACTCTCAGCGGCGGCGAACCGTTCATGCGCCGCGATTTCTTTGAGATCGTCGAACACGCGCGCCGCCAGCTCTTCAATGTCAAGGTCAAAACCAACGCCGTCATGATTGGCGCAGCCGAAGCGCAAAAGCTTCGCGCGCTTTCGATCGATTCGATCCAAATCAGCGTCTACTCGCATCGCCCCGCAGTACACGATGCCATCACCAAGCTGCCGCACTCGTTTGAGCGCACCATCAAAGCCGTCCAATTCTTGCGCGATCAAGGCCTGCGCGTCAGCATTGCCAATGTGCTGATGACTCCCAATCTCGCCGATCACTACGGTGTGCAGAAGCTCGCCGCTGAACTGGGCGTGAACTATACGCTCGATCCAACCATCACGCCCATGATGGACGGCGATACTTCAATCCTCGCGCTCCGCGTCCCGGGAGAAGAACTGGAAGAGGTTTTCCGCAATCCTGCGCTTGTGCCCAATCAGGAAGAGTTTTGCGCCCCGCCGAAGCCGCCATCGGACGAGGACCTGGAAGGCTACTCGTGCAGCGCCGGACATTCATTCTGCTACATCTCGCCCTATGGCGATGTCTTTCCGTGCGTGCAGTTCCCGCTGCCCACGGGCAATGTTCGCCGGCAAAAGTTTCTCGACATCTGGAATTTGTCGCCGCAGCTCAAAGAAGTACGGTCCATTCAGGCCAAGGACCTGACCGTCTGCTCTTCGTGCTCACACGTCAGCAGTTGCAGCCGCTGCCCAGGCTTAGCTTATATGGAAGGTAGTATGCGGGGTCCATCTACCGCAGATTGCGAGAAGTCGTTCTACCGAACGGGCGTACCAACAGCTAACATGCTGCGCCAGGGTCTATCGAAGCCGCGCACTACCGCTCCGCTGGTCCAGATTCAACCAGTGGCGGTTTCCGCTTGAAGCGCAAGCTGTGTGGACGTTGGGAAGGCTACAGCGTCTTCCCGGCAGCCACATTGTGACTAAGCTTCTCCTGGTTGATCTCCGAACCCGCCAGCTTGTCCACAATGCGGTGCAAGGCGGACCGCACTTCCTGCGTTGTGTCATGAAACTTGATAGCCGCCCCGATCCCCATATCCATGCGTACGACCTCGGTCTGGAGCGAGACTTTGATCTGCTCCTGCGAGAATGTCAGCTTTAATTTTGTCCCGGGCAGTACCATGCTGCTTGTCTCCACGTAGCAGCCGCCCATGCTCAGGTTGGTGATGATCCCAAGCGTCGCCGGTTCCTGGCCGTCGATCAGAATTTCCGTCGTGAGACGGCCGCGCACGCGCGGATAAAGACGGCGGTTGGCCCGCGTGGCCTGGCTCTGCTTCTGCAGGTACATGCGCCTGTCGGCCTCAGAAAGCAGCTTCTCCGCTTCCAGTCCATCCTCCGGATACACGGCCTTGCCCACGCTCAACGACAGAATGTCCTCGTTGCAGACTTCTTTTCCGGCCTGTTGCGCCAGATCCCGCATTTGCTCGGCTTTGCGCGCAGCCGCGTCGGCCGTAAGACCGGGCGCAATTACTACAAATTCATCGCCACCCATGCGGGCCACGTAATCGTACTCGCGGCTCGTTTCCTTTAGCGAGTGGGCAAACAGCCGCAGCACGCGGTTGCCCTCCAAGTGCCCAAAGCGGTCGTTGATCTGTTTGAAACCGTCCAGGTCGCTGACCATCACCGTCAGTGACCGGTTGTCACGCTTGCAGCGCGCCAGTTCGCGGTCCAGTTGCACAAATAATGATCGAGCATTGGGAAGGCCGGTAAGGTAATCGGTCACCGCCGAACTTTCTGCCTGTTCGTACTTGCGCGCATTCTCGATCGCTAGCCCCATCTTCGAACTCACCGCCAGCAAGATGCGCAGGTGATCGGACGTGAAGAAATCCTTCTCCGCGTGATACAGAGCAACCACGCCTACAACACCCTGCAGGCCCTCCAGCGGAACCGCCAGCGCCGAGGTCAGCGTGCTGTAGATGGAGGCGTCGTTCAGATAGCCCGGCTCGACCGCGGGGTTGCCGTTTAGGATCGGCTTCCGGTTCTGTGCAACCCATCCGGACAGTCCCTGCCCAATCGGGATTCGCAGCGACGCAAACAGCCGGAAGTTGTCACCGTTGACGTACTCCGGTACCAACTCCTCCCCGTGACACACGTAAATCGCAATCGCATCGTAGGGGATGGACCGCTTCAGCTTCACTGAAAAAACCGAAAGAGTTTCACCCAGGCTCAACGAGGCGCCCAACTCCTGTGCGAGTTCGAACAAAGTCTGCGCTTCCTGCCGAGCCGCTGCGATTGAACTCAGGAAGCTATGCTCCTGCCCCTGCCTTTTCCCCGCCTTCGCAAACCCGGCTGCCGGCTCAAGTCCCCGGGTCACTTTGGTTGCATTGTCGGCAGCGCTTTCGCCTCCCTCTGCTGAGTTCTCCTTATTCAGGGCGTTGTGTTCGTGGACCAATGCCTCGAGCTGCGAGTATTTTCGCCGCAGCACGTTGACTACTTGCGGGTCGAACGACTTCCCCGATTCCTCCATCAGGCGCGCCATCGCGCCATCCATCGGCAAGGCCCGCCGGTATTGCCGGTCCGACGCCAGCGCATCCAGAAAATCCACCGCCGACAGAATGCGCGCGCCCATCGGAATCTCAGTTCCGCGCAGTCCCATGGGATAACCGCTGCCATCGAATTTCTCGTGATGCGCCCGCACGATGGGCACCACCGGATAAGGAAAGCGAACCCTTTCCAGAATATCCGCGCCCACCACCGGATGAATTTTCATCTTCTCGAATTCTTCCGGCGTCAGCCGCCCTGGCTTCGAGACGATGTGCTCCGGAATGGCCAACTTTCCGATGTCGTGCAGCAACGCCGCAGCCTGCAAAGCCTCCATCTCTTCGGCGGACAGCTTCAGTTCTTTCCCAATCTCCCTGGCATAGACGCGCACTCTCTGCAAGTGATCGTGCGTCGTCTGATCCTTCGCTTCAATCGCAAGCGCCAGCGCTTCGATCGTCCGCAAGTGCAGGTCCGCGATCTCTTCCACGTGGCGCTTTTCATCCTCAAGCTTGCCCAGGTAAAGACGGTACGAGCGATAAATCAAGTACACCACCGGGAGCGTCAGCAGCGAGGTCTGCCAGTCCGCAAAGTCATGCAGCCATCTCATCGTGCCGGCCACGCCCGCGCCAACGAGGTAGTAGGGGAAGCTCCAGAAGTAGCATTCCGACCAGATTTTCCGTAGCGACCGGCTCTCGGTCAGTGCGATGACAGTTGCCACCGGCAGCGTGTTCGAGATGAAATAAATGCAGGTCGTCAGAAACAGTAACGTGGAAGGATTTACGGCGCCATGCTGCAACGAATAACGGTAAACGGAAAATGTGGCGGCGATGGCAAGCGCGGTCGAGCAAACATTGAAAACAATATGCAGCGGCCTGGGGCGATCGCGTCCAAGGCACTGCACCGCAATCGCCGCGCATCCGAGCGCCATGGTCTCGGAAAAACTCAGCTCCAGTACTCCCAGCAGCACGAACAGGAAGTTTACCGACATCGTTCCTGTGATGGCGGGCAGGTTGACCTTCAGCCGCGAGGCCGCCAGCGCGATCACCATATAACATATGAACTTAAGCGGAATCTGGCTTTTTCCGTGCAGCACCGAATACGTGAGCACGATCGATCCGCACGTCACCACGATCGCGATATACGCGCGTGCCGCCAACTTCATGTCCCTCCAACCTTGAGGGCCATTTTTCATGCCGATAGACTCCTGCCTGCGGGCGTTGGACACATTTATCCCACGAAAAACAGGGGAAGTATCATTGATAACAGGGGCGGGTCGGGCAGGAAAGTGTTTGGATGGTGAGAGATAAACTTACGTAATTGGGGCAGGTTACTCTCGCATTACTAACGATTAAAGGCCGCAGAAATCCAAGGATTTCTCATTCATCGGCGACTTATTCAATAGCACAAGCTCGTCTTCGGCATCCCTCACCATAGGGGTGCCACCGGTTCTTCCTTGTATACCGGCGGTGGGCCATTCTTGGCAGAGAGGCGAATCACACTCAAAGAGGGTTTGGTCTGCGGATCGTAGGTCACCGTGATACTTCCACCGCTCCCCGGCGGGCCGTCCCAGCCGTTTCGTCCATCCATGCCACTTCTTCCGCTCGATCCCGGCGGCGTTCCCATGCCTCCCGAGCCTCCTTGCCCTCCACGGCCTCCCCGTCCTCCCGAACCTCCGGGTCCTCCATCAGCACTTACCGTCAGGGATCCTCCTTGAGGATCTATCAAATAGAACTTCTGATGCCCCGCTGCTGCCACGCCCACCTGCAGCAGAGGATGGTCTCCGGCTCGAAACGCCACCCGAACCTGCACCGGCGGCGCATCCCCTCCACGGTCTCCATCCTGGCCATTCGAACCATTCGTTCCGTCGCCACCGTTTCCGCCCGGAGAGGGATTATTGGGGTCGGTGGATCCCGTGCTTCCGCTCGAACCGCTCATTCCATCGGTCCCGCTCAGCCCGCTGTTGCCCCGTCTGCCAGAAAAATTCGCGGTGTACTTTTCGTCGTACCGCACGGGGATGTCCAACTCTGCGTGCAGGTCAGGGTGGCTCGGTGCCGTGATGGTAACGTTCGGCACTTTCCCGTCGCTGATTCTGGGGTCTTTCGGAAGAGACACAACGCCCTTCTGGTTGACGGTCGCCACCGTTGCTACGACCTTGAGGTCCTTCCACATCACCTTCCCATGGCCCGCGCCCTCGGTCTCTAATATCCTGCCGTCTGGCTCGGTCACCAGCACAAGCAACGGCAATTTCTCTCCGGGCGCGATTGCGGGACCGTTAAGCAGACTGGCGGTGATCGACTTGACGGGAGTTTTGTCCAAAGATACTTTCCACCCCATCCGTACTTGCACGGATGCGCATCCGCTGAGCGCCAGCAACAAGGCCACGCCTACACAGCCCGCCCACCGTGTAATTTGTCTGTAAGTTTGCTGCTGTTTATTGAATTGAGGGCGACCTCTAAAAATACGCAAAAAGGCACGTGACGCGGAATTCTTCATGACCAGCCTCTCATCGCCTCTGCGCCCATCTCACGACCTCAGACAGGCGATGCTTCAATGAATCGAAACACGACACCAATCAGCATGTTCCGCGCCGTGCTCTATTCGCAAGTAAAGTTTTGTGACTCTTGGCCGGGTGGTTTTGCGGACGGCCTGAAAAGACAACTTGCTAACTCTGTTGCGGGACTATTGATGCCGACTTATGAATCATTACCACCCAAAAATCACCGCCCGGCTTTTTGGGCCGGGCGGTGGTTGTTTTCAGTTTGGCGAGCTGCTGAAAGCAAGCCCTTTAAAGACCTAGGACAAGAAGAATTCTTTGGAGACCGAAGCCCATTGCTGATCCGGGATCTGCTCGGCCAGGTTGTCAACCGCCACGCCGCCGTCCTGCGCCAGGGCGCCAGCCAATGCCGGCATTCTGCTCTGCAGACGGCCCGCCGACTCTTGCGTCCAGAAGCGCGCCACGGCGCCGCTGAGCAGGTTGCGGAAATTCGTCTTGGCATCGGGAGACTGAACCGTTACCAGCCAGCCTTCGCCGTAGCAGTCGCTCTGCGCCAATTTCGGATCGCGCGCCACGCTGTCATTCACGTCGGAAATGCTGCCTTCGATCGGCGAAACCACGTCCACGCTCACGCCGTTCCGGAAGAACGTTGCAATCTTCTGTCCCTGCCGGATCCACTGTCCGCGCTGCGGCAGCGCCAGGCGATCCACTTTGCCCATCAGCTTCGAAGCAAAATCGTCGAGGCCTACACGCACCAGGCTGGGGCTCTCGCTCAATGCCCAAGTGTGACCGGGGTGATAGCGGAGATTCTCAGGAACCTTGAAGCCGGCTACCAGGTCAGGAGTCGGACGGACCGGTCTTTCGGTCTTCGCCACCGCGATTGCGGGCTGGATAACAACTGCCTTGCGGCTGTGGAAGTGATCGATCAGCAGGAAAGTTGCGAATGTGAAGAGAACCAGAATGACTGTCATAACCCACCTTCGTTCGAGGGCTCTTTCTTTTTTAGGCCGCTCGCCACCATTGCTAAAGGCATTCACCGTGCCAAACTGACGCGCGGTTTCGATGAATCTTTTAGCGCCCACAAGTAAATGAAAACGCGGCAGATCGCTGATCATGGATGGAGAGAGTCCGCGGCTTTTGTTAAAAATGACAACGGCTGTTTGTTGAGAATTGCATCGCCGATTTCAGGCCCAAGTCGCCGATATCTTCTTGACATTTCAAGAATACTACGAAGAAACAACAACTTAGAACGAGATCGGCCTATGTAGCAGTTCACAACACCGCTTGCTGAGGAACACAACACGTTTCGGCAGGAAAAACCTCCAACGGCCCCCTTTCTTCTCCGGACGGTTTGAATTCGCCGCGAACCGACAACGGAAGCGCGCCATGATGGACGACGAAGACGCAACACTCCGCCGCGTCCATGCCGCTTTCCCCACCCTGTGAACTTGTCACTGCCCCGCGCCGTATAAACCCCGGAAGGCTGTCGTATCGAATACGGTCGTTTGACTTGAAAAAAAACGCGGCCTAACATCTAAGAACTCCCAGGAGCGTTCTCCCCCATGACTGGCCCCATCGCAATCGGCCAAACGATCTCCCACTACCGCGTTCTTTCCCAATTGGGCGGAGGCGGAATGGGGGTGGTTTACGAAGCCGAGGACCTCAGCCTGGGTCGCCGTGTTGCCCTCAAGTTCCTGCCTCCCGAAACAGAAAAGGATCCTGCCTCTCTTGAGCGCTTCCAGCGCGAAGCGCGGGCCGCATCCGCCTTGAACCACCCAGGCATCTGCACCATTTACGAGGTCGGCGAAGACAACGGTCGTCATTTCATCGCCATGGAACTGCTCGAGGGCGAGACGCTGAAGAGCCACATCCACGGCAAACCGCTCGAACTAGCGCAGGTAATCGACTTTGGCATTCAGATCGCCGACGCGCTTGACGCCGCCCATGCCAAGGGCATCATCCACCGCGATATCA
>Ga0074044_10004392_pt1 | contig 11683 bp, 12 predicted proteins | sample BogForMeECP23OM1_FD_94443 | JGI IMG/M metagenome (GOLD analysis project Ga0074044, IMG submission 94443) | Bog forest soil microbial communities from Calvert Island, British Columbia, Canada - Bog Forest MetaG ECP23OM1 | ecosystem: Environmental > Terrestrial > Soil > Wetlands ...
AGTGGCTTGTTGGTTCTGCGTTTGCTTAAGATGACGTCGAGAAGTTGTTCGAATATTATCGGATCTTGAAAGATTCGAACTCCAGTAGTATTAGGTGTGCTTATGTTCAGTTCTATGCCGTCAACACATACTTCTAATTTCAGATAGCAATCGAAGAAGTCATCGAGGCTAAGCCCCGATATGCTCAATATAATTGGAACAATTCTTCGGTTCTGTTGCTGATCCAAAAGCCTTTCGTGAATTCTGTCTGCACCTTGGTTGGGAAGCCCCATGGAATTGAGCAGTGATTCGTTTGCATATCTCCAGATTCTAGGTTTTGCGTTGCCTACACGAGGACTAACTGTTACTGTTCCTAGCGTTAAATAACCAAATCCAAGAACAGATAATGACTCAAACATCTCACAGTTCTTATCGAAACCAGCTGCAAGCCCTACAGGATTTAACAATGTGATACCCCCAGCTGAAACTGCGAGACGTTCGTTGTCGACATTGAAGCGCCAAGCTAAACGGGTCCAGAGCCACGAATGCTTGAAAGACTGTATGGCTATCTTGTGAGCAGTTTCGGGCGGTGTCAAAAATATGAATGGTCTTACTATTGATTCGTAGATGTTGCGCAAATGGGACCGGTCAGCTCGATTGAGTTTGGTTGCAATTTTAAGATATACGAAATCGTTGTTCCATGTTCATTGCATTATTGCGCGAACGATGTCTGTCTTGGTAACGATACCGTGAAGGATTTTTTTTGAATCGACAGCGGGGATCCCGCTTATGCGATGTTCGATCATCAGTTTGGCTGCTTTGGTTAGAGGTTCTTCGGTACGTACAGTTATTGGATTTGGTTTCATTATGTCGGAAGCTGTCATAGCTCTCAGCTTTGCCGTAGACACCGTTCGGCACAATTCGTCTGAGCCTTCTAGTAGCTCAGGCCGCATGACGACGGCGCTGCCTGCTATGTCTACGAGTGTGATGATCCCCCTAAGCGTCTCGTCGTCGACTACGGGAACTCTTGAAATGCCTTGTCTAGCTAAAAGTGACGCTACAAAGAAAATTGAATGTGTGGGTCTCACCGTGAACACTTTGCGTGTCATGACGTCCTCAACTCTAAGCTTCGAATACTCTTGGCTGAAATGATAACAGATGTCGGTTTTCGTAACGATTCCTAGAACCTCTTCATTTTCGCCGATTATGACGACCGAGCTTATGCCTTTCTTGTTCATTGCGGAGGCGGCATCCGCTAGCGTGTTTGATGGCTTGAGTTCAATGGCTGGAGTTGACATTATTTCTTTGACGATAATTTCTTCCAGGGCTCTTTCGCTTTTATCTCGGCCGAGGAATCTGACGATGTCTCTCTGGGTTATCATTCCGTGTAGTTTTCCATTGGCGCTCGTTACTGCTAATCTAGAAAGTTGAGCTTCTGACATTAGTTTGTGAGCGCCGTAGAGCGTTGCATCAGAAGCTATTTTGATCACATTGCCGGTCATTATTTGTTCAAGTCTGTCTTCTCGCCAGGGATCCTGCAATAGTTTCACCAAACTGATTAAGTCAAGGAATTAATTAAGAGAAAACGATGGTTATCACTCATGAACAATACGATTGACCGTTTGTCTTTCTCACAGTTGATAACCATCGGAGTCGCTATTTAATCCCGATTGCATGTCTCTATCCGATCTTTGATGAGCAAGGTGAGAGAGAAAGGTCTTCTTTCAGAAATCATGACTTCGAAAGTTGTAACGATAGGCGTCGACGAGTTTGTTGAAGAAGCATTACGGTTGATGATCAAGTTTGATGTGGGAAGTGTAATCGTGGTTGACAAACAGAAGCCGGTCGGAATCATAACTGAACGGGATATAACACGCGCTTCACTTCGTGGGGATAGCTTGCTGAGGCTTCCGGTCAAAAGCCTAATGTCGAGACCGTTACAAGCAGTGTCTCCGTCTACTGAGATCTGGAGAGCTTTTGAGTTGATGCTGAAATTCGGTGTCAGGAGACTTCCGTTAGTGGACAACGATAGACTTGTCGGTATGGTGACGGAGAAGGATCTTACAAGATGGGTCCTGCAAGTCTTTTATGAACCCGGTTTGCCACCAGAAATTAAGGAACTCGTAGAGAATCCGCGCATTGAAGCGTTAACTGGTCGCCCAAAGTGTCCAAATTGCGGATTCTACCAGGATGAATGTATCTGCGTCAGAACCATATTAGCTCAGGAAGAATAATTCATCTACTTTACCGAGTAAATCGAATAAATTATCGCTACTAGGCCGATCACTGTGATAGCGGCGCCTGCGATGATTGCCACCAACAGATCCGAGGTGAAAATTACATAGAGAATTCCTTCCGCAACAGTCCCAGCGGTTATGAAAGCGAACCCTAAGGAAACATACAGCAATGGTTTGCTCGAATTTCTCTTGTATCCTTTGTAGGCTAAGTACACAATGAACGTTCCGAGTATCAGAGCAACCATATTAATTATCGTAGCAATCCAATCTAATTCCGTAAACTCTCTCATCTGAATCTCCTTTTTCTATCCTTGCGGAATCAATGTCCACATTCGAGTAAACTTGTCGGAAACATGTTCATTCACAACTACTTCCACCTTGACGTCTCCATTTTCGAAGCTCACGTCTATGCGCCTCAGGAGGCTCCTATACAAATCGTACCATTTACCGTCTGCTGTCCGGCCTGACTTTACTGCAGCTATCAACCCTGCTTCAACGAGCTCTTCAATTCGACGATAAACCGTCGTTATCGGTATCTCATAGGTCTTGCTCAAATCTAGTGCGCTCACTGGCTCATCCACTGTAGCGGTCAATATCTTTCTCGAATATTGATCAGCCATAGCGGCAAGTATTTTCTGTTTCGCTTGTTCGTCGCATACAATCAAAGTCATTCGATTCCGATGTCACAGCGTGAATTGATGCCCGCTAAGAACCGATGATGTAAGATAAATCAACCGCTCGCTCATTGCCCGCGTACTACAAATGCTTGTCTCAACTCTATCCAGAATGCCTCTGAATCATTCGCCAAGAAAACTTGATTGATGAATTCTAGATTCTAGCTTGGCAAATACCGAAGTCAGTGTTATCGTGCTACAAGAGAAGACTCGCAAGACTGTCAAGGCCACATCAGAAAGCTTGGAACGTTCATCTGCCTGTGAATACAGGCCGCCGTTTCTCTAGGAAGGCTTTCAGTCCCTCTCTTCCGTCTTCTGTCGAAAATAAGGTGTAGAACATCTTTCGTTCAAAATCTAGACCAATTTGCATCGTTGTATCCTCTGCCTTCAATATCGCTTCCTTCGCGGCTCGCACTGACATAGGCGGCTTGGATGCGATCGCGAGAGCAATTTTCTTAGTTTCATCCATCAGATCCGTGACCTTTGAAACTTTGTTAACAAGTCCTATCCGATAGGCTTCTTCAGCAGAAATCGAATTGCCAGTTAAGATCAATTCCATAGCTCTAAATTTACCAGCGATCTTTGTTAGCCTTTGAGTTCCACCCGCACCGGGCATTATGCCAATGTTGACTTCAGGTTGGCCAAATATCGCTGTATCAGATGCAATTATAAGATCGCAATTCATGGCCAATTCATTGCCTCCACCCAAACAGTAGCCGCTGACCGCAGCTATAATCGGTTTACTGATTCTCCGAATCCTATCCCAAAGCTCGAAACGTCTGCTGAGGATCAAATCGATATGGCTTGCTTCAGCTATCTCCTTTAGATCAATTCCGGTTGCGAAAACTGTTTCTCCACCCGTTAGAATCAACACGGATATGGTCTCATCTTTGTCGAGTTTCTCGAACGCATCAACCAATTCTTCCATTAATGAGGCACTCAGGGCATTGAGAACTTTCGGACGATTTAGCCGGACTATTCCGATTGGTCCTTCCTTATTCACAAGGATATTTTGATAGGCCAAGTTACATCTTCTTAAGATGGCTTAGTTCAGCGAACTTAAGCCTGTCCGTAACCAGTATATCAATTGAGAATAGCGTCAACTACGCGTCCTTTAACAACAATAGAGGCTATAACGAACGTTAAATACAACGTTTTTCTCCAAAAAAGACAGATGATCTTGGGGTCTGCGACAAGCACGTCCGAACAACAGATACTTGATGTTGCTAAGACACTCTTCACTAGACGCGGATTCTCGAACGTCTCAATGCGCGACATATGCCGCGAAGCCCGCGTGACACCCCCCACGGTCTATTATTACTTCAAAAATAAAGAAGCTCTCTTCGACGCAGTTGTGCGCGAAACCATTACCATGACCGATTTCATGAAACTTCTGAATGAAACGTGCAAGAAATCCGATGACTCTTCAGCGCAAATCAGGGCTTATGCAAGCACATATCTTTCGTCGTTCCCAAATAATCTCATTAACGTTGGGCTGTACGTACGTCGCTCCACTCGCCTTGATCCTGTTGGAGCTAAAACATTGATGAACGAATTCGCACGGATCGAATCATTGTTAACTCGAATAATTCGGAACGGGATTAAAATCGGTGAATTTCGTGATACTAATCCGGATATGGCTGCCGGATGCTTGCTCGGGATGATGAACCGATTCATCTTCCAGCAGATTCATTTTCAGCGAAGTTACCGGGCTTCTGAAGTTTCTTCCTATTTGACAGATTTCTTCTTAAGATCTATGCGACTGACAAAACAAAAAGTGTGAGAAAATTGTTCGCTTCGAAGCAACTGACTATTGTAGGCACTAACCATAAGCACTCACCTGTTTCGATCAGAGAAAAATTGAGTTGCGCGAATGGATCCATGCATGCTCGACTACTAGCGGTAATCAATACCTGTAAGGGTATCAGCGAAGCCGTGATTCTCTCCACTTGCAACAGAACGGAAGTATATGTCATATCTACAGTCGACACAGGCGCTGCTGCCCAAGTTATCAGTCTGATGAGCAAGTGGAGCAGCATTCCGAAGGAAGAGTTGAACGAGCAAGTCTATATTTTTCGTGACAACGAGGCAGTAAAACACTTGTTCACCGTTGCTGCAGGGCTCGATTCGTTAGTGCTAGGAGAACAGCAAATTCAGGAGCAAGTGAAACTTGCAGCGAGAGAAGCTGCGGAGATTAGAACAACCGGACGTATTCTTCCGGAACTCTTCCAGCGAGCGTATCGAACAGCGACCAGGGTGCGAAAGGAGACTGGTCTTGGTCTAGATGGCGGGTCAATAAGTTCTGCTGCAGTAACTCTTCTGAATACAATTTCGCAGAGAGATCCGATTCAATCAATCCTGCTCATCGGAGCGGGAAAGATGATGAATCTTGCTGCGACGGACTTGTCATCACTGGGAGACGAAATTTGGGTAACCAATCGAACTGCAGAGCGTGCAGCCGTTTTGGCCGAACGGTTGAACGGAAAACTGTTACCATTTGACCAAGTCCGAAATTCGCTTCACAAATTTGACGCCATTTTATGTTTCACTTCTTCACGTGATCACCTCATAACCGCTAAAGACTTGAAGACGGCTGTTGAGAAGTGCAAGAATCGAAGGCTTATTCTGATTGACGCGTCGGTACCGCGAAACTTCGATCCGGAAAGCGCCAAGATTCCAGGCATACAATTATACAATATTGACGACCTGGCCGTTCATGTCACAGACCATTTTGCCTCTCAAAATCGGGTTACGAAAGCCGAAAGCTTGATCGAAAAAGAAGTGAAAGATTTCGAAGCACACGCTAGGATCTATGACGTCAATGATACACTAAAGAATCTGCGAAATATGGCTGAGGAAATTCGCGCAAATGAACTCTCAAAAGCATTACTGCGGATGCACAACGCTACAGAACGAGACAAAGAGATAATGGATCTTCTAACTCGACGGATAATCAATAAACTCTTGCATGAACCAACTGCTAGACTCAAGGAGCATGCTAGCAACGGAGACGGTGAATCCTACGAAGCGATCTTACGCGAACTTTTTGCAATGGGACAACAGAAGCAATGATCGATCGACTCGCCGTGGGCACAAGAGGCAGTCTACTCGCAATCACACAGACAAATCAGACAATCGAAGCATTAAGACGGATCAGTCCTGGAGTTGGCTACAAAGTAGTCGTAGTCCACACACAAGGAGACAAGGCAAACTCGTGGAATGAAACAACACCAAGGAAGGAAATGTTCACAAAGGAAATCGAAGAATCTCTGATTAAACATGAAATAGATATCGCGATTCATAGCGTGAAGGATTTAACGACAAACATTTCGACGGGCCTAGTTATCGCGGCTGTCACAAAGCGACTTGATCCCAGAGACGTAATGATAACTCGGAGCAAGTGCAAATTTTCGCAAATTCCTGCAAGAGCGAAAGTTGGAACAAGCAGTGCTAGGCGAAAAGCTCAACTCCTGGCGGCCCGCGCTGACCTAGAAATTCTAGAACTCCACGGAAATGTTGACACGCGGATTCGCAAGGTGAGGAGCGGAGAATATGACGTAATCGTTTTAGCTTCAGCGGGACTCGCACGACTTGGATTGGAAAGTCACGTCAGTGAGGTGATTTCGACCGACGTCATGTTACCCGCAGTCGGTCAAGGAGCACTCGCTATTCAATGCCGAGAAGATGACGAAGAAATTAGAGACTTGGTGACACAGATCGATCATCGACCAACTCGTGGAGCTATCCAAGCTGAGAGAGCTTTCGCGAGGAAGCTTGGAGCAGACTGTCAAACACCTGTTGCAGCCTACGCGAGATATGAATCGGCCCGGTTCGTTATTGAAGGAATGGTGGCGGCACCAAACGGCAGAATTCTTGTGCGTAGTCGTCTAACATCGCAGGGTGAGAAACCCGAATCTGTCGGTGAAGAACTTGCTTCAAGATTACTGGCGCAAGGAGCACAAACGATCATGGAGGCGGCATGATGCAATCGGCTCTTGAAGCGCTTGCAGGGAAGAAAATTTTGGTAACCCGTCCAGCCGGAGAGGCTAAAGTGCTTTCCGCGAAACTGAACGCGTTGGGAGCAACAACATTAGAAGTTCCCACAATAGAAATCGCCGAGCCGATAAATTCAATCCCCCTCGATAAATCAATACGAAATCTGACCAAATATGATTGGGTGATCTTCACCAGTGTTCAAGGCGTTCGATTCTTTGTTAACCGTATGGCTAAATTGAAAATTTCAACTGAAATTCTCAATGGCCTCAAAATTGCAGCAATAGGTTCGGCGACCGCAGACGCTCTTGAAATAGCAGGTAAGAAAGCAGATTTCATCCCAGACGCATATCTCACAGAACGAATAGCATCCGACCTGGGGGATGTAAGAGGACGATTTATCCTGCTACCCCGAGCAAATATTGCTTCGAAAAAACTTCCGCAATTCTTGCGACAACGCGGCGCTATTGTGGAAGAAGTGACAGCGTACCGAACAGTTATTCCTACGCAGCTAACGTCTGATCTACTGATCGGAATTCTTGAGTCAGGGATAGATTTGGTCACATTTACTAGCCCATCAACCGTGCACAATTTTGTTCAAATTTTGAACGAAAAAAAATATGCGGAAAAATTTTTGAAGAATATCAAAGCAGCCTGCATTGGACCAGTTACTGGTAAAGCGGCCGAGCGTCTAGGAATTAATGTCTCCGTTATCGCGAATACACATACTGCTGATGCATTAGTGGAGGCGATAGTGAATGAAATCGGAAACATATGAGATACCACAAAATTTCAAACTCGACCAAAGGAGTCGACGTCTAAGACGAACAGAGGCTTTACGTGAACTAGTGCGAGAAACCAGATTATCCGCATCTGACCTAATCTACCCAATTTTCGTCGACGCACGAATCACGGCTCGAGAAGAAATAGTTTCAATGCCTGGCATAAGTCGTCTCTCCCTTTCTGAAGTAGCTGAGGAAGGCAAAGAAATCTCAGTTCTGAATATTCCCGCGGTCCTGATTTTCGGACTACCTCAACATAAGGATCCGAAAGGAACCGAGGCATACGCTCACAACGGGATAGTGCAAAATGCCGTACGGATGATAAAGAAGGCCGCACCCCAACTCACAGTGATTACCGATGTTTGCATGTGTGAATACACGGATCATGGCCACTGCGGAATAGTAAGCAATCACACGGTCGTAAACGATCTGACATTAGAACTGTTATCGAGAACCGCCGTCTCACACGCGGAAGCCGGCGCTGACATGGTCGCCCCAAGCGCCATGATGGATGGGCAGGTCAAGGCAATTCGCACAGCACTCGACGAGAAGGGACTGACAGAAATTGCAATAATGTCGTACTCTGCCAAATATGCTTCATCATTCTATGGACCATTCAGGGAAGCGGCTGAATCTGCGCCTCTCTGGGGAGATCGCCGCAGTTACCAAACGGATCCTCCTAACCGTCGAGATGCAATGCGCGAGATAGCCGAGGATATTCAGGAAGGAGCCGACATAGTCATGGTCAAACCTGCCCTGAGTTACTTAGATGTGATAAGGGAAGCGCGCGTAACCTTCCACACTCCGCTAGCAGCTTACAATGTCAGTGGCGAGTACTCAATGGTCAAGGCAGCAGAACAACGGGGGTGGATTGATGGCAAACAAGTCGCTCTGGAGATATTGACCTCCATAAAACGTGCAGGAGCAGACATCATAATTACCTATTTCGCGAAAGAATTTGCGCGTAGACTAAAGGAGACAAAACTGTGAAATCAGAAATCGCGTCTGAACCAAAGTCAACGCAATCAACACAGAGGGAGTTTCTCAAGTATACATTCTTCAAATTAGACTCTGAATGGAAACGTCTCGATGAGCAACAGCGAAAAATCGATAAACAGCATTTCAGTTCACTCGTCCAAAAATTTTCCGCTGAAGGTATCCTCAAGAGCTACTCCTTGATCGGCATCCGTGGGGACTGCGACTTCCTGCTATGGACGGCCAGTCGACGGTTAGAGGACATACAGCAATTCATCGCCTCTCTGCTATCTTCCAACCTTGGTAAGTACTTGAACACACCCTACTCATACTTGGCGATGACCAGGAAATCCGAATATCTCGGAACTCACCAACACGAAGGCCAAGAGGGTTTCGAATTTCAAAATCCAGTTGAATCGAAGTATCTTTTCGTCTATCCGTTCATAAAAAAGCGTGAATGGTATTTTCTGCCCCATGAAGAAAGAACCTTAATGATGGCGCAACACTTCAAAATAGGGCATAAGTATCCTAACGTGAAAATTCATACCGGTTATTCCTTCGGATTAGACGACCAAGAATTTGTACTTGCATTTGAGGCTGATCAACCATCTGATTTTCTTGAACTTGTAATGGAACTCAGAAGCAGTGAGGCTAGCCGATATACCGCACTCGAGACACCCATCTTCACCTGCGCAAATATGGATATCAAAAGTATCTTGAACATGCTCGGCTAAATTGCAAATCGCCACTTCGTGACTCTCTTGAAACATCAAAACTGCGAATCGCTGTATCGACAAGCTTGCAAAGTACTCGTGGGAGGAGTCAACAGTCCCGTTCGTGCTTTCAAAGCAGTCGGCGGAACACCACTCTTCATCAAACGCGCTAAAGGTTCAAAGATTCAAGACGAAGACGGCAATACCTACATTGATTTTGTATGCTCATGGGGAGCGTTAATCCTAGGTTCCGCCTATCCTAAAGTAGTTAACGAGTTACGAAATTACCTACCGAGAGGAACAAGCTACGGAGCCCCTACAAAGTTAGAGACAGAACTAGCTGAACTTATCATCTCCGCGATGCCATCAATTGAAAAGATTCGCTTTGTCAATTCCGGGACAGAAGCCGGAATGTCAGTTCTTCGAGTTGCTCGCGCATATACTAAACGCCAACGTATCCTGAAGTTCGAAGGATGTTATCACGGACACGCAGACGCGCTTCTAGTCAAAGGTGGTTCCGGTATGGCAACGTTCGCCATACCGGATTCGGATGGTGTAACAGCAGCTTCGACAGGAAATACATGCGTGGCTACCTACAATGATATCGAATCGGTCAAAAAGACCTTCGAGAAGTATGGTGACGATCTAGCCGCGGTTATCGTGGAACCAGTAGCTGCAAACATGGGGTTGATCCCACCCAACCCAAGATTCCTTGCAGGTTTACGAGAGATTACGAAGACGTACGGCTCGTTGCTAATCTTTGATGAGGTAATTACTGGTTTTAGAGCATCATACGGTGGGGCGCAGAAACTTTACGAAATCACTCCTGACTTGACATGCCTTGGAAAGATAATAGGAGGAGGTTTACCGGTCGGAGCTTACGGAGGTAGACAGGACATCATGGACCTTGTAGCCCCGTTGGGACACGTCTACCAAGCCGGCACGCTATCTGGGAACCCTATGGCTATGATCGCAGGACGCATTACACTACGTGAAATCAGAAAACCTGGATTTTACGAGAAGCTGGAGGAGAAATCAGCGTTACTTCAAAAGGGTCTCTTAGAGGCTGCACAAACAAACCAGTACTCCGTCCGAATTAACCGTGTAGGATCAATGATTGGCGTATTTTTCACTGACAAGAATGTCGTCGATTATGAGACTGCGAAGTCTTCAAACGTCAAAGACTACGGGATTTTCTTTCATTCGATGCTGGCGCACGGCGCATATTTACCTCCGTCCGCATTCGAAACAATCTTTGTCTCAGGAGCACACTCCAAGAATGATATTGCGAAAACTGTCAAAGCTGCTGAGGCGGCATTTCGTGCGACTAAAAGCCACGCGGTCGCATCGTAAAATTGAACAGTCGATTTCTGGCGGCATGCAACCGACAACCAGTCGATTGTACGCCGGTTTGGTTCATGCGCCAGGCGGGACGTCATCTTTCCGAATACAGAAGAATTCGACAAGAGTATGACATAATGACGATATGCAAAACGCCGGAATTATGCGCAGAAGTATCCAGTCTACCTGTCGACGTCCTTGGTGTGGATGCCGCAATAATATTCGCGGACATAATGTTGCCCTTGGAAGGCATGGGAGTAGCTTTCGAAATCAAAGAAGGCGTAGGACCTACGATATCTAACCCGACACGCGACCTGAAATCAGTCATGTCTTTGCAGGATTTTCATCCAAAGGCTGACGTTCCGTTTGTTCTAGACGCCATATCGCTAACGAAGAAACGGCTAGACGGACGGGTACCTCTGATCGGATTTGCTGGAGCTCCCTTCACTATAGCCAGTTACTTAATCGAAGGCCGTCCGACGAGAGATTTCGTTAAGACTAAAACTCTCATGTATCGAGACCTCGAAACATGGAACCTGCTTATGGATAAGCTTGCAAAAGCCATGTCCGTATATCTTCAAGCCCAAATTAATGCCGGCGTCGATACTGTTCAACTTTTTGATAGTTGGATAGGATGCCTAAGCCCAACTGATTATCATCGTTACGTTTTACCATATTCACAGAGGTTACTTGATGACTTGAAAAACTCAGGAGTACCTCGAATCCACTTTGGAACCGGAACTGCAACTCTCTTAGAGGAAATGAAAGAGGCTGGAGGAGATGTATTTAGCATCGATTGGAGGATTCCAATTGATCAAGCCTGGCAGAGATTGGGAGAAGATGTGGCCATTCAGGGGAATCTTGATCCCGCGATCCTACTCGCCGACACAAACATAATCAAGACGCAGACAATGGAAATCCTAAAGCGAACTTCGGGAAGGCGTGGCCACATCTTCAGCTTGGGGCACGGTATGCTTCCTGACACGCCA
>Ga0074044_10004394_pt1 | contig 11680 bp, 14 predicted proteins | sample BogForMeECP23OM1_FD_94443 | JGI IMG/M metagenome (GOLD analysis project Ga0074044, IMG submission 94443) | Bog forest soil microbial communities from Calvert Island, British Columbia, Canada - Bog Forest MetaG ECP23OM1 | ecosystem: Environmental > Terrestrial > Soil > Wetlands ...
CTGGCGCAGGCGGCGAAGGAGTACAACCTGCAGCCGCCGGTGACGCCGATCGCGACGCAGATCTTCGACCTGCACACCTACATCATGGCCATTTGCGCCGTGATCTTCGTGGGCGTGTTCTCGGTGATGTTCTACTCCATCTTCGCCCATCGCAAGTCGAAGGGCCACCAGGCGGCGCAATTCCACGAGAACACTCTGGTCGAGGTCGTGTGGACGGTCATCCCCTTCCTCATTCTGCTGCTGATGGCCGTTCCGGCCACGCGCACGGTGCTGGCGATGAAGGACAGCTCCGCCCCCGACCTCACCGTCAAGGTCACCGGCTCGCAGTGGAAGTGGAATTACAGCTACCTCGACGAAGGTTTCGACTTCTACAGCAACCTGAAGACGCCGGAGGCCCAGATCGAGGGCCGCGAGCCGATGGACGAGCACTATTTGCTCGAGGTCGACCAGCCGCTGGTGCTGCCGGTCGGCAAGAAGGTTCGCCTGCTCGTTACCTCGAGTGACGTCATCCATGCCTGGTACCTGCCCTCGGCCGGAGTGCAGCAGGATGCAATTCCGGGCTTTGTGCGCGACGATTGGCTGAAGTTCGACCAGACCGGCACCTTCCGCGGCCAGTGCGCCAAGATCTGCGGCAAGGAGCACGGTTTCATGCCCATCGTGGTCGAGGTCAAGAGCGCCGACGACTATGGGCAATGGGTCGCGGAGCACAAGAAGGCTGCTGCGGCTGCGGCCGATGATCCGAACAAGACCTGGGGCCTGCAGGAGCTCGTGGCGCGCGGGGAAAAGGTGTTCAGCGCCAACTGCGCCGCCTGCCACCAGGCCAGCGGCAAGGGCGTGCCGGGCGCGTTCCCGGCCCTGGACGGTTCGAAGGTGGTCAACGGGCCGAAGGACGTGCAGATCAGGACGGTCCTGAACGGAGTCGTCAAGAACGGCCAGCCCACGGCCATGGTCGCCTGGAAAGGCACGCTGTCGGACACCGACATCGCCTCCGTGATCACCTATACGCGCAACAGCTGGGGCAACCACACCGGCGAGGCCGTCCAGCCCGCCGAGGTGAAGGCCGACCGGTCGTAGCATCAGCCAGGAGCAAGCGATGAGCACCCTTCCGCACGATCACGCCGCAGGCCACCCCGTGGGCCATGGCCTGGGGCACGACGAGCACGCGCATCACCCGGCCGGCATCATGCGCTGGATCATGACCACCAACCACAAGGACATCGGCACCCTGTACCTGTGGTTCTCGCTGATCATGTTCTTCGCCGGCGGCGTGATGGCGTTGACGATCCGGGCGGAGCTGTTCCAGCCGGGGCTGCAGCTAGTCGAGCCGGAGTTCTTCAACCAGCTCAACACCCTGCACGGCCTGATCATGATCTTCGGGGCGATCATGCCGGCGGCGGTGGGCTTCGCCAACTGGCAGGTGCCGCTGATGATCGGGGCGCCCGACATGGCCTTCGCGCGCATGAACAACTGGAGCTTCTGGCTGCTGCCGTTTGCCGCGGCCCTGCTGCTGTCCTCGTTCCTCGTTCCCGGCGGAGCGGCCAGCGCCGGCTGGACGCTCTACCCGCCGCTATCCGTGCAGGCCGGCATGGGCATGGACATGACCATCTTCGCCATCCACATCATGGGTGCGTCGTCGATCATGGGCTCGATCAACATCATCACCACGATCCTCAACATGCGCGCGCCGGGCATGACGCTCATGAAGATGCCGCTGTTCGTATGGACGTGGCTGATCACCGCCTACCTGCTCATCGCAGTCATGCCGGTGCTGGCGGGCTCGGTGACGATGTTGCTCACCGACCGTCACTTCGGCACCAGCTTCTTCAACGCCGCCGGCGGCGGGGACCCGGTGCTGTTCCAGCACGTGTTCTGGTTCTTCGGCCACCCCGAGGTCTACATCATGATCCTGCCCTCGTTCGGGATCGTCTCGACCATCCTGCCCACGTTCTCGCGCAAGCCGCTGTTCGGCTACACCTCGATGGTGTACGCGACGGCGTCGATCGCGATCCTGTAGTTCCTGGTCTGGGCGCACCACATGTTCACCGTCGGCATGCCGGCGGCCGGCCAGCTGTTCTTCATGTACATGACCATGCTCATCGCCGTGCCCACCGGGGTCAAGGTGTTCAACTGGGTGGCGACGATGTGGCGCGGCTCGCTGACCTTCGAGACGCCGATGCTGTTCGCCATCGGCTTCATCTTCCTGTTCACCATGGGCGGCTTTACCGGTCTGGTCCTGGCGCTCGTCCCGGTGGACATCGTGCTGCACGACACCTACTACGTGGTCGCCCATTTCCACTACGTGCTCGTGGCCGGATCGCTGTTCGCGTTCTTCGGCGGCATCTACTACTGGCTGCCGAAGTGGTCGGGCCGGATGTACGACGAGAAGCTCGGCAAGATCCACTTCTGGCTGACGATGGTCTTCTTCAACATCACCTTCTTCCCGATGCATTTCCTGGGTCTGGCCGGCATGCCGCGCCGGGTGCCCGACTACGCGCCGCAGTTCACTGACTGGAACGTGGTGGCCTCGATCGGCGCCTTCGGCTTCGGCTTTTCGCAGCTGCTGTTCCTGTACATCGTGCTCAAGACCATCCGCTCGGGCGCCCCGGCGCCGGCCAAGCCGTGGGAAGGGGCCGATACGCTGGAATGGACGCTGCCTTCGCCTGCGCCCTACCACACCTTCGAGACCCCGCCGCAGATCAGCTGACCGGGCGGCCCTGGCAGGCAATGACAACACCGTTCATGAGCCCAGACGCAGCGAGGTCCCCGCGCCGCGCGGCGAATCGGCGCACCGCGCTGACCCTGGCGTCGATCGCGATCGTTTTCTTTGCCGGCATCATCGCCTCGCAATACGTCGGCGGCACCACGATCGGCATCGCCGTCCTTGGCTTCGGCATCATCGGCTTCCTGGCGGTCGCCATCCTGCGCGGACGCAAATAGGCCCTCCCTCGAGACCATGGAGCAGCACGCAACGGACGATCGGCAGCGCTCCAACCGGCGCATGCTCGCGCGGCTCGCCGTGATCACCGTGCTGATGTTCGGCTTCGGTTTCGCGCTGGTGCCCTTCTACGACCAGATCTGCAAAGCGACGGGGCTGCGCGACATCGACCGGCCCGATGCGGTGAAGAACACGCAGGTCGACACGACGCGCAGCGTGCGCCTCGAGCTCGACGCCAATGCCAACAAGCTGCCGTGGCGCTTCCGGCCGCTGACGCCGATCGTGGACATCCATCCGGGCGAGGTCACGGAAGTCCTCTACGAGGTAGAGAACCTGTCTTCGCACGCGGTGACCGGGCAGGCGGTGCCCAGCTACGGGCCGCGGCTGGCGGCCGAGTATTTCCGCAAGCTCGACTGCTTCTGCTTCACCCGCCAGGTATTCGCGGCGCACGAAAAGCGCCAGATGCCGGTGGTTTTCGTCGTCGATCCGAGGCTGCCGAAGGACGTCGCCACGATCACGCTGTCGTACACCTTCTTCGAAGTCGAGGGGAACCGCTCATGAACGCAACGTCGAACGGCGCCAAGCCAGTCTATTTCGTGCCGCAGCCGTCGTACTGGCCGATCACCGGCTCGTGCGCGCTGCTGTGCATGGGGGCTGGCGCGGCGGCCTGGATCAACGCCTACGGCTTCGGTCCGTGGCTGGTGCTCGCCGGCTTCTGCATCCTGCTCACCATGCTGTTCGGCTGGTTCGGACGGGTGATCGACGAATCCCAGCACCGGCTCTACAACAAGCAGGTCGACGTCTCGTTCCGCTGGGGGATGAGCTGGTTCATCTTCTCGGAGGTGATGTTCTTCGCCGCGTTCTTCGGGGCGCTGTTCTACGTGCGCAACCTGTCGGTGCCCGACCTGGGTACCCCGGGGCAGAAGCTGCTGTGGCCCGATTACACCGCCATGTGGCCGACCGACGGGCCCTATTTCAAGTATCCGTTCACGCCCATGGCGGCGATCGGCATTCCGCTGATCAATACCATCATCCTGGTGTCGTCGGGCGGAACGCTGACCGTGGCCCACCACGCGCTCAAGACGGGGAATCGCGCCGCGCTCAAGCTGTGGCTGTTCATCACCATCGTCTTGGGCTTCACCTTCCTCGCCCTGCAGGCACACGAATACATTCACGCCTACACGGAGCTCAACCTGAAGCTGTCGACCGGCGTATACGGCTCCACGTTCTTCATGTTGACCGGCTTCCACGGCTTTCACGTCACCATCGGCGCGATCATGCTCTCGGTGATGCTGGTGCGGGCCTTCCGCGGCCACTTCGACGCGCAGCATCATTTCGCCTTCGAGGCCGCGGCCTGGTATTGGCACTTCGTCGACGTCGTGTGGCTGCTGCTGTTCGTTCTCGTCTACTGGCTGTAACGCGTTGCGCCGCCCCGGGACCGCGGCCGCGAGCCCGCCCGCGGCGTAGCCCCTGCCGCTCAGCGCAGCCCGCTCGCGCCGATCCAGCCGAGCTTGTAGCCGACGACCAGGAAGATGATGAGGCCCGCCGACAAGGCGACGCGGATCGCCAGCGCGGTGACCATGCGCGTGCCCTGGCCGCGATCGTGGTAAAGATAGTAGAGCGCCGACGCCAGCGTGGCGACGATCAGGACCAGCACGGCGATGACGATGTAGCGCATGAAGGGCTCCGGCGCGACGCAGTTAGAGCGCTGCGGCGGCGGTCGCAACGAGCATAGCCTAAGCCTCTGATGCTGCCAAATCGCCTTGCCGCGTTTCTCGCCACGCGCAGCTTCCGGCCGCGCGCGCTGCCGACCCTGGCCATGCTCGGCTTCGTCGCCCTCACGCTCGCCATGGGAAACTGGCAGCGGCACCGGGCGGCGGACAAGGAGGCGCAGGCGGCGCAGTTCGCGGCCGCCGCCGGTTCGCCGCCGATCGACCTCGGCGCCGGGGAGATCGATGCGTCGCGGCTGCGCTTTCGCATCGTCCGCGCGCGCGGCGAGTACGACGCGGCCCGGCAGCTCTTCATCGACAACAAGGTCTACGCCGGCCGGGCTGGCTACCACGTCGTCGCGCCGCTCAAGCTCGCCGGGAGCGAGCGCTTCGTGCTGGTCGATCGCGGCTGGATCGCCCAGGGCGCGAGGCGTTCGGAACTGCCCTCGGTGCCTGCGCCAGCGGGGCTGCTGACCGTCGTCGGTCGCGCCAACCTGCCGCCCGCGCACTACTTGGAGCTCGGGTCCGAGCGCGGCAGCGGGCCGCTCTGGCAGAATCTTGACCTGGGTCGCATCGCCGCCGCCACCGGACTCGATCTGCTGCCGGTGATCGTCGAACAGACCGATCCGGTCACGCCCGCCGACGGCCTCGTGCGCGACTGGCCGGCGCCGGACCTGGGCGCCGATCAGAACCGCTCCTATATGCTGCAATGGTATTCATTCGCCGCGCTCTCGGTCGTACTTTGGCTCACGCTCAACTGGCGCGCGCGCGACGGCAATGGCGGCGCCTGACGAGAAGGCGCGTCGCCGCGCGCGGCGCACGCTCACGCTGTTGGCGCTGGTGTGCATCGCCCCGGTGGTCGCCTCGTATACCGCCTATTACTGGCTGCGCCCCAGCGGCCACGTCAACTACGGCGAATTGCTCGGCGCACCGCCCGCGCCCGACATCGCCGGCAGCGGCGCCGACGGCGCGCCGTTGCGCCTCTCGGCGTTGCAGGGCAAGTGGGTGCTGCTTGCCGCCGACGCGGCGGCCTGCGCTGCGCGCTGCGAACAGAAGCTCTATGCCACCCGCCAGGCGCGGACCATGCAGGGTCCGGAACGCGACCGCGTGCTGCGCGTGTGGCTGCTCGCCGCCGATTCGCCGCCGCCCGCTGCACAGCTGCTGGCGCAGCACCCCGACCTGGTCGTCATTCGCGGCGACCCCAGACAGTGGGACAGCCTTCCCGGGCCCGGCGGCGCGGAGGCGAACGTCTATCTGCTCGACCCCCTGGGCAACCTGGTGCTGCGCTACCCTGCCGATCCGGACATCAGGCGCCTGGCCAAGGACCTCGAACGGCTGCTGCGCGCCTCGCGCATCGGCTGATCCGGCGGCAGTGCTAGAATCGCCCCCTTTCGCCTCGACGCCATGACCGCCCTCGCGCTCGCCCAAGGCCGCTTCTACCGCCTGCGCCGGTTTCTCGCCCTGACCAAGCCGCGCGTGGTGTTGCTCATCGTGTTCACCGCGGTGATCGGCATGGTCTTAGCCGGGCCGGGGTTGCCGCCGCTCAACGCGGTGCTGTTCGGCACGCTGGGCATCGCGCTCGTCGCCGGCGCCGCCGCGGCGATCAATTGCCTCGTCGAGCAGAAGATCGACGCGCGCATGGCGCGTACCCGCGGCCGACCGCTGCCGCGGGGCGAAGTCTCGTCGCTGCAGACGCTGGCCTTTGCCAGCGTCGTCGGCACGGCCGGCCTTTGCGTCCTCTACCTCGCGGTCAACGCGCTGACGATGTGGCTCACCCTGGCGACCTTCGTCGGCTACGCCATCGTCTATACCGTGCTGCTCAAGCCGGCGACCCCGCAGAACATCGTCATCGGCGGCGCCGCAGGGGCGATGCCGCCGGTTCTCGGCTGGGCCGCAGTCGCCAACGGCGTGGCGCCGGAGGCGCTGCTGCTGTTTCTGATCATCTTCGTCTGGACGCCGCCCCATTTCTGGTCGCTGGCGCTCTATCGCACCAAGGACTACGCCTCGGCGGGCCTGCCGATGCTGCCGGTGACGCACGGCCCCGAGTACACGAGGCTGATGATCGTGCTCTATACCGCGGTACTGTTCGCGGCGACCCTGCTTCCCTACGCCGTGCGCATGAGCGGCGTGCTCTACCTGCTCTGCGCGGTGCTGCTCGGGGCCATGTTCCTCGAGCGCGCCGTGCGCCTGTATCGCCACTACAGCGACGCGCTGGCGCGGCGCACCTTTCGCTTCTCCATCGGCTATCTCGCCGCGCTGTTTTCGGCCTTGCTCCTCGACCACTTCTGGCATTGATGCGTTCCTTAGTCGCGCCAATCGCGGCGCTGCTCGTGCTCGCCGCCGCGGCGTGCGGCCCGACAGCGCCGACATTCCGCGGCTCCGACGTCACCGGCGTCGGCTACGGCCACGATTTTCACCTCACCGATCACAACGGCAAGCCGCGGACCCTGGCGGATTTCCGCGGCAAGGTGGTGGCGATCTTCTTCGGCTACACGCAATGCCCGGACGTATGCCCGACGACCCTGTCCGAGCTCGCCGCGGCCTTAAGCGAGCTGGGACCCGATGCGGCGCGCGTGCAAGTGCTGTTCGTGACCGTCGATCCGGAGCGCGACACCCCGCAGTTGCTCTCGGAGTACGTGCCGGCGTTCAACCCGACTTTTCTGGGCCTCTACGGCGACGCGCAGGCGACCGCTGCGACGGCCAAGGAATTCAAGATCATCTACCAGAAGCAACCGGGACCCACGCCGGGCACCTACAGCGTGGACCATTCCGCCGGCACCTACCTGTACGATCCACAGGGAAGGCTGCGCGTGTACGAGGGCTTCAGCCAGGGTCCGGACGCCTTCGCGCACGACATCGGCGAGCTGCTCAAGTCCCCCGGCTAGGGGCGCCGCCGGCGACGATCACTTGAGGGTGTGCGTTCGCGGCCATGGAACTGACCGTTCAGGAAGCCTTCGCGCTCGCGGCGCGGCACGAAGCGGCCGGGCGCACTGCCGAAGCACGCTCCATATACGACCAGATCCTCGCCGCGCTCCCGGAGCACCCCGGTGCGCTGCTCAAGCTCGCCCTGCAGGACCATGCGGACGGCCGCAACGACCAGGCGCTCTCGCGGCTGTCGCGGGCAGTGGACGCGGCGCAGGCGCAGGCGCTGCCCGTTGAGGAAATCTGGCTCGCCCTCGCCCGCGTCAGGCTCGCCCGCGGTGAGCGCGACTCGGCCGTCGCTGCGCTCGAGCAGGTGCACGGCGTCGCCGTGGAGCTCAAGGCCGCGGGCGCGTCCGCCGCCGCGCGCGCGCTGCTCGAGCAATGCGTCGCCCTGACGCCCGACGTGGCTGGATTCCGCATGAGCCTGGCTGCGACCCTGCTCGACGAAGGCCGCGCCAAGGCGGCGCGCGCCCACCTGCAGCGCGCGCTCGCGCAGGGCGCCCGCGCCGGGGAGGTTTGGGACAACTTGGGACTCGCCGAGCGGCGGCTGGGCGAGGACGAACAGGCGTTGCTCGCCTTCGAGCGCGCCGTCGAGGCCGCTCCGGCGCTCACCCCGGCGCGGGCCAACCTCGTGTATGCCCGCTACACGCTGTGCGAGTGGGACGGCCTCGAGGCCTGCGAAGCGGGGCTCATCGCCACTCTGGACGACCCGAGCAGCGACCCGCGCTGGTCGCCCTGGATCGCGCTCTCGATGCCCACCACGCCGCCACAGCAGCTCGCCGTGGCCCGCCGCTGGGCGGCGGCGACGCTGCCGCCAGTCGCGCCCCGTCGCCCGCTGCCGCCGCGCGGCGCGCGCCTGCGCATCGGCTATCTCTCCGGCAACTTTCGCGATCATCCCACCGGGCGCCTGATGGCCGGCCTGTTCGAACAGCACGATCGCGCCGGCTTCGAACTCTACGGCTACAGCTACGGATCCGACGAGAGCGCGCCCGCCGAACGCATCCGCGCCGCGTTCCCGCATTGGCGCGACCTCGGCGCACTCGGCGACGCCCAGGCCGCGCGCCTGATTCGCGACGACGGCATCGACATCCTCATCGAGCGCCACGGCTACACCCAGGGCGGGCGGCTCGCCATCCTGGCCTCACGGCCAGCCGCGGTGCAAGTGCATTACATGAGCTTCCCGGGGACGCTCGGCTACGACGCGATCGACGGCGTCATCGCCGACGCGGAAGTGGTCACGCCCGCCGACGAGGCGTATTTCCACGAGCGGGTCTGGCGCCTGCCGCGCTGCTATTACGTCAACGACAGCCGGCGCGGCCTCCCCGCCCTGACAGCGCGCGCGGCGCATGGCCTGCCCGAGGGTGCGCTGGTGCTCGCCTGCCTCAACCAGGGATACAAGCTGCGACGGCCGCTGTTTGCCGCCTGGCTTGCCGCGCTCGCCGCCCGGCGCAACGCCGTGCTATGGCTGCTCGCCGGCCATCCGCGCATGCAGCACAACCTGCGCGCCGAGGCAAAGCGAACCGGCGTCGACCCGGCCCGCCTGATCTTCGCCCCGACGCTTTCGCAGGATGCGCACGTCGCGCGGCTTGCCTGCGCCGACTTGGCGCTCGATACCTTGCCTTACGGCGCGCATACCACCGGTTGCGACGCGCTGTGGGCGGGCGTGCCCATGCTGACCTGTCGCGGGGCGACCTTTGCGGGACGCGTCGGGGCGAGCCTGCTGCGGGCAAGCGGCCTGCCGGAACTCATCGCCGATTCGCCGCAGGCGTATCAGGCGCGGTTGCTCGAACTCGTGGACAACCCGGCGCTCCTTAGCGAATACCGCGCCCGGCTCGAAGCCACGCGCGACACCAACCCGCTGTTCGACACGGCAGGCTTCACGCGCGACTTTGAGGCGCTGCTCGTGCGCATCTACGACGAGCTGCACGCCGCTGCGCAAAGCTAGCTGTGAAGGCCGCGCGCCGCGCCGTTGCACGCGGACGCGCTACGACGCGCCAGGCTTGCGCTCGATCAGCTCGATCTTGTAGCCGTCGGGATCCTCGATGAAGGCGATGACGGTTGTGCCGCCCTTGACCGGCCCCGCGTCGCGCGTCACCCTGCCGCCCAGGCTGCGCACCGAGGCACAGGCCGCCGCGGCATCGGGGACCTCGATCGCCACATGGCCGTAGCCGCTGCCCGGATCGTACCGGCTGACGCCGTAGTTGTAGGTCAACTCCAGGGCGGCCTGGGCCGATTCGTCGTCGTAACCGACGAAGGCAAGCGTGTACTTCTGCTCCGGCCGGTCGGTCGTGCGCAGCAAGCGCATGCCCAGCACCCGGGTATAGAAGTGCAGCGACCGCTCGAGATCGCCGACGCGCAACATCGTGTGCAGGATGCGCATCAGAAATCCACCAGCTCGTAATCCTCCTTGCGTGCGCCGCAGTCCGGACAGGTCCAGTTCGGCGGTACGTCTTCCCACTTGGTCCCCGGAGCGACGCCGGTGTCGGGGTCGCCGAGCGCCTCGTCATAAATGTGGCCGCAGATCAAACACATGTATTTCTTCATCGCTGAAGGTCGATTGGAGTAAGATTCAATTCTACCAAGTTCACACGCGCTTAAGGCGCCTCGCGTCGCTCGTCGCGGTCGCGCACGAGCCGTGCCCGCGGGCCCTTGCCGCATTGCGCCGCACCCTACGCACGGTCTATGCACCCATCCGCCGAGCAAGCTGCCACGTACCCGCCGATCGTGCTGACCTTCGCCGCCTCCGACCCGAGCGGCGGCGCCGGCCTGCAGGCCGATATCCTGACGCTGGCGAGCATGGGCTGCCATCCGCTGTCGGTGCTCACGGCGATCACGGTCCAGGACACGCTCGGCGTCGAGGGAGTCCAGCCCCTGGACGCCGAATGGGTCGCCGATCAGGCGCGCTGCCTGCTCGAAGACATGCCGGTCGACGTGTTCAAGATCGGCGTGCTGGGCAGCGTGGAGAACATCGCCGCCATCGCCGAAATTCTGGCCGACTACCCGGACGTGCCGCTGGTACTCGACCCGGTGCTGGCCTCCGGCCGCGGCGACGAACTGGCAAGCGACAACATGCTCCACGCGCTGCGCGAGCTGCTGCTGCCTCGGACGACGATCATCACGCCCAACAGCACCGAGGCCCGGCGCCTTGCCGACGGCGATGACGACGAGGAGCCGACGCTCGCCCTGTGCGCGCAGCGCATGATCGAGACCGGATGCGAGCACGTCCTCATCACCGGCACGCACGAGCCGACGCTGCAGGTGATCAACACCCTGTACGGCAAGGCGGGCGTGGTGCGCAGCGACAGCTGGGAAAGGCTGCCCGGAAACTATCATGGTTCGGGCTGTACCCTCGCCTCGGCGATCGCCGCCATGCTCGCCAACGGCCTGGAATTGCCCGAGGCCGTGCGCGAGGCGCAGGACTACACCTGGCAGACGCTCGCCAAGGCCTACCGCCCCGGCATGGGTCAGTTCCTGCCCGACCGGCTGTTCTGGGCGCGCGAGGACGAGGCCGAACCGCCGGTCGACGACGACCAGGTGCCGCGCGCGCCCAACCTGCATCGCCATTGATGCGCACGCTCTCGCCCCGGACGCGACCGCCGCTCTCCGGACTCTATGTCCTGACCCCGGAGCTCGCCGACACGGCCTTGCTCGTCGCCCGCGTGGCGGCGGCGATCAGCGGCGGCGCGAGCGCGGTCCAGTACCGCAACAAGCAAGGCGACGCCGCGCTGCGGCGCGAGCAGGCCCTTGCTCTGCGCGCCCTGTGCGCCGCGCGCGACGCGACTTTCATCGTCAACGACGATGTCGATCTGGCCGCCGAGGTGGGCGCCGATGGCGTGCACCTGGGCCGCGACGACGGCGAAATCGGCGCCGCCCGGCGGCGGCTTTGCGCCGGGGCGATCATCGGCGCCTCCTGCTACGACTCGCTCGACCTGGCGCAGCGTGCGCTCGCCGCCGGGGCCGACTACATCGCCTTCGGCAGCTTCTATCCGTCCCGCGTCAAGCCCGACGCGGTGCGCGCCGAGCCTGCCCTGCTCACCCGCGCCAAGGCGCGCTGGACCGTTCCGGTGGTCGCCATCGGCGGCATCACCGCGACCCGGGCCCCGGCCCTGACGGC
>Ga0074044_10004395_pt1 | contig 11677 bp, 10 predicted proteins | sample BogForMeECP23OM1_FD_94443 | JGI IMG/M metagenome (GOLD analysis project Ga0074044, IMG submission 94443) | Bog forest soil microbial communities from Calvert Island, British Columbia, Canada - Bog Forest MetaG ECP23OM1 | ecosystem: Environmental > Terrestrial > Soil > Wetlands ...
AGGCTCCTTCTGGGACAAAATAGAATACCAGTTCCCGATTCTCAGTTCTCAGTCGCAACGGTGGTAGCAGCAGCTTGCTGCGTTCTAGTAGAGTAGTGTTCTACATAAAAGCGGTTTGGGGGTGGGACCTTGAAGAACGGCAATCATGACGGTGTGGGAATTGACCGCAAGCTGCATAATCCGATCGAAGACCGGTTGGTTCCGCTGGAATCGCTGGACCTGAGCAGCGTACAGTCGGTTGACGATCTGGTTCGCGCGATGGGAAAGACCGCGTTTACTGGCCGGCAGGTGGGCGAGGCGGCTGACGTACTCGAAGCCATGGCTCGCGACCAGGACTGCTTCGTGGTGATGACCCTGGCCGGCGCCATGACCGTGGCCAAGCAGAGCCTGATCATTGCGGACCTGATCGATCAGGGAATCGTGAATGCGATTGTTTCCACCGGCGCTCTGATGGCGCACGGACTGGTCGAGGCTACCGGGCGGGCTCATTTCCGCTATAACCCGGACGTTTCCGACACCGAGCTCTATGAACAGGGCTACAACCGGGTGTACGACACGCTCGAGCCGGAGCAGAATCTCGATGACGTGGAAGAAGTGATGTCCCAGATATTGGAAGGTTGGGATCACAGCGACGTTCTGTGCTCCTACAAACTGAATCATGCCATTGGAGCCCATCTGGCGAAAAATGCGAAAGGGCAGCGGGGCATTCTGAAATCGGCCTATGAAAAAGGCGTGCCGGTATTTGTTCCGGCATTTACCGATTCAGAGTTGGGCCTGGATGTGGCGCTGAACAACCGGTTGCGCGAGTCGACCGGAAGACACAAGCTGCGATTCGATCCGTTCGAGGATTTGGAGCATTTCGCCGCCACGCTGTTGCGGCAGACCAGGCTTGGGATTTTCACCATTGGCGGAGGTGTTCCCCGCAACTGGGCCCAGCAGTTCGGGCCTTTTTGCGAATTGCGGCATCGGCGGCTGGGAGAAAACGTTCCGTTGAAGCGATATCACTATGGTGTGCGAATTTGTCCGGAGCCGGTGTACTGGGGCGGGCTCTCCGGGAGTCCTTATAGCGAAGCCATTTCGTGGGGCAAGTTCGTGCCCCCGGCTGAGGGTGGGAGATTTGGCGAGCTCTTTCTGGACGCTACGGTCGGCCTGCCGCTAGTTGTAGCGGCTGTGCTGGAACGGCTGGGTAAAAAGAATTCGGCAGGGAAGAAGAAGGTGGGGGCAAGGAAGTAGGGCAGGATTCGGCCGGGTCAGAGACCCGGCCCCACACATTTCTTAGTCAAAAATCAATACCGCCGAAGCAATCACCGTACTCCACAACCCGCGCTTATCCCCGACGGCGGACTGAGTAATGTTTGCGGTGCGGACGATCTTATTCGAAATCCGGTAAATCTCCTTCTTCTCATCCCAGGAGCGGTCGGGATCGAATTCCACATTCAGCGTCGTCGCCAGCATTTCCGCCGCGAGCTCCTCGGCATACTCGCCCGCGGCATCATCGGTCTCGCCAAAGGAGTGGTGCTCGCTGAGGTAGCCGTAGGTGTTGCGGTCAGCCGGAATGGCCACGCCGATGCTGGCGGCTAGCAGGCGATGCGGTTCACGCGTCGAGTTCTCGGCCACCACGGCGAACACGACCTCGCCCGGACTCAGATACTTCAGTCCCTGGGAGCGCGGGACCAGTTTGCATTGTGGCGGAAAAATAGACGAGACGCGAACCAGATTCTGTGCGGCGATGCCGGCGTCCCGCAACGCCAGCTCAAAGGAAGTGAGACGTTCCCGATGTTTGCCGACCCCCTTGGTGAAGAAAATCTTTCTGGGGACCATGTCTTTTCCCAATTCGTAGTTCCTCCGCTGCTTAGATGAGGGTCAAATCTAACATAGCGAATTGTAAAGGGAATATGAAAATTGGTTCGTGAGGCAAAAAAAAATTGGGCGGAAACCCGGAATTCGGGTTTCCGCCTGATTGGAATTCAGAAGAACCAGCGCTACTTGGCTGCCGCGACCGAACTGACTTCAATATCGTCGCCGTTAGCCTCTCCCTTGACCGTGGCCTTGGCAGCCGCCAACTTATCCAACTGGTCAAGCGTAGCTTTGTCCTTCACATCGAGGGTATAAACCTTATCGCCCACGACCAAGGCGTACTTCGAGCCCTTTTGGACGCAGGCCCGGAGACAACCAGCGTCGTCGCCCGGCATCATATGTTTGGCCCCGCACATGGCGTCGCTCACTGTGCCCGTGAAAGTCTGGATCTTGGCCGCGAATGAGGCTGGAACGAGAGCTGCGCCCAACAGAGCGCAGGTCAGGGAAACTGCGAACTTCCGAGTAAATCTCATCAAATCCTCTCTCCTCGTGAGTAAAAATGCCCGCTGCCAGTTAGATGAGTCTATTTGAAACGGGATAGCAATATGCGTCAAGCTTTTCGTAAGGTTACCGTGGCTTGGGATTGAAACGCAGGGTTACGTCTACCGTCTTCTCGCCACGATTGAGTGATTCGCGGACACTGACATTCCAGTCTGACAACAACGAAATTTCTTTGTCCGCCTGCTCCAGAAATCGCTTGGCGTAGCTGGAGTCGTACGTATCGCCGCCGCGAAGCCTCCAACTATCCTGGAGGCGAGCGGTGGTGCGCGAGTCGAGGCCACGGATTTCCAGGTCTCCCATGAAATAGACGTCACCCTCCTGGATTTTCAGCAGGTATTTAACGGTGGAGTTCGCATCGTCTATTTCCGGGTCGGGCAGGATACTGACCGCCATGTAGCCGCGGGTGCCATAAAGCCTGTTCATCGCTTCGACATCGGTATCGAGCTGAACCGCGTTTGCCGGCTGGTTGAGCTGCACATGGATCAACGGCCGCAGAGTCCCGGTAGGGAAAGATTTGTTTCCGGTTAGGTCGAGCGCGGTCAATTTGTACTGGCGTCCGGCATCGACGGGGAACGTCACGTCCACATTCGTCTCTTGCGGACTGTCCTCGACAACCTTGGCCTGCGCATCGCCGAACGCCGCCTTCAGATATCCGCGCTCGAGGTAAATCGGCAGGAACCCCTTGTCCTCTTGAGTGCGAAGCATCGAGCGCGAAAAGTCAGCGCCTTGCAACTTCTTCGCCGCAGTCTCCAGCAAGGGCAATTCGGATTCCCCGGCTCCGGCAAATGCGATGTTGCGAATGTGGATCTGGGGTCCGGCGACGGTGAAAACAAATGCTTCGATCGGGCCATCTTCGTGGGCCGATCGAAGATAATCGGCCTGGCCCTGCACCTTGCGTAAGATCAGCAAGGCTTGCAGGGCATTCGAAACCTGGTCAGCGAGGTCGCCAGCGACCGGGAGTTGCCCTTGAAATAGCGGAACCTGGGCGTGCAACTGGTCGAGGAGTTCCTGATCAGAAAACCAGACCAGATTGTCGAAGCGAGCGGGAACGAACCGTTCGGCGTCCTGAACCTGCAAATCCAACTTGGTGCCGTCTGCGGAGTACTGAAAACTGTACAGGACATCGCCAAAAGCGCCAGTTTCGCCCAGAAGGCGGGCAGCCTTTTTGAAATCGTCTTCGCTGACAGTTTGTCCGATCTGCAGGCCAGTCGCAGCAATAATCTCTTCCGATTTATAGCGCTTCGTGCCGGTCGTCTTGATGGAGATGAGTTTGAAAGCCGATGGCGGCAGTTCTTTAGGGCTGAGCTTGCGTGAAGTTTGGGCAAAAGCGGCTGGGATCCCAAGGTGGAAGCAAGCAAAAAGCCAATAACCACAAAGGACACAAAGGCACACAAAGGAGAACGAGGCAACACTGATTTCCTTTGTGAACCTTTGTGTCCTCTGTGGTTCATTGGTTTTTCTGGGGCTCATCATGAAGCGATTCAGTCTTTGCCCGCCGCGGCGTCAAGGCCTTTGATTCTTACCGCGATGTCGATGAAGGCCAGCGCGGCGCGGCTCAGGGCTTTGTCTTTGCGGAAGACCAGCGCGAGATCGCGGCGAACCGTGGCATCGGAAATTGAAATCGCCGCCAGCGCGTTGGCGCGCATATCCTCCAGCACATTGGAGCGGGCGATAAAGCCCACGCCGGCGTCCGCGGCGACGAAGCGCTTGAGCAGTTCGCTGGAATCGAGTTCCATGGTGAAACGCGGCTTGAGCTTGCGTTCGTAGAAAAGATTTTCCAGCGCGTCGCGGGTGTGCCCGATCTTGGGCACGACCAGGGGGAACTTCGCCGCCTGGGCGATGGTCGCTGATTTCATCTTGGCCAAAGGATGCTGCGGCGGGGCGATGATCACGAGTTCGTCGCGATGGATCAGCACGACGGTCAGCCGGGCATCGGTCACGGGCAGGGAAACAACGCCGAAGTCCACGGAATTATCGACTACGGATTCCAGAATCTTGGCATAGTCGGCGCGTTTAATATTGACGCCGACATTCGGGTACTGCTTTTTGAATTCGGCAAAAACTTCGGGCAGGATGTGCAGGCACGTGCCCTCGTTAGCTCCGACCACGATTTCGCCCCGAGGCACGCGCTCGGTTTCGGCGATGGCGGTCAGCATGGCCTTGCGCGATCCCACCGTCTGTTCGGCAAATTTCTGGAAAAATTTGCCGGAGGCTGTGACTGAGACTTTGCCGCCGGAGCGGTCTAACAACTTTGCTCCTACTTCTTCTTCGAGGGAGCGAATCTGCGATGAGATTGCCGGCTGGGTGCGGAAGCGCCTCTCCGCGGCCCGAGAAAAGGAATTGAGCCGCGCAACTTCGAGAAAAGTTTCGAGCTGGTCAAAGTCCATGGGAGCAGTTCTTGGATCGCTCGGAGGTGCGGGGAGATTGTAGCAGGATGGCATAGTGTGCGTCGGAAGGACGCGGGCGCCGGCGGTAGAGACGTAGCTAGCTACGTCTCTACGGCAGCGTCATGGTCTCAATTGGCCGAAGTCACTTCCACAAAATTGTGTTCGTATTCGGACAGTTGCTTCCCATGAGTGAACAGAACCACTTTCTTGATCGGCGCTTTGTTGGCAGATAAGCTTATGGAGACAAGTAACTTACCCGGCCGATACAGTGGTCGTGCGCGTGCCATTCCTTATATAAATGGATATTGCCCGCCCATCCGTCGCAGGACAACGTCGTCGCCGCCAGATCCTCTATGGTTCCATCGGAATCGTGCTGGTCACTTTGGGGACCATGGGGGTGTATCGGCTGAAACCCGCCGCCCCGACGGTTGAGCGGTCGACCGTCTGGGTGGACACGGTCAAGCGCGGCTCAGTGCTGCGGCAAGTGCGCGGTCTCGGAACTCTGGTCCCGATGGAAGGGTCAATCCAGTTTCTCCCAGCGGTCACCGAGGGTCGCGTGGATAAAATCCTGGAGCTGCCGGGGGCTCAGGTAAAGGCCGACACGATCTTGCTCGAGATGAACAATCCCCAACTGACGCAAGAGGCACTCGATTCCGGGTGGAAGCTCAAGGCCGCTGAGGCCGATTACAAGAACCTGGAAGTAGCCCTCGCCAGCCAGGTATTGGCGCAAAAATCCCTGTCGGCGCAGGCGCAGTCGGAATATAGCCAAGCGAAGATGCAAGCCGATATCGACTCTGAGCTGGCCAAGCTGGGCGTTATCTCGCAACTCAGCATGAACGTTTCCCATCAGAAAGCGGAGCAACTATCCACCCAGAACGACATTGAAAAACAGCGACTGGTGAACAGCAGCGAAGTGCTCAAAGCCCAGTTACAGGCCAAGCAAGCGGAGGTCGAACAGTTTCGGGCCTTGGCCGAGCTGAAAAAGAGCCAACTCGACCGCCTGCGGGTACGCGCCGGAATCGACGGCGTTCTGCAGGAGCAGACCCTGAAGATTGGACAGTACGTAACGCCCGGCACCACGCTGGCTAAAGTGGTGCAGCCGCAACGTCTGAAGGCGGAATTGAAGATTGCCGAAACCCAGGCCAAAGACATTCAGATCGGACAGCCTGCCTCCGTCGATACACATAACGGCGTAATTCCTGGTCACGTTGTGCGCATTGATCCGTCTGTCGTGAATGGAACCGTGACCGTGGATGTGACCCTGGACGCCAAGCTTCCGCAAGGCGCCCGGCCGGATCTCAGCGTCGACGGAACCATCGATCTGGAGAAAATGGACAACGTGTTGTACGTCGGACGCCCAGCCTTCGGGCAGGAACAGAGCACAGTGGGAATGTTCAAGCTCGAGCCCGACGGGACTGGCGCAGTGCGCGCGCAGGTGAAGCTGGGCCGCAGCTCGGTGAATACGGTTGAAATTCTGCAGGGGCTGAAGGAAGGCGATCAGGTCGTTCTTTCTGATATGTCTCGCTGGGATTCGTTTGATCGCGTTCGTCTGGAATAGGTTGAACGCTGAAAAGGGAAGGGAACTTCGATGGCTGACGCGGGAACGATCATTAGCATGGAAAACATCACCAAGGTTTTCTTTACAGATGAGGTGGAAACCCACGCCCTGTCTGGGATTCACATGGAGATACGCAAGGGTGAATATGTCGCGATTGCGGGGCCATCCGGCTCGGGCAAGTCGACGCTGCTGGCACTGATCGGATTACTCGATTCGCCGACTGACGGCACCTACATGCTGAATGGACACGCCGCCGCGAATCTCAACATTAGTGAGCGTTCGCGCATTCGCAATCGCGAAATCGGATTCATCTTCCAGAGTTTCAACCTCATTGGCGATTTGACGGTGTACGAGAACGTGGAATTGCCGCTCACCTATCGCGGCATGCCGGCGAATGAGCGCAAGGAGCGCGTACACAACGCTCTCGAACGAGTGGGGATGAACCATCGCACCAAGCACTATCCGTCGCAACTTTCCGGCGGCCAGCAGCAGCGCGTCGCCGTGGCCCGCGCCTTGGCCGGTTCACCTGCCATCCTGCTGGCTGACGAACCAACAGGAAACCTGGATTCGCGCAATGCCGAAGCAGTAATGGATCTGTTGCGCGATTTGCATCGGGAAGGTGCAACCATCTGCATGGTGACTCACGACCCGCGCTTCTCGCGGCACGCCGAGCGCACCATCCACATGTTCGACGGACGTGTGGTCGAGGAAAGCGTCGAGGTGAATTGATGGAATCCCTGCTCCTTGCTTCGCCGGACGAATAGCGACGGAATGCTTGACCAGCGGGTTGGTGTCCAGGATAGGAAATGATTCAACTCCGCAATATCGAACGCACTTACAAAACCGGCGCCGGGGTCACTTATGTTCTGCGCCGCATCAACCTCGATATTCGCGAAGGTGAGTTCGTCACGGTCATGGGGCCATCAGGCTCGGGAAAGTCCACACTCATGAGCATCATTGGCATGCTCGACGACAGCTGGGCGGGAGAGTATTACCTTCTCGAACATGCCGTCCACAAACTTGACCGGAAGAAGCGTTCAGACCTGAACCGGAAATATATCGGATTTGTTTTCCAGAGCTACCACTTGCTCGACAACCTCACAGTATACGAAAACCTGGACGTTCCGCTTTCCTACCGCAATATTTCCCGCCCGCAGCGCGCCGGTATGGTAGCCGAGATCCTGGATCGCTTTCAGATCGTCGGCAAGAAAGATTTGTATCCCAACCAGCTTTCCGGCGGCCAGCAACAGTTGGTAGGAGTAGCGCGCGCGGTCGTGGGAAATCCCAAGCTGATTCTCGCCGACGAACCCACCGGCAACCTGCATTCCAGTCAGGCCAAGGAAATTATGGAACTGTTCAAAAAGTTGAATGACCAGGGAACCACCATCATTCAAGTCACACATTCCGAGGCCAACGCCGCCTACAGCGACCGGACCATCCAGCTCTTCGACGGTTGGATAGCGAAAGATCCCGCGAATCCGGAAGCCAGTCCAGTGGCGGCGCAGCAGTCGAGGTAAGTAATTTTCAGCAGTGAGGTTTTGAATCGAGGATTGGAAAGTCATGAGCTCGTTTTCTAATAGACAAATACGGGCAACATTGAAAGTCATAGTTACTGTTGGATTCCTTCTGGCAGCGCTTGAAACCAGCGCCCAGAACCTGGCCGACTATTCAAAACCAGCTTCGCATTTCCCCTACCTGGTCGGTCCTTACATCGCGCACGAGGTGCCGCCGCCTAGCTTTGGAAATACTCCCCGAGTTGAGTCTCTGCTCAAGAATGGCAAGCTGAGGCTTTCACTCAGCGACGCAGTCACGCTGGCGCTGGAGAACAATCTCGACCTAGCCATCGCGCGGTTCAATCTATCGATTGCCGACACCGACATCATGCGTGCCAAGTCGGGCGAAAGTGTGCGCGGTGTCGCCACTGGCCTGGTGCAGGGAACACCCGGCGGCGGTGTCGGCGGTTTTGGCAGCGGCGCTCCAGGAGCCGGAGCCGGGGGAACGTCGGGCGGCGCCGGTGGCGCGGGCACCGGCGCTTCGGGACTCGTACAGTCCACCCTCGGCACCGGCACGCCCATCGATTCCTTCGATCCCGTCATTACCGGGGGCATGAACATTGACCATGCAACCTTCCCGGAATCGAGCACGGTCCTTTACGGCGTACAGTCCCTGCAGCAGCACGCAGGCGTTGCCAATTTCAGCTATACCCAAGGTTTTGGTTCGGGCACGCTGATGACCCTCGGATTCAACAATGACCGCATCACCAGCAATAGCGGATTCGCCATCCTCTCTCCGGAAGTCGACAGCGGCTTTCGGCTGACCCTGCGCCAGCACCTGCTAGCCGGTTTTGGTTTTGGGCCGAACTTGCGTTTTATCCACATCGCCCGCAATAACCGCGAAATTTCCGACGTCGCATTTCGCGGCCAGGTGATCGCCACCGTTTCACAAATTCAAAACATTTACTGGGATTTGGTGAACGCCTACGAAGACGTGAAGGTCAAGGAACGTTCGCTGGAGCTTGCGGAAAAAACGCTTTCCGACGACCGCGAACAAGTGAAGATCGGCGCCATCGCTCCCATGGAAGTGATGAAGGCAGAGAGCGAAGAATCAGCCCGCAGTCAGGATCTGCTGCTCTCCCAGAACGGCCTGCAACTGCAGGAACTCCTGGTCAAGAATGCGATCACCCGAGATCTGAGCGATCCAGTCTTGGCTTCGGCTTCGGTGGTTCCTACCGACACCATGAGCATTCCGGCAGTAGAGCCGGTGACTCCGCTTCAGGATTTGATTTCTGATGCCCAAGCCCATCGGCCCGAGTTGGCAGAAGCGCGCATGGATCTCACCAATCGTGAGATCACGCGCAAAGCCGCCGCCAACGCCTTGAAGCCCGCTTTGGACTTGGTTGCCTGGTACGGAGCCTACGGCTTAGCGGGCGTGCAGACGCCGCCGTATCAGTACCAGGGACCGCCCGTCCCTCCGGTTGGCAGCACCGGGTATTCCACCGCATTCACCGATCTGTTCAAGAACAATTCGCCCGACTACGCGGTTGGGCTGAATCTCACCATCCCGCTGCGCAATCGCGGAGCCCAAGCCGACCAGATTCGCTCCCAGCTGGAATATCGGCAGGCGCAATTGCATTTGCAGCAGCTTCAAAATCAGATTGGGATCGAAGTGCGCAACGCGCAATTTGCCCTGCTGCAAAACCGCTCGCGAGTAGAAGCGGCGCGCAAGGCGCGTGACTTGGCCCAGCAAACCTTTGACGTCGAGCAAAAAAAGAAAGCTCTTGGCGCTTCCACCAGCAACTTGGTACTGCAGGCGGACCGCGACCTGGCCCAGGCGGAATCGAATTTTGTCGAAGCCATGTCCACCTTCGAAAAATCGATCGTGGAGTTGGACCGCGCCACTGGTCTGACGCTGGCGCACTCAGGCATCGAGATCGAAGAAGCGGTGCGCGGCGAGGTGCAGCAGATTCCTCACTTCACGGGAGTGGCTCCGAGAAAGGATTCTGCACTTGAAGAGTCGCGCCCGCAAAGCAATTAACACTTTGCACGAGATGAGTACGATATGACCACGACAGCGTTATCCTCTATGACTATGCCAGCCATCTCCACTTCCGCCCCACGGCTGCTGATTGCCGACGATCAGCGGGACGTGCTGGAGGCCTTGCGCCTGCTCTTGAAGCCGGAAGGTTTCGCCATCGAGGTAGTCACCTCGCCATCGGGCGTACTCGACGCACTCGAATCGAAAGAGTTCGATGCGGTGCTGATCGATCTGAATTACACCCGCGACACCACCTCCGGCCAGGAAGGCCTCGACCTGCTTTCTAGAATTCAGGCAACTGACAGCACTTTGCCGGTCATCGTCATGACCGCCTGGGGCAGTGTCGACGTGGCCGTCGAGGCCATGCGGCGCGGCGCTCGCGACTTCATTCAAAAACCCTGGGAGAATGCACGCTTGCTCTCGGTATTGCGTACTCAAGTCGAGTTGAGCGGAGCCCTGCGGCGCGGCCAGCGCCTCGAAGCCGAGAACCGGCTGCTGCGAGCGGAAGGACTCCCCAAATTCATTGCGAACTCCGATGCCATGCAACCGGTGTTACGCCTCATCAGCAGCGTAGGTCCCTCCGACGCTAACGTTCTGATCACGGGAGAGCACGGCAGTGGAAAGGAAGTCGTAGCGCGAACCCTGCATGCGCTCTCCAGCCGCGCTTCTCGGCCCCTGGTTGCGGTGAATACCGGCGGCTTGCCGGAGGGAATTTTTGAAAGCGAGCTGTTCGGCCACGTAAAAGGAGCTTTCACCGACGCTCGCACCGACCGCATCGGCCGCTTCGAATTGGCCCACGGCGGCACGCTTTTTCTGGACGAGATCGCGAACGTTCCCCTTTCCCAACAAGCCAAGCTGCTGCGAGTGCTCGAAAGCGGCGAGATGGAGCGGGTAGGTTCTTCGCAAACGCGGCGTGTCGATGTGCGAATTATTTCCGCCACCAATGCCGACCTGAACAAAGAAGTAGACGCAGGCCGCTTTCGACAGGATCTTCTTTTCCGCCTGAATACAGTCGAGGTGCATGTTCCTCCATTGCGCGAGCGCCGGCAGGACATCTCGCAGCTTGCCATGTATTTCCTGAACCGCTACGCTGAACGCTACCGCAAGCCGGCCAAGACGCTGGACCCATCCGCCATGCAGGCAATGTTGGAGTATTCTTGGCCTGGGAACGTGCGCGAACTGGATCATGCGGTGGAACGGGCCGTTTTGCTCTCGAGTGGAGACCTGGTGCGGGTCAGCGATTTGAGCCTGCGCAATCCGCGCGAAAGCACGCAGCGCATGGAGGATCTTAGCCTGGAAGAGGTAGAGTCCATGCTGATCCGCAAAGCCATCGACCGCTACGGTGGCAACATCAGCCAGGCGGCTGACGCGCTGGGTCTGAGCCGGAGCGCGCTCTACAGGCGGCTGCAGAAATATGGAATCGGAAGCAGTTAACCACGCCCGCGGCTCGATGACGTCCACAGCTACGTCTCGGCCGCAGCCTCAAGCTCATCCTCCGCGAAAATCCAAACGTCGCTTGAGCCACGAGAACCGGGTTCTGCTGTTGACTTTGGCATCGGGAACAGCAGGAATCGTGCTCGCGCTTGTGCTGCTGTGGACCGGTGATCACGAGTTCAGTACACGCTGGAGTCTCACCTTTCTCGTGGTAATAATCTGGCTGGGTTTTGCCTTCGCCTTGCGATCAGCCGTGATCCGCCCGCTGCAAACTCTGTCCAACATGCAATCCGCATTGCGGGAAGGCGATTTTTCCTTCCGTGTGCGCGGCGCAAAAATGGGAGACGCCTTGGGCGAACTGATGATCGAGGTCAATGCCCTCTCGGAAATGCTGCGCGAACAGCGC
>Ga0074044_10004396_pt1 | contig 11677 bp, 6 predicted proteins | sample BogForMeECP23OM1_FD_94443 | JGI IMG/M metagenome (GOLD analysis project Ga0074044, IMG submission 94443) | Bog forest soil microbial communities from Calvert Island, British Columbia, Canada - Bog Forest MetaG ECP23OM1 | ecosystem: Environmental > Terrestrial > Soil > Wetlands ...
GTTGGCTATAGCCGCCTCATGGAGCAGGATGAGGTGGGCACGATGGCGCTGCTGCGGGCACGCCGCCACAATGTCTTGATGCCGTTGGTCGCGCAGCATGGCGGGCGTGTCTTCAAGCTCATGGGCGACGGCGTGCTCATCGAGTTCACCAGCGTCGTCAACGCCGTGGAATGCGCCGCCGACATTCAGAAGGCATTTCAAGCGCAAAATGCAAACACGCCCACGCATCATCACATCCTCTTGCGCATCGGCATCAATCTCGGCGATGTGATCGTCGAGCGCAGCGATCTCTATGGCGATGGTGTCAACCTTGCGGCACGACTCGAGTCGCTCGCCGACCCCGGCGGAATCTGCATCTCGGGCGATGTCTACCGCCAAGTCCGCGACAAGCTTGATCTGGCGTTCGAGGACATGGGCGAGCAGCAGGTGAAGAACATCGCGCGGCCAGTCCGCGTCTGGCGCTGGCGGAGCGATACGCCCCAAACACGCGCAGCTGCCCTGGCGCTACCTGACAAGCCATCTATTGCAGTTCTGCCCTTCACCAATATGTCCGGCGATACCGAGCAGGAGTATTTCAGCGACGGGATCACGGAGGACCTCATCACCGCGTTGTCGCGCCTACGGTGGTTCTTCGTCATCGCCCGCAATTCAACGTTCGTGTACAAGGGCAAAGGTGCCGACGTGAAGCAGGTCGGGCGCGATCTCGGTGTTCGCTATGTACTTGAGGGAAGTGTGCGCAAGAGCGGGCCGCGGGTGCGCATCACCGGCCAGCTCATTGACGCGATTACGGGCAATCATCTCTGGGCAGATCGCTACGACGGCGACCTCAGCGATGTCTTCGCGCTGCAGGACGAGATCACCCGGAAAGTCGCCGCCGCGATCGAGCCGAGGCTGCTGGAGGCCGAGGCTCTCCGCTCGCAAAGCCGCTCGCCCAAGGATATCGATGCCTGGGACATGGTGATGCGCGCCAATTCGCTGTTCTGGCGCCTGACCAAGACCGAGAGCGAAGCCGCCATCGCCATGCTCAAGCGCGCGGTCACGCGGTACCCCGACTATGCTCCGGCGCACAGCATGCTCGCCTTCATGCTCTTGATAATACGCTATGCCGTCGAGCCCTTATCGGAGCTTGAGCCGCAACTAAACGAGGTAGCGGCGCTCGCCGCGCGAGGAGCGCAACTTGACGACAGCGACCCATGGGCGCATCTGGCGCTCGGCTTCGTCGCGCTCACGCGGCGGCAAACCGATGAGGCAGTCGAAGAATTCCAGCGTGCGCTCGCCCTCAACCCGAACTTCGCCGCCGCGCTCGGCTATCTCGGCTTGGCGCTGGCATTCGATGGCCGTTCGGACCAGGCAATCGAAAAGATCGAGCAAGCGATGCGCATGAGTCCGCACGATCCTCAGAATTCAATGTTCAACACGGGCCTCGCCATCGCCCATTACCTCGTAGGCCGGTACGCCGAAGCCGTCGGCTTCGGCCGCAAATCCTTGCAGCAGCGCGCCGGATTCATCACCGGTCATCGCATCTACATTGCCAGCCTGGCGCAGGCAGGTCAGATCGACGAGGCTCGCGCATCGCTGCAGCGATTGAAGGAAGTGCAGCCGACTCTCTCGATCGCGTGGATCGAGCAATACGTTCCCTATACGCCGGGTACGATGGGGAAATTCCTCGAAGGCATGCGCAAAGCCGGGCTGGAATAAGCTTGGAATCTTCCTTTGATTGGGAGACCAAATTTCAAAGCAGCCTGGAGGTGAGGATGTCCCCTATTTGGCACTTCTGCGACGAATGAGGTTGGCCAACGCAAGTCCGGTTCCGGCCTCTTAACGGATTTGGATCAGCCGGCTGGTCACTTCGCACTTTGACCCACTGCTGAAGTCGGGCTCTTCAATAATTCTGCTCCGCTTCGCTGATCAGCAGAGATTCCTCATCCGATGAGCCGGCCTTTTTCTCGGTCGATTGCCGTCGAGGAGTCTCTTCGCTGCCTGAGCGGCAGCCGCTACATAGTTGCGATCTCCATGGATGAGGATCATGGACATCGCACCCTCGGCCAGCAACCAGATTTCGCGGGCTCGCTCGTGCGGCGAATCGACGTGGGCTTTCGCGAGCAGGTCCGCCAAGTGAGCTTCCAGCATGGCCTTGTGGCGGCGGGCAATGAGACGCGCCGGGTGTCCAGGGAGGTCAGCGAGCTCGATGACGAGCCGCGTGAAGCCCGAACCGGCCCAGCGCGGTGTGGCCGACCAAATGTCAAGCTCCTTGAAGAGTGCGTCGATCATTGCTTCCGGGGATCCTGAAAGGCGAGCGCCAAAAGTCCGGAAGGCGGCCAATGCCAGGCGATGCTGACCTTCGAGCACTGCCGTCAACAACCCGTCTTTGCTCTTGAAGTGATAGTACAGCGTACGTTTGGTTAGGGTTGCGGCACCTGCAACCTCATCCATACTCACACGGGTATAGCCCTTCCGGCGGAAAAGCACGTAGGCCGCATCAAGTATGCGCTGCCGGGTACGTTCTGCCGATCGCGGCATCAGTAGGTGCCCTGAGCGAATGTATACTGGTTAGTGAGTTTACAATATCGCCTTCGCAGCATGATATGGATTTCCCACTGCTGGGTCTGCACGGGAGGAACGTCGGTGATCTTCGAAAAACTCACATTCAGATCGTTAAGTCTACGGTCCGTTCTGCTCCCGCTCCGCCGACCGGTCGTTTCCAAGGTCGGTATCTTCGACCAATGGCCCGTCATTCTCATTGATCTCCAGACCGAAGAGGGCATCGTAGGCCGCAGTTATCTGGAACCCTATCTGAGGCAGTCTGCACGCTACATTATGTCCGCCATCCACGATCTCGCCGCTGCCCGTTCGGGCCAACCGATCCGACCGATCGAAGATTTTCAGAAAGGACAGAAGTCGCTGAACTTGATTGGCTACGAGGGCATTTCGCTGATTGCCGTGTCGGGTCTCGACATGGCGTTCTGGGATGCCATGGCCAAGGCGGCCGACATGCCTCTGGCGGTGTTTCTTGGCGGGTCTCTCGGGTCGGTGCCCGCCTACAACAGCAACGGACTCTGGCTGAACGATGTCGCGACGCTGGGTGACGAAGCGGGCGCGCTCGTCGCCGAAGGCGGCTTCAAGGGGCTCAAGTTGCGCCTTGGTCGCGACAGTTTGATCGATGACCTCGCAGCGATCGAGGCGGTTCGCTCGGCAGTCGGCCAGGACATCAAGCTGATGGTCGATTTTAATCAGGGCCTGAGCCTCGGCGACGCGCTTCACCGCTGCCATGCGCTCGATGGGCAGGGACTCTATTGGCTCGAGGAGCCGATCACCTACACCAACCTTGCCGGCTACGCCCAGCTCACAAGAGAGCTGGAGACACCCGTTCAGCTTGGGGAGAATTTCTATGGGCCGCGCGCGTTGTTCCAGGCCTTGGCGATGGGCGCCGGCGACTATGTGATGCCCGATCTCATGCGCATCGGTGGTGTGACGGGTTGGCTCCGCGCTGCAGCGGTCGCCGGGGCCGCAGGCATCGAGATGTCCACACATCTCTATCCGGAATTCGCGGCGCATCTGATGCGTGTTACGGAGACTGCGCATTGGCTCGAATGGCAGGACTGGGCCGACGCCATCCTCGCCGAGCCATTCAAGCTCGCGGAAAGCGGTTTGACTGTTCCTAACCGACCGGGAGCAGGGATCGACTGGGATGAGGATGCGGTGAAGCGCTATCAATACGATGCCTAGCCGCGCTAGAATGTCCGCATCCGATGCTGTACGACGCTCCGCCAGCGGCGCGTGAGTTGCCGAGAATGTCGTTGCTTTTGATGAAGAATATCGCCTGCATCGGCCACCTGCGGGACCAGCGCTCGCGGCCCTTCGCCCTCGCGCCGGTCGCAATGACGGGATTGGGCCATGGCGGCGGCGAAAACTGAGGCATCTGAGACCCAGCTGCATGTCGCCTTGGACAACATGCCGGGCGCGCTCGTCTACACGGATGACGACCTGAACATTGTCTTTTGTAACGATCGCTTCAAGGAGATGTACCGAGCGCCAAGCGAGCTGCTGGAGCCCGGCCGTCCATATCCCGGCTTCCTGCGCTTTCTCGCCGAGAATGGTTATTATGGGGAAGGCGACCTCGACGCGCTGGTGGCTCGACGCGTCGACAGCCTGCGCAATCCCTCGAACAAGAGTTTCGAAGACCGCACACCCGATGGCCGCGTCTACCGAATCCGTCGCAGCCGGGTGGAAGCGGGCGGCGTCGTGACGGTGATGACGGACATTACCGAGCAGAGGCAGGCTGAGCAGGAGATAGCGCGGAAGGAAGCGCGGTTTCATGTCGCCTTGGACAACATGCCGGGCGCGCTCGTCTACACGGATGACGACCTGAACATTGTCTTTTGTAACGATCGCTTCAAGGAGATGTACCGGGCGCCAAGCGAGCTGCTCGAGCCCGGCCGTCCATATCCCGGCTTCCTGCGCTTTCTCGCCGAGAATGGTTATTATGGGGAAGGCGACCTCGATGCGCTGGTGGCTCGACGCGTCGACAGCCTGCGCAATCCCTCGAACAAGAGTTTCGAAGACCGCACACCCGATGGCCGCGTCTACCGGATCCGTCGCAGCCGGGTGGAAGCGGGCGGCGTCGTGACGGTGATGACGGACATCACCGACCAGAAACAGGCCGAGCAGCAACTACTCAAGGCAAAGCAGCAGACGGATGAGGCGAACGAGCTCGTCACCGAAAAAAACGCGATGCTCGAAGCACTTTCGGCCAAACTGTCGAAGTATCTTTCACCGCAACTCTACCGCTCGATTTTCAGCGGCGCGCAGAATGTCGAGATTGCATCCAAGCGGAAGAAGCTCACGGTCTTCTTCTCGGATATTGCCGCCTTCACCGAAACCACAGAAAACCTCGAATCGGAGGAGCTGACCGACGTCCTCAATCACTACCTCACGGAAATGTCGTCTATCGCGCTCGAGTATGGAGCCACCATCGACAAGTATATTGGCGACGCCATGCTGTTATTCTTTGGTGATCCAGAAACCAGAGGCATCAAGGAGGATGCCAAAGCCTGTATCATGATGGCGATTGCGATGCAGCGCCGGATGCGACAGCTTGAGCAAGAATGGCGTGACCGGGGACTGGAGCGGCCATTTCGCATTCGTATGGGGATCAGCACCGGTTTCTGCACCGTGGGCAATTTCGGCAGCCAAGATCGCATGGACTACACGATCATAGGAAACGAAGTGAATTTGGCCTCACGCCTCGAATCTGCGGCGGAACCGGGCAGCATCCTGTTGTCCCACGAAACGAATGCGCTGGTGCAAGATGTCGTGCTGACCGAGGAGCAACCCCCGATAACGGTCAAGGGGATTCTAAGGCCGGTCAGCACATTCAAGGTCGTCGGTACCTACGATGAGCTTATCGATACAGGAAGAGTTGTCCTGCGGGAGCACGACGGCCTGAGAGTTCTTGTCGATTTGTCGAAGCAAGACAAGTCCGAAGCGATCGCAATTCTGGAAGAGGTGCTTTCGCAGCTCAGGGGCTGACCGGGCTTTCCGATCGTCGCAACGCGAAAACGACCGCATGGCGATCTCTCATGTCGGCTGCCGATTATCAGACAGCGCATCCCACCGCCGGACTGGGCCGCAGGGCGACGGGCCGACCGGAAAATCGGCCCCGGAGGGGAACCCTTCCAAGGTTCCTGCCTGTATCAAGCGCAGCATCACGTCGTTCGTGTGAGTTGCGTGTTGGTCAGGTCTGCTTTTGTCACCTTGCGGCGCTGCCGGCAGCGTGCGGGCGCTTCCGGAGTTGAAGGAATAGCTGCTGCGCCACTGACGTGGGTGGATGGCCCAGGATGACCCATATGCGGCGCCCGCTCATTCGATTACCTCGTTGGCTCCGGCGAGGATCGACTGCGGCACAGTGAGGCCGAGTGCCTTGGCGGTCTTGAGATTGACGACCAGGTCAAATTCGGTCGGCTGCTGCACCGGCAGGTTGGCCGGCTTCTCGCCCTTGAGGACCCTTCCGGCGTAAATGCCGACTTGGCGGTAGATCGCCGGAAGGCTGGTTCCATAGCTCATCAAGCCACCGGCAGCGGCGAACTCGCGCCGCTCATAGGTCGTCGGAACGGCATGGCGTGCCGCAAGCGCCACGAGCTGATCACGTCGGCTATTGAAGAACGGGTCGGCGCCGACGACGAGCGCGCCGGCTTGCAGTTGGACGAGGGTTGCGAAAGCGGCCTCGATCTCGCTTTCGGTGCCGGCCTTAAGGATATGGAGCTGCAATCCCTTCGCGCGCGCTGCTTCCTGCACGTCTCGCATGATGGGCTCGGCAATCGCGTTGTTCGGGTTCACGAGCAGGGCGATCACCTTTGCCTGGGGAACTAACTCGGAAAGCAGCTCGAGCCGCTTGGCCGTCAGCTCGATTGACATGATGCTGACGCCCGTGAGGTTGCCGCCCGGCCGGGCGAGATTAGCGACCAGGCCATTCACTTGCGCCGCCTTCTGCTGCGCGCGCGCCGCCAGCGGCCACACGACGGCCGCGCCGCCGAGCGCGGTTATCAATTCGCGCCGTCCGATGCTGATTGTCATTTACCGTTCCGACTGGGGCTATGCTCGCGGCAATATGAGAACAGTATCATGCCCCGATCGGCAGGTCTGTAACGTATTCCACGGGTGCCGGACCGCGAAAAGACTCATTTTTTCTGCGGCGCAAACTGTCGCTATTTGGCGCCTTGCGGCAGTGCCGGCAGCGTGCGGGCGCGTCCGGAGCTGCAGGAATAGCGCTTGCGTCACCGACGTGCTCGGATCGCTCGGGATCACGCGGAACGGACCATCGAGCTGATCGCCGCCCACCGCTACGACGGCTGATAAGCGGACTTTCGCACCGGAGTTCTGCAAGTGGTAAGCGACCGTTACTCCTCTGGCGGTATTGTCGTGCAAGCCATTTGAGTTTCACGAAGGGCGGGCTCTTTACTGCGCGTTCACGGCCTGGAGAACATATTGATTGAGGATGATCAGCGGCACGGCAAACCGTATCGGGCTGTCGTAGAGGCCGGCATGGATTACCACCACAAGGTCGAGGGTGGGCACGATGAACAGACGCTGCCCTCCTTTGCCCATTCCAGCCACCCAGCGGATCTCCCGCTCGTGCAATAGCGAGCGGCCCAGCCAGAACTGGTAGCCGTAGGAATAGGGCCCCGGACCATCGATCTGCGGCGCCGTCGCTGCCGCGATCCAATCGGCGGGCACAACTTGTTTATCGTGCCAGACGCCGTGGTCGAGCACGAGCTGCCCAATCTTTGCAAGGTCGCGTGGGCGCATTCGAAGGCCCCAAGCCGCCTCGGGATCGCCCGAGGGGAAGCGAAGCCATTCGACGTCGGCGATCCCGAGCGGCTCGAACAAATCCGTGCGGGCAAGCGTGTCGAGAGTCTGGCCGGTCGCTTTGCGCAGGAGCGCCGCGATGACGATCGCGGAGCCGCTGCTGTAATTGTAGACCATCCCAGGCGGCGCCTCGACCGGCTGTGCCAGCACGTAGCGAACCGGGTCCGGCGCGTTGTCCATCTGATCTTCGCTCCTGTCGGCAGGGTCCTGATTCCAGGCCAAGCCTTGCGACATGGTCAAGAAATGACGTAGCGTGATCTGATCCTTCTCCGGTGAGCGCAAATCGGCGTAGGCGGGCAGTTGCGGCAGTACTGGCTGATCGACGCCCGCCATCTTCCCCTTGCCGATTTCTATACCCAATATCAGCGCGGTTACGCTCTTCGTGATAGAGCGCAGATCATGCTTGGTCGCGGCATCGAAATTGACGATTCCGACCGAACTGGCAGTTCCAATCGGCTGGCCGACCAGCTCGTCCAGGCCCGCGAAGTATTGCTCGTAGACGAGCTTTCCGTGGCGGATCAACAGCACCGCATGGATGTTGGCCGCCGTCCAGGCCTTGAAGCGGGGCCCCATGCCGCAGAGCGTCGCAGGGTCGAGGCCGACCGCATCGGGTGCCGCCACTTGCCAACCGTCGTTCGCTGCCGCCGGCGCGCCGCAATCAGCGAGGGAATCCGATTGCGCGGTCGCGGCGAGCGGTGCGAGCACGAACAGCAGAGCGAGGAGAATGGGTGGCATGAGGCCTCCTCGGGCTAGGCACTGTCGATGATGGGCCAAGGCTCGGTCTAAATCCATGGATTCCAAACAGGGTATCAACGCTCACTAAATGATGCGAAGGTCTTGATTTGTGGCCCGATCGGACCTCCGCTAAGCCTTGGTAACACAAGAGCCGTTAGCCAGAGCGCGATGTTCGGAAGTGGCACCTTGCGGCGGTGCCGGTGCGTGCGGGCGCGTCCGGACTTGGAGGAATAGCTGCTGCGCCACTGACGTGGTCGGATGGCCCAGGATGTCCCTGTCCAGACATGAGGCGACGCGCGTCATTGGATCACGTCGCCGGCGCGGGCGAGCAGCAGCGGAAGCATTTCCAGCTTTGACTTAGATCAATGCAATTTCTGCCATTGAATGATGAATGGAAAAATAAATCGCGGTGGATGGATGGCCATGCTCGACAATTTGAAAATGACCCCAAACCCTGTCACGCCCAAGGGGCGGGTGGCACTTTCGCGTCGATGTCTGCCATGAACCGCCGAGCATTCGAATCCTCCGCGCGCGGTATGGCAGTACTGCGCAATCCCTTTCTCAACAAAGGCACTGCGTTCACCGAACGGGAGCGCGACGCTCTCGGCTTGCGCGGCTTGCTACCGGCACATGTGCTTTCAATGAAGGCGCAGGCAGAGCGTGTGCTGACTAATCTGCGCCGACTACCAAACGACCTTGAGAAATATGTGGCACTCAATGCGCTGCACGACCGCAATGAGGCGCTGTTCTTGCGCGTGGTGTGCGACAACATCGACGAGATTCAACCGCTCATCTATACCCCGACGGTAGGCTTGGCATGCCAGGTGTTCGGCCACATCTTCCAGCGGCCACGTGGCATCTTCATTGGCGCCAACGACCGTGGGCGCATCGCCAAGCTGCTGCGCAACTGGCCGTATTCGGCCAAGCTTATTGTGGTAACCGACGGCGAGCGCATATTGGGCCTCGGCGACCTGGGTGCCAACGGCATGGGGATCCCCGTGGGCAAGCTGTCGCTCTACTCGGCCTGCGCTGGTGTGCATCCGAAGCTATGTCTGCCGGTGATGCTGGACGTCGGTACCAACAACGAAGAATTGCGGAACGATCCGTATTATGTCGGTCTGCGCCAGAAACGGATGAGCGGTGCGGACTACGATAAGCTCGTCGACGAGTTCGTTACCTCGGCGCGCAAGGTCTTCCCCGGCGTACTGATCCAGTTCGAGGATTTCGCCAATCACTGTGCCTTCCGCCTGCTGCACAAGTATCGCGACCGCTTCTGCGTCTTCAACGACGACATCCAGGGAACGGCAGCGGTGGCACTCGCTGGCCTATTCTCGGCATTACGGGTGACCGGCGGCGAACTCGAGGACCAGACGCTGCTGTTCCTCGGCGCGGGAGAGGCTGCGACCGGAATTGCTGACCTCGTGGTTTCGGCCATGGTGGCGCAGGGCGTACCCGAGGCCGAAGCGCGTCGGCGCAACTGGCTTGTCGATTCGCGTGGCCTGGTGGTAAAGAATCGCGCTGACCTCTCCGAGCACAAGCTTCCCTACGCGCACGAGCACGCGCCGATTGGTGATTTCTTGATGGCGATCCGCACGCTGAAGCCCACCGCGATCATCGGCGTTGCGGCGGTCGGCGGGGCGTTCACCCCCGAGGTGTTGCGGACGATTGCGAAAATCAACAAGCAGCCAATCGTATTTGCCCTGTCCAACCCGACCTCGAAGGCGGAATGCTCTGCCGAGGAGGCATACCGACATACCGGCGGACGCGCGCTGTTCGCGTGCGGCAGCCCGTACGACCCCGTGGTACTCAACGGCAAGACCTTCGTGCCGCGCCAGGGCAACAACTCCTATATCTTTCCCGGCGTGGGGCTCGGCGCGATCGTGAGCGGTACGCGACTGGTCACGAACGAGATGTTCATGCGCGCTGCCAACACGCTGGCGAAGCTCGTGGGCAAGGAGGATTTGAGTCAGGGCAGCCTCTATCCGGCGCTGCCGCGAATCCGCGAGGTTTCGGCGCACATTGCCGCTGCAGTGGCGCAGGTCGCCTTCAAGAACGGCCTCGCCGCCGGGAAGCCGCCGAAGAATCTGCTGGCGCATGTCCGATCGCATATGTACGAACCACGTTACTGAAGCCGCGCAGGCGTGCGGAATATCGCCTGGTCGGCAGGGAGGCGGACGAATCCGGTGGGAGCATTATCCGGGAGCAACCGCACCAAGAGCCGCAGCACCGCCGCTTCATTCCGTCACCCCGTGGCGCACGGGAGAGCGCCGGCATTCTTGCCGAGGAAGCCGAATACTTTGGCACACAAAGGACCACATCCGCATCAGTCCGGCTGGCGCGGGTTCCGCAGTCCCCGTCGGTCCCCGGGCCGTGTCTCCCGACCCCGATGGCAGGTCACTTCTTGGCACGTCCCCGAAGTGCCGCCTGCCGCGAGCGACAGCCGCTTGCGGTTCTAAAGCGGACTCTGGCAAGCCACTCTAAGACCCGCTTATGAGTTCACTCCCTAGATCGCGCGTTCCAGAACCGCGCCCCGCCCGCATGCTGCAGCGCACGCCCGGCCTTGCTCTTGCACCCGAATCGCGCTACCTAGACCGCCCCTAATGCCGGCCCGGCCGGGAAGCGGCGGCAGCGCCGGAACGGTTGCGGCCGGGCCTTTCAGGAGAGAAATCCGATGGCAAGGAACAGGATCGCCCTCGTCGGCGCCGGCCAGATCGGCGGCACCTTGGCGCTGTTGGTCGGCTTGAAGGAGCTCGGCGACGTGGTGCTGGTGGACATCCCCCAAGTCGAGGGCATGCCCCAGGGCAAGGCCCTCGACATCGCCCAGGCCTCTCCCATCGAGGGCTTCGATGCCGTGTACGCCGGCGCGACCGACTATGGCGCGGTCGCGGGCGCGGACGTGGTGATCGTGACCGCGGGCGTGGCGCGCAAGCCCGGGATGAGCCGCGACGACCTCATCGGCATCAACGCCGGCGTCATGCAGACGGTCGGCGCCGCCATCAAGAAGCACGCGCCCGAGGCCTTCGTCATCGTCATCACCAATCCCCTCGATGCCATGGTGTGGGCGATGCGCGAGGTGACCGGTTTCCCCTCGAAGCGCGTCGTCGGCATGGCGGGCGTGCTCGACTCGGCGCGCTTGCGCTACTTCATCGCCCAGGAGCTCAAGGTCTCGGTCGAGGACGTGACCGCCTTCGTGCTCGGCGGCCACGGCGACACCATGGTGCCGCTCGTGCGCTACTCGACGGTCGCGGGCATTCCGCTGCCGGACCTCGTCAAGATGGGCTGGCTCACTGAGGAGCGGCTCGCGAAGATCGTGCAGCGCACGCGCGACGGCGGTGCCGAGATCATCGGCCTCTTGAAGACGGGCTCGGCCTTCTATGCGCCCGCCGCCTCCGCCATCTCCATGGCCGAGTCCTACCTCAAGGACAAGAAGCGCCTGCTGCCCTGTGCCGCCATGCTCAACGGCGAATATGGCGTCAAGGGACTCTATGTCGGCGTGCCGGTGGTGATCGGGGCGGGCGGGGTCGAGCGCATCGTCGAGATCGAGCTCTTGCCCGCCGAGCGCGAGATGTTCGACAAA
>Ga0074044_10004397_pt1 | contig 11677 bp, 11 predicted proteins | sample BogForMeECP23OM1_FD_94443 | JGI IMG/M metagenome (GOLD analysis project Ga0074044, IMG submission 94443) | Bog forest soil microbial communities from Calvert Island, British Columbia, Canada - Bog Forest MetaG ECP23OM1 | ecosystem: Environmental > Terrestrial > Soil > Wetlands ...
CGCGTATCCAGTCGTAGGATAGCTGGACACGTACGAAACGTTGGCAGTGTTAATGGTGCGAATTCCGCTGGCCGCAGCCGATTCGTTGGCCGCAATACGCGCGCGCAGCAGGTTCGGGATAGCGATAGCGGCGATGATCAAAATGATCGCCACCACAATCAGCAATTCGATCAGTGAGAAGCCTTTTTGTTTCCTCATTTTCAATTGTCCTCGTCTCCAGTTTGGAATGTAGTCGGGGGGTCTAACTCGCTACGTACTATCGCACTCCAAGGGCCAGAGTTCCAGGTAACCGAAGTGATAGGTCTTTGTAAGGTAACCTACAGTATTTTCAGCACTGTTCCACGTGAGGGTCACCCCTCGTGACCCCTCGATTCTCCCAATCTGACACTTTCCGGGACCCAGACTGACAAATTTTGCCAATGGCCCCGGTCTTCGTCTTTCAGACGGCCCGTCAGACGTCCCACCTGAATTCTGGGAGCACTCGCCTCAGCTTTTTGCGCTCGCAGAAATCTTTACCGCCGAGGTGCGAGTATAGCCGTAAGAAACTGAGCGTTTTTTCTCGGCGACCTCGGCGTCCCGGCGGTAGAATGACGCTCGCCGGACCGCGCACATGCCGAACCTTCCATTAAACGCCGATCGCGACATCGCTCGCGCTTCCACTCTGCCTGCATCCCTCTATTTCAGCGCTGAAGCCTTCGAGGACGAAAAAGCCAAGCTCTTCGCCTCCACCTGGCAAGTCGTCGGGCACGTTCACCAGGCTGCCAGCCCCGGCGACTACTTGACCTTCGACCTCATCGGAGAGCCGCTGCTCATCGCCCGCGGCGATGACGGCATTCTCCGATGCTTTCATAACGTGTGCCGCCATCGCGCCGGCAACCCCGCCTCCGGCTGCGGAAACCGCAAGCTCTTCCGCTGCGGCTACCATGGCTGGACCTACCGCCTCGACGGCGCTCTGCTCCTCACCCCCGAATTCGACGGCGTGCAAGATTTCGATCCTAGAGACTTCGGCCTCGTCCCCGTTCGCCTTGAGGAGTGGTTCAACCTTATCTTCGTCAATCTCGACGCCGAGGCTCCCCCGCTCGGCGAGTGCCTCGGCGACTTGCCCACCCAGGCCGCCCGGTTCGATTTCACGAGCATGAAGTTCTCCGAGCGCCGCATCTACGAAATGAGCTGCAACTGGAAGACCTACATCGACAACTATCTCGAGGGCTATCACGTGCCGAGCATCCATCCGGAGCTTAATCGTGAGATCAACTACGGCGGCTACACGGTCGAGCCTCATGCCCAGTACGTGCGCCAGTGGACCCCGATCCGCGGCTCGCAACCCGGAGACTCCGCCCCGCGCCAGTACCAGCAGGTTGGCGATGAAGTCACCGCCGACTATTTCTGGATCTTTCCTAACTGGATGCTCAACTGCTATCCCGATAACGTCCAGCTCAACATCATCCTGCCGCTCGGGCCCGAGCGCACGCGGGCAATTTTTGAATGGTATTTACCCGAAAAGGATCTGGGCAGCGAAACCGCCAGCAAAGCGGTGGCCTTTAGCGACCAGATTCAGGCCGAGGACGTCAAAATCTGCGAGATCGTCCAGAAGAATCTGCACTCCCGCAGCTATCACAGCGGCCGCTACAGCGTGAAGCAGGAAAAAGGCGTCCACGCCTTCCATCAGATGTATCGGGAACTGATGCCTTAGAAGCAGGTGTCAGGTGTCAGGTCTTAGGTCTTAGCCTTCAGTTTTCAGGTGTTTTGTTGTTGGCGGCAACGCTACAAAAATAGGACCTAAGACCTGAGACCTGAGACCTGAGAACTGAGAACTGAGAACTGAGAGCTGAGACCTAACGCCTGCCCTCCTAGCTTCGCTTCAACAGCAAACAAGTGATGTCATCGTGCTGCGGAGTGTTGCCCACGAACTGGTCCAATCCTGCCATCAGGCTGCGGAGCAGATCCGCGGGAGCCGACCCGGACTCGCGATCGACCAGCCGTATCAATTCCGGTTCGCCATATTCCACATCCTTCGCATTGACCGCTTCGACCACTCCATCGGTAAAAATCACCAGCCAGTCGCCGCGTTCCAGGCGAGCCGTCCCCACCTGGTAGGCCGCGTCCTCAAATATTCCAACCGGAATGCCTCCCGCCTGCAGCCGTTCCAGCGCGCCGGAGGCCTTTCGCAGAATCGGAACGTTGTGCCCCGCGTTCACATAAACGAGGTCCCCGGTCTCCGAATCCAGTTCGGCAAAAAAGGCGGTCGTGAAGCGAACTCCGCCCATGGTGTTCGAGCAGGAATAGCGGTTCACGCCAGCCACCAATTCCGCCAGAGGTTCACCGCTTGACGACAACGTCCGCAGACTAGCCTGGAAGGTTGCCATCAGCATGGCCGCCGGAATACTTTTTCCCGCCACATCGGCCACCACAAACAGAATGCGGTCTTCGCTCAAACTCCGCCCCGGCCTGAGGATCACGTCGTAGTAATCGCCCGCCACCGTGTTTGCCGGACGCGTAGCGTAAGCAATCTGGTATCCCGGAATCTGCAGCGGCGCGCCCGGCAGCAACCAGGCCTGGATGTCTTTGGCGATCTCCAGATCGCGCTTCATCACCACTCGATCCGCCAGCTCCAGCAGCAGGACGACGAACATCAACAGCCCGCCCCAGAAACGCAAGTCCAATCCATTGACCTCGACATGATTGTTGCCGTTGGTGTAAGAAAGCCCGCCGCCAGGAAAGAACAGCAGAATCAGAGCCAGCAGCAACAGCACGCGTCGTGCCGGGGTCAGCTTTTCCAGGACCGCCCAGAACAGCGCCTTCGCTGTCTGCCAGCCCCGTCGCAATCTGCGTGACTCCGCCGGCAGATTGTCCAGCCCTGCCGAGTAGAGGCGGTAGCTCGATCGCGCGTCTTTGGCAAACTGCGACCAGAGCTGGTTCACCGCCAGCCCCTCGCTCACCCGATACCAGAACTGCCGGGCATTGTTCTTGGCTCTGCGTGGCGGGGGGACAGTTTGCTGAGGAGAGGCCATGGCGGACCAATCATTATAGGGCACTTTGCTCTGCAGCCTCAGCTAGCATCGTTTTTCCCGTTTTCTGTGAATTCCAGCCTTGCGCGCACGGCAAGCCCTGTACTCTCAATAATATGAACATGTTCAAAATTGTTCTTGACACGCAGCTCCAGAGGCTTTAGGGTTGTTTTGAACACGTTCAATATGTGTTTCGGAGGCCAACATGCAAACGTACGGCAACAACATCATCATCGTCACCTACGTGGTTTATCTGCTGGTCAGTGTCGCCCTGACCATCTGGGTCGCCCGCACCCTCTACAAGCGCGGCGCCATCTTTCTGGTGGATGCTTTTCATGGCAACTCGGAACTCGCCGATTCAGTCAACCATCTGCTGGTGGTGGGCTTTTACCTGATCAATATTGGCTATGTCTCGCTCGCGCTGAAGACGGCAGCCACCGTCGTCACCTCACGGGCGGCGATCGAGTTGCTGAGCGACAAAGTGGGCATGGTGCTGCTCGTTCTTGGCGGGATGCACTTCTTCAACCTGTTCGTTTTCTCCCGCATCCGCCGCCAATCCCAAGCGCCTCACCGCCCCGTGCCACCGGTCGCGCCAGATGCCATGCTCAACGTTTCCATACCTCGATAGCGGGGCTCTTGCTTTTGGGCGGCGCAGCGCTTGAGCGCTGCGGTAATTGGATTGTCTTCGCTACGGCTTTAGCCGCTGAGGTCAAGACTGCGGAGCAAGAAATACCTTTCGCAGCCAGTTAAGGAGTGGTCAACATGCAGAAACTCTATGTGCTCTATGATCCGCAATGCGAGCTATGCTGTCGTTTGAAGGGCTGGCTTCTGGAACAGCGCTCGTGGATCGGCCTGGAGATGATTCCCTCCGGCTCGCCTGAAGCAAAGAAGATGTTTCCAGAACTCGAGCAGATTGCCAGCCAGAACGACCTCGCCCTGATCAGCGATGAAGGCGCGGTGTATCTGAACGACCGCGCCTGGATCATGGTTCTCTACGCGCTGGAGGAGTATCGCGAATGGGCGGCCCGGCTGACGCATCCGCTGTTGATGCCGCTGGTCCGGCAAGCCTATGCCGCGCTCTCCAGGAACCGTCATTCGCTCTCCCGCTGGCTGAGCGCGACAAATCCGGAAGCGATTGCCGCCGAACTGCGTAACGTGGTGCTCGAACCCTGCGCGCTGCCAGAAGGCAGCATGCCTCTGCCGGATATTCGGGACTACCTGCAATGAGGATAATGATGAAGATGAAGACGAATTCGACCGTCAAGAACCGGACGACGCCGCGCGCCGAAGATACCCGCCGCAAGATCTACGACGCGGCGCTGGAGCTTTTCCGCGAAAAAGGATTTGAACCGACCACCATGCGCGACATTGCCGCCAAAGCCGGCGTCGCCCTGGGCGGCGCCTACTATTACTACTCGGCCAAGGACGCCATCGTGCTGGATTTTTACCGCCAGATGCAGGAGAGCAGCCACGAGGCCGTCCTCGAGGCTCTTGCCGGGCGCAAGAAACTCCGAGACCGGATTCGATGCGTGCTGGAAAAGCGCCTGGAACTGTTGGAGCCGAACCGCAAGTTCTGTGCCGCGCTCTTGCGTCATGCGCCCGACGGCGCCGATTCGCTCTCACCTTTTAGTGAGGAAAGCCGCCCCATCCGTGAACACGCCATCGAGCACATGCGCATCGCGGTGGAAGGAGGCGATGTGAAGGTGCCATCCGACTTGAAGCCGCGCCTGCCCTACCTGCTCTGGCTTTTTCAGATGGCGTTGATCATGTTCTGGCTCTACGACCGTTCGCCGGGCCAGCAACGCACGCGCCGGTTAATGGAGAAGAGCCTCGGGCTGCTGGTCAATCTCCTGCGGATTTCGACCTTGGCGCTGATGAAACCTCTACGCAAAGCCGCGCTGGAGCTGGTGGAAGACGTGAATCCGTAAGTGTGGGCCAAAGCGCTTCAGAATAGATCCAATTGCTGATTCCCGGCGTGTACCCGCTGGCTTCGCCGTGCATACTTCGAGCCGATTCCATACTTCTCCCGCAACCGCGTCATCAGCAGCGACAACCGCTGCGCGTATGCTTGCGGCAGAAATGCACGGCTCTCATAGCGCTTCTTATAGTTGTCTACAAGAGTAGGGAAGTGCTCCGCCAGAAACGGCAGGAACACTGCCGCCGAACATGGCTTGAGGAAAAGCGGATTGGCGAAGATATACTTCGCGCCGGCTTCACTGGCGGCTTTCACCAGGGCCTCAAGATCGCGCGGCCGGTCCGTAATTTCCGGCAGCACCGGCGCACAGATCACGCCCGCCGCCACGCCCGCGAGATTCAACTGGCGCACAGCTTCCAGCCTCAGATCGGGCCGAGGTGCTCGCGGTTCCAGCTTGCGCGCCAGTTCCGCGTCCACCGTAGTCACGGTCACATTCACAAAAATCCGGTTGTGCTCGCCGACCCGTCGCAGGATCTCCGCATCGCGCGTGACCAGGTTCGACTTGGTGACAATTCCAATCTCCAAGCCCGAATGTGTTGCCAGCTCTTCCAGAATCGCGCGCGTCACCTCAAACCGGCGCTCCGCCGGCTGATACGGATCCGTAGCCGTGCCAATCGCAATCTCCTCCCCACGCTTAACCTTCTTCAATTCCGAACGCAGGAGCGCGGCGGCGTGCTGCTTGATAAAAATCTTTCGTTCGAACTCCACGCCGTCGCGCAGTTCCATAAATTCATGGGTATAGCGCGCGTAGCAGTACTTGCAGGCAAACTCGCATCCGCGATAAGGATTGATGGCCCAAGTGAACGGGAGCCGGCGAGCGCTCACCACCCGGTTGAGAAGAGATCGAGTCCCCAGCGTGAAGTACTCTACGTTGTACCCCTCGTGCAGCGACTCCCCCGCATCCGCAAGGCGAGCAATGCCGATTAACTTTGATTGGCACTGGGGGAGGAACTCGGCATTGGGGAGCAACGGGAGTGAGGCCATAGGCTCTGTCGTTATTCGCTATTTGTTCGCCTACAATAGCCCCGGGATCCATCCCTTGTCAAATGGAATAGGGGGGTAGTGTATGGCGACGGCAAAAGTGCTACACCCCCATTTCCACACAGAACTTGGACCAAAAAGGGGCCGGGGCGCGCGTCGTGAAGGTGGATAGTTTGTGGGGTTGTGAGCGCTTTGGTGCTATTGCGCTCGTAATCAATAAGATCCGCTATTGGTAGAGGATTGCGGCATCGAGCTTATAGCTTTCTCCGTCGGGGTCATTGACAACCATCTGAACAGCACCGGTGGCGTTCGCAGGAGTCGTGACCTGAAGCGTATTCGAATCGACGAATCCTGACATAGCGGGTTTGCCACCGATGGTAACGACCGTAGCGGGCTGGAATCCGCTGCCTCGGACCTCGACGACCGTGCCCCCACTCGTCGAAACAATGGAGGGGGCTACCGATCCAATCGCCAGAGGCGCTGAAGCCAGGTTCAATACTGTTAGTCCTTGCGAATCGCTGAGGAAGATATGCTGGGCGGTCGAGTCGAGAGCAATTACTTTCGTCCAAGTGTTGACCTGATTTGGGAGAGTTATGCTTCGAAGCAGCTCGCCGTGATGGGTATCAAGAATGAACAGATTGGTCCCTCCGGGGGTAAATTCCAGAGACCCGGAATCGTTCAAGGCCGCATCATTAGGGAAGAAACTTTGGAAACCACCAAGCTCGTCTGGTATGCCCATCCCGATCGTTGAAGTTCCGTCAGGAAGGATGAAGCCCAGACCGACCGCGAAAACATCTCCATCACCTGCCGCTGTACCCAAACCTGCGCCCGCAAAACCATCGGCCACCGGAGAGTATTGTTCCGTTGAGGCATTCCATAGGCCAATGGGTCCCCCATAACCGCGAACAAGAATTGTGCTGCCATCCGCGGTGGCAGACAGCCGAGGCCCGTCACCCGCGGAGATCGGCATAGGTTGAACCTGCAGCGTGCTAAGGTCGAGTTCGTACAATGGGCCGGTCCAGGGCCCAAGGCTGCCTGTGAGGCTGATTAAAGCCTTGCCTGTTGAAGTGGTTGCGACGAACAGCGGTTCGGGCGGATTAGGCCCGCTCGCTGGCACGGCGATCGCCTGCGCATTCGTCGGATTGTCGGGATCGATGATGGCGACCGAAACATCTTGCTCGTTGGCTACGATCAGACGTGTTCCATCCGGCGTCAGAGACATGGCCTGAAACTGATTCTGACCCGTAATAGAAGGCGGAGTTATTGGAGCCAGGAAACTAGAAGAAACTACAGAGAAGCGAGCAATCTGAGAGTTTGTGGAGGCATAGAGTATCCCTCTTTTCTCATCGAAGAGCAGTGCATTGTAGGTTTGCGACGAGGGATAACTCTGCCATGAGGAAGCATACAAAAGACCACCAGACAGGGTAGCTTGACCTACTGCAGTTTGCACAGCGACATCCGCAAGTCCAGCGAGTCCGGGCGGAACGGTCACCCTCACATATTGCAAAGGATAGGGATATGGCTTATCCGCATTGAAATAGTGAACGGACTGGACTGGAGCCACATTCCCGCCAATCGTCACCGTCGTCTTGCTGCTGTCACTGCCGAAGAGCCCAAACCCAAAAATATCCGCGCTGCAGCCTCCGCCGACAGGACAAACGGAGTTTCGCATGGATGTTATGACTGTGCCATAGGTAAACGCTTGAGGCATCAAATGCGCGTACCCATCGGGTGGAAAGAGCTTGATGTTTACTGGACCAGAAGACGACCCCGACGGAGTTGTTGCCGAGACAAACCCCGACGAATCCAAGCTCTCAGCGAGAGCACGCTTGGTCCCAAACCAAACGTCCGGCTGGGCGGCATAAGATTGCGTTGTGATCTGCACGACAGTTGAGCCACTTAGCGGACCGTTGTCGGGTGTAGCGATAATTGCATCATCTGCAGACGTGGCGTGACCCGAATCAACAACGTAGGTACTGTCGTCGATGACTAGGCCTTTCTCTCCCATCCCATAAACCATCCCATTATTGTCGGCCGCAAACGGTTGAACGACCCACGGAGCGCTACCGTAGTAAGCGATATCGGTGCTGGTCGCGGGAGCGGTACGCACCACTTGATGCGTGCTGTCATCCACTGTGACGAGAAATGGAAGCCCGTTGGACGAGTAAACGAAGTACAAATACTTGCCGTCCGCACTGTAAGTCATGCCCCAATAAATGCCGCTGAAGGCCACATGAGCGGCCAAGTTGAGATTGCCATCCAGAAAGTCAATCCCATTGCTGTTTGCGACCGCCCACTCGCCTTGCACGGGGTTTCCCCGCACGGTAAAGATCGTAGCGTTGGAATAAGAACCTTGCGTGGTGATGGTATCCGACACAACATCCAGCAGCTGATAGGCTCCCGAAGTATCCCCGGAAGCGATCAGGACCTTCGTTCCATCGAAGCTGCGATCGAACGAGTAGAGATCTGAGATCGGATGCGGCGAGGCGAGGGCGCTGACTCCGTCCCAATTGTAGAAACTCGAATCGCCCCAACTCCCGAAGATCATGTGCCCACTGCTAGCCGCGACCAGGAAGGTTGGGTGAATGGGAGAGGACGTCACTCCGATGGGGAGCGCCTGCTGCCCGACGACCAGACCAGACCCAAGATCAATCGTTGCAACATGTCCCGTTCCGAGTACCAGCAGGGACTTTCCGTCCAGAGTACCGCTAATATTCGATGAAGATGCCAACCACACACCATTTGGCTCATTGTTGGCGACGCTGACTGAAATTGAAGACAAAAGGTTGCCGGTACTCGGGTCGATCATCACGACTCGATTTATGGCCGGGAGACTTGCCAGCACGTGGTTTCGCGGTGCGTCGTAGTAGACGGCGATCGGGTTACTACCGAGTCGTACCCAGTTGGTGAGATTCCCGGGGATCGGTGGTAGAGGTGGAGGTGGTGGCGGTACCTGGGTACTTGCCCCCCCGCCACATCCAGCCGCAACGACGAGGCACAAGGCAGCTAAAATTAGAACTGACCAGCGCCCCATGACGCTACCTCCGATCTTCTAGGCCGGGACTTCTGAGCGGGGCAAATTATAGCCACAGGTTACGCGTGGGGCAAGCAGAGGGATCACAAGACTCGGTGATCTTGGCGGTATTCGCAAAGTCCTGCTGGTGTTTAGTTATGGTCCGGATAGCATCGACGATTTCGATTGTCCATATATGCAAGAAGATCACGATAAACCGGGCTCTGGAATAACTTGCTGAATCGGAGTAACCTGCATTTTTATGCTGGTTCCATTACTAGTTTTATTTCTTTTCGCTATTCCCAGCAATCTTGAAACCAGTTTGCAGACAACACCGCAAGCGGTGACGGGAAATACCCCGACCAAGCTTTCGCCAGCTGAAATATCTGACCTTCAGAAAAAAGCAGATTCCGGAGATGCCGTCGCGCAGTACTCGTTGGGAAAGGCCTACGAGTCGGGCAACGGAGTTCCCCAACGTGCGGATCAGGAGGCAATCTGGTACCGCAAAGCCGCCGACCAAGGAAACGAAAAGGCACAAAACAGTCTAGCCCTTCTCTACTGGGTAGGGGATGGCGTTGAAAAAGACAAGACCGAAGCAGTCCGGTGGTATCGGAAGGCCGCTCGCCAAGGCAACACAAGCGCAATGTTCAATCTCGGCGCGGCGTACTACAACGGTGAGGGCGTCAGCATCAATGACCCTCTGGCGTATGCCTGGTTCTTGCTATCCAGTGAAGGTGGGAACCCGAGTGGGCAAGACGCTGCCAAGCGCTCGCAGGGAGAGCGCGGCCCTAACGGATTCAACGATGCCTGCGTAGCCATAGGCCAGATGTACGAAAAGGGCGAAGACTTGCCGAAGAGCCCAGAATTGGCTGCCGCATGGTACCGAAAGGCAGCGGATCGGGGCTACGCCGAGGCAACGATCAGCCTCGCCGCTTTGTATCTGAATGTCTCAGACTATAGCCGTGCTCGTCCCTGGTGCGAGGCGGCAGCGAAAGAAAAACTTCCCGGCGGCTACTACTGCCTGGGCTATCTTTATCAGCACGGTTCTGGCGTGGACGCAGATCCGAAGGAAGCTTTCCGATGGTATGAGCAAGGGGCTCGTGCGGGAAACGCGGCTTCCATGCAGGCCGTAGCCCGGATGCATGAAAACGGCGAGGGCACTAAACCGGACCGCGCCCAGGCGTTCGTGTGGTTCTTACTTGCCGCGCGCCGGGGAAATCAAGACGCGCTCGCGGAGGCAAACAAAATTCGCTCCTCGATGACTGAAAAAGAGTGGAAGGATACGCAAAAGAAATTGCCGTTTAACTTCGATAAGAAAACGGTTGACAGCATCCTGCGCGGCCCCGGCTCGCCCCCTACTCCATAGATCACGCCCAAGCCCGCTGACCTAGCGGCCCCGTACGCGCGAAATGCGGCCTTGGGAACGCGAGAACGCGATTCGCGCACCGCACCCGCACGAGCGCGCACGTGCGCGCGACAAAGTTTGCCTTGGACACTTGTCGAGAAGGTCGGACAAATGCACAATCGGACCGAGCGAGGATTTGCTCACGCGAGGAGAGCGATGCCTAAATTCAATTTGGTGGCGCAAGCCGCAATTATCTGTGCGGTTCTTATCACCGCTACAGTGGCGCAGAGTCCCACAACAGCACTGGATCGTTGTCACGATGACTTGGACAATCTTCGCAAAGCAGCCGCGGACGCTTCCGAAGCTGCCGACGATGCCAAGTCAAAACGGGACGATTTTGACGACCGCAGGCAAGACCCTTAGACGCATGATTTGATGCACAACAACTGCAGGAGTGCCGAAGGGGACTATCACTCCGCTCTTAGCGATCTCGAAGGGAAGATGGATGATCTAGACAGCAGACTGCGTTCGGTTCAGGACTCCTGCGATTATCACTTCACCATTAACAAGCTTAGTTCGTCAGAGGTTGCGCAAAGACGACTTGAAGCGGCGCAGCGAAGGCTTTGTGCCAGTTACCTTAAATTCTCTGATTTAGGGATGTCTCGCGATACTGTGCTGCAGATGTGCAAATCACAAACCGACGAGCAGTGGTGCAAGCAGTGTCTGGGACTAAAGTGAACAGCAGACACCCACCTTAACGCATTCAATAGACAGAACTGGCCCCGCTCGCCCCACCCCTCCCGCTCGCCCCGCCACCGCGCGCGCCCCGGCCCCTTTTTGGTCCAAGTTCTGTGTGGAAATGGGGGTGTAGCACTTTTGCCGTCGCCATACACTACCCCGTCAAATGGAATAGGGGACTTTCTTGGGCGACGGTTTCCCCCGCCGCCGGTCAAACAACCCCCGGAACCCGAACTCTTCATAGCGTTCATGCCAGCGCCGCATCTGGGCGGTCGCTGATCCCTATGATCTCGGCCACCTGCCACCACGTGATCTTCTTCGCCAGGGCCCGCAAAATCACTTCCTGTCTTTCATCGTCCGCTCCATCGCGGCCTGCGTGTATGTGGCCGGGCTGGTCCAGCATGCGGGATTGGGCATGGTAGTCATCGAGGTAAACAGCCACAAGTAGCGGGACAAAATCTAGGGAGTTGGAATGGGGCTGAATTGGGGCGATTCGACTTCCAGCAGACGGTAAGCCTCCTCCATGGTTCGGACGACATACGCCTTGGGGCGGCTTTCTTCGCCGACTGTCACAAACATGCGTGACAGGCCGTAAACCGCGTCCCTAGGAGCCACGA
>Ga0074044_10004398_pt1 | contig 11676 bp, 10 predicted proteins | sample BogForMeECP23OM1_FD_94443 | JGI IMG/M metagenome (GOLD analysis project Ga0074044, IMG submission 94443) | Bog forest soil microbial communities from Calvert Island, British Columbia, Canada - Bog Forest MetaG ECP23OM1 | ecosystem: Environmental > Terrestrial > Soil > Wetlands ...
CCCACCGCGGATCCGCCAGTCTGCAAGATCACGGATTACGGCAAATTCCTCTACCAGCAGAGCAAGAAAGCCCACGAGCAGCGCAAGAGCAGCCGCGGCTCGCAGTTGAAGGAAGTGAAGTTTCGTCCGGCCACCGCGGAACACGATTATCAGGTGCGCAAGAATCAGATTATCCGATTCCTTGGGGAGGGCCACAAAGTGCGCGCCATGATTTTTCATCGTGGCCGTGAAATGGCGCACCAGGAAGTGGGACGCGCCAAGATGAACCGGCTCCTGGGCGAAATCGGCGAGCACTGCCAGATCGAAACGATGCCGCGCATGGAAGGGAACGTCCTGGTGGCATTGTTGGCGCCGAAAAAGGGCGCGACCGTGCCAACGCGCAGCACCACACCGGCCCAGCAAAGCGTTTAGCGGTCTTACACGGGATTGGTTGTTTTCGCCGAAAGCACTTCGGCAGGAAATTCCAGATGCAGGGGCCGGGTTTTCATGGCCCGCATCAACGCAGGGAGAGGATTCAAAGCAATGCCACGCAATTCGCTGAAGCCCAAGAAGAAATTGAAGACCCATCGCGGCGCGCACAAGCGCTTTAAGATTACCGCGAACGGCAAAATCGTCCGCATGCACTCCGGCAAGCGCCACTTGCTGGGCACCAAGGCCGCCAAACGCATGCGCAAGCTCAAGAAGCTCGCGAAAGTAGATAAGACCGACGTGGCCGCCGTGCGGCAGATGCTGCCCTACGGGGCGTAGGTTTCGTGATGGCGCAGGATGCTGCGCCGTGCACAAAGAGATTGCGGAGCTAGCGTTTCGCAACAACGTGCCAGGCAGCGCTACACGGGTGCCTGCCGGCCGTTAGATCCCGCATCGCGGGGTCATGGCGCTGATCTTCAAGACTGGCGCCGATCGTTGCCGGGTTCGCCCGGCCAACGAATCCCACTGGAATCAAACCCGTTGCGTGAAGCGCTTCACGGCGTTTCGCCGCAACCTGTTTTGCTTCCCTGAAAGATGAAGGAGAAAACCCATGCCACGCGTAAAACGCGGCACAAAGCGCCGGGCTCGGCGTAAGAAGTATCTCAGGAGGACTAAGGGCTTCTTCCTGACCAAGAGCAAGCTCTACCAGTCCGCACAGGAAGCGGCCAATCGCGCCGATCGTTATGCCAAGCGCGATCGCCGCGTGAAGAAGCGGCAGTACCGCCGCCTGTGGATTCAGCGCGTGGGCGCGGCTGCCCGCCTGAATGGCATTACCTATGGCCAGCTCATTCATGGTTTGAAAGCCGCGGGTGTTTCGCTGGACCGCAAGGTTCTGGCCGACATCGCGGTGAAAGACGCCGCCGGATTCGCGCAGCTCGTGGAAAAGGCGAGGGCGTTCGCGCCCAAGCCCGCCGCGAAGAAAGCGTAGCAAGTCGCGCCAGTCTTTGTAGGGGCACCCGCCTGCGGCGGACGCCCCATCTCGGCTGGATGTGATCAGCAAGGGGATCCGTCATTCCGAACGGAGTCCGAGGAGTGAGGAATCTCTCTACTCTTTTGCAAGCCTCGCAGCTCCGCTGCTTTGCGAGGTCGGGTTTTCTTCCGTAGGGGCACGATATCTTGTGCCTCTACGGTGTAATCTAGCTGGCGACTATGCCGACCGTAGACAATCCGACCGAGAAGAAACTAGCTGAGCTTGGTGTCGATTCTGCCGACAAAATCAGAGGTTTGTTTGATGAAGTGCGCGCGCGCTTTGAATCTCAAGCCGCCAGGCCGCAAGATACGCACGGGTGGACCATGTTGCGGGTATTATGGCTCGGGCGGAAGGGTGTCGTTACTCAAATCACTGAGAATTGGCTGAAGCCAGCGACCCCGGAACTCAAGCGCGCTGTCGGCCAGGAACTCAACAAGCTGAAAGCGCATGTGGAGGCCTCGCTCGAAGAGCGCAAACGCGACGCGGAGTCTGTTGCAGGAAGTGCGGCGAGCGCGAAGGATCGTGTCGATCTCTCACTTCCCGGCGTGATTCGCCCCATCGGCACGCACCACCTGATTCGCCAGGTCTTTCAGGAAATTGAGGACATTTTTGTTTCCATCGGCTTTTCCGTCGTCGAGGGCCCGGAGATTGAAACTCCTTATTACAACTTCGAGGCACTCAACATCCCGGAATTTCATCCGGTGCGCGACGACATGGACACCTTCTACCTGGAGCTGCCCAAGGGCACGCCCACGCCGTTGTTGCTGCGCACGCACACCTCGCCGGTGCAGATTCGCACCATGGAAAAGCGACAGCCTCCCGTGCGCGTGATCGTGCCGGGGAAAGTCTATCGCCGCGATAATCCTGACGCGACGCACTCCTTCATGTTCCATCAGATCGAAGGGCTGGCCGTGGATTCGGACATCACGTTTTGCGATTTCACGGGCACCATCGATTATTTCGTGAAGCAATTCTTCGGCGAAAGCGTGAAGACGCGTTTCCGTCCCAGCTATTTTCCGTTCACCGAGCCGTCCGTGGAATTCGACGTTTCCTGCGTGTTTTGCGGCGGCAGCGGCACGGCCAATTCCGGCGGCACTTGCGGCAAATGCAAAGGCTCGGGCTGGATCGAACTTTTTGGCGCGGGCATGGTGGATCCCGCCGTCTACGGCTTCGTGAATTACGACGCAAAAAAAGTGAGCGGCTTTGCGTTTGGCATCGGCATCGACCGCCTGGCCATGCTGAAGTACGGCATTGACGACATTCAAGCCTTCTTCCAGAACGACGTGCGTTTCCTGCGCCAGTTTCCATGAGGATGGCCGCGACCATGACGTTTTCAGACGCCAAACAGCGCTTCTCGAATCGCGCCGCGGATTACGCGCGGTACCGGCCGAGCTACCCCTCGGGCATGGTGCAGGCGCTCCGTGAAGAGTGCGGACTGCGGCCCAAGCATGCTGTCGCCGATATCGGCTCCGGCACCGGGCTGCTCACCAAACTTTTCCTCGATAACGGCAATCGCGTTTTCGGCGTGGAGCCCAATCCAGAAATGCGCGCTGCCGGTGAAGTGTTTCTACGGGAATATGCGAATTTTCAAAGTGTGAATGGCGCTGCGGAAGCCACAACGCTTGCGGCACACAGCGTCGAATTCATCGTCGCTGGCCAGGCATTCCACTGGTTTAAACCTGCCACCACTCGCGCGGAATTCCAGCGCATTCTGAAACCCGGAGGCTGGGTCGTGATTGCCTGGAATGACCGCCGCCTGGATGAAACGCTGTTTTCGCGCGAATACGAGAACTTGTTGAGGCGTTTCGGCACGGACTATGTCAGCGTGCGCGATGCCTACCCGGAGGCTCAGACCTTCAGGGATTTCCTCAACGATGGCAGGCTGGGCTCGCGAGATTTGCCCAATCACCAAATTTTCGATTGGCAAGGGCTATGCGGGCGATTGTTGAGCAGTTCCTATGCGCCCAAGGAAGGCCATCCCAATTTCGCGCCGATGATGGCGGAGTTGCAGCGCCTGTTCTCCGCCAATCAGCAGGATGGCCGCGTCCGCATGGACTACTTCACAAGAGTTTATTTCGGGCAGTTCGACAGGGATTAGCGCATGAAAGTCGCTTACAACTGGTTGAAGGAATTTGTGGCCGTGACCGCCCCGGTGGAAGAAATTGCTTCGCGCCTGGCGTTGGCCGGCACGAACATCGCGAACATCGAAAACGGCGCGCACGGTGCCGTGATTGACGCCGAAGTTACTTCCAACCGGCCCGATTGCCTGGGCATGCTCGGCATCGCGCGGGAAATTTCCGCGATTTACCGGCTGCCGCTGAAGCCGGTTGCATCCAAGCCGATGGAAAGCGCTTCGGCAAAAGCCAGTGACGCCGTCAGTGTGAAGATCGAGGCGCCGGAACTTTGCGGGCGCTTTACCGCGCGCGTGATGCGCGGCGTAAAGATTCAGCCTTCTCCTGCCTGGCTGAAGAACCGCCTGGAAGCCGCGGGCGTGGCCAGTATCAACAACGTCGTGGACATTTCAAATTTCGTGATGCTGGAGTTGGGCCACCCGCTGCACACCTTTGATTACGATTTGCTGCGAAATCACAGCATCGTGGTGCGGCGCGCCAAAGCCGGGGAAAAACTGAAGACGCTTGATGGTATTGAGCGCCCGCTGGACCCCGGAATTCCCCTGGTGTGTGACGCGGATGGCGCCCGCGCCGTGGGCATTGGCGGCATCATGGGCGGCGGCGAAACGGAGATTTCTTCCTCCACGAAGAATGTCTTGATCGAGTGCGCCTGGTTTGCTCCCATCGCCATTCGCCGGGCCACTCGTTTCTTGAAACTCCACACCGAGGCGAGCACGCGCTTTGGCCGCGGCGCTGACCCGGAAATGGCGGAAACGGCTTCGCGGCGCTGCGCGGAATTAATCCTGCAGCTTGCCGGCGGTGAACTGCTTGCCGGTGTCGTAGACGTTTATCCGGGAAAGCGCCAGGCGAAAAAAATCACATTGACGCGCGCGGAATTCCTGCGCGTGATGGGCGCGGACGTGGCGGACAAAAATATAGAGGCCATTCTCAGCGCGCTCGGCTTCGCCCCAGTGCGCGTGGATGATAACCGCGGAGCCGCAAATTCGCTGCTGGCGGCTTGGGAATGCACGCAACCTTCCTGGCGCGCGGACGTGGAGCGTGAGATCGATCTGGTGGAGGAAGTCGCGCGTGTCCACGGCCTGGACAATTTTCCGCCGCGTCTGCCCGCCGCCCGCATCGCGGCGGCCCGCTTGCCGTATCACGAAGCGGAAACCCGCCTGCGCAAGCGCTTGATCGGGCTTGGGTACCACGAAATCGTCACCATTCCGCACGTGGCGGAGGAGCGCAACGATTTGTTCCGCCCGCCGGACGTGCAGGTGGCCAAGCTTGCGAATCCGCTTTCGGAGGAAGCAGGAGTGCTGAAGTCCACCGGCCTCGTCACCTTGGCTGGCGCCATCGAGTGGAACCTGAATCACGGACAGCGCAACGTGCGATTGTTCGAGATTGGGCGGCAATATCGCCTGGTGGACGGCAAGCCAGTGGAGACGCGCGTTCTCACTGTCGGCGCGACGGGGGGGGCCCGCGAGCAGGGTTTGTACGATCCCGCGCGTGAATACAACTTTGCCGATTTGAAAGGTGATCTGGATGCTCTAGGCGCACTTTCCGGAGGCTTCCGCTGGGACGATGGTGGCCCAGAATGGCTGAACCCTGCGAAACGCGGCACGCTGCGGATTGGCAAGGAAGGTAATCCAGCGATTGGCGCCGCCGGGTTGCTGGCGAAGCGCGTCGCAGACAAATTTAAATTCCGGCAGGATGTGTTTCTTGCCGAACTCGATCTGGGCCCGGTTTATTGCATGTTCTACGGCGTGAAGAACAACCGGCGATATGAGCCGTTGCCGCGGTTTCCGGGCGTGGAACGCGATTTTTCCCTGTTCCTCGACGATGGAAGGACTTTCGCTGAAGTAAGAAAAACAATCGAAGCGCTCGGCATTCCTGAAGTGACATCCATCGCCGCGGCCGATCTGTTCCGCGGGAAAAATGTGCCAGCGGGAAAATACTCGCTTCTGGTGCGCGTCACATTTCAAAGCCGCGAAGCGACCTTAACCGAAGCGCAGATCAATGATTTTTCAGGGCGCATCGTCGGCGCGCTGGAAAAAACTCTCGGAGCTTCATTGCGAGCCAGCTAAAGAACGGCGGCCCCTACTAAACCGGAATTATTCCGTCTGTTTCAGCGCGCGCTCGACCAGCGTCAAGCAGCGCTCGGCCTGTTCCTTCAGCAAATCCTCGCGTTCACTCTTTTCCTTGCGGCTGCTGTGCAGTTCGTCAGCGATGGCGAGCGCAGCAAGCACCGCCGCTTTCTGCGTGTCCACCGTCGAAGTCATCCCGATGGCCTGCATCTTCGCGTCCACGTAGGCGGCGAGTTGCTGCACATAGGCTTCGTCCAGGTCACCAAAAATCGTGTAGCTCTGTCCGTAGATCTGTACTTTTACGCCGCGGCTCATGGCTCTTTCTCTTTTACTGCGACCACGAAGTAGGGTTGCGGTCCCAACGGTGCGCGCGAAGTTTCTTGAGCAAATCGGCGGGCAGCGCTCCCGCAACGCTCGCCGCGCAATTGGCTTCCACATTCTTGAGTTTGCGCATGCCCGGGATCATGGTGCTCACATCCGGATTCGTAAGGATGAATCGCAGCGCGAGCTCCGCCATCGTGGAGCCCGCGGGAACCAGAGGACGCAGCGCCTCTGCTTGGGTCACGCTGGATTTCAGGTTTTCCGGCACGAAATAGGAGTTGCGCCAATCGCCCGCGGGCCATTTGGAAGCCAGGGTAAGAGTGCCGGTCAACGTACCTTCATCGAAAGGTACACGCGCGATCACGGCGGCATCCTTCATGCGGCAAATGGGGAAGAGGGCATCCTCGGGATTCTGGTCGAAAATGTTGTAGATGGTTTGCACGGCGTCGGCGTGGCCTTCCAGAACCGCGCGGATCGCGTTGCAGGGCTCCCACCGATTGGCGCTGATTCCCCAAGCGCGCACCTTGCCGCTCTTTTTCATATTTTCGATGGAGCGCGGCAGGCGCTCGTCGTTCAGCCAGCGGTCTTCCCAGGTGTGGAATTGCATGACGTCGATGGTTGCGACGCCAAGATTCTTTAGGCTTTTCTCGAGGTACTCTTCGACGTACGCAGGGGGATAACAATCATCGAGAGTGAATTCGCGGCGGCTGGGCCATTTGCGGTTCTTCGGCGGGATTTTCGTCGCCACGTAGAGATGCTTGTCCGGCCCGCCAACACTGGAGTTGTTTTTGTAGTGGGCGAGAATCCTCGAGAGAATCTGCTCGCTCTTGCCGTCGCCGTAGGCCCACGCGGTGTCAAAGAAATTGCAGCCAAGCTCGATGGCGCGATGCAGTGAAGCGAGTGTCTCCGCGTCGTCGGAGCCGGTCCAGCCGGCCAAGCCCCACATGCCATAGCCAATCTCACTAACCTGCCAACCGGTGCGGCCAAAGCGGCGGTAATTCATAGGGCCTCCTGTCCATCCGAAGGACATTGTAGCGGAGATGAGACGTGGATGGCGGGATGAGAGTTCACTGTTGACAGTTTACAGGTGGCAAACACAGAAGCGGGCGGGTTGGACGCGCGCGGGGAGTGGGAGGATAATGTGGGGTGGAGCGGTACTTCGAGGCAGGTGAGGACGCGAACGCCGTTTGAACCGTAACGAATCTCTGGGGTGCTGCGGACAGCCAGCCTGTGTGCACGGCCTGTCCCGTTGGCGGGTTCCTGATGGGACCTGCGAGCGGGGCAGGAAAGCCTAATGGTTGGCTCGTGGTGCCCACTTATTTCAGAGGTTCACGGCCTAGCAACCCACGGCTGAGCGGTCCGCTCTGTTTTAGTTTTCAGTGGTAAGTTTTCAGTTTTAAGTAAGAAGCAAGAGGGTCCGAAGAAACGGATGTGGAGTCAGTTTTCAGTTTTAAGAAAGGAAAACGGGCTTCGCCGAGTGGCATTCGGGAATGGCGAGTTTCACTTGTCAGTTATAAGTGAATAGATAGCTTAGAACCCTGAAACTAGGCTTCTTTGCGGAGTTGCAGGCAATCGGGCTTGCTCGACGCAAGCTTTAGAATTGAGAGCTGATTCCTTAATACATGCGCACACTTTTTGTAGGGGACATTGTGGGGTCACCGGGGCGGCAGATTGTTCATGACCGCCTGGCAGACCTTGTGGAGCAGCGCCAGATTGATCTCGTAATTGCGAATGGGGAGAACTCCGCTTCGGGATTCGGGATTACGCCGCGGCTGGCGGAAGGGCTGCTCCAGAACGGCATCGAGGTGCTGACCGGCGGGAACCATAGCTGGGACCGCAAGGAAATCATGGAGTACATGCCGCACCAGCCGCGCTTGCTGCGGCCGGCGAATTTTCCGGAAGGGAATCCGGGAACGGGGCTGTACGTGGGCACGGCGAAAAACGGCGTGAAGTTCGCGGTGTTGAACCTGCAAGGACGCATTTTCCTTCCAGCCATTGACGATCCCTTCCGCAAGGCAGAGAGCGAATTGGCGAAAATCCCTGGGGACGTTGCGTTCGTGCTGGTGGACATGCACGCGGAAACCACCAGCGAGAAAATCGCGATGGGATGGTACCTGGACGGCCGGGTGACCGCGGTGGTGGGCACGCATACGCACGTAGCCACCGCCGACGAGCGCGTCCTGCCGAACGGCACGGCTTACATTACTGACGTGGGGATGACCGGGCCGCACGACGGGGTGATCGGCATGGACCGGGCGGGAATTCTGAAAAAGTTTCTGGATGCAATGCCGGCGCGCTTTGAAGTGGCAACGGGCAACGTCCAGATGAATGCGGTGTTGATCGAAACGGACGATCCGGGGCCGCGTAATGATGCGGGGCGGTTGCGCGCGAGCTCGATTGAACGCGTGCGATTGTGCATTGATTAGTTGGCGCAGGGAGAAGCAACCACAGCGGGTTGGTTGCAATCTGAAAGACCATGCGAAGAATCAGCGGAAAAATCACGGCGGCTGTGGCGGGATTGTGTCTGGCGGGTGTGTTGGGCGCGGTCGCTTCCCAGGTGGATGAGGACCTGACCGCCCGCAAGCGCGTATTCAAGCCCATCGGGCCGGGGCTGCGGGCCATTAAGCGCGGGCAGGATGGCAAGTATTTCATTTTGGCGTCGCCTGGCGTGGGCGTGACGATCTTTGACGAGAAGGAGAAACAATTGAGGGTGATCGGAGCGCCGCCTTCCGCGGCAGTTGCCGATAAGGCCGGGCGGGCGGCCATTGATTTTGGCGAAGACTGCGACGTTGATGCGCAAGGAAATGTGTACGTCGTGGATCGCGGTTACAGCCAAGTCACGGAATTCTCTTCCGACGGCAAGCAACTGCGCGCCATCTCCGTGAACGCACCCGTATCCGTGGCCGCATTGCCCGATGGGGAAGTGGCGGTCAGCACGCTGCGCGGAGAGCACCTGGTGACCGTGTTCGGGCCGAATGGCCGGATTGTGCGGGAGATTGGGGAGCCCGAGGATCTTTCGTCGCGGCCGGAGATCAACCGTGCGATCAGCGTGGGCCGCTTGGGAACAGATGGGCAGGGGCGGCTGTACTACGGATATACATACCGCCCGGAACCGCTGGTGCGGCAATACGACCGGGCGGGTTACGCTGGCCTGGATTTCGAGTTTACCGGGCTGGATGCATATCCGGAGGCGCAGGCAGCGCGCAAAGAGATTGAAAAACAGGAAAAGAAGCAGACTCCTCCGTATTTCATGGCGATCTTGACCGCTTTTGGTGCGGACCCGGTGAATGGAGATCTTTGGATGGCTTTGCACAACACGCTGCTGCATTTTGACAAGGAGGGGAATCGCCGCTCCGAGTATCGCATCTATACGCCGGACGGCGGGCGGCTCGAGGCCAACACGATTCTGGTGGAAGAAAACCGGCTATTGATCGGCGCGGACCCGCAAGGCGTCTTCGATTTCGAGCGCCCAGACCGAAAACGCTGAAAGATTGCAAGAGATTTCCTCAGGGGCGCTTGCACAAAATCAGTGCAAAGCAATGCGGCGCGCAAAAATATTTGAAGAAATGGGCGGGAAAAGCGGGAAAATTTTCGTGCTTGCACAAAACTGGTGCTTGTGGAAAAGTTGTGAATGCCATGTGAACGGCGGTACAGCCCTTCGCACATTTTTCGCTTGCTCCAACACGGACAGTGCGCGAGAATCCCACCCAGTCTAGAAGCAAGTGGCACGTGGTCGGGGCTACTCTGAAAGGGCCACGCGGGAAACCAAGGGGCACGAACTAATCGTTCCAGCGTGTGCACGAACTCCAAAGCGTGAAGCTTTAGGGCACAAGAATGCTTTCCACAGCTTATTCACACCTGTGGAAATAGCTTAGGGATTTGGCTTTTTCCATCAAGATGACTACCGCAGCGCAAATCGGACGCGAACGCGAAACACAGAATGTCTGGGACAAATTTCTAGAGTTGAGTAAGTCCCGGGTCAGCATCAATACCTATACCACCTGGTTCCAACCCACCCGGCTGAACCGCATGGACGGGGAAACGCTCTTCGTACAGATCCCCAGCACGGTCTTCCGCCAAGTGCTAACGCGCACCTACGGAGAGATAGTCAAGGCGGTATTCCACCAGATGGGCACGCCCAACATGAAGGTGCAGTACGTGTGCACCGAAGAAGAGCCCGTGCAGGCGGCGCCGGCGGCAATTGGAGCGAAACAGTCCAAGCTGGACTTCGAGAGCAGCGATCATCAGTTGAATTTGCGCTATACCTTCGACACCTTCGTGGTGGGGAAGTCCAACGAGTTTGCGCATGCGGCTTCGCGCGCGGTGGCGGAGCAGCCCTCCAAGGCTTACAATCCGCTCTTCCTGTATGGCGGCGTGGGGATGGGCAAGACCCACCTGATGCATGCGATCGGGCACCTGATTAAGAAACGCAACCCGGCCACGCGGCTGAGTTACGTCAGCGCGGAAAAGTTCACCATCGAGGTGATTAATTCGCTGCGCTTTGACCGCATGATCAGCTTCCGCGACAGGTTCCACACCGTTGATGTGCTGCTGGTGGACGATATCCAGTTCATCGCCGGCAAGGAACGCACCCAGGAAGAGTTCTTTCATACATTCAACGCACTGTATGAGCAGCAGAAGCAGATCGTGATTTCTTCCGATTGCCTGCCGAAGGACATCAATTCCATCGAAGAGCGGCTGCGCTCGCGGTTCGAGTGGGGATTGATCGCCGATATTCAGCCGCCGGACCTGGAAACGAAGATTGCCATCCTCCAGAAAAAAGCGGAGAACGACCGCTTCAACCTGCCGGATGAGGTGGCGGAGTATATCGCGCGGGCGATCAAATCCAACGTGAGGGAACTGGAAGGGGCTTTGACGCGGCTGATGGCTTACGCTTCACTGACTGGCACGGTGGTTTCGCTGGCCACGGCGCAGCAGGTACTGCGCAACATCATCGCTTCGCAGGAGAAGCGCGTCACCATTGATCTGATCCAGAAGCGCGTCAGTGAACATTTCAACTTGCGGGAACAGGATTTGAAGGTGAGGAGCAATACGCGCGCGATCGCTTTCCCCCGCCAGGTGGCCATGTACATCGTGAAGCAGTTGACCACGGCCTCGCTTCCGGAAATTGGCCGGCAATTCGGCGGAAAGCACCACACCACGGTGTTGCATTCGATCAACAAGATCGAGGAGTTGCGCCGTTCCGACAAGGAATTGAATCGCACCATCACGCGATTGATGGACGCGCTACAGTAAGAGCGTTTCTTCCCTCTCTTCTTAAAGGAAAGACCCGTGGATGGCCATGGGTCTTTTCTTTTGTGGCTTGTGTTCGTGCCGCGGTTAGATCTGCTGCTCGAGTCGGCAGTTTTTGTGTCGTTACCAGGGACGCAGCGCGCCATCGTGCCCCAGAAACTTCCCGGATATTTCCATGGGCTTGCCAGTGAGCACTTTTCGCATTCCCACAATGCTCTCCTGAGGGGAAAGGGGCGCGTGTGGGCCGCCCATATCTGTTTTCACCCAACCTGGATCAAGTAGCACGACGCTGATGCCGCGCGGCGCCAACTCTTTCGCGAGAATGGACAGAGCCATGTTGAGGGCTGTTTTGCTGCTACGGTATTGGTAGGATGTACCGGCCTGCGCAACTGAAGCACCCTGCACACCGCTGAGGGTGCTCAATGACGTGGAGATGGCTGCAATCTGCTTGCGGTGGCTGGCTGCG
>Ga0074044_10004400_pt1 | contig 11675 bp, 13 predicted proteins | sample BogForMeECP23OM1_FD_94443 | JGI IMG/M metagenome (GOLD analysis project Ga0074044, IMG submission 94443) | Bog forest soil microbial communities from Calvert Island, British Columbia, Canada - Bog Forest MetaG ECP23OM1 | ecosystem: Environmental > Terrestrial > Soil > Wetlands ...
GCGGCTCGCACATGCCTTTGTACTTGTTGTACAGGGAAACCGGAACTAGCGGATGATCTTCGGTCACTTCCGGCTGGTCCGATACGCCATAGACCGAGCTCGACGAACAATAGATGAAACGTTTGACGCCGGCTTTTTTGGCAGCAACCACCATCGGCTCGAAGGCGTCGAGGTTAACGCTCGTGCTTAATTTTTCATCGAGCTCGAAGCTCGCGTCATTGGAAATACACGCGAGCGAAATGACGGCTTCGATACCCTTGAATGCGGCGGCCAGCTTTGCGGTATCACGGATATCGCCTTCGACGATCCGAAGGTTCGGATCGTTCGGCAAGTAATTGCCGTACCACATTGTGTCGTAAACCGTGATGTTGTAACCAGCTTTGAGAAGTTGTGGCACGAGCAGGCAACCCACATAACCAGCCCCTCCCGTAATCAGGATATTTTTCATGTTCCCCCAATGATCTAATGCAGAATAAAACTCGGTTGCGTAATTCGATGCCGATCGGATTAAGTTTTAATTGAATAACCGGCGGCAGCGGCATCGCGATGAAACATTTGTACGGTGTCGAGCGAATAATCGTGATGGTCTTTGCCCACCACTGCCAGCTTGGCAAGGATGTCGTTGGTCGCGGTAATGATGTGGCAGCCAATCTCGTCGGCCTGGAATATATTGAGCAACTCGCGCGGACTTGCCCAAATCAGCTCGGCCTTGGGCCTGGCGCGCATGATTTTGACCGCTTCCGCCATGATCGGTACCGGATCGTGTCCGGTATCGGCGATGCGGCCGGCAAAAACCGAAATGATGGCCGGCGTATCCTCCGCCAGGCACTCGGTAACTTCTTCGACTTGCTTCAGTGTCAGCAATGCCGTCACGTTCAGAGACACGCCGGCGGCCGACAGCTTGCGGATCAGCGGTCCGGAGAACTCCCGCTTGGTATTGGTGACCGGGATTTTGACGTTGACGTTTTTACCCCATGACGCGATCACCTTCGCCTGCTTTTCCATGGCGTCGAAATCATCGGCAAAAACCTCCAACGACACCGGGCGGTCGGGAACCGCCGCCAGAACTTTGCGCGCAAACGCCTCATAGTCCGAGATGCCGGCCTTGCGCATCAATGTCGGATTAGTCGTGAATCCCTTGATCATGGGATTCGCGTACATTTTCATGATGCCGTCGAAATCGGCGCCATCGGCGAATAGTTTTATCCGCAGCTTATCAACAGAAGGCATAAACCAGCGCGTCCTTGCTTAAATTAACGACAGAATTAAACGGGTAGCAGAACCGAGCGAAGTTGCGTGATTGTCCGGTATTGCCGTCCGGGGCTCCACATAGCCCCTATCTATAAAAATAGTATAGCATCCAACGGCTTGCCCGGCAACGATGTCCCCCCCTCGGTCCCCGACCATGAAGCTTTTTTTGAGGTCGATGCCCCATTTTCTGGCCGCCGCCTTAAGCATGCCGGGCTTCGGTTTGCGGCAACTACAGTTTTCGTCCTGGCGGTGCGGGCACATTTCAATGTCGTCCAGTGGCAAGCGCGATCGCAACCGGTCGTGCATCGCGGCGACGACCGCAGGATCCACCAGGCCGTTGCCGATATCGGGTTGATTCGTGACAACGATCACGAGCAATCCGGCGCGCTTCAGTTTGGCAATCGCCGCACGCACGCCGGGCAATAGCCGAAATCCTTTCAGGCTGCGCAAGGCATAGGGCTTCCCCTTGCGCACTTCGCAACGGGTGACCACGCCGTCCCGGTCGAGAAAAACGGCGCGCTTACGGTGGGATCGGCGCGGCACCAATAAACTCTCTCGGAGTTTATTCTTACGCTGCGGCCTGCTCACTGTTAAGCCGATGATAGGCATCGATGACCTCGTCGGTATCCCCAATTTTCACAACTTGGCCATGATTCATCAGAATGCACCGGTTGCACATTGATTTAATCAACGAATCCCCATGTGAGGCCAGTACGAGAACGCTCGCCCGGTTGATGAGCTTGTTGACACGCTGGTTGGCGCGTTCGATGAAGCGTGCGTCGCCGGCACTCAAGCCTTCGTCAAGCAATAATATTTCGGGGTTAATCGAGGTCGCGATACCAAAGCTCAATCTCGTCAACATGCCGGTCGAGTAGGTGCGGATGGGCAGGCTTAGATATTCACCGAGTTCGCTAAATTCTTCGATATCCGGGATGATGCGGAGGATCTCGTCTTTCGTCATCCCCAAGTACATGCCGCATGTCATGATGTTTTCGTAACCCGTATCGTCGGAATTCATGCCGGGACTGCTATTCAGCAAAGACGATACCTTTCCTTCGGTAATAATCCGGCCGCTTACCGGTACGTATACGCCCGCCAAGACCCTCAGCAAGGTCGATTTGCCCGCGCCATTGTGGCCAATCAGGCCGACGCGGTCGCCATGCGATATCTGAAAGGAAAGATTGTCCAGAGCGCGCACCGTGATCCGGTCGCTTTTCCTGCCTTGCCGGCGAATCAATCCACCGGCACTCGACAACAGCGCAGTACGAAAGCTGTGGTGTCCGTAGATCGTGAAATCGACGGTGACGTTCTCCAACGTGATTGATGCCACAGTGCGATCCCCCGCTAAAGCCAATAAGTGATGCGGCGGCGGAATCGGGCATAGACTGCAACCGTAACCAGCCAACCCAAGATAGTTAACATAATCACTACCTCGCAATCCAACAGCGTGGGAAACTTGCCGAGCAGGGGATTGCGAAGAATATTGATGTAATGCAACATCGGATTGAAATCAACCAACACCATTCTGGCGCGACCGGAGGCCGCGAGTTGGTCGGGTGTCCAGAAAACCGGGGTCAGAAATAACACGATCTGAAGCAGGTTGGAGATCAGTTGCTGCACATCGCGGTAGCGCGCGCCTACCATGCCGAGCAGGGTCGCGACCCAGATGCCGTTCACACCGATAACGATCAACCCCGGAATAATCAGCAGCGTTGCCCACGTCACCGGCACTCGAAAAATAAGCACGACCAACAGATAGATAACAATATTATGAAAAAAAAGTAACAAATTTCTCCATACGACCGCGCAAGTCAGCATTGTCAGAGGAAAATGCAATGTTTCCAAAAGACCTTTTTGCGCGGTAAAGACAGAAGCGCCATCATTAATAAGCCCGGATACCAGTGACCAGCTCAACATTCCCGCGCTCAGAAACGGAAGATAATCCTTCACGCTCATCTTCCATAAGAACGACCAGACGAGCCCCATCGAAACCATCATGATGCCGAGACTGATCGACGCCCAGAACGGGCCAAACGTAGTACGACGGTAGCGTGCTCGAACGTCCGTCCAGCCCGCCCGGCTCCACAACTGCCAATGTAAAACTCCGCCGACGATGTCGCGAAAAGCCAGATCGTATTGTGGTGTGGGCATCTGCTTAGAAAATGAAATGGGTTTGGTAGCCGTCAGCGTATGAAAATTACGCGCGCGATGAAATGAATAACGGGAACGGGTCGATGATTCGAGCCGTACTGATTCCCGTCAGCCTACCACTTCGTGGCCTGTTGCTGCAGCTTGGGATGGGAAACGAGACAGTGCCACACCACCGCGTGAAAGGCTTCAGTATGCGGCGTTACCAAGTTGGCATCCACGGTTGGAATAACGACCACGTGAGTTCCGACTTTCTTGGTATAGCCACCGTCGCGCCCAACCACGCCGAAAATTTTTGCACCGCGGCTTTTGGCAAGTTCTAGCGCACGAACCAAATTCGGGCTGACGTTTTTTTCAAGATTCCCGCCGCCCACCGAAAATATGAACACCCCATCCTTTTCCGACAACTTGCTGGTCACCAGCCACGCCGCGAACACGGTTTCCCAGCCTTCGTCATTGGTACGCGCGGTGAGTTCCGACACATTGTCAGTCGGAGCATATGCCTCAAACCCGCACAGCTTGCGAAAATCGTTGACCGCATGACCGCAATTCCCCGCACTGCCGCCGACACCGAGAAAAAACAGCCGCCCCCCGGCAGATCGCAGTGCAGCCAAAGCCTCAGCCATCGCCTCAACTGCATTATGGTCAAGAGTGCGCGCAATATCCGCAGCCTGCGCCATGTATGTCGTAACGTGTGAGGTCATTTTTCGATTTCCTACTATCAGCTTGATAAAGGGGATGGATTATAGCTTCTCGTCCAGCCCATGTGAACGCGGCCGTGGGGCCAATCAGGCGTTGTTACGAATTATTACTTCGGCGATAGGCCGAAAACATTGCCTCGGTAAAGTAACTTTCGATAGCATGGATCAAACCGACGCATAGAGAACCGTTTCGATGATTCCGCCATCGTGTTGCCGCAAAAACAGCCGGTAGTCCGAACCCAGCTCGCGGACCAGTTTCGGTATTTCGTACAAATCGTTGGGACGGTGATATACGGAAATTGCCATTTTGGGCCGCCAGGTGGCGATCGTTTTTGCAGAGCCTTTGAGTGCCTCCAGTTCCGCGCCTTCGATATTCATCTTGATGAAGCTTGCCCGGTCTCCATTGAGAACCTCATCAACGCTGGTCACCTGAACTTGGCATCCCCCGTCGGCGGCGATAATCGCGCCGCGCGAGCCGTCATTATTGAATCCCAAGGTGCCGCGCGCGCTATGCAGTCCGTAGTTGTACACCTCCACCTTCGGAAACTCTTTTAAGTTGTTCGAAAGGCGCCCGAAAGTTTTGGGGTCGGGTTCGAACGCAAGCACGCGATCGTATTGGCCGTTGACGTTGTCAATGAACATGCGGACCGAATCTCCATCAAAGGCCCCGCCGTCAACATAGACCTCATCGTCTTCGAATCGAAGCAAACCGGAAAAACCGTAGAGGTCCCAATCAACAACATCCGCCAGCTGTTTGGCGTCGAGGGTCAGCCGGTAGCCCAGTACTCGATCGAGCACCTTGACCGATTCTTCGTCGGAGAATTTTTCAGCCAATTCCAAATAGCACGCTTTGTTGGAATAGATATCTTCAATCAAGCCGTCATAAAACATATGCGGTCGAAATATTTCAGGGGCCAACACTTGCAGCAGCGCAAACGGCGCGACCTGGAATCCCATCGCCTCGAGGCTCAGTGTCGCGCCCAACACTCGATGAGACGCGATAATGACTGGCACGGACCGGTCCAATGATCCGATCGCATCCGATGGGGCTACGCGATGATTTCCGATAACGATGCCGCGTTTCGTAGCATCGTTGTCAAAAATAGCGGTGATCTCAATATCGCGGCGCGCGCAAATCTCGGCGAGACGCCGGCCTTCCGCTCCGGCGCCTAAAATTGCAAGCCGTTCGGGTAAACCGCTTTTATCCAGAAATGGATAGCGGCGGCGCAATGGGTCTTTCAAGGACGCCAAGGAGCGGCTCTTCGAAATTTTATCTAGCCAGCTTCCGCTGACTGAATTTTCAGTGTTCATACGATCCATGAGACTATTTTTCATCCTGATTAATTGGAGCGTCTGTTCCGCTAACCGCTCTCAATGAGAAGCTTTGGATCTTCCGAAAATAAAGGTTCGGATTATAAACTGCGGAACCGTACACGCGCTGCATCACCTAAAAATGAACGCGCAAGATAGGCCTTCGTAAATAGCGCACCATTGATATCAGCGCGACGTCCGGAAGTTTGTCATTGCCCACATCGCTTTCCCGGGGCACTAATAACATAGCGGCTGTAATATATGCACTACCCTTGGGTAAGAAGTTAGGCCAATATATTCTGTTAGAATACTAATATTGCTGTTATGCCAATGTTAAATAAGCTAAAAGTGGATTTAAAATATGCATGACTGGTCACAAGCAAGCTGGGTGGATCCGGCACTCGCTCGAACTCCAATGGAAGTTCCGGGTTTGCCGCCACGCGTGTTGCTGGATCTCGCGACCAAGTGCAACCTGCGCTGCCCGATGTGTCCGGTCTGGGGCTCCGATGACAACAACGCTATCGAATCGGTCAAAGGCGTGATGGATCTCGAAGCATCGCGCAAGGTGTTGGACGAACTGATGGCGGTCAAGCCACTGATCCAGCCGAATATGTACGGTGAGCCGTTGCTGGCGCCCAATCTGCGCGAGCGTATCGCCGACATGAAAAAGCGCGGCATGTCGATTGCAATGAACACCAACGGCCTGACGCTCCGCGAGGATTTGGCGCGCTTCTTCGTTGAACAAGAAGTGGATGCGGTGATGTTCAGTATCGACGCCGCCACCCCGGAGACCCTGAAGAAGATCCGCGGCATCAACAAGTTAGCCAAAATCGAAAGTGCGGTATTTCGGATGTTGAGCGTGCGCGGTGACGCTGAAAAGCCGCGCATCGGCGTCTCTTACACCATCCAGGACGGCAACCGTCATGAAGTGGATGCTTTCGTTAAACGTTGGGTGGGAATCGTCGACGTGGTGCGCATGGGAATTATTTTTGAAAATGGCACATTCCCGGACATGGAAACTCCGCCCAAGCGGATCCCTTGCCCTGCACTCTATTCCACGCTACCGGTTCACAACGATGGTACCGTGACGATCTGCTGTCTCGACGGCTTCAAGCAGACCAACATGGGCAATGTGTTCAAGGACGGTGTGGCCGCTGTTTGGAATGGCGAGGAATTCGCGAAAGCCCGCTACTATCACGAAACCGCCCAGTGGGACAAAGTTCCGTTTTGCAAAAACTGCAACGGCTGGGCGATGCTGGATTATAAGGAAGAGATACGCGACGGTCTTTTAATCAGAAGTTCACCGCAATACACCTGGTACAACAAGATTGCACGACTAAAAAATTGGCGAGGCCAATTGATCGCAGGCCACCCGCCGCCGCCGCCCGAGCTCGTCGAGCAGAACGCCGAGGCCATGGCCTAAGCGCGGGACGAGCGCTGTCACGTGCTTCAAAGCATGATTTTGTCACAGCAGATTTCTGGCGCGGACTCTGATCGTCCGTCGACCGTGGACGAGACGTTCCGCGATAAGGCGCGTGCACTGCGCCCCTTTTATTTCATCGTCGTAGTGTGGGGTGAGCGCTACATCGATTTTCTGTGCAATTTCTGTATCCCTTCGCTGCTGTCGCCCGACAATATTCCCGCCCTGCTGAATTCCGGCAACAAATTCCTGATCGCGGCCACCGACGAAGATTGGGCACGGATGCAGTCGCGGCCGATTTTTGATCTTCTCAAGCGCTATGTTGAACCGGTGTTTATCCGGATTCCGCCCCCTCCACAGGGAATTTCGAATTTCGCTCATATGGGAATCGGCCACAAGCTTGCCACCCACATGGCCTTTGAGGATCGGGCTTATGCCGCCATTCTTACCCCAGACTTGATGGTGTCGGATGGCACGGTGGCCGCCCTACAATGGCATGCGGTCAATGGAGTACAACTGGTGTGGACCGCAGCGCTCAGGTTTGGCGAAGAGCCGTTGTTCGAGCACCTTAAGCAGATGGCAATCACCTCACTCGATTCCCGCTTCGGCGACGAGGCGCGACCACTGGTCGTGACTGGCCGGCAGTTGGTGTGGGCAGGCATCCGGAGCTTCCATAGCGAGGTGCTGTGCTGCGAATGGGAAAAACCTTATTTTCCGCGCTTCCAGATCGCGGCCTGGTGGCGGGTGCCGAGAGAAGACGGCATCATCGTACATGCGCTATCGTGGGCGCCACTGCTCATTGATTATGATGCAGTCGAATTGCATGACACCTCGACGATGGATAACGCGTCGATCGATGGCGATTATATTCATCGCAACCTTGGACTTAGTGGCAAGGTATATGTAGTGCAGGACTCCGATGAGATCATGCTCGCGAGCTGGGGGCCGCTGAGCGACCGTGCCGTGTCATTGGAACCGGTACCTGAACAGACGGGACGATTCTCGGGAGAATGGGAAAAAGGAATGTGGCTATACGATACCCTGAACGGCCCGGTCTGCGACCCACTAAAGCGGAAAATTTTTACACTGCCAGTTTACTGGCACACCCGTGATATCGATCAAAATAAATGGAGCGCGGTCGAAAAGAAGGCGTCTTCTGTCATTAGAAAATATGGCCTGCGCAAAACGCTGTCGGGTCATGTGACGGCTGTCATTGTCAGGTTGATGAGAAACTGGCGTTACGTTAAGGCGATCCTTGATTACTATTGGGGAATGCGCCGGCAAACGTTGAACTTGGTGATACAGGCGATCAAAGGTGATCCCGCAGCAAGAAAACGCGTCAAACACGGCTTCATGTTGATCGTCAATCGCCTTACCCACTAAGCGATCGCTCTGCCCGGCGACATTGATAGGAAACAAACGTGAATATATATTCGGTGCGGCGCCATGCTTTAACGATCTTTCAATCGAAGTGCCTTCCTGATCCGACGGTGAATTCGATGAAGCAGTTCACTCGCAAGCAATCGGGCACGATAGTTCTTTAGGGGCGGATATAGGATCGCGCTCGGCGACAAACCGATTAAGTTCGTGATCTAATGATTCGAACAGACCGCGTCTTCCGACGAGCAGCGTGCCGTCCACAACGTAGTTATACCGATTGATGGTCTGCTCAGTGGCAACATCTTCGTATTGCGCCTGAAGCGGTACGCAAAACTCGATATCGTGGCGCTTTCGCATAATCCCCACGAGCAAAATGTCACTATTATCCGTGCGGAGATGATGGTGCAGCCCTTTTTCCCAAGGAATTAATGAGGCAAGGTTCGGATTAAGATTTACCCATATCCCTAATAATTCGTAATCGTTTGCGCGCGCTAAATCAATAAATAAATTCGGTTGATAATTAAAATAGCCGTGATCGACGTATGATAAAAATGGAAGCGCATGCAGCATAAGCGCGCCTGGAGTCGCCAGATCGTGCATCACGCGGAACGAGTTATATTGATTTAGCAGATGTTCCGTCGTACCGTGGTTGGTAACGAACTGATATTTTCCGCGATGATTATCGGGACATCTGTCAAAATTCAAGTCTAGCTGAAGCGTAGCGTCGGAACTATCTACGTCGATACAGAAATATTCTATTCCGAGCCGTTCGAACAAAAGTCTTGCCGGTTGTTCGTTGCTCAATCTTCGCGTTTCTTGAGCATCGGTCGGAGTTACTTCAAAGGCGTCAAATACATCCGCTACAGATTGAGGATAAGTATTACAGTATAAAGTTTGATTGCCCAATTCCATCACGCGACGTACATCAGTGAAGAGGCCATCCCGTTGCATTCGGCTATACAGAGACAGAATTGCTGGTCCCACGCCCATGAAGTTAATCCTCTCCCTAATTTTGCGGGCCGACTTTGATCTCCGCTGTTGCGGGGGTCAGGCCATCTTAGCGCGATGATTGGCGCGCATCGTGTTAGTCATTCTACCTGAACGCATTAGCACTTCGTATGTCGAACGGCAGAACCTAACCATGAGGATGCAGATGCGGCGTTTTACCCGTCTGACTAATGCTTTCAGCAAGAAACTAGGTAACTCGAAGGCCGCTGTAGCTTTGCACTTCGCGCACTATAATTTCATGCGGGTGCATCGCTCGTTACGGGTTACACCTGCAATGGAAGCAGGGTTAACAGATCACGTTGGGGGGATGAGAGGAACTACTTGCTGTAAATTGAATATAGGGGAGTAGACATGAAAAAGCGTATATTTATTTTTGCATCATTGATTGCGATAGCTCTCTTACTTCCTTATAACACTAAGGCCAATCCACTGGAATGCGAGTCAGCATCGCAGAGTTTGAGGGAAACCCAGAGTGATCTAAATGATGCTTTGAAAAGTTATGCAAATTGTTTGGCTAATAGCAATGGATACGAAGTCTGCGCTTCAGAGTTTTCTCATCTTTCATCAGCCCAAAATAATTTTAAAACCGCTGTTTCTGACTACAAATCGAATTGTAAGCCTGATGAAGACACTATCCGCCCGATGCGGTAATTAACCTGCTTGGGCTGTTTCTTTCTTTTGGTAAAATTCAAATCAGAACACTACCCAAAATCAATGACGTTTGAACAGCCGGAACATATGCAATAATATCTAAATTATCTTGGATCAAAAATTCAGTCGGGTCAATATCATCAGCAAATAAGACCTGCGGCAATGTCTGTCGAGTCATGTGACGTCTCTTATTGTTAATCTATTAGGGGCGAGGCGTTATATGACGAGGGGCTCTAATTACCATTAGGTACGCGGCCAAACATTGAATCCAGCAATGCATGTGATCAAACGAGACGCTGCGGCAAAAAAAGCGCGTCAAACAGGGCTTCATATTGATCGCCCAATGCATTCGGCAGTACCTTGGTGTCATTGGTTAGGAGCACACATGTACATGTATATGTATATACATCCACCCTGCAGGTTTTAACTCGATGTTAATTCAAGAAATCCGGCGCCTGCCAACACGGGCGTTCGCGGTAACACGCAATGTGACCCTTCTGGTGGTACGCAATATCCCCATTTGGTGGCGACATCATATTATTAAGAGAATTGCATCGGTGAAGTTAGGATTTGCATCGGCAAGGTTTGGATGGGGCGTTGGTGCGGCCTATCGAGAAATGTTGGATCCCGACAACGTGACCTTCGCGCGTTCGGTCGGACGCCGGCGTATTGCCAGCCAAGCTTTCAAGCCACACCTTCGTACGGCAGTCATACTTGCTTTTGGCCAATCGAATATCGGCAACGAGGGCGACCTCAGCGGGCTGTATGTACCGGGGCCCGGTGTTTACAACTTCAACTTCCTGGACGGGCGCTGCTATGTCGCCAAGTGCCCATTGTTGGGGGCTGGCTTAAACCGCAGCAACTTTGTCACGCGCTTGGGCGATCTGCTGGTTCGGCGCAAAATTTATGATTGCGTGCTGTTGGTACCGATTGCTCTGGGGGGCACTTACATCGCCGATTGGGCACCGGGAGGACGCGCAAATTTGCGGCTCATGATTACGCTCGAATTATTACGCCGACTCGGCATCACGATAACGCACGCAATATTTCAACAGGGGGAAGCCGAAGGCAATCAGATTAATGCAGATGGAGCGGCATGGGCGCGGAATTTCGACTCCGTGGTGAAAGCGGTCAGGCTTTATGGGATGGAAGCGCCGATTTTTGTCGCGCAATGTTCAATATGCTGTTGCGACCCCAACGAAATTATCAGGGCAGCTCAGCGTAGTGTGGTCGATCCTGCGCGGGGTATTTATGCGGGACCGGATACCGACACCATTAGGCGCGATGAGCGTTGGGATGGCTGCCATTTCTCGCTCACGGGTCTGGAAAAGGCAGCCCAGCTTTGGTTCGATACCATCGCGCACCACCAATCTATCACTGCGGCGCCGGTGGCCGCGGCTTCTGACATGACCGCCTGATCATTTCCGATTATAAAATCCAGAGTAGTTGTTGATTGCTACGCTTTGACATTCATTCGACTTTCCCGGATAAGAAAATGACGCGGTTTAGGTTTAGGAAACAGCGTGATCTGAAATAAGATGAAGCCCGCCGACAATCTCAATCCAGCATCGCCATTCTTTGATGATGCGTACCGTGACAAAGCCCGGGCGCTTCGTCCCTTTTATTTCATTGTCGTCGTATGGGGCGAGCGTCATGTCGATTTTCTGTGCAATTTCTGCATCCCTTCACTGCTATCACCGAACAACATCCCTGCTCTGCTGAATTCCGGCAACAAATTCCTGATCGCAACCACCGACGAAGATTGGTCACGGATGCAGTCGCGGCCAATTTTTCAACTTCTCGAA
>Ga0074044_10004401_pt1 | contig 11671 bp, 13 predicted proteins | sample BogForMeECP23OM1_FD_94443 | JGI IMG/M metagenome (GOLD analysis project Ga0074044, IMG submission 94443) | Bog forest soil microbial communities from Calvert Island, British Columbia, Canada - Bog Forest MetaG ECP23OM1 | ecosystem: Environmental > Terrestrial > Soil > Wetlands ...
ATCGGTGAGACGATCCGCGCCCGCGTTTGCCATCGCGTCGATGAGCGTTCGCAGTCGGTCGTGGTATGCGCGGACCTTTCGCGCCGCTTCGGGCGACAGATCGCCTTGCCGCTCCAACCATGGCAGTAGCTGGTTCTCTTCAGCGTCAAGATGATGGGACAGGATTGATTCGATCGCCGTCCAAATGCGCGCAGCATCACGCTTGAGCTCGGGCAGCTCCGGATTACGCGCCAGGCGTAGGCCCGCGAGCGCCGCATCGAGCACGCGAGACCTCAGCTCTGAATCTTCGCGATTGAGTTCCACCGAAAGACGGCGGATGCCCGCGTCGATGTGTGTCGCGTTCCCAGCGCTCGATTTTCCTGCATTCATCTCGGATTTCTCCGCCGCTGGATGAGTGGTTGGTCCGTCGACTTGCTGCGCCTGCAAAAACGATCGCACCACCTGTCCAAATCGCTCGACCGACAGTGGCTTCGAAACGTAGTACTGAGCGCCGTTCGTCCGCGCCTGTTTCTCGTTGGCGTCGCTTTGCCTGCCGGCAACGTAGAGCAACGGGATACCGGAGAAGTGCTTGCGAATCTGCACGAGCATCCAGCCGCGATCATTTTCTTCGACTGTCTGATCGTCGACTATCACGAGTCGCACATTTGGCTGGGCGAGCATCTCGCGAGTCATGAATTTGTCCGCTCCAAGCCGAACCAGTTTCCAAGGGCGCCTGACGACCCCCCGTACGAGGCTCGTCAACGCTTCGTCTGCGGAGAGAAGCAGCAACGTGGGCGACAGGCGTGTTTTTTTCGTGACAGTGTTCACTTCAATTGATTGAGGTGTTGGCCACATAGCAGCCCATGCTTAAGGCATGCCAGCGCCATCCCTCCGGCCAAAAGCCGCTGAAATTCACACAATTTTGGGTTTTGGGTGGACCTATGCTAGAGAAGATTTGTCCGCGCCGAGGGTGTTTTTGAACCCGCTTGGCGCCTTTCGAGCCAGTCCGGAATGAGTACAGACACCAACTCACCGCCTTCTGCTTCTCTGCCCGGCGGGGGGCCGCGCTATTTTCACCTGCTATGGGACACGGAACTCGACGAGCTGCGTCCGGTCCTGGAGTCAATTCGAAAGCAGCGCAACCACGTTCTTGAACGCTGGTACCAGCTCTATGTGCTGCACTTTGCTGACCATCGCGCGCTGCCGAAGACGGAATTCATGGAGATCTTCGGCAGTGAACTCGATTCTACGTTGAAAGACTTACTCGACAAAGACACGGATCAGTTTGCCGCCGATATCACGCGAATCGGGGAACAGCTCGCCGAACGCGGGGTGCCATTCGCGGAGTTGATCGTCTCGATGCACCTTTTCGAAGAGAGCGCAGCCACTGCGTTTCCGTCGTTTCCGCCACTCATGCCGAGGACGTACCTTTCGTTCGACAAGCTGAGTCACATCCGAATGATCGTACTGGCAGATACCTATTTTCGGTCGAAGGCCGCCGTCTCCGGAGCGCGAATCTCAGCACTCGAACGAGAGGCAAGAGTGATTCCAAATCATTCTCGTAGCTCGTTCCACGGGCTGGTCGGCGCCAGTGCGGCGATGCGGGAGCTGTACGACCGCGTGGAAGCGGCCGCTGTCACGCGCGGCACGATTCTGATCGTCGGCGAGAGCGGCACGGGCAAGGAGCTCGTAGCACATGCGATTCATGAATGTGGACCGCAGCCGGCGGCACCGTTCGTCGCGCTCAACTGCGCGGCCGTACCGAAGGATCTTATCGAAAGCGAGATGTTCGGATACAAGCGGGGCGCTTTCAGCGGAGCAAACGCCGATTACCTGGGGCTGTTCCGCGCGGCTGACCGTGGAACTCTGCTCCTGGACGAAGTCACCGAGATGAGTGCTGATACGCAGAGCAAGCTGCTGCGCGCGATCCAGGAGCGCACGGTGCGTCCTGTGGGCTCAACCAAAGAGGTTGCAGTGGATGTACGCTTGATCGCCTCGACCAACCGCGATCCTCAGGAGGCGGTGAAGGCGGGGCGGCTTCGTGAAGACCTCTACTACCGCCTTCAGGCGAGCGTCATTCAGATACCACCGCTGAGAGATCGCCTTGAAGATGTCCCGCTCCTGGTCGAGCACTTCATCGAGCTCTTCAACACCAGGCAGATGCGCGCAGTTCCAGTCACAGGAATCGAAGACGAAGCTATCGAGGCGATGCGCCGGTATTCGTGGCCAGGCAACGTGCGCGAGCTTGCCAACGCGATCGAAACTGCGTTTACGTTCAGCCGTTCGCAGGTGATCCGGTTGCAGGACCTGCCGCCCTCGATCTCTGGTTCGCGCCCTCCCGAACACGCGCGCACCGAGAGGAGAAATCCCGTCGGCACATTCGCCGATGCGGAGAGAGACCTTATCCGCGGCGCGCTCGAGGCAACTGAAGGCAATAAAGTGCAGGCTGCCGCGCTGCTGAAGATCTCCCGCAAGAAGCTCTACGCCAAGATCGCGAAGTACGATCTATAACAAACTCCCGATCTGAACTCGGCTGGACGGGAGTGTCTCCTTTGCGCGTCGGCGGTAGTCTCGCTGGTGCTTTAGGACACAATCTTCCGCGGCTTCGAAACCCCCGGACATAGGTTTTATCTGCATGTTGGCGGGAACGCCTGGCACAAGTGATGCTGATTGTTTGGGCGGTGCTGATTACCTGCCAAGCGAATCAACGGAGGTTACCATGAACGAGAAATCATTTGTCCGCGAAGTTGCCGCGCTCGCTGACTGCGACGAGCGCCGGGCTGAAACTCTGATTTTTGCTGTTTTTCAGGAGTTGCGCGATCGACTCACTCCGAACGAGGCCGCCAAAGTCGCCGCACAGCTCCCAGCATCACTCAAAATGCTGTGGATGTCATTTGAGCGACCTGATCGGCAGGTCCGGCGTGTTCATGAGCGCCAGTTCTTGGGCGAGGTAGCGCGAATGGCTGCGCTCGACGGCGACGTTGAGGCCGAGCGAGCAGTCGTCGCGGTCTTTGGCGCGCTTCAGGATGCCTTGGGAAGTTCGACAGGGACTACGGGAGTGGCAGGACATGTCGCGGGCCAACTTCCAACCGATCTCAAGCGACTATGGCTGGCCGCGGGAAGCGAATTCTAGCAGGGTGTTGAGAAACCTTCTTCGATCGGATCGACGGACGATTTTGCATCTGTATAGTGGAAAGAGGCCTGTGTGTGGCGAATTGCTGATTCTGGGAAAAATCAGTAATTCGCCACACACAGGTCAGGAGGACAAGCTTCAGCAGATTCTCGGGAGCTGCTCGCCCTTGAGAACGTCAAGTAGCCGAGTCGGACCGAATGCCATTCGAAGCAAGACTCGTGGCTCGCCGCTTGCTGTGACGGTGCCGATCCTGCATGCGCCAGCTCCGAGCGGGTGGCGGCGCATCGCGTCGAGCACCTTGTCGGTGTCGGGCTCGTCGACGATCGTAACGAGTCTGCCTTCGCACGCTACGTACATCGGATCGAGGCCGAGGATCTCGCAGGCAGCGCTGACAGCGTCGCGCACCGGTACCGCCTGCTCGTCGATGATTATTTCGACGCCAGAGGATTTCGCCAATTCGTTGATAACGCTGGCGACACCGCCGCGCGTCGCATCGCGCATGCATCGGATCGCGCCGCCGCTGGCGAGCATGAGCGCAACCAGTCCGTGAAGCGGAGCGCAGTCACTGACTACAGTGGTGTCGAATCGGAGTCCTTCGCGCGTCGATATCACGGCAATCCCGTGATCTCCTATAGGACCGCTCACCACAACGGCGTCTCCAGGACGTGCACGCTGTGGTCCCAGGCCAAGATCGGTTTGAATGACACCGATGCCGCTGGTCGCAATGAACAGCCGGTCGCCCTTGCCACGCTCGACAACTTTGGTGTCGGCTGCGATGACTGGCACGCCGGCCTCGCGCGCGGCGTCGCCCATCGAATCGGTGAGTTGGCGCAGTTCAGCGATCGGAAATCCTTCTTCGAGAATGAAGGCGGCGGAGAGCGCGAGCGGTTGCGCGCCAACTACTGCGATGTCGTTGATCGTGCCGTTTATGGCGAGCGAGCCGATGTCGCCGCCGGGGAATCGGAGCGGGCTTACCACGAAGGAGTCGGTGGTTAAGACCAGGCGGCTTTGGCCGACGCTTAGTTCAGCGCTGTCCGTTCCGACGCGTGATTGTACAACTTTAGCGGTTCGAACGTCGAACGAAAGAGACCGTCTGTATCGACACGGAGCGGTTTGTCGCGGCTGATCTCTCCGATCAAATCACGAACCTCGCGTTTGATCCTTAAGCGGCCGCGCGGCGGCTCGTTGGGCAAAGACGACCCGAACTTCCGAGGTTCGGCGACGGTTGGCAGCTTCGTCGCGACACCAATCCTAGGCGGGCCGCATCATCAATACGTCCGGGCTTAGGTTTTGACTAATCACAACCGAGGCGCTTGAAAACCTGCGCGACGCGCTCTAAGTTCTCTGATCTGACGGGAGGAAGTCAATTGCCCAGAAATCCAAGGATCTTTTTCAACAAGAAGGAATACCTCTCTGCCTGTTCACGATACGATGTCGAGTGGAGCTTACTAGACGAGACTCTTTACCGACTTTGTCGAGAGAATCCCGACAATTCGTCACGTCCTTCTGTGTTCGCCAAGGTTTTTATCATTGGGCGGTCTTACGAGACTGAAATAGAGCGCCAGGGAAAGACTCGGGGTACCCAAGGAAGCTCGATATCTCAAATAGCGGAATATCTTCTTAGGCACGGAAACCAATTGGACAAGTGGATTGGGTCTCTTTCGGGCGACATCGAATCCGCAGACCTACGTGCGATTGTTGATGTGCATGGGCGCATACTGAATTTGCTAGAACCGGTTACTCAAAAATTAAAATCGCCCCATTCTTTCGTCTCACAGTACCTGCACTTCCACAATCCGGCGGTCCCCATCTATAACAGCTATGCCGAATTGAGCTTGAAGAGTCTAGTTCCATGGGACGACGCACTTAACGTGTTCAAGGCGCCTGGAGCTATCGATCGCGATTACGATCGCTATGTGAAGCGGTTCCTGCGGTTGTGCTCCATCGTTCAACAGAAGGAGTTGATAGTATCGGTGAAGCGTCTGGACCATTATCTCGTTCGGATGGCCGACGAGAATGCACTTCCTCTCAGTCCTTGAACCTATCGACAGCCCATAGTGCACTTGCAACGGTTCCGAATGAACACCCTCGAATAAGATTGTGGAAATCTACGCCGGCCCGACGATCTGAACGTCGATTGTGATGGTGAAACCTAACGATCAGTGGGCCAAAAATCCTAGTGATGAGAGAATGTGGGGCTTTGAAGACGGCAGTTCTCTTGATTAAGAGATATCGCGCTTCGATTGTTGCGTTCAACAGAACCTAAGAGAACCTTGAGAGAATCGCACGGCTGTGCAGAGAGGATACGTCAGGGAGTGGGCAGAACAATTTGTTGGTAAAGCGCTTCGACATCCGCAGGCAAAGGGTGGGCCGTTCCATAATTCATGACTGCCGCTGCTCCAGCCGCGATCCCACGGGCGAAGGCGGCCTCAGGTGCATCACCGCGCGACAAGCCAAGGATCATACCCGCTGTGAAGCTGTCACCGGCTCCGACTGAGCTTCGCACTACCACATTTGGAGCCGGAAGTCTCAGAACACCTTTGTCCCGAGCTAGTATCGCACCCTCGGCGCCGAGTGACAAAACCACAAACTTGGCTGCGCCAGCGCGAACCAGCGTTAGCGCTGCTGCCTCTTGCTCGCGCCGATCTCTAATCGTACGTCCCAGCAGGCTTTCCAGTTCGCCTTGACTCGGCTTGATGAGAGTTACACCTTGGCCGAGCGCATGCTTCAGCGCAGCACCGGTAGTGTCTAAGACGAAGTGCATACCACGCCGGGCGGCAAGCCTGGCCAACCTCCCATAGAAGTCCTCCGGCACTCCTTCTGGCAAGCTACCGCTGGCCACGAGCCATTGGCTTTCGATCTTTTCCAGTGCCTCCAGTAGTGCATGCCATTCGGCTTCGGTAACCAACGGCCCCGCCGGAACAAAGCGAAATTCGCGCCCTGTGGAAGACTCATGGACGTTGAGACTAATCCGAGTGCGGCCCAGGATCGGAATAATGAGGTATTCTATGCCCTTCTCGTCAAGCAACTCTCGCAAGAATTGGCCCGTAGTACCCCCGGCCATTAGTATGGCGAGTGCATCCGTACCCAGTGTACGCAACACTCGGGCGATATTGATACCCCCACCACCCGCGTCGTATTGCTCTGCCGTTGTCCGTATCTTATGAACCGGAACGACCGAATGCGTGATGCAGGCTAGATCGATTGCTGGGTTGAGGGTTAAGGTAACTATGCGTGGTGACGTTTTGCTTGATAACATACGTCTTAAGTACCTACTAAATACCGAGCCGCGAGCGCCTCGACTAATTCCCTATTGCTGCGTCCCGTGCATAAGTCGATAAGGGTGGTACGTCGATCCGAGTCGACCAAAAGAAAATCGGTCGATACGCATCTTACAGTATCCCGCGGTTGTCGCTCCTTTGAATTCATCCGAACTCAAGTGCGCAGGGCTGCGGCTTTCACAACTTGAATGAATGAATCAGGGTCAAGGCTCGCCGCTCCGACCAACAACCCGTCGATTTCTGGCTGCAACAGGAACGCCACCACGTTTGCGGGAGTAACTCTTCCACCGTAAACGATCCTCACCGCCTGCGCAGCTCTACGGCCGAGTCGGTCACCAAGAGCGCTCCTAATCGAACCGTGAACCAACTCGGTCGCTTGCGGCTCCGCAGTGCGCCCCGTTCCTACCGCCCATACCGGTTCGTATACAACAACCGTTCGAGCGAGGGCACTTCCATCGATATCGTATAGTGCGCGCTGGAGCTGACCAAGCACCACCTCAAGCGGCCGGCGTCGCGTTCGACCGCATGCTCACCCACGCAGAGGACTGGCGTCAGCCCGTGACGCAGAGCAGCTTTGAGTTTGCGGTTTATCAGCTCGTCATCCTCATGGAACAAATCGCAGCGCTCGGAATGGCCAACGAGCACGTAAGAGACTCGATGTTCTTTAAGCGTGGTGCAGACACCTCCCCCGTGAACGGCCCCTTATCTTCGCAGTACATGTTCTGTCCGGCGAGGCCTATGCACGACCTGGCAATCTCCTGAGCGACGGCTGGTATCGCCAACAGTGGCGGTGCGATGACGGCATCGCACCGCTCCAAAATGGCGGCAGCATCGCGATTTATCGTAGCGCGAAGCGCCGCGGCAAGAACCCGTGCTTTGTGCACGGTCACATTCATTTTCCAATTGCCAAGAACGAATCGCCTGCGCGGATTAGCCCCGATCGTCATGGAACTGTTTATCCTCGAAGAACCCTCGCTCCAGGACGCGCGCGTACGTCAAGAGAATCGAGCGTTGCTACGCCTCAGTGGAAATGCGCGTGGCGGGGCGCCCAAGCCCTCGGCAACGCTGGTCTTCTTGTCCCTGCCCGCAAGGCAACCTCGTCTACCTTAAGCACCTTCGGGACCATATTGCGATGCACAACAGATTTTATACGCCGGATTTCCGCTAACCCTGCCGCCAAAGATGCTTACCGCTCAAATCCGTCGCCTAACTGGCAGGGCTTTAAGCGGGAAATTCCCAAGTCGTTCAAACGGAGCACTGATGTGCCCATCAGTACATACTTCCCGAGCGCCTCAATCGTTCTAAAGAAGCTTTGCGCCAAGGGAGCGCAACGTTGTGGACATCCTCGAAGTTGGATTCCGAAGCCAAGCTGTCACCGATAGCACCAGCCAATGATTTGGGATGACGCATAAGGATACATCGTGAATATATGGTTGGCGGACCGCACGGGCTCATGTTTCTTCAAAGCGGTCAAATCTTTCGGGCAATTTATGTGCTCTAGTGCCCTTCCGACTGTAGGGCATGAATGATGCCCTCTAGAAGTATCGCTGTGGCAAAACATGAACAACACCAGCACAGATCTTGACCAGAAAGGGGCGTCCGGCGATCTGCTCGGCAACAGTACTACGACACGGTCGGTCGCGCCGGCCGCCTAATGGGCCGCGTATGTTGATGTCTGCCGTTTTGAGAAGATGGCGTCCGGTGTTACCTTGAGCTAGACTTATTTTATTCCGGCTGGACCCTAAATGTTGGGGCGCGAGGTCGAGGATCGCTATATCGACATCCCATAAAGCCGTGATGAGGACCGTAAGAATTCCCGTCGCGATCAAGATAAGCCCGTATTTCAGTTCTATGCATCATATGGCGACGCAGTTAGTCGATTCCGGTGCCGACGGCTTAGTCCTGTTCAACCGATTTTGCGAGCCCGACATCGACCTCGCAGCTTTGGAGGTCGTTGCACCTCGATTTTCCTAAATGGCGATCCACCTCCTCCGTCAATGAAAACCAACCTCGATAGAATCTGATGATGCTGGAAAAAACACTCCGATGGCACCTTTCGACGTTCGTTGCTGCTCTACTTGTTCTCTTGGCGCTCGGTTTCAGTTCGAGCGCCCGGTGCCAGGCTACGGGCAAACATGATTTCGATACAATTTGCGCTTCCTGCCACGGAATAGACGGCAGCGGAAAAGGAAGGGACCTTACTGAAGCAAGCCCGCCCGACCTTACGCAGCTCAGTGAAAAGAATGGCGGCAAGTTCCCGTTCGAGGAGGCCTATAGAACCGTTGATGGCCGTGAGATGAAGGGATCGCATAGGCGCTTCGCGATGCCATTCTGGGGCGACTATCTCCAGAAACAAGGGGATGAATACTCACCCAGCAGCAACGCGGCGGTGAAGCAAAGAATCTCCGCGATCGTTCACTATGTGGAAACACTGCAGAAGAAATAGAGGCCCTAGGTGACGAGCCTCTGAGCTCGCGGCCGTCGGATTGCGATCATTTGATGCGGTCTTGCAGATAGCTTACGCACCCGTTGATGCTGGCCATCTGAGGATAGTCGGCCTGCTGACAAACAAGCGCCTGCGGATGGTTCGCGAGCACCGCCAGATGCGCGACTTTCTGTTAATTGATTCACCAACATTGGTCGCTCCTTAATTTGCTGCGCAATGGAATTTTCGCGATTTCATAAGCGGCTACTCTTGTGTGGCTCGCAGGTGGTTGATGACGCGATCGACGCCGAAGATGTACCAGGCGTCAGCTTCGGCCATCTCCGCTTGGTAGCGGTTGGGCACTACGCCTTCGAGAGTCACCACCGAGTTTCGCGTGCTGACCCCGATTGAGTCATGGGTGACGAGGCGATCCTTTTCCAACGCCATCGTGACGGCGTCGGTGATCTCGTCATCGCTGTCGTCCTCGTAGGGCTTGACCTCGATTCCGTTTACGACGTCGCGAGTGCCGGGAACCCACCATGCGAGCAGTTCGGCCAGACGCTTGTGCGAGAGACTTTCGACCTGACCATCGAGCGTCACGACTCCATCGGCAACTGCGATCGCGATGTAGTCAACTCGGTCAGAGGTCGTCTCTATGGCCGATCTGGCACGGCCCTCTTCGGCGGCTTGAGTCTCACAGCGAGTGAAAGATCCTTCCTGCAACATCGCGGCGCGTATGTGATCTCGGATCGCACCGTCACCCATCGGTTGTCTCGGAGCGACCCGAATCCGGTCGACGATCCCGGTTGAGCCACCAACCGAAGCCGCCAGTTCAAGGGCGATCTTCTTGGCTGCCAGGTTTTTGGCTTCGCCCTGCAGAAGGAGGCTTCCGTCTGGTTCGCACTGGATAACAATAGGATGGCGGCGAAGGTCTACGCGCTGATCGCGTCCGAGAGCCGCATGGACCTCACGTACGATTTCCGCTGAGTCATGCATCAGAGCCGCTAAACCCCTGCCGGATTGACCCTTTCATGCTGCCTCTGCGCGTCGGCCCACAACTTTTTCAAATCCTTGGGAAGCTGGCTCATCACATCCCACGCCTCGCCTTCCTGGCCGGTCGGGCTGCCGAGCAACTTCTGCAACGCCGCGAAAATGGCCGATACGGCGCGTTCCGCCTCTTCATCGTCGGTGAGTCCGGCCATCCGGCGTACCTCCCATATGAACTGATCGCCGCCGACCCGATGGACCTTGCGATTGGGATTTTCGAGCGACATCCACATCATTTTCAACCGCTTGGGTAGTTGTGCGGCAACATGCAGCGCCTCCCGCGGCTTGATCCGATCGCGCAGTTCCTGGAACACCGCGAAGGTCAGCCCCTCCGCGCGACGCAGGTCACATCCGATGCGTGCCATCACATCTTTGAAGAATTCTTGATCTTGCATGAATCTCTCCTTTGATTCGGTAGAGCACGGCACATGCCAGCCATTAAAACCCTGAACCTGCTCGAAAAACCATGCAGGTTCACCTCTCAGCTCCAATCAGTGGCTCGGCTGTCTCGAAATGGCGAAGCAACTGGCGCGATCGGAACCAGATTCGAATTTCGAAGATTGCTACGAGGTTCGTTTGCCTCCGATGATCGCGAGGGTGCTCGCCTGCGGACCCTCATCACCCTCCTCCTCGGCAAAGCGCACCGCAGTTCCCGGCGTCAGATCATCGAAATGCTCACCGAGGACGCTGTGGCGATGGAAATAGATCTCGCGGCTATCAGCTGTCTCGAGGAAACCGTAACCTTCTTTTGGGAAAATGCGAGCGACGCGACCGACAGACGGTAGCTCATGTGCCTTCACGTCACGTCTGAGTTCGCGAAGGTGATCCTCGATGCGACGCCGGGCGGCGTCGAATGCATCTCTGATCGCAATGGCCAAATCGTCGGCCTCCTGCCGGTTGACCGAGACGTCTGCACCGGGCACACGGAGATCGATCCGCACGTTGAACGGACCTCCTTTGCGGTGGTGATGAACCGGCGCTTCGACCACCACGTGGCATCCGGTGAGCCTCGGGTAGTACAACTGGAGGTCTTCGGCGCGTTCGCGGATTTGTGCCTCCATCGCTGGGGTCAACTGAAAATCACGTGAGGTAATTTGAACGGGGCGCTGCATCTGAATCCACCATCTTCGGCGTTGAGCATTGTGCTTTGAAGAGCATTGGATGTGCCAACTCTAAGAACGTTCTTCGATTCGACTGCAATGGCACGATCAATGCTGCTCCATAGCGGTTAAGCAGGCTCTGTAAGATACGAACGGCCAAGAAGAGGAGGCGAAGCACCCGTAGTCGCAGATCCTGCACGTTGCACCTCTGATAACGGGACAATGCAGACACGAGCATCCACCTCAGAGGAGGAAACAATGATAGTTGCCGGTTTGATGACATCAAACCTGTGACGGTCGAGCCGAGTGACATACGGCACGGAAGAAGATGGAGGGCGGCTTGGTTCCGAAGCGATTAGAGCTTCTGGGTCGACCTTCTCCAGATTCGCGACCGGAGGATCTTGAAAGAGCCACGATCCTTCAAATACCCCGCCAGCCCGGTCGGCGTTCGATGGCCTTTCGAATCCCAGTTGTTGGGAAAGGCGCTGTTGCGCGCTCCAGAGCGGAGGACCGTCAGGAATGGACAGCACCTGTGTGTGGCGAATTGGCAAAAATCGCGCAAAATCCATCCTCACCGGATCTTGCCGCGAGGGCGGAGATTCCGCGCGCTTACGCACGCACGCGAAAGAAATCTGGACCCCCGATAGGCTCAGCGCCGCCCGGCATGAAATCCGCGACTTGGGCCGTTAGATCGCGAATCGTCTCA
>Ga0074044_10004402_pt1 | contig 11671 bp, 13 predicted proteins | sample BogForMeECP23OM1_FD_94443 | JGI IMG/M metagenome (GOLD analysis project Ga0074044, IMG submission 94443) | Bog forest soil microbial communities from Calvert Island, British Columbia, Canada - Bog Forest MetaG ECP23OM1 | ecosystem: Environmental > Terrestrial > Soil > Wetlands ...
GTCAGCGCTCTCAGCGAAGATCTCGACCTCATCTCGATTTCCTACGCTGCGCAAGTCGTTCGTGAATCCATGAAGTCGCCCACCGCCCGCCACATGGGCGTCCCCAGCATTCCTCTCACCGACCTCTACAACCGGGCCGGTGACTACATCCGCGCCCGCGGCGGTGAAATCCTCTTCCGCACGTCGCTGGATTGTTTTTCTCCGAATTCATCACAGGTCGATATTCGCATCACCGATTCGGACAGGAAGGAAAAAGAAGAATCGTTCGATTATCTAATCCTCGCCCTCCCATTCAACACCGTGGACCGTGTCCTGCCCGAAACTCCCGATGCCGCGCCTCTGCGCGAGCAGTTAGCACACTTCGAATCCTGTCCCATCACCGGAATCCATTTGTGGTTCGACCGTCAGATTACCGACCTCGACCACGCCGTCCTCCTCGATCGCACGATTCAATGGATGTTCCACAAATCCCGTTTGCTCGTCACCCGCGCAGCGGCCGACCGCGAGCCCGGCGGTAGCTATATCGAACTTGTGGTCAGCGCTTCGAAATCTCTCATCGACAAAGCGCGCGCCGAAATCGTCGACCTCGCTCTCAAGGAAGTCTGCGAATTTTTCCCCGCCGCCGGCGGAGCGGCCTTGGTAAAGTCTGCCGTCATCAAAGAAGTCCACGCCACCTATTCCCCGCGTCCCGGCATCGACGGCTACCGTCCGCGGCAATCCACACTATGGCCGCGCGTTTTTCTCGCTGGCGATTGGACTGCTACCGGCTGGCCCGCCACGATGGAAGGCGCCGTCCGCAGCGGATATCTCGCCGCCGAGGAGTTGCTTCACGCGGCAGGAATGCGAACGAAAGATAAGAAGCTTCTCACCCCGGATCTCCCACCCTCTGGCCTCATGCGCCTCTTCTATCGCTGAGCTGGGTATGACTTCGCCAGTTTCGACTCCTGCCCTCCCTCACCCAGAGGTGTGCTCCGACGCACAGACATCCGCCCTCGCGGATGGGACCCTACACACTGGATCACTCCGCCGTCTGTCCCGATGGAGGTCTCCATGCTCCCCAACTCGCTTCTTAGCGTTCTCTTCTTGCTTGCCTTCCTCCCCGTCTCGCCGGGCCAAAAGCCGCTTAACAGTCCGCCTCATAGTCTTTCAGCGCATATCCCGCTCGACGGAGCCAGGATTTTTCAGAATCACTGCGCCACGTGTCACGGAGCCGACGGGAGTGGCCACGGCCCGGCCTCTGCAGCCCTGAAGGAACCACTTCAAGACTTAAGGCTGATCTCGCAAAACAATGGTGGGAAGTTTCCTGAGCAGCACATCAAGGATGTTATCGAAGGCAAACAATCTGCCACGCCCGCGCACGGCAGTCGCGAGATGCCGATCTGGGGACCAATCTTCCACCAGGTTGAGGCCGATCAGGACTGGGGAGAGGTTAGGCTGGAAGCGGTCACAAAGTATTTGGAATCTATCCAAAAGAAATAGCCAAGGGCGGGTTCCGCGCTATTTCTGACCGATGCGCTCTTCGATCCTGGATACGAATTTCGGCGTGTGGCTTTTCATCAGTTGTTCGATCCCGGGCCTGAATTCATGCCACACATTCATGCCCGCATCATTGCCCACGGTGGAACCAAAATCGCTGACCGAACCCGTAGGAGACCGTCTCCAATAAGGACGCGAGGCCGTAGTTGCAGCCACCGAAGTCAGCGCCCGCAGCAGATAGGAAGTGTTCAGCCTGCCCTTTCCCGACTCATCCCGTGTGACAAAAATACGCGAAGCGGCATAGGTGGCCCGGCCCATCAAGCTCCCGTCGCTAGCAGAGTGATAACCAGGTAGCTGCTTGGCCGACGGCGCGCTCAGGTATTTGTCGAAGATAGTTTTCGATTCTTTTGGACTAGATATCGTCCGCTCGGAAAAGACGGCGAGGGCCCCTTGCCGCACCACGCCCCCATTACCGTCCACCATGCCCAATTTCAACGAGCGTTCTTGCTCAACGAACGCGGTAGACTTCTGCGTATCAGTTGAAACCTGTACCGACGGGGCATCGGGAAGAGGTTGTTTCGGTGTCTGGCACACCGCGCCGCAAGCCGCCAACACCATTAGCGAAGCGATCCCGACAGATGGAATGATCGGTTTCGCCATACCCCACTCCCGAAAGCGCCAAGCTCATGCCGTTCGCTTGACGACTCGCCCGCAGGCTGACTCCGAAGCTAGCACTCCACTTGCCATACGTCTGAGCAACAATGCTCACCTGCCAAGCAGGGATATGATTGAAGGAACCGGATTTGAGGTTGCTCTCCCGAACTGATTTTCCACCTTTCATTTTGCGGTATCCCTCGATCTTCCATAGCCTTATCTAGGACTTGTCCGGAAAAACCCTGGTTTCTTGCAAACCGCTAAAACCTTGTCGACCAACCTGTGCTACCTTTTTTGCAACGGCTATCTCGGTTTTCGAGATGTCCTCCGGCCGACGCACCGTGCGCACTTTCGCACACACTATGCACAAACTTTCATCAGCAATCGCGCCTTGAGCTGTCGTAGGCGCTTTGAGCTCTTGGAAGTTTTGCTAAGATTGCGCCCGACGTCCTCATCAATCTGAGCCGGGCACGGGTCGGGTGAGGAACCTGTTCTACCCCGCCAGCAGCGCCACTCCGGCGGCCACCAGCGAAGCCGCGATCCACCGCCGCCGATCCACGCGCTCGTGCAAAAAAATCTTCGCCGCCACCGCGTTGCCGATGTAGGTGAGGGAAGCGGCCGCCGGACCGACCAGGCTCACATCTCCCCAGGAGAGGGCAAACAGCAGGCTGAAGAAAGCCACGGCCATCGCCGTGACTCCAAAGAAAAAGTGAGGATTACCGAGCGTCCGCCGAACGACGGCGATCAAACCTGACTTCCGCCACAGGGCACCCACATCCCCAACTTGCTTCATCGCGCGAGCCAAAAGCACATCGCCCACCACAGAAGCAAAAGTGATCGCCAGAATCCCGCCCCAGGTGTACAAGCCCTTCATGACTCCACCTCGCTCGCCGCCCCATCTCTCCGGGTTTTTGCGAGAAGCTTGTCCTGAGCGGAGTCGAAGGACGGGGATGTCGCGCCGGAGCATTCCACACGTGGGTGCTCTGTGAGCGCCGGTCCTCCGGCGATGAATCCAACGCCTCCCGTGATCAACGCAATCCCCAGCCAGCGCAGCGGACTCACGTGCTCATGCAAAAGGAATCGGGCAACGAAGGCGAGCAGCACGTACCCTAGCGAGGTCGCCGGCAGCACGTAAGTGAGATCCGCCCAGGAGAGCGCAGTCATGTAGGTGGTGAAAAACGCTAGCAACAGAAGAATTCCTACCGCGACCCAGGGATTCAGAACTGCGAGGATCACGCTTTGCAGATGATGGATTGAAATATTGCCGGTTTGCTTCATCCCATGCGAGAGCATGGCGTCTCCGGCCGCGGCGAACACCGTGACTCCGGCCAGCACAAGATACTTGCGAAAGTTCACTGGGAGACTAGACGGTGGCCTACGTTGTTTGTCATTCCGAGCGAGCGCTGTTCGCGCGGCGGGGAATCTGGGCGAGCCGCGCGATGTGTCGCGTTCCTTGCAACACACAAACTGCGGGTTTGGCTCGCATCCTTATCAAGCCTTAACCAACTCCGCTGCCGCGTCGTCGCTATGCCTTTTCACCATCTTGTTCCGCGCCGAACGCAACTTCAGGAACGTCTTCGCCTCTTTGTAAAGCCGCTTGCGGTCGTTACTATCGAACGCGGCTTTTTTCAGAATGCGGAACACAGCCTTGGGCCGGAAATAGTACTCATCGTAGAAACGGTGCACTGCGGAAAGAATGTCATCCGCCGGCAGTCCGGGATACTGGATGTGCGCCAGTTGGTGCCCGCCTTCATCCACCATCTTGTTGTCGCCGACCATGAACCCGTTCTTCACCGCGTAGTCATAAAGCTCGGTACCGGGATAAGCGTGGGCCACCGAAACCTGAATGGTTTCCACATCCAACTCTTTTGCGAAGGCGATCGTGTTGTTGATGGTCTCGTGCGTTTCGCCCGGAAGTCCCATGATGAAGTCGCCGTGAATCACCAGCCCCAACTTATGGCAGTCCTTGGTGAACTGGCGCGCGCGCTCGATGGTTGCGCCCTTCTTGATGTTCTTCAGAATCTGTTGATCTCCGGACTCGTAGCCGACGATGAGCAGACGGCATCCCGCTTCCTTCATCGCCTTCAGTGTCTCGTAGTCAGTCGTCACGCGCGAAGTGCAGGACCACGTGAGGCCAAGCGGCTTCAGCTTGGCGCATAACTCAATGGTGCGCGCCTTCTGAATGTTGAAGGTATCGTCGTCGAAGAAGAATTCTTTCACTTCCGGCCAGTAAGCTTTGACCTTCGCCATTTCAGCCGCAACGTCGTCGGTCGAGCGCTTGCGCCAGGGATGCCCGCTCAGCGTCTGCGGCCATAAACAGAACGTGCACTGCGCCGGACACCCGCGCGTGGTGTAGAGAGAAACGTACGGGTTGAGCAGAAAGGGGACGTTGTAACGCGTCACATCGAGGTCGCGCTTGTAAACGTCCGTGACATGCGGCAGCGCATCCAGATCCTGAATCTGCGGCGCGTCGGGATTGTGAACAATCTTCCCGTCTTTCAAGAAGGAAATGCCGGCAATCTCTTCCAGCGACTTGCCCTTCGCATAGTCGACCACGGCATAATCAAATTCCTTGCGCGCCACAAAATCGATCGCCGGACAATCGCGCAAAGATTTCTCCGGCAGCACGCTGACGTGCGGTCCCACAAAACAAATCTTGATTTTCGGGTTTGCCGCCTTGATCGCCCCCGCTAGCCCAATGTCCCCGGGAAACCCCGGCGTACTGGTGAACAGAACCAGAAACTCGTAGTCCTTCGCAATCTCGATGGTCTGCTCCGCCGAAATGTAATGCGGTGGCGCATCCAGCAGCCGCGCTCCCTCCAGCATCCCCGCCGGATAAGCCAGCCAAACCGGATACCAATAGGACTCGATTTCGCGGGTTGCGGGCCATCGCGATCCGGCGCCGCCATCAAAGTTTTCAAACGAGGGTGGGTTGAGAAATAGTGTTTTAAGAGGCATAGTAGGTGAGTATGTATTCTACCATTCGCCTGCGGCCGATGCTGTCGAAAAGCAGTGTTTATGCAGGTTCGTCGCTGAATACCACCTTTGATGCAGCGAACTGCAGAAAAGGAGCATCGACAACGAATTTCGTTTCACTACTTGGTTGCCTCTACTGGTTCATTGTTTCGTCCCCAGAGCCCAAGCTTCGAGATCCCCGGTGGTCCGCAACAGCGCAACCTGAGAGCGTTCGAGTTCGAAGGAGACATCTTGCAGCGCAATCAATCGCTCGCTGGCTTGGGTGCGGGCATCATCGAGGTCATGCAAGGTAGCTGATGACGATTCCATGCGAGTTTGGACGGCCTCGACGTTCTTCTGCGCGATCTCGTACTCGAGTTCGGCCACGTCGCGGGCAGCTTGCATCTGCGTAACGGAGCGCTGCAGGCGCATAGTCTCTTCTGAGACCTGGCCGCGAGCCGCATCGGCCTGCTTCCTGGCTTTGAGAGCGTCCGCCTCGGCTTCCTGAATGCGAGCGTGCTGGGCGTAGTTAAAAAAAGGAAAGTGGAGGGCCACGCCAATCGTGATGTTGTTCGGCTGGAAACCGGCTCGGTAATACTTCTCATAGTTGTTGAAGCTGGCGAGGTTGGCATATTGCGCGGCGAAGTCCATGCTGGGCCACAAGGACCTCTTCTCCCCCTTTTCCCGCAAGTATTGTGCCCGCGCATGTTCCACGGCCGCTTGCACTGCGGGATTGGCCTCCGTTGTTTTGCTCAGCAAATCGGCATCTTCGTTGATGGCTGGAGCAACGGGCACGGAGTCGGGATCGACTTGGATGGACAGGGCAGGCAGTCCCGTCAACTTGGAAAGACGTTCCCGAAGAACCTCGGCCGCGCCACTAGCTTCGGTGAACCGTAGATGGACGCGCGCCACCGACAGTCGAGCCTTGGTGCCTTCGACCGCGCTGTCGATGCCTTCCTGCACGCGCTGGGCGACGGCCGCTGCCATTTTCTCTTCCGCGGCTTCCGCCTCGTGCAATTGAGTCAGACGCTGCTCCCATTTCACTAACTCGGCATAGCTCAGCACGACATCTTGAATAACCTGATTGCGTTGGTCCTTGGCACGGAAGGCGCTGACCGCAACGTCGGATTGCGCGGCGTGAATGAAATTTCCCAGCGCTGGATTGAGGACCGCCGATTGTGCGGTTACGTTGAATAGCGAAGGAGCGGCCCCTTCGAGGCTGAGGGGAAAACCATCGGTCCAGCCGAGGCCGGCTCCGGCGGTAAGTTGGGGGATGTAGCTATTGCGGAGTTCGCGGTAGGCGGCAGAAGCGTGCTGCTCGTCGGCGGCGGAGATGGCAATACCGTTGGCATGTTTCAGGGCGAGCTCAACGGCGTGACGGAGCGTTAGCGCGGGCTCGGCCAGCAATGACGAGGGCAGAAATAGAAGCATCGCGAATAAGAAAATATGAATGCCTACGGCACCGCATAATTTATTTCTCATTATTCTCACCTTTGTGATCGTAAGAAAGATTCTACGGACAATCTGATGCGAGAGAAATGACAAGGATGGATCGGAGCGGCACCCGCGAATCGGCACGGGCGGGCGGAAGGGCGTGAAGCGTTGTCGCAAAGTGGCTCGGCGCTCAGGCTCTGCCGCGGAACTGGATGATCCTGCGGCGATCGCGCTTGGAGGGTCGGGCTGCGGGCAACTGTTCGAACTCCCTCATTGCTCTACGTTCAGCGGCGACCCTCTGGCGAAGTTCACGGCTTGTGTCGGTTTCGCGGTAAAGGGTTTGCGCAACCGAAGCTGGCCCGCGTGTATCGCTAAGCAGCAGCACTTCGACTTCGAAGTCGCCGCCGTCGTTGGTCACGCGCAGCATGTCGCCGATTCGAACTTCGCGCGCGGCTTTTGCGGGTTGGCGGTTCGATTGAATCCTGCCGAGTTCACAGGCGCGGGCGGCGAGGGATCGAGTTTTAAAAAATCTCGCGGCCCAGAGCCATTTGTCGATGCGAACCGAGGTCATGATCTGTTTTCTGCAACTACTGGCGCAAGACTGGCTTGCTCGTGCATTCGGAAGCAGAACTCATTCACTGGCGGCGATGCGATCCAAGCCCTTCTGTGCGATGGTAAAGGTGCGGGCCATCGATAGGGAAGTGCGGTATTCGACGGCCGCAGATTGCAGGTCGCCTTGTTTCTCGAGCAACTCCCCGAGCAAATTATGCGCCTTGAACGCAGGCCATTCTTCGACGGTACCCGAAGCGAGATAGCGCCGCACGAACCGAATGGCCATGGAATACGAGCGGTCGGTACGGAACAACATATTGGCTGCGTCCATCAGCGCCGCCGGATGATCGAGCGGCCGAGCCTCCATGGTGCGCAAGGCCTGCTCCATGTCCCGGAGGCGGCCCACTCGACGATAGAATCCCGCGAGATTAAGCCATGCTCGAGCACCACCGCCAGAGGCGTCAATGGCCAGACGATATTCCTGCTCGGCGGTTTCGGAGTCTTTGTTTTTCTGCGCGATGCGCGCTCTCACCCAATGCGCCATGCCGGGATTCAGTGGCAAAAGAAGATTGGCTTGATCGCGTGCCTTGTCTTCTCCACCTCCAACAATGCCGGGAGCTTCGAGATAAAACTCGGCGAGATCGGTCCGAGCCTCCCAACTGTTGGGAGAGAACTCGACGGCCCGCTCGAACTCAACGCGGACCTTCTTGGCGAGGCCTGCGGCTTTCAGGAAGTTGGAGTGATCCGCCTTTTCGCCGTAAATTCGGCCCAGCCAGAGATGATACAGGCCGTTCGCAGGCGCGAGTGAGACGGCTTTTTCGCAAGCGGGGATGCCGGCGTCCCAATCGTCGAGTTCGAATTCGGCGCGGCAAAGGAGATTGTAGGCCTGTGCGCTGGGCGAATCCTGGATCTGTTGCTCGAGGGTTTGGACGGCCTGGTCCACGCGGCCCGCGGCCAGAAGTTGCTGCGGCGCGTCGGCAGCGGCGGCGAGAGAGAAGGACAACATCACGAGCACTAACGCAGAGCCGGCATGAAGATGATTTACTCGCGCGACTAGTCCGTCCATCCACGGCATGGGTTACTGAACCACCTTCACGGGAGCGCCATCGATCAAGGGCTTGGAGTCGGTTGAGGAAAGGGCCACAAGAGAATGCTCCGGAAGGCCGGAGGTGACCTCGACTTGGGTGAGGTTTTGCAGGGATATTTCCACGTCGCGGCGCCGGAGAAGTCCGTTCACCACCTGATAGACGTAGGGTTTGGTGTCGTCCATGCGAACGGCTTCGCGCAGGAGGGTGAGCACGTTGCTATGTTCGGCGGTGATGACGGTGACGCCCACATTCACGTTGGGCAGCAGACGAAGATCGCGGTTGTCCACGGAGCAGGTGACCTCACCCACATTGCGCGCTCCGTGAAGTTTTACGGTTGAGGGAATCGTGCTGACGGTGCCGTTCCATATGCGCCCGGGTAGAGCGTCCCAGGTGACTTCGATTTTTTGGCCGGTGGCGAGGCGGCCGATGTCGGGTTCGTCGACGAACGTGCGGACAAGCATCTTGGAGAGATCGCCTTCCTGCAACAGCAGGTCTCCGGTCTGCACGTAGGCACCCTGCTTGACGGGCAGGGTATACACAATGCCATCAAACGGCGCTCGCACGCCGGATTTCCTGAGGGCATCTTCCGCCGCTTCATACGCGGCTTCAGCCTCCGTGCCCTGAGCTTTTACTCTTGCGACCTCGGGCTGCGAGTAGCGATCCTTTTTTTTCTGCTCAAGCAGCGTGGCATCGGCTTGGGCGCGCTGTAGAGTTTCTTGCGCTTGCTGAACTTCGCCGGCCGAAGCTGCGCCCTGTTGCTGCAGACGGCGGAAAGCGTCCAGATTGCGCTGGGCAGTCTCGCGCGCGGCCTGGGCCTTGGTCAGTTGCGTATCGAGCGTGAGGAGTTCTTCGCGAGTGCCCCCGGTGGTCAAATCAGATTCGTCGGCCTGTGCTGCCTTTATCTGCGCTTGCGCCCGTGCGGCTTGGCTGCGGAGATCGTCGTCGTCGAGTTGCAACAGAAGCTGGCCTTTACGGACGTGGTCGCCTTCTTTCACAAACAAGCGCTTCACGGTGGTGGCGATCGGCGCGTGAGCTTCGAAGTTCTGGATCGGTTCAACCTTGCCATTGGTGGAAATCAGGCTGCGGATGGATCCACGTTCCACCTCGGTGGCGCGAACTTTCAATGGGGGATGTCGAGTGAAAATCGGGATGGTCGCCAATGCCGCGAGTACCCCTATAGTAAGCCAAGTGCGGGTCCTGCTCGTGGCGGGCCGTCCATTCGAATTGTGGGTTGCTGCCAACCAGTTATCTTTCAGCGTGCGGCGGGGACAACTGCAAGCACTAATTTACCACTCTGGCGGCCGCGAAAAAACGTACGCCGTCCCGAGCCATTGCGTGTTTAGATGCTGGCTAGGGGCGGCGGATGCTTATAAGAGAGCGTCACACGAGTGCATTTAGGCGCGCGCGACGGCCGGGGCGGCAGCGACGATCGGTTTCCAACCGCTACAATACACTTATGCCAAAAGCACGTCGCTATACGCCCGAGCACGCCGCCGCCGGGCTGGATGCCGAGTTTCCCGAGATTGAAACCTGGCCGAACCAGTTTCCCGGATACGAGATTGTGATTGACGATCCCGAATTCACTTCGGTGTGTCCGAAGACGGGGCTGCCCGACTTTGGCGTGATTACGCTGCGTTATCAGCCCGACAAAGTATGCCTGGAATTGAAATCGTATAAGGAGTATTTGCAGTCGTACCGCAACCTGGGCATTTTTCAGGAGAACGTTGTGAACCAGGTGCTGGAAGATGTCGTGCGATGGGCCAAGCCGGTGTGGGCCGAAGTGAAGGGTGACTTCCGGCCGCGGGGTGGAATCTCGACCACGGTCGTGGCAAAGTGGCCGAGAGCGAAAAGTTAATGCGACAGTAATCCGATGGGGACAAGGGTCGTGCTATATTCGCTCGACCTGTGACCTCAGCGAAACTCTATCCGCGCACGGCGCTGATCGTACTCACCGCTCTCAATCTGCTGAATTACGCGGACCGCAACGTGCTGTTCGCGGTGCAGCCACTAGTGCAGGATGAGTTCCACCTGACGAAGACACAGATTGGCTATCTCACCAGCGCATTTCTGGGTTTCTACATGGTGGCCGCGCCGTTCGTTGGCCCGCTGGCCGACCGCTATTCACGCAAGCTCATCATCGTGCTGGGCGCGATCTTCTGGAGCGGGCTCACGCTGCTGACTGCTTTTACCCATAACTATACCGAACTGCTGATTCGGCATACATTGGTCGGCATCGGCGAGGCAACGTTCGTCACCATTGCCCCAACTTTTGTTGCTGATCTTTTCGCGGAAGAGAAGCGTGGTCGAATTCTGGGCGTTTTCTATCTGGCAATTCCCGTAGGCTCCGCGGCAGGGTACCTGCTGGGTGGGTATCTGGCTCCGCAACATGGTTGGCGGTTTCCTTTTTATATCGCGGCCGCTCCCGGCTTCCTGCTGGGGATCACGGTGCTATTTCTCAAAGAGCCGGAGCGCGGGCAGTTCGATTCACTGAAAGGCACACCCGAGCGAACGACGGTGCTCGGATTGGTTCGCAATCCCGCATTCTTGACTGCCACGCTGGGCATGGCCGCGATGACATTTTCTCTCGGCGGTATCCAGGTATGGATGCCGCAGTTCCTCTACAGCGATCGCCTCTACACACTGGAGGCAGCCAACCTGAAGTTCGGCCTGATCATTGTGGCAGACGGGATTCTTGCTGCCCTAGCGGGCGGATGGCTTGGCGACTATCTGTTGCGCCGCATGAAGAGTGCGTATTATCTGGTCTCGGCAGCGAGCATGGCGCTGGGTGTCCCGTTCATGATTGTGGCGCTGTTCGTCACGGGACGTTTTATGATTCCGGCCATCGCGGTCGCGGCCTTCTTCCTTTTGTTGAACACGGCGCCGCTGAACGCGGCGGTGATCAACTCCGTCGACGCTCACATCCGGGCCACAGCCTTGGCCGTAAACATCTTCATCATCCACATCCTGGGCGATGTGCCTTCGCCCACCATGATGGGCTGGCTCGCCGACCGGCGATCGCTGCAAGCCGCATTCATCCTGCCGGTGATCGCCATGGTGGTGTCGTCTGTCATACTCTTTTACGGTATGAACTTTGCGCCGCGTGTAAGCGTAGACGGCGCAGCTTTTGAAGCAGGGAAAACCTAGTCAGGATGCATTACTTTCATTGGATCGCCGGCGCCGTCCTGGCTCTGGCCTGGCTCTCGCGCATCGTTGATGCCGCGATCGGCATGCCCAGTGTGGCCGATGTCTCCGAGCCTGAATGGGATCGCAATCCGGTCAGAGCTTCCGGCAATCCGCGAGTTTCGATCATCGTGCCGGCCCGCAATGAAGAACGCGACATCGAGCAATCGCTGAACTGGCTGCTGGGACTCGACTATGACAATTACGACGTGATTGCGGTGAACGATCGCTCGACGGATCAGACCGGGGAGATTATGGAACGGGTGGCGCAAGATCAAAACCCCCACTTCTCGCAAAGGACGCGAGAAATGGGGCACCCGGTTCTGAAAGTA
>Ga0074044_10004403_pt1 | contig 11669 bp, 10 predicted proteins | sample BogForMeECP23OM1_FD_94443 | JGI IMG/M metagenome (GOLD analysis project Ga0074044, IMG submission 94443) | Bog forest soil microbial communities from Calvert Island, British Columbia, Canada - Bog Forest MetaG ECP23OM1 | ecosystem: Environmental > Terrestrial > Soil > Wetlands ...
AATTTGCGCCTGGATGAGCTTCGAATCCTGCGAGGTCTGTGTCGGATCGTAGCCACCACTCATGTTGACCTCGATATCGCCAAAACCGTGTTTCGCAAGATGATCCTTCAGAAGCGCCAGTGTACCGGCGGCCGTCATGTCCGGCACCAGCCGCATGTCAATCTTCGCGACGGCACGGTGCGGCAAAACGGTCTTGCCGCCGGGACCCGTGTATCCACCGACCAAGCCCTCGATGTTGATGGTGGGCTTGGATTCGAGCAGCACCAGCGAGTCAAGCCAGTTTTTGTCATGCACCCAATGCTCAACACCTAGCTGCTGCTTAACCGTGGCTTCACTGCGGCGAGCTGCGGCCTCCTGAATCATCTTCATTTGTACGGGAGTAAGCGGCTTGACCTGGTCAAAAAAGCCCGCCACCGCAGGCGTGTGTCCATCGGACTCGATGAGCGTATTGAGCGCTTGCACCAGGTGCCACGTGGGGCTGTCCACCTGGGCCTCAAGGCTGGAGTGAACATCATGCTTGGGCCCTCGTCCCCATCGCTCCCCGCTGGAAACCAGTTCGAGCTCAACTACCCCCTTGGCGCCTAGTGATATCTGTATGCCTCCGTCCGCGTCCTGGCCCGCTTCTGGGATGAACACACCCATGCATTTCTTCAACGCAGCCGTGACCTTGGGTTGGTGGACAACCTCCGGAAAGTGGGTCGAACCAATCTCCTCTTCACCTTCGCAGACGAGCACGAGATTTACCGGCAGCTTTTTCCCCGCCGCCTTGAAGGCATGAAGGGCGCCGAGGAAGGCCGTTTCAGGACCCTTCTGGTTCACCGCTCCGCGGCCGACGCAGATCCTGCCCAACCCTTCCTTGTCCACGATCCGCCCTTCGAGCGGTGGCGATGACCACTCCGAGGGCTCAAACTGTTTCACGTCATACATAAAATAGATGCCGACGGTGGTTGCCGCACCTGCATCCAGAGTGCCGAAGACCCCAGCCTTCCCCGAGGTTGGGAGAATTTCAACGTTCGCGAATCCTGCATCGCGAGCGAGTTGCGCCATATAGTCAGGGCCCTGCGGATAGTTGCGGTTCTCGGCCGCGATCGAGGGCAAAGCGATCCAGTCCCGCAGTCGCTTCACGTTCTCGTCATGCATCTTCGGTATTTGGCTCAGCACTAACTGGAGGTCGGAACTGTCTAAAGAGAAAGCAGAGATTGGAAATGCGGCGATAGCGGCTCCAGCCAGCGCGCTTTGGATGAACTCCCGACGATTGAATGGGTTATGCCTCGAGTCGATCAATGCGTCCCCCCTTGGCAGAATAGAGATGACTATCCTTGGCCAGCCTCAAGCCCAATCTAGATGGAGAACCATCTGGCTTTTATCGAAGGTCATCATACCAGTTGGTTCCCCACAGTGTGGCCATCTTTTCTAATGGAGGCGGTGACATAACTCCCGTTGTGTCGGCACCCGGAAGCTATCCAGCTGGCTTCGAGGAAGTTGGCCGGATTGGTACCGTGAAGTAGCCTGAGCGCCAAGTTTGCCAGGTTCGTATCTTCCCGTAGGACTCCAGTAGCGCATCGGCCGGTAGTCGCGCGCTACGCGCTGTCTTGGGGGATTTACCGAGCCGAAACAGGTTGATGTGGGTCTCTCCTGCGGGCACGGCAAACAGCGCAAGCACCCGACCACGCGATCTGGCGTCATCCACGGCGGCACTCAAAGGGTGCGTCACCAGACCGTGCACCGCGGCCGTTAGCCACACCCGTTGCAAGCTGCGCCCCGCCTGCACGCGCCCGGCAAAACTGGAGTCTTGAGTCGTAAGCAGACACAACGCGGGCGCAAATGGCGCCTGCTGCTCGATATCGGTATACAACCATCTGGCGAACCACAATTTTGTCAATACACGAACCACGGCGGGTCTAAGCAACTGCCGTGCCAGCGCTGCTTCGACACGGTTCCATCCCATACATTCGGCATTGAGCCCATCCTTGTACCAGCCAGGATCGCGCCGAGAGAAACGCATCCAGCGATACAGTTCAGAGGCATAACGTTCGTTCTGAACAGCTTCGGCGGCGGCGGCTGCAGTTAGAGAACGAATCTCGTCCTTGGCTGCTGAATCCGTCAGAACATAGAGCTTGGCCGGGCGTGCTGCTTCCTCGATATCACTTAGGACCCCGGACGGGATCGGCTCATCGAGATAAGGGACGCGTGATGTGCGGCGGATTGGAATCATGCGGTACAGGGGAGAGTCCGCCTTGGACCCGCGAGGACGCCAGTGAAGCACGATAGTCGCCTCGCTGAATTGCCACCTCTCGGCGACGGCGTATTCACCCTCGAATCCGAGCTGGTGCAACGTCAGCATCAGATTTTCCATCATCGCGCCCAGGGCATAGAGAGTGTCGGCGCCTTCAGGATCAGCGGCAGGCAGCATGCGATGCTCCGCGACACGCACTTGCAACTCATTTTCCTGCCAAATCAGTTTCCATGGTTGCGTATTGTGCGCCGAGGGCGCACGTCCCGCCGCTTCCAGCAGATGCGCCAGCAGGACATTCATTCGACACCTCGCTCGTACATCGCCACCATGTGGCGGAGCGTCATTCCAAACGCGTCGCTCGAGGAGAGGCTGGGCGCGTTCTCCCCGCCAATCCAGGTTGTAGATAACGACTCATAGCCGCCCTTACGCATGCTGCGCAGAAGCTCGGCATTCAGGAGGCGCGCGACACCAAGGCCCTGGTACTGTTTTCGGACCGCACACAGGATTACGACCACCTCTTTCAACTTCGATCTTCCAAACAAGGCCAACGCAGCAGGGTGAAACAGCCGCCCGGCAGTCTTGCGGAACACTCGATTGAAGTCGGGCACCGCGAGGGTCACGCCGACCACGATATCCTGCACGGTCGCGAGAATCACGAGCGATGGATCGAGAATGGGAAGCAGCGCGCCGATTTGAAGTTCCCATTCCGGACGCGTGATCGGAACAAATCCCCAATTACCCAGAAAGGAAGCATTCACGACATCGCGAACCATCTCCATCTCCGCGTTGCGACGGCGAGAGGACAGGCAACGCAGCTGAATGGCGCCGGCCGTCGCAAAGTTCCCATAGCGAGCTGCTGCCGCATCCGGATCGAGAGACGCCAGGTTATCCCTGCTCCGAGTCTGCATTTCCAGGCACTTTCGAAAACCGCTCTGTTCAAGAAGCGCCGGATACCATGGCGCGGTGTAAACCATGTCGACTGCCGGAGCCCGGTCAAAACCGGCGGTGACAATACCGGCTTCTTGCACGCCCGTCATGTTGAACGGCCCACGCAGCACATTGCAGTCGTTGTCACGCACGAAGTCCGCGGCGGTTTGCAGGAGCAGGGTGGCGGCTTCACCATCGTTCTCGCATTCGAAGAAGCCGAAGTATCCGACGCGTTCGCCGTGCAAACGGTGATGCCTTCGCCACACATGGGCCATGATTCTCCCCACAGCCTTTCCGTGACGCCTCACCACAAACGCCTCGCCAACGCCGTCCTGAAAAAAGGGATTCTTCCGGTGCAGATAGCCGTTCACGACCATATTCGGAGGCCGCACCCACGGCGAGTGCTGCGGATAAATGGAACATGGCAGCCTGACGAATTCAGCGCGTTCGCGACGATTCCCGACTTGGTGGATGGAGAGCATCGCCTGCTCCTAGAGAGTCTTCAGATACTCCAACAAAGCCGCGGCGTCCGATGCTGAAAGCTTGTTGGAAAACTCATGGCCGCCATTGCTGTTCGACTGATCGCGAGTGTCAAACTCAAATTGTTTGGCTGAAGCTCGAGCACCACGGCGGCTTCCGTCTGGCGCCAGCTCTTCCGAATACGTCACGCCCACGCGTTGCAGGTCGTAGGCAGTATCTCCACCAACAAAGAAACTGACGGGCCGCTGTGCCGCCGGGAGCAGCAAGTCGGCAAGTGTAGGAACTGACCCGTTGTGCAAGTAAGGGCCGCGGCACCAGACTCCGTCCAGCGGCGGAGCGACATAGCCACCAGTGTTCTCCAGTCGCACGTACTTGCCGAACACCGCGTCGTTGGTTACCGTGATCAGTTCCGGTGTAATGGAGTCAATCCGATCCGGGTCAGTTCGAATCGTTAACAGCGGAATTATGTTTTCCTGGTATCGCGGGCCGCCGGTCGAATAAGTTCCATGGCAACGTGCGCACATGCCATCGAAAACCTGCTCGCCCACGCTGGCCAGGGAAGAGTCAATCAGGTCCGGGTATGCAGGCGCTTTGACGGTTTTCACGTACTCATAGAGGCTCGCCCACTGACTCCGGTGATGGACGATGTACGTAGCCGGCATTCCCTTATTGAACTCAACGGCAGCAAGGGCGGTGCCCAAGTCACCTTTCATCAGCCCATCCGCTCCGAACGACTCGCGCTTCGTGTAGGTCCACACCGGGTGGATACGGACGAAACCGTAGGGTGGTTGCACCGGTAGTTGGCGAATTGCCTTGGTAAACTCCAGCACTCCGCTTCGCCCCGGCCCGGCGTCGATTTCAACATAGGAACGCGACAGGACCTTAAGCTTGTCGATTGCTTTTTTCGTGACGTAGCGACTCCGCCATCCCCACGGAATCTTGTTGCGCTGCGCGGCCGCAGCGGCCAGCGGAAGCATCTCTTTGGCATTGAAATCGTCGCCCTTCGCAATCGACATGATCGCGGTGTTAAAGGCATGGATGCGAATCGTACGGCTGCCCAAGCCGGTAATCACCTGCCCATTGACTTCTCCGGTGTGGCAGAGAGAGCAGTTGGTCATCAGAAAACGGGTCGCTGTAAGTTTGGTGTCGTACAGCACGAAACCGACGGGCAGGCCTGCGGGCCGAGATGGATCTTCCAACAAGCCATAGTTTTCTCGAAACTCACTCCAATTTGCTCCCAACTGCTGCGGGTACCGTTCCATCATCGCCAGGAACAGGGCATAAGGAATACCGGTTTCGTAGGGTGCACCCAGGGAGCGCGTGTGGAAGAACTGATCGCCCGCCTGGGCGGAAACCACTCCATCAGCGGCGTGGGAATTTCCCGCAATAGCCCACGTGAGCACCCAGAGTAGCCACCGTGCCGCATCGCCTCTCTTCATTGTGATTGTGCCCTCGCAATGTAGCGGTTCTTGATCCTGCGATCCTTGTCGGCAAAGGGGCCCGTTCCAGATGGATAGATCGCGAGTTCAACCCTCATGTTCATCGCGGATTCCCGGCGCGCGTTGCGAAAATCGGAATTGATTTCCGCGAGGCGATCTTCGATCCGTCGAGCCAGTGGTTCGAGAGGCAGTTTCGGCGTTTCGGACGTGCCCCACTCGATGCAGAGTTTCGGATGTATGCAGTGTGCGCCCTGCCCGCCCACGCTGAGCATGAAGGAAGATAAGCCGATAGCGAGTTGCTCTTGCGAATAGAGAGCACGTTCGACGTCGGCCGAATATATGTTCGCGCCCATGACGCTGATGGTCTGGTCACGGCGGCCGAACAGGAATAGATACGGCAGCGGCAAGGGGACCGCTCCCGGCCGCACCACTGTATTCTGACCGAGGTCGCTCATCCGCTGCAGCAGTTCGCGTCTGGTGAAAAGCTTGGCTTCGTCGCCGATGTTGTACCGGATCCGTGGCGAGAGTGTTCTGGAATAAGTAAGAGTGGCGATCAGGTCGCCCTCCGTACTCGTCTCCAGGTAATGGCACATCGGGTTGTACTGAAACACCATGGGCACACGTTTCCCGCAGCCCAGAAGCTCTTCGCGAAAACGATCGTTGTCGTTGAGCAACTGCCGTATCCGCACGGCCTCCGGGGTTTCTACCGCGACGCCAATCTCCAGGTCGGAAGCCCCATAGCCGCTGTGGCAGGTCTGGAAATAACGCAGCAGATAGCGGCGGAGTTCCTCGCTAATTGCTTCGCCACCGACCAGACCATGCAGCTCATATTCCGCCATTGGAAAATCGCGCTTCAGCATCTCATCGACCACCGTCTTCAGGAACGGCGGATAGCCGGCAACGAAATATCCCAAACGCGGACCGAAAAACTCCAAGGTATGCAGCACTTTCTCGACATCGGGCCCGGTGGACTTAACAGTGCTGTGTTTCTCCAGCGCTTGCGCCATATTTTGCCCGGTCGACCACGCGCCCATGCTGAAGGCATTGATGGCGAGCCGGGGCTTGTTATCCACCATCTGTTCCAAGATCCGCACCAATGTCTGCTGGGTTCGTGACCGTTCCGCTTCGCCTCGTACCCAGTCGTAAGGTGTCCCGCTGGATCCGGAGGATTCGTCAATCGCCACTCCACGCTGCAAGAACTTCCCTCCGAGACAACGTTCTTCAATGGGATAAGCCTTGATGTAGTTCTCTTTATTCATAATGGGAAGCCGGCCAAAATTGCCTCCGGGCCGTTTGACGCCGTTGATCGCAAGAAAATGCTGGTAGGCTGGAACCTCCCACCAGGCTCTATCCGCCGCCAGCTTTGCGCGCCACGCTCCTTGCTGCAGAGCGAACTGCTCGGGCAGGAACTGCATGGTCGTCCGGAAACGACGCTCCGTCTTGAGCACGTAATTTTCGACGTGCTCTGTCCTCGCCAGCAGCCAATCGCGACAAATCGCACCGAGATGTTGAGTGTTCATAGGGAACCGGGGGTCTGTGTGCGCGCAGAGGGTGAGTGCACGGGAACTTGGCACGCCTGTGCCCGGTATTCTGTCATCTCCAGAATTGCGTGGGCCGCATGTGCCTTATTCTTCATGGTGTTTCCCTTCCCCTGCACCAATCGAACATTGCGTCCAAGTGGTGGCATGCAGCTCGACCGCCATTTACCGTCAATGTGTGATGGTGCGATTCTGCAACTGTTATGTGCCGTGTGAACAGCTGGATGCCTCTCAGGGACCCGCATCTGCATCCTGCTCAATGAAGCCGGCCCATGGCAGCAGCAGACGCTTGCCAGCCTCGCTGTACACCGGCCAGCGGCAACTGGAGTGACATAAATCCGAGTCCATCGAGCGAACCACGGCATCTCATCCGCCATGTCACAGCGTACCGTGACGTTATCGGAGGTCACTATGGCCGTCGACATGAAGGAGTTGCTCACGAATGTCGCGCAACGCGCCGCAACCTACATTGCGGCTGCGCCAGAGCGGAGAGTTGCCCCCACGGCAGAAGACGTGGACCGCTTGCGCTCCTTGGGAGGGCCTCTTCCGCAAACGTGGTAATCAGGTGCTTGTTTCCTTCGGGGACGGTGAACTAAACAGAGAAATAATTGTCGCGATTCAGAAAGACGGAACTTGCTGGTGCGGCGGAACAGAATGGCAAGGGAAACCAGCAATGCGCATTAGCATCTCGTGTTGGGCGACCAGCGAGCAGGACATCGACCGCAGTCTCGCCGCAATAATGAAGATCGCAAGAATGTGGCACTCCAAATCGCGGTAGCGTAGAGCGATATCGATCCGGGAACGTCAGCATGTCCGGACTGTCAGCAATTCGGAGCTATTCTGGCTCCGCATAGGCAGGATTCGTCTTGCGAGGTGGCTGGTGGTGAGCAATGGGTTGGTGGCCACTAACGGGTTGATGGGAGAGTTGCTCCAATGAAACAAATACGAATCTTTGCGCCGCTGCCGTCGCTAGTTTGCGCGAACGCAAAGTGAGCGGGCCTTGTAACCGCAAGGTCCTGCCACTGACTGAAAAGGTTGGTTGCGGGGGGTGGATTTGAACCACCGACCTTTGGGTTATGAGCCCAGGCGGTCAATCTAACTTGTTGTTGATTCGATGACTCTTACACCCCTCAATACCTAGTTTTGACCCTATTCGGGGTCGATTCTTTGCCCAAGTTTTGCCCAAGTTTTTCGCCTAGCTCACACCCTCTTCTCTCCACCTTTATCTATCATCTATCTGTTGCACGAGGCGAAAAAGCCCGTATTGGCGCATATCAGCTCGAAGCGTGCGGCACATCTTACAGCACACCTAGCACGTTCCAGCCAGAGGCTTTGGGAAGAAGATTCCCACCGTCACCCACGCCACGGAAAGCTTGAATGCCGCCTTCCGCAATAGGTGCGATTGGTGAGCGCGATCGACCAGATATTTCTCGGCGGCTAGAGTTGCTTAACAAAACTTAAATTCGCCAAGCTCGCACTCCGAGCCTCCAGCGACTCAATACGCTTGAGACCCCGACGTGACCTCGACGTGCAAGACGTCGACGGCTTGCCTATGTGCCAGCGATGCCTTTGTTCTGCAGGATCCTGACTACAACGCGGCGGTCCTCGGCTTGTCCCTCTGCCGTGGCGTCGGATGCCACCTGATGGCTCGTCCCCATCGCTCCTGGGGCCAGCATGTTCGTCAATGGAATGTTGCCCTGCTGTTCAAGAAACTCGGTTACGTTGGTGGCCCGCTCGCTGCTGAGTCTCTGGTTAAGGGCTGCGGACCCCACGGTTGAGGCGTACCCTTGCACTTGTAATATGTAGCCTTTGCTGCCCATCGCCTGCTGGGCCAACTGCAACAGTTGGGGTTTATATTTCGCCTCGATCTCTGTGCTGCCGTTGGCAAAGTAAACCGTCACCTCTCCCAGGATGTTGTAATCCGCCAATTCACCGAAGCGCTTGTTGTCGGCTGCGATTGCCGCCTTGTTCGCCGCAATAGCCGCCTGGTTCGCGGCTGTCTGCTGTTGCTCGGCCGCGAGCTGTTGCTGTTGCTGCTGAAGCTTCTGTTTCTCCGCCTGAATCTGCTGCTCGCTTTGCTGGATCTGTTGCTGGTTCGCCTGGACTTGCTGTTCGGTCGGGGTTATGCCGGCCTGATAGTCTTCTGCATTCTTGAGGTCGGACCCTTTGAACTTGATTGTGTCCGCCACCAACTGGTTTTGGGCATTGTAGGTCCCTTGCACCTGTACCGGGAGTCCCGGGATCAGCGCGGTGACGCCCATCTCTTTCTTGCGAGCTTTCAACAAACCCTCAACTTCGTCCACTTCGGTGGCAGGAGTGAGGACCACGACCACATTGCCTAAAGCCTGAGTCTGAATCGTCATGGTCGCGCCGCTTCTTCCATTGATTACTCCCTGCATGTTTTGCGCTGCAGCAACACCACTAATCAGCACAAGTGCGGTCAGGGACAGAGTTGCGATGGATACGATTCTTCCAGTCCTGTTCTTACTCATAGTCTCACTCCTCTTTGAACGTATTTGACACTTTGCGTTTTGTGATGCGTTCAACTTCGCCCGCAGGTTGCTGTGTTCTCGGCATCGGAATGCGGCAGTTCCGAATTTTCTTTGTAACAACTCTACGTAGTCGATAAAGACGATGCGCACAACTGGCAGAACTGTCAGGAATGTGTCGCCAAGTAAGGGCGGACAAAGTGATCAGGCGGCGTGTCTTGCCGCGAGGTCCCGCACTCGATTGCGATGCTCAGGGGATGGATCCATGATCTTCATCTCATGCCAGTCGTAGGGCAGCTCTTTGCCGCAGTCGAGACAAACCACGTAGGTTCCCGTCAGTAACGCTGCCGCATTTCGCTGGGCACCACGACGGAGAGTAATCGGAAAGCTGTAATGAGAATGCCAGCAGCCGAGCAGACCAGCAAATAACTTCGTAATCATCATAAGTCCTCCCCAAGCCCTCTTATCGCGTTCTGGAGAATTCGGCGCCGGTAGCATGTTTACCTGTTCTCCGAAGCAAACCAATGCAGATCAAGCAGAACACCAACATCCTCGATTTCATGGGTCCTCTCGCAGCGTCCGCGCGAGATTGCACACGCAGGCAACGTGTTGGATCCGGTGCGCGGAAACATCGCCTCGCACCTTATGTAGCACCTGGAGAGCACAGGCGCTACTGACAAAACATACAGTCAACTCCCAACCATGAATGGGACGCAAATATATCCCGATTAACGTGCTTCACTTTGCGGATCCGGTTCAGTGGGCGTGCGGTCAGTTACTCGGAACTATGCGGTTGTTGTCGCAACACCAACAATCCTCGGTTAGCGTAATCTGATTGAAAGTCGATTCGTGAACGCGATTTTCAGCGCTGTTAGTTTTTACCAGTTCCCAACCGGACATTCCTGGGCTAAGGTCTGATATGTGAAACGACACGCTCGACTGCTGCTGCTCTTCGCTGCCTCATCCCTCGCTCTCGCACAGGTGCAACCGAATCCCGTTCCCGGCCTCCAAGGGATCGGACTTGAAGAAGGGCTCGACACAGCCGGCGGGAACCTCGTTAGCATTATAGTTTTCAAAGGCAACCAGCAGATTCAGTTCCTGCCCGTCTGCACCGCAAATCCTGTCCCGCGACAACCGCCCGTGGGCAGTTTGAACATGACTGATTTGAATTTCGACGGCTTTCCCGACCTGCTGTTACAACTTTCTGCAACAGGCGACAATGAAACCTATTGCGTTTGGTTGTGGAGTCCGAAGTCGCAGCGATATGTGGCATCGCCGGCACTGTCGCAGCTCACGAATACTCGCCCGCATCCGAGCAATAAGACAATCACCTCGTTCACCAACATCTCCTGTCCCCCTTTCCAGGGGTGTCACGACACGAAAACTTACGTTTGGTCAAAAGGCCAGTTGAAACTGGTGAGGGATGAGTCGCAGACGCTGGCAGAAAACGTTGCCGTTAGCGGACCAGGTTGCGATTACATCCTCAGCGTTCAGGAAGAGAACAAAGGAAAGATGGTACTTGTCAGCTCGGACCGCGTGAACAGCTTCGGAGCAAGAGTTTGCTGGTAAGTGTCCGTCAAATCTCGGGCTGTTTCGCCCGGATAACTTTGCAGTGACTAGGACTGGAGGCGTGACTACACGGGTCTCATGAAGAACGACTGGAAGCGGATATTGGCCTTTATATGTGCTGCCCTATTTCTGCGTTTCGCTTTGCAGGCGGAAGAAAAGTGTCCGGTTGAGGTCAAGCTCTTACTTTCCCCGCCAACGATCCAAACTGTGATCGCAGCCCTCAGTTTCGAAAAAGAGACGGCGGGTCAAGTTTATTTCTTCGACACCGATACGCGTGATCTCCAGAAGCAGGGTGTGATTGTGCGAGTCAGGCAGGGTGCGGATAGCGACCTCACCGTGAAAGTGCGCGTGCCGGAGGGCAACAAGCAGGTTGACGTCTCACGGCTTCGCGCGCACTTTCCATGTGAGATAAATCGGACTGGAGCCGGAGAAGATACCGACTACTCAGTGAAGCGCAAGTACAAGACGCTGCAGGTGCCTGAAATGGGCGCTGACATTTTCAAGCTACTTGTCCCTCAGCAAAAAAAACTGCTACAAGAGGCGAAGATCTCGATTGATTGGGCCCGGGTGACTAAAATTGCCAACATCAAATCAACAAATTGGGAAACCACAGCTCAGTCGTCGTTTCGCAAACTTGCACTGGAGCTGTGGGAATGGCCAGAGGGTAATATTCTCGAGGTCTCTGCCAAGGTCGGCCTTGGTGACGGGCAGTCGAAATATGCCGAGTTGCAACGGCTATTGAATAGGAAAAGCCTGTCGTTGAGCGCAAGCCAAGGCAGCAAGACAAGCGCGGTTCTGGAGACCCCTACAAATCGCTCATCTCCGCCTCGATGATCCCGGCTTGGATTTCTCCCTGCTCAAAGTCCTTCTCGAACGCTACCTTCAACGACCGAGCGCTCAGGCCGCCTATTTGGAAGCCTTCGACGGGCACTGTGCGTCGTAGGTCGTCTGCATCTGTTTCAGTTTGAGCACGCCGTAGAACACGGTAAGA
>Ga0074044_10004404_pt1 | contig 11669 bp, 13 predicted proteins | sample BogForMeECP23OM1_FD_94443 | JGI IMG/M metagenome (GOLD analysis project Ga0074044, IMG submission 94443) | Bog forest soil microbial communities from Calvert Island, British Columbia, Canada - Bog Forest MetaG ECP23OM1 | ecosystem: Environmental > Terrestrial > Soil > Wetlands ...
CCACCGTAAAATAATTCGGCCAAGAGAGAACCAGCCACAGGCTCGTTTGTGCTTTTGCGGGATGCGCCTGAGGGTGGATTCTTGTCCGCGCAGCCGCCACAGGGCGCGTCAGCCGCGCTGGACAAGCCTCTCGCGCTCAGAGGCAGGGCTCGTGAGGAGGTCGGACCCACGTTGAGGCATCGGCAAGGCATCCGCCTAGCCAATGCCTCGGAACCCCAACTCCTTCATGAATTGGCGCTGAACATGACCCGTAGATGCTGAATAGAGCTTGTATTTACAAGGCTTTAGTCGTATACGTGTGGGAAGCTATTCGCGACGGGTGGCAACTATGAGCAACGCTGAGCAAAGCCTATTAGCAGGTTCGAGCCCTGCCTCTGGAGCCAATTTCTAAGTCGCTGAAAGAGGGCGACTTGTACTTCAAGGCAGGCCGTTTAGCGGGTCACTGTCAGCGGAATTGCCAGCAAACCGGTGTTTTGACCAACAATTCCAGCACAATTCGTGCCGATCGGGTGCGAATCTGACCACTACTCGCTAACGGGCAATTCTCGCGGCGCGGTATCCCCACAACAAATGTGAATGTTATGAGGAAGCGGTATCGGATGTACCGGCGCAACGGCGTCTTTTACGTCCAGGATAATCTCAGCGGCAGACAGGAAAGCCTCCACATCAGAAGCCGGGCGGATGCCGAGAAGTTGTTCCACGCCAAGAACGAGGCGGCTCAAGGGCCAATGCTTAACCGGGACTTGGGCCGGGTTTACCTCTCCGCCAGCGACCCCGATTCTACAAGACGAACCTGGACAGCCGTCAACATCGACTGGAGCCACCGGATTCTGTGGTTCCATCGCGCCAAACTCAAGCCAGACGCCGAACCGGCCAGGATAACCATCGGGCCGAGGCTCGGAGCCCTGCTCCGCCAACTCCCCAAGCAGGGGCCGTTCTTCCCTTACTGGAGCCAAACCACCGCCAACGACCGGGCTGCGGAATTTCGCCGGAGATGCCGAATCCTCAAGATTGAAGGCGTCAGCCTGCACAGCTACCGCTACGCCTGGGCCGAGCGGGCGTTTGAGCATGGTTACCCAGAACGGTACGCCCAAGCAGCGCTGGGCCACTCCAGCAAGGCCGTTCATCAGGCTTACGCGAAAGGGGCGAAGGTGGTCTGCCCGTCATTGGAGGAGTATGAGAACAAAGTCATCCCCCTCCCTTCAGCAAGCCCCAAACCTGAGCCGGAAAAACCGTCCCAGAAGACGGCGACGACCAGTGCCTAACCTATCTCTCCAAGTGCCGCCAAGCCCTAAGCCGTCATACTCCGTATTGGTGCCAAGGTCAGCAACGACTGCCCGCAGGACCGGAATGCTAAGCATCGGATTGCCCTCACTCCAGATCAGGGAGTTGCTCGCGCCGCAGGCGGAGCTGAATCGACCGACCCGCGCCAGGGATGCGCTTAATGAACCCACGCTTCTCCAACGTGACGATCATGGTGTGGACCGCAGGGGACGACACCCTGAAGCAGCGCTGCATGTCGGCTTCAGCGGGCGGGACGCCGTGGAGTTTGGTGTAGTAATGGATGAACGCCAGGTATTGGCCCTGCGATTCTGTAAAGGCGCGTTCCATGTCGGCATTGTTGATGCTCGCGGGCTACTCGTCAACGGGAGTGGCAGGGTGAAGCGCTGTTGCTGTCGGCCCAGTCCAATCGCATACTCGCCGCACTGGCATCTAGGACAAGCACATGAAACCGATCTCCCGCCGAAACATGCTGAGCCAAACAAGCTGGCTTGGAACCACCGTCGCCGTTGGGCTGCCGTTAGCGACAAGCGCCGCCGACCCATTGCCCAGCACCACACCACTAACAAAGCCCAAGCTCAAGGTGGTCGTTACCGGGGGGCATCCCGGCGACCCGGAATACGGCTGCGGCGGCACCATCGCCCGTTACACCGACCTGGGCCACGAAGTGGTGCTGCTCTACCTCAACCGGGGCGAGTGGCCCGAAAACCCGCTGCTGGAAGATGCCAAATCGGTGCGGATCGCGGAGGCCAAGAAAGCCTGCGAGATTCTCAAGGCTCGTCCTGCCTACGCCGGACAACTCAACGGCGCTGCGATCGTTGATCCCGCCCATTACGAGGAATTCCATCAGCTTCTGGAGGCGGAGCAGCCCAATGTGGTCTTCACCCACTGGCCGATCGACAACCACGCCGACCACCGCGCCATTTCGCTGCTAGTCTATGACGCCTGGCTGAAGATGGGCAAGAAGTTCGCCCTCTATTATTACGAGGTTTCCAACGGGGAGGACACGGTTCAGTTTATACCCACCCACTACGTCGATATTACGGCCACGGAGTCACGGAAGCGCTCGGCCTGCTACGCCCACGCCAGCCAGTCCCCGGATAAGTTTTACGCGCTCCAGGAGTTGGTCACCCGGATGCGGGGGATCGAGAACGGCCATAAACAGGCGGAGGGTTACATCCGGCATGTGCAAAGCCCTGACTTCGCGCTTCCGATGGCGTAGTGAGCGCGAAGCCTCGTGTTTATTGCCAAAGCGGATCGAGGGTGCGGCAAATCCCTCTCATGTTGCGTGGTAACCGCTACGATTGCCCCCACTCCTTTTATCGTGACGAAGGTGCCGACACGGTTATCTTCCTTGCCTTTACCTAAAATCTGAAAATATGGAAACGGTCTATTTTAGCATCGCACTGTGTTGCGCTGCCGTGTGCCTGCCGCCAGGCGCCGAATCAGCCCGAGCCGGTGAACTCTCGAACCACCAGCGCGACTGGTTGCAGAAGGCGCGACGCCAGGATACCAACGGCTGGGTTTATCTGCATATCGAAGGAACGCCTGCTGAGCGAGGGTTCCAGCACGGTTATTTGCTGGCCCAGGAAATCGCCCAGGCGCTCAAGACCACTCGCGAGGAATGGCATCGCGACAGCGGCATGGAATGGAGCTGGCTGCTGGCTAAATCGCGACGATTTATCACACCCAAGGTGGATGCCGAAAACCTGGCCGAAATCGAGGGCATCGCTGAGGGCGCTCGGGCCAATGGTTTCGATACCACGCGCGACGAGATCATCGCCTACAACGCCATCATTGACCTGGCGGGATATTGGTGGCCGGGAGAAAAAAAGAAGTGGGATTACAACTCACCCAACCGCCCCAAGGAGGCTTGCAGCTCATTCATCGCGGTCGGCTCGGCCACTGCTGATGGAGGCGTGGTGCTGGGACATAACACCATGTCCGGCTACTTGGACGCCTACTACAACGTGATCACCGACATCGCCCCGGCCAAGGGACACCGCATCTTGATGCAGACTCAGCCGGGATGGGTGCATAGCGGCGCGGATTTCTTCATCACCGACGCGGGTCTGGTCGGTTCCGAAACAACCATCGGAGGCTTTCACGGATTCACGGAGCAGGGTGTGCCGGAGTTTGTTCGAATGCGCCGCGCCACGCAGGACGCCTCGACGATTGAGGAGTGGTGCCAGATCATGAAAAAGGGGAACAACGGCGGATACGCCAACGCCTGGCTTCTGGGGGATGTGAACAAGAATGAGATCGCTTGCCTCGAACTGGGCCTCCAATATGTCAACCTCGAGAAGAGGCGCGACGGGTTCTTTGTCAGCTCAAACGTCGCAGAGGACGTGAGAATCCTCCGCCTGGAGACCGACCTCGACGACACCGACATCCGTTCGTCCGGCGTGGCGCGGCGCGTGCGCTGGAAAGAACTGATGCGCCAATATGCCGGGAGGATTGATCTCGAACTGGCCAAAAGATTTGAAGCCGACCACTACGATTCCTATTACAAGAAGGATGCTCCCGGCAGTCGCTCCTTGTGCGCCCACGACGATCTGGATAACCTCATGAACGCGCCTGGCGTTCCCTTTTCACCCAAAGGCACTTGTGACGCGAAGGTGGTTAACTCAAAACTCGCGAAAGAGATGGCGTTCTCCGCGCGTTGGGGTTCGGCCTGCGGGACACCCTTCGACGCTGACCGCTTCCTGGCCGAGCATCCACAGTTCGATTGGATGAAGGGCTTCTTGAAAAGCCGCCCGAGTCAGCCTTGGACGGTGTTTCGCGCCGCCAATTAGACCAACTCCGAGAAGTTCCGATTAGCGCAGGATACCCCTTTGCCTTTCTCAGCGCCCGCCCCAACCTGAAGCCCCACCAACACCGGCTCGATCCACACGGGCTTCCGCAGCGACCAGTGCAGCCCATGCGGCTGATTGCGCACATGGCCTCTGCACCAATGGACCCGTAGGCTATCTTGAACGTGAGCGCCAAGGACTTGGGACAGGCAAGGAGCAGAAGATTACCATCACAGCCAGCAGCGGCCTTTCCAAGGAGGAGGTAAACCGGATGCAACGGGAAGCCGAAGAGCAGGCCGAGGAAGACAAGAGAAAGCGGGAGGAAATCGAAGCACGGAACGAGGCCGGCAGCGCGGCGGGTTTGCTCTTTTGGCTCACTATCGCGCTGCTTTTCCGCGGGCTGGCAAAATCGAAACCAAACACCTGACTGCTCGAACAGGCTCAGTCTCGAACCAGCCCGGATTCATCAAGCCATGTTCTTGCCGGGCCTTTCCGGCGGCCTGACTCAGCAGCAATCTGCTCTGCACTCGTCTGAGAAAACGCTCTGTTTGATCGTCGGTGGACCTGGATAGCGGCTCGGAAAGATAAACCTGCACGATGCCGTGCAGACGATACTCCTCACAGAAGTCCTTCGCGGCCTGCCGCCTCCTCGGTGCCAGCCTTGCTCGAACACAACCATCCAGCGGCCCCACCGAGGTCTTCTTGGTCAATGGAATCACCTACTTGAACATCATCTGCCTCTACGGCATCTCCACTGGTAAACGAACTCATTTCGTTGTTGGCAACACCGATTGAAATGTCTCTCCGGCCCGCAATTCATCCACGGAGAATGCGCCGGTAGAGTACAACAACACTGTGTCTGTGACGCCAAGATCGGCGTTGTCCTTGACTGTCCCGTTCGTTGGTTCTGCTTCCCCGGGTTTTGGATTCACATAAAGTGTTAAGCGGTCGGTTCCTTCCTTGTATTCGATCTTCAATACCAGCAAGGTGGCTTGGTTCGCTACAACCGGAGAAGCCGTGGCAACCTGCGCCGTTCCGCCGCGTTCTTCCATAACCCATTTGTCCATCGCTTCATTGCCGGGTTTCCCCAAAAACAATTCGCCTCCTTTTGAACGCAAACACAGGCCAAAAAAGCCATTGAGCGGCCCGTCTCCCAGTTTTCCTTCAGGTCGCATGACCACGCTGACATACCGGGTGGAACCAGGCTTGGCAAACTCCTCCGGGTGTGCCAGCGATCGTTCCATGCCGACAATCCGATCTTGCACCGCGACCTTGCACGACCTCCCGCTGGTGGCCAGATTCTTAAAGGCCAAAGAATCGTCGCCGACTACATGAGGGGCGTTGGGATCTGAATTGAATCCGCCACTGCCCCACGCCTGGGCAAATCCTGTGCCACCGTTCTTCCCTGTCAATCGCTCCCCTTTGGGATAGTCAAATGGCTCTGAAAACAAAAGCCTTCCCGCAGTTGCCTCCGGCTTAGGCGCAGCCGCTTTAGTAGATTGGCTGGGTTTGGAACAGCCGGAATTCGCAGCGCAACAGGCCAACATCGCCACGCATAGCCCTGGACTCCAGCACTGTGTTAACACCCTGACTGGATAAGCGCGGCCAACTTGTTTGTTATTGCCCGTCTGCATAAGTCAATGTTTGTGGGGATGACCGCAACTGGCCGGAAATATCCTCTTTACGCTGCGAGCGTGAGGGAGACTCGATTGGCGTTCTCGTTCGCATCCCATCAGTGCTGCCATTGGTAAGACAGCTCACAGATCGAATGCAAGCCCGAAGTTGATCCTGCTGGGAACTTGGTCGCTGACAGTAACGTGCATGTGGAATGGCATCACCTGGGGATTCAGGGAACGGACTGATGCCTCTTGCATTATCCTGGGCGAGAAGATGAAGTGCCCATCTGAATGGCCCCTCAGCGCGGAGCTGCAGAGCGGCGAGGAGGTTCGCTCGACCGGCCTGGTGGCTTATCTGAAGTCCTCAGAAAGCACCGACCATCGCTCATGGTCTTTCCAGCGACCGCAGATTTTCAAATAGCGTCGCGCAACACCCTCCCGAACAAAGCCGCACCTTCGGACTAAGGCAATCGAGGCATGGTTTCCCGGCTGTATGTTGGCTTCAAGCCTGTGGAGCTTGAGCTGCCGGAAGGCGTGGCTGTGGACAAGCAGCATCCCCTCGTACATCAGCCCCGTTCGCATTTAAGGCGAGAAGCACTAGTATCCGAGAAACGCGCTCTGGAAGACATCGCGAATCAGGTTGTTCAGATTGATAACCCCAACTATGTCGCCAGCGTGGCGGCGGATGACCAGAAAACCGTGATTCGAGTCCGAAGAGATGCGCCCCAAGTAACTGCCAAATGCCTTGGGGGTCTTCGGCGGTGAAACCCAAGGATGATGCAGGGAACGACTGCGGCGGACTGCGGAGAGAAGCGCAGCACAGTCATCACAAGTTGGTGGTCTGATCGTTACTCGCAGCTTCGTGAGGTCTTGCATAGGCCATCAGGTGCGACCGAACGATGCGCGTCCGTGGCAGCGGGCCGGCGATTCCCGGAACCGAACCGAATCCCAATCGCGATGCCCACTCCACGCGCCTCGGCGGGCGGCACGGTTCCTTCTCTGGTTAATCTCTTCTCAAAGCAAATACTCAGCGGGTCGTCAACATGGCAGCCGTAAGGCTCGATGCGCCGAAAGCCGCAAGACTCGTAAAGAGCAATCGCCTCCGGCTGCCGATTGCCAGTCTCAAGCCGAATGATGGTGTAGCCAAGTTTGATCGCTTTACCCTCCAACCCTACGAGCAAACGCCGACCGATGCCACGCCGCCGAACCGATGGCGCCACAAACACGCGCCTGACCTCCGCGATCTCCGCCTCCATCGGTCGCAACACCGCGCACCCGACCGGCTGACCCTCAACCCGTGCGATCAGAAACGCGCTCCGCGGGACAAACGGCTCGTTAGTCACTGACAGCGCTGAAGCGTCGATGATGTCGCCGTAGCGACGCAACGCCTCTGCTCTCATGTCGCGGAGTAGCTGACTTGCATCGTCGCCCAGCGGGTCCGCTACCTCAATCGAGACTTGTGGGTTATGGGCCGTTATAGTGCCGAGAGCGCGGTGCCGCCTCAATGATTCGACGGACCCGCCGTCGGTATATTGGAGTGTGCAAATCCAACCCGCAACATGCTTGATGCGAAAGGTCCGTGTGCTCCGGCACCTTTTCACCAACACCTGCGAGGCCGCCTCCCTTCCGGCTCGGCCCCCGTGTTGGGCTGATACTCTCCTGTGGCTGCCTGACCGGCCCGGCGCAAGTCCTCTGCCAAGGCGACGGGCCGCAGTTTATTTCGTCGCTTGTTTGTAAGCTCACAACCTGTTATCTAAACAATCAGCTTCTTATGAAACGTATATGGATCTTCCTGCTGGGGACCGGGCCGGTGATGGGGCTCGCGCTTGGCGTGGCTTACCCCCAGTCGCAGCCCGTCGCTGCGTCGGCGACCCACGATTGGTCTCCTGGGAATGCCAGCGCCACACCTGCACCAACCCCAACCCCGCCGTTGTCCGCTCCGCCCAAACGCGGGGCTGCCGAACTGGAAAAGCTCGCGGCACCCATCGCCCTTTACCCGGACCCGCTGATCGCCGTGATCCTGCCCGCCTCCGCCTACCCCTTGGAAATCGTCGAGGCCGCCCGGTTTGTGAAGGACACGAACAACATGGGGCAGCTTGACCAGCAACCCTGGGACCCAAATGTCAAGGCTCTGGCCCGGTTCCCCGCAGTGCTGCAGAAGATGGATCAAGACCTGGCCTGGACCATCGCGCTGGGCCAGGCCTTCCAGGAACAGGACCTGGACCTGATGAATGCGATCCAGGCCCTGCGAGCCAAGGCAACCGCCGCGGGCACGCTCCAGATCACGCCGCAGCAGACCGTGGTCGTGACCAATGCCATCGTGGAGCGGAGCGTGGACCAGCAGATCGTTTATGTGACCAACATGATTGTGGAAATTCAACCTGCCAATCCGCAGGTGATCTACGTGCCGCAGTATAATCCGACCGTGGTTTATGAGCCGCCGCCGACTTATACCTACGATCCCCTGGTGCCGCTGCTTACCTTCGGCGCGGGCATAGCGGTAGGCGCGATCATTGCCAACAACTGCTGCAATTGGTGCTACGGCGGGGTTTACTGCGGCGGTGGCGCGTTCGTCTGCTGGGGCGGAGGCTATGGGCACCCTCCCTATTATCCGCCTCCCCACTACGGTTATCATCCGCCGCCTTACTATCCACCGCCCGGTGCGCCTCCACCTCCACCCGCTGCCCGGCCGCCCGGTTACGGCCCGCCGGGCTACACACCGCCACCCGGTTACCAGCTCCCAGCTCCAGGCGGCCCCCCTCCAACCGCAGGGGGCCAGCCTCCAGCTACCGGTAATCCACCTCCAGCCTCCGGCAGGCCGCCTTCGGGTGCGCCACCCCCTGCACCAAGCCAGCGTCCCTCCACCCCGGCGGCTTCCCAGACCCCTGCCACTATGGCGCGATGGCAGCCGGATCAAAGCCGTCTGCGGACCGCCGGTTCGCCCTCCACCTCGCAGAACCTCGCCCAGCGCGGCTGGACCTCCTCCAGGCCGACTTCCGACTGGCAACCGGCAGAGAGTAAGGCAAGCACCATGACCCGCTCGGCGGGTTCGACCTCCTTCGCTGGTTCCCGATCGTCCGGGCCGACTTATGACTGGCAACCGGCCGGCAGCAAAGCAAACGCCATGACCCGCCCGGCGGGCTCCACGGCCTTCCCCGCCTCCGGCTCTTCCAAGTCAACCTCCGTCTGGCAACCGGCTGGCAGTGCGGCCAACAACACGACTCGGCCGACAGGTCCCAGCCAGGGCGCTGCGGCCTCAACCTGGTCGCGTTCGTCTCAGGCGTCGGCTCCCGCATCTTCTGCCCCGAGGGGAGCTTCTTCCTTCAATCGTCCAAGCACCCCCGCCACGTCGTCTTCGAGCGCGTTCCGCGGGCTGGGCAGCGGCTCCAGCGCCTGGGATTCAAGCCAGCGCGGCGCAGCGAGTCGCGGGTGGGGATCGTTCGGCGGCAGCACCGGCAAGGGAGGCAGACCTTAACCCGGGACTGGTGAAATCTATATGAACTCAACGCATGTTATTTCAGGGCTGGCGGTATTACTAGGCGGGATACTGGCCGCCGAAGCGGTTGACCAGGCCCGGACGTTCGGCACACCGGAGGAAGCGGTCAAAGCGCTGTTAATCGCTTCGAGCGCTAGGGACGACGCGGCGCTTCAGGCAATCTTCGGGTCTGATTACCAACAGATCAAAGATCCCGATCCCGCCCAGGCCACCCAAGACCTCGAGGCGTGCGATGCGGCCATGAACCAGACCAACCGCATCGTCCGGAAGTCGGACACCCACTGCATGCTCGAAATCGGAACCAACTCCTGGCCCTTCCCCATTCCGCTCGTCAAGCAGGGTGACCAGTGGCACTTCGATGTCGTGGCGGGCAGGGAAGAAATGCTAAACCGGCGGATTGGGGCAAACGAGCTGTTTACGCTTCAGGTGGCTCGCACCTACGCGGACGCGCAGCGCGAATATGCCAGCCGTCTCCATGACGACAACGACGTGCAGGTGTTTTCGCAAAAGCTCATTAGCTCACCGGGAAAGCACGACGGCCTGTACTGGCCGCCGGAGCAGCCCGCCCAGTTAAGCCCCTTGGGCCCGGGTGTCGCCTACGCACAGCCGGAGATTGAGGGCGGAGACACCAATGCGGTGGCGCAACCGTTCCATGGTTACTATTATAAAATCCTCACCCGGCAGGGCAAACATGCCCCCGGCGGCAAATACGACTACATCACCAAGGGTAAAATGATCGGCGGCTTCGCCCTGGTGGCGTATCCGGCATATTATGGCCAGACGGGTATCATGACATTCATCGTCAACCAACAAGGCCGCGTTTACCAGAAAGACCTCGGTCCGAAGACGGCTGACGTTGCGGCCAAAATGAAAGAATTTGACCCTGACTCGACCTGGCAGCACAGCAAGGATTAACAGCCATTCCATGGTGGCCAAAAACCTCCTTGTCTGGCGTAGCCTGCCCCCTACCATGCCGCTATGAACCGAGCCTGCCTAACCTTGCTTGCCAGCCTTGCAGCCCTGGCCCGTCTTGGCGCAGCCGATTTCCAACCCACCACCCTGGCGCTTGGGTCGCCTGCGCCGGGTTTCAGCCTGCCCGGCGTGGATGGCCGCACTTATGCGCTGAAGGATTTCGCGGAGGCCAAAATCCTGGTGGTGGTGTTCACCTGTAACCATTGCCCTACGGCCCAGTATTACGAACCGCGGCTCAAAGAACTGGCGTCGGATTTCAAGGGCAGAGGCGTGGCAGTGGTCGCGATCATGCCCAATGATCCGAAGTCCGTGCGCCTGGACGAACTGGGCTGGACCGACTTAAGCGACTCGTTTGAGGAAATGAAGATTCGCGCGGGTGACCGGCAGTTCAATTTCCCCTATCTCTACGATGGGGACACAGAGGCGGCGGCCCGCGCCTACGGCCCGGTCGCCACACCGCACGTGTTCGTGTTCGACGCCGCCCGCCGGCTGCGGTATGTGGGTGCAATGGACGATTCGGAGCGCGTTCAGCATGTGACCAAGCATTATGTGCGCGACGCACTCGACGCCTTGCTGGCAGGCCACGAGCCGCCGGTGACCAAGACTAAGGTCGTGGGGTGTTCCGTAAAGTGGACCGGCAAAGCCGAGTCGGTTAAAGCCTATCTGGACAAACTCGCCACCGAACCGGTGTCACTTACGCCGGCAGATGTGGATGCCCTGGCGGCCCTCCGGAAGAACCAATCGGGGAAGTTTCGCCTGGTTAATTTCTGGGCAACCTGGTGTGCGCCGTGCGTGGCGGAGTTTCAAGAGTTGGTGACGATCAACCGCATGTATCGGCACCGGGATTTTGAGGTGGTGACGGTTTCGGTCAACCGGCCTGATGAGCAGAAGAGTGTGTTAGAGTTCCTCAAGCAGAAGGAGGCGTCGTCCAGAAACCTCATCTTCGCCTCGGCTGACCGGGAGAAGTTGATCAACGCCTTTGACCCCGACTGGCAGGGGCCGGTGCCTTACACTGTGCTCATCGCACCGGAAGGGAAGGTCATCTATCGGGAAACCGACCGCCTCGACCCATTGGCGCTGCGACGCGCTATTGTGAAGGCGCTAAATGAGAGAAAGCCCTGGTAGGTACTTGCGGCGCGATTGAGAAGTGTATGGCTGCCGGTCAGCAATGGTTGTTTGCGCCCGCCCAACCGTTGGTCGAGCGGCTCGGGACGCAATTCTTCCGCCAAGTCCCTGCCCAGCCCGCCGTTTATATCATGCGCGACGCCGGAGGCGCGGTAGTCTATGTGGGCAAGGCGAAGAACCTGCGCCAGCGGCTGCGAAGCTATCGGGTGGCCAACGCGGAGCGAGTGCCCCGGCGACACCTGCGCCTGATGCGCGAAGCCGCCCGCATTGACTTTGACCTCTGCCGCAATGAAGCCGCAGCGCTCGTCCGCGAAGCAAAACTGCTTCGCGAGCTAAGGCCCAAGTTCAACCGTGCCGGAGTCTGGCCGGGCAAGGCGCAATTCCTGA
>Ga0074044_10004405_pt1 | contig 11667 bp, 11 predicted proteins | sample BogForMeECP23OM1_FD_94443 | JGI IMG/M metagenome (GOLD analysis project Ga0074044, IMG submission 94443) | Bog forest soil microbial communities from Calvert Island, British Columbia, Canada - Bog Forest MetaG ECP23OM1 | ecosystem: Environmental > Terrestrial > Soil > Wetlands ...
AACGCCAACGGCGACGCCGTCGTGCCGCTCTGCTACCCCTACGCCAACGGCAACTGCGTGCTCTACACCGTCTTCTACCAAACTCCCGGTACCGAGCCGAGTCCTTCCTGGTACACCGGTCCCGTGAACTGGACCATCACCTGGAACAACGACCAATTCGTGCCGCCCGCTCCTTACACCGGCAGCACGCCGCAACTCTACGAAGATCCCGACGAATTCGTACAGTCCAATTCGCCCTACGGCACCAACTGCGGCACGCCCATGCAAATCGGCAATCCCGGCACTCCCACCAATCCGCCGATCTTCTGCCAATTCGTTTTCGATATCACCACCTTCTTCGACCCAACTAAAAAGGTGGATGCTGGCATCGGCGGCAAGACGAAAGTCTTCAGTGACTTTGTGGTGGCCTTCCCACCGGCCAATGCCGCGGTCGTAACCGTAACCACTACACCCGATTCCGCCACCGTCACTGCCGGAAGCCCGATCGGCTTTACCATCACTATCGCCAACAACTCCGCAGGAACGGCAAGCAACGCCTCTTTGAGTGATCCCCTTCCAACGGGAACAGGCCTGAACTGGTCGATCACTCCCGCATATACCGGCCCCGGATCGTGCACCATCAGCGGAGCGGCTGGCAGCCAGGTGCTCAATTGCGCGTTCGGCAACCTGAGCCCCAGTGCCAATCTGAGCCTCCATGTGCAGAGCCCGACCTCTTCGGCGGGTACGTACATCAGTTCGAGTACGGTGACTGCTTCAAATCAGCAACTGCTTTCGATCGGCAACATCACGGTGCAAGCGTTGCCACCCGCGTTTAGCGCATTGACGCCGTCGCAATCGGTTGTCTACGGAACGGCTGCGATCAATCTCTCCGGCACGCTGAGCAGCGGCACTTCTTACCCCGCTCCTGGAGAAACCGTTTCCGTGAACATTAATGGCGCGACACAGGTCGCAACGATTGGCAGCAACGGAGCATTCACAACCTTATTCTCCGTGGCAACGATTCCCGCCTCCGCCACACCGTACGTCATCACTTACAGCTACGCGGGTGATTCGCTGTACGCTGCCGCCAGCGACAGCAGCACTTCACTCACCGTTACGATTGCCAGCCAGACCGTCAGTCTTGCCTCGACTCCGGCCAGCGCAGTTTATGGAAGCACGTTCGGCGTGAGCGCCACCGCGACGTCCGGCTTGCCCGTTTCCATTACGGTGTCGGGCGCATGCTCCATCAGCGGCGGCACAGTAACCATGACTGGCGGGACGGGCACCTGCACCATCACCGGATCTCAGCCGGGCAACATGAACTATGCGCCGGCGTCAGCCAAACAAGTGGTGACCGCCATCAAGGTCAGCAGCGCCACGTCAATCACGGCGAATACCCCGAACCCGTCCACGATTTCGCAAGGCGTGACGGTCAATTTCGCCGTCACGGGAGCGGGCCAGCCGACCGGCTCTGTCGGCGTTGCCGCCAGCACTGGTGAAAACTGCACTGGAACACTCGCGACCGGCAGCGGAAGCTGCACGCTGACGTTTGCTTCCACTGGGGTGCGGACGATCACGGCATCCTACGAAGGCGATGCCAATTTCACCGCCAGCACTTCCGCTAGCGTGAGTCAGACGGTGAACGCTGCCGCGTCTGCTCTCGAGATTTCTCCTACGAGCGTCGATTTTGGCCAAGTACTGGCCGGATCCGAGAGCACCAAAGCCGTCAGGGTGACGAACAACGGCACTAAGCCCATCTCGATTTTCGATGTGGATATTCGCAAGATACCCGGCGAGCACTCCCACGAATTCCACGCTTCATCCGAGTGCCCTCGTTGGCTGCATCCGGAAAAATCGTGCGTGATTTTCGTCAAGTTCCATGCCCATGCCGATCACATTGGGACGGCAAGCGGCACTCTGGTGATCGCCGACAGCGCTGCGGGGAGCCCGCAAACAGTCGCATTGCAAGCGACAACGATAAATCCGCGAGCGTCTCTCAACCCCTCTACGCTTTCATTTGAAAGGCAAAAAGTGGGGACGACTAGCGGCAGCCAAACCGTCACAGTCACGAACACCGGCACCACACCGCTCATCCTCGGAACAATTTCAAGCAAGGGTGATTTCTCGATCACGAATGCCACGACGTGCACAATAAATCTCTCGCTCGCACCTTCGCAGCAGTGTGTGATTAGCGTGGAATTTTCGCCTGCGGAAAAGGGGCCACGCTTCGGCGCGCTCATAATTCCTGACAACGCATTGACGAGCCCGCAACTCGTCTCATTATTCGGAGAAGGAAAGTAAGCGCCGGCGTTCCATCGCGTGCAAACGCAGCCCTCGAAACAAGAATCGCGCCTTTCGAATTCCTGCACTCTCGGACTACGAGTTCTTTCCACGGAAGATGGGAGCAAGGTCGGAGCGTTTGCTCACTGCTTCTGTCTGCGCTTCCTTTTGCACTTCTTCGGCGGAGTGACGGGCTTCCTCATAGTGGCTCGCGGCTTCAATCTTGTTTCCGGAAAGTTCCAGCGCGCGAGCCAGGTGATATTGGCTTTGCGCCCGCAGCACCCGCAGCCCCAGCTTGTCGCTCCTTAGAGTGGCGGTCTTTAAGTCTTTCTGGGCGTTCCCATAGTCCTTCAACCCGATCAGCGCCTGACCGCGCAGCACCAGGCACTGCGTGGATAGATACTTCAGGCCGAGTGAATCCGCTTCTTCGCCCAGCGTGCGCAACGAAGGAGCTGCCGCGGCAAATTTTCCTTCCGTCACAGCGAGTCTCGCCATGTTGATTTTCGTCAGCAATGCCAGACGAGCGTCGCTCGCTTTTGCGCCTGTTTGCAGCGCTTCCGCGTAGGCAGCGGAAGCCGCCTTCAAATCTCCACGGTAAAACGCATTATCGCCTTGGTAGCTCAACACCTCCGCGATCTGGGGCTGGCTCTTGTCCGCTCGGGCAGCGGTGAGTGCGTCCGCCAAATACTTTGCCGCTTCGTCGGCTCGTCCCGCTTGCGCTAGCGCGTGGCCATACTCGCTCAAGATTTCCGTTACGTAAAAACCGTTCTCCTTCACATCTTGCAATCCCTTCAGCGCATCCTGCTGAGCGCTGACTGCTGCGCCGAATCGGCCTTGATAACCGAAGAGCATGCCCAACCCCGAAGATTCAAGGGCAGCGTCGCGGCCGTCCCCTGCCGCTCGACGGATGTTCAGCGCTTTCAAGTATTGTTCTTGCGCCTGATCGAATTGTCCTGTGCTCATCGAGGTTTCCGCAAGATTGTGCAGCGTGTCCGCGATGTCGGAAGGAACCTTCAGCTTCTCCCTTACAGACAAGGCCTGTTCGAGGTAAGTGCGCGCGTCTTCAAAGTCGCCCTTGGCGAGATACGCGTTCCCGATATTGTTCAACACCGTCCCTTGCATCACGTCGTTATGAAGTTCGATTTGCCATTGGAGGGACTCTTTGAGCAGCCGCAGGGCGTCGTCGTACTTTCCACGCTTAACGTAGAAATCGCCAAGGTCACTTAGCAGATTGGCCGTGCCCCGCTTGTCCCCAAGTTCGCGACGCAGCGTCAACGCCTGTTTATAGTTCTTCAGCGCCAGATCGGTCTGACCCATACCGTCCTGAATGGAGCCCATTTCCTGAAGACTATCCGCAATTCCCTTTTTCATCCCTAGACGCGTTCTGATGTCCAGTGATTCCTGCAAATTCTTCAACGCGTCTTCCGGACGCTGCAGATCGGCGTAGGCTACGCCCATGGCTTGTAACACCTGCGCGCGTTCCGCATCCTCGCCCAACTCGATGGACAGCGCCTGGGCGCGCGTCAGAAATTCGAGCGCGTTTTGATCATTGCCACTCTTGATTTCGACGCGGCCAAGCGCCCGCAGTCCTTCCACGCGATTGGGATCGAGGCTTACGACTTTGGTGAGAACCTCCTTGGCTTTGTCGAAGTTCCCATTACTTTCATACGCGGTGCCGAGATTGAAAAGATAATCCGTGTTATCCGACGAGACGTTCACAAGATTTTGGTAAGCCTCGATGGCCTTCGGATAATCCTTCACAATTTGATCGCGGTTCGCCTGAATCAGATATCTTTCCTGGGCCGGAAGAGCGCTGCTGAGCGACACGGCCTTCTGCGCGGCCTGCTCGGCTTCATCATCCTGGCCTAGCCCGTCAAACGACTGGGAGAGCTCTGCATAAGCCAGAGCAAACTGCCCATCTGCTGCGATGGCGCTCTCGAAGTTCGTCACCGCGTCCGCATAATTTGCAGAGCGGATCTGTTGCAACCCTTTTTCGTAAGCGCGCAACGCGGAAATGGATGACGTTGAGGGCTTGAACGCATGTTCCTGAAGTTCTTTCAGCAGACTCTTTGGGACGGAAAGACTTTGACGAATCTCCGCGGCCAGCCGGTCGACCGCCGGCAGAATATCCTTTTCGCTAACGGCTTCTTCCTTAACCGTCGTGCTTTGCCCTCGCTTTATGTCCTGAATGGTCGCGTCGATGCGGATGTGATCTCCAAACTGCGCATAATTGCCCCACACGACGGTGTCCACGTTGCTCAGATTTGCGATCCGCCCAAGCGTTGCGGCGTCAATCTCCGATTGCGGCGCCATGCGCAGGTCCTTCAACACCTGGCCCACCCGGTCCGCTGACACCATACGCACGCTGGCCGACTGCCCGACGTCGGTGCTAAGTATTTCCGCCATACTGGAGCCGAGCCAATCTAGCTTTGTATCCGAAGAAGCATTCCGAAAAGGCAAAATCGCCAGCGCATTCAGCGGCGCGGCGGGCGTGGAAGCCGTCTTGGCGGAGAAAATATATTTCTTGATAAAAAAAGCGCCGCCAACCACCAGAACCAGCGCAGCCGCCGCAGCGAGGATAAGCCGTGTGTGCGACCTAGGCGGCGCTAGTTTTTCTGGCGAAACTGTTACAGGAATATCGATGCGCTTTGAGGAACCGCCGCGCCACGCATCGATGTCCCGCTGAATTTCCGTGGCGCTCTGGTAGCGTAGCGCCGGATCGAGTTGCAGGGATTTCGCGGTGATATCGCTCAGCATCACCGGCACCGTTGCGTCCACCTCGATGGGGGGCTTCGAAGGTTCCCGGGTCCGCTTGAACATCGCTCGCTGCACCGTGTCTGCCCTGAACGGCAGGTGGCCCACGAGCAGTTGGTAAAAAATAATTCCCAGAGTAAAGAGGTCCGAGCGCGCATCCACTTTTTCGCCCATCACTTGCTCGGGCGACATGTAATCCGGCGTTCCAACCAGCGCGCCAGTATGCGTCATCCCGCCGGCCTGTCCCATCGTGCGCGCGATGCCGAAATCCATCACGATCACGCGGCCGCTAGTGTCAACCATTATGTTTTGGGGTTTCAGGTCGCGGTGTACCACTCCTTCGGAGTGGGCTGCGTCGAGCGCCGTGCACACCTGGTAGATCGTGTCCGCGCATTGCTCGAAACTCAGCCGGCCTTTTTCCTTGATAAGGGAACTCAGATCCTTCCCCTCGATAAATTCCATGGTGATGAATTTGACGCCGTCCGCTTCGCCCAGATCGAAAATGCGGATCACATTCTTGTGCGTAATTTTTCGCGCTAAGATGAGCTCTTGCTTGAAGCGTTGCAGCACTTCTTCCTGAAGGGCGAATTCAGGCCGAATGACTTTCAATGCGACAAGCCGGTCGAGTTCACGATCCCGCGCCTTGTATACGGCGCCCATGCCGCCTTCGCCGAGCATCGCCACAATCTCATAACGCTTGCCGAGGTAGGTGCCGTTCGAAAGCCGGCCGACGCGTAATCCCGTTGCGACGGGAGGAGGGATCGGCTGCGACCAGCTGCGGCCTGTGGAGGGAACCGTCATGTCTCCAGGTTTTCCATCACTGGCAGTGGCAGAACCATCGTCCAGTTGGAAATCCGCGAAGAATGCTGCCGCACTGATGGGAAGTGGCGTCTGGCAAGCAGAACACTGCGACGCCGAGGAAGCATTTGGCGTGTGGCAATTAGGGCATTCTCTGCTGTTCGGCGCCATAGATGGTCTTGAAGCTCGCGATCCCAGGGTCTACTTTGCCTCGGACAGACCGGCAGTATCGGGGCATTTTACATCACACAGGGAGTCTGCACGAACAAATCACAATCGAGGGGCAGCCCAGGACCGCCCTGGCAGATATTCGGCTTCAGTTCGTAAGAGACCGTTCGGCAACTTCCGGCTCTTGCAGTATTCTCGGAAAGTATTCAATCAATTTATGAGTGTACTGGTGTTCGTGGCTGTGCAAGATTGTCTCCGTGCTCCCGGATTCCACGACCTCGTCTTCTTTCAGAATCGCGATTCGATGACAGAGTGGCGCGATTGCTAGCAGGCCATGCGAATCAAACAAAATAGGCATCCATAGTTCTCGGTCCAGGTTCGAGAAAAGCGGTAAGAGTTCGGATTGCGTATTCATTCTCTGCGCTCTGTTGGCTTCGTCGGCGATCAGAGGCGTCGGCCGATGCAGCAAGGTCATGGTGATCAACGCGCGCTGCGCTTGGCTGGCGCTCAATTCGGACGGCCGCAGCTTCAACGAGTGCATGAAACACTCCCAAGCCTCCGACAACGTTCAATTGCATTCCATTGAATTGCAACACTCTCTCAGTACGGAGCGGAGTCACGAAGGACGTCTGCAAAATGGTCGGTGGATTGAAAACGGATTCGATGTTTTCCCGCTATAACGTGACCGGTGAAGAGGATCTGCGCGGCGCCATGGAGCGGGTGACAAAGTACAACGAGCGCGAGAGTCAAAAAATCGCGCAAATGGCAAAATAACTAACTAAAGGTCTCACCAAAAAGGGCGCCCCCGTCCCCTACAAACGCTCTGCCTTCAATTCAGTTTGGACGTAAGCTCCCATGCTATTCACGACTTGTCCTATCAGGTCGATGCAGTGATCAACAAAAGTGTCGGTAAGGTAGAAAATCCACGGGTCTCCGCCGTGCGTGGCTGGGCGGTGGACATGGCGACATTCCGCAGAATGGCTGCGGCGGCGGGTGCAAATGATCCACATCAACGCGAATCCGATGAGTGCGTTAAGAATAATTTTGTCGGCGATGCTCTTGCTTCCGTCCGTACTGTTTTTCGGGCACGGCGCAGCTCGTGCCAACGAAAAACCGGAGCTGTGCAAACCGGAATCTCTTCCTTCGGAAATCCAGAATCGTCTCAAGGAAGAGTACGGCTCCTGGAAGATCCAGGAACCCACGGACCTAAGTCAGCGTGCCCGGGAAGCGTGGGAACCTGAGAAGCCGCTGACGTGCCCAGGAATCGCAGTTGGGCACTTCGAGAGCGCGAAGAGTTTTTCATATGCCGTTTTGCTTGTCTCGACGGGTCACCCAGACGAGGGCTACAGGTTTTTGGTTTTTAGCCAGAAACTGGGCCAGCCGGGTTACGAGGTTCGGGTTCTAGACAAGTTGGACGAAAAGGGAGCTGCCAACTACTACATTCAAAGTATGCCGATCAGCAAGTTCTTCGATGAGGCGTCTCGGAAGAAATTCCAGGCCCATACCATGGACGGCATCTTGCTTACAGATTCAGGCGAAAACGAGTATGGCGTTGAGGTGTACTTCTGGTCTAATGGTCGCTACAGGCATGAGCCGATAGACTATTAGCTGCCTGGCCAATCAGGCCTGCCGGGGCCAGTAACCGTGCAGCGCCGGAAGAGCCATGCCTGCGGGATGGGGATGGGCTATGACACGTCACTCCCAAAAGGGCGCTGCACGGCAACCGCCCGACGACAGGTCCTCATGCGGACCCAGAACGAAGGAGTGGCAGACCCTTAACCGCTGGTCGTGAACTGGGTGCAGGACCCTTTTGTTTGGAAGGGGCCGGGTTTAGAGTTGACTGCATGCAAGAAGCCGCCACACTCGAGCCTCGACGCGCCTCGCTTTTATCCCTCGAATTAACGCGAAGATCGTACTCCCGCGCCAGATACTACGACCCGACGGCCGGGAGGTTCATCAGCGAAGACCCTACGACGTTTGAAGGCGGGATCAATTTTTACGATTACGTTCGGGATAGCGCCAACAACCTAGTTGACCAGTCTGGTCTGGACGGCCACACGTGGGGTCCAATAACGTTCTATTACAATCAGGAGGGTATGAGCACAGCTCAAATCAACGCTGAAAAGGCTCATGAGAAGCAACATCGATGTGACTTCTGGAATGGGAATATCTTCACTAAGCCGTGCGAATTTCTTGAATCGAGAGGTTTCGGAGCGGAAATACCTATTCTGCAGCAGGGAATTCAGCAACTACAGCAGCAAAAGACATTAACTGCCGCTGAGAGGCAACAATTGCAACAGCTAATTGATGAATTGGGTCGAGCCCTAGCGCTTTCTGATCCGAAAGGAATCGAGATCCATTTCTACTGTAATCCGCCGTCTGCGTCTCCAAACCCGCAATATCCGACGCCCCCACGATGCGGCGGATTTTCTTGCCTGGAAAATAAGTGACTGAAACGATGGCAGTAGAAACGTGGTGGTGGGCTCTTCGGTGGCTTAAGAGGGTCCATCTTAGACTGGCGTCAAAGACGAAGGAAAGCATTAATGAGAATAGGAAAAAAAGCAGTTCTTCTTATGGTCTTGGCATTTTTGGAGGTGGTTTTCCTCTCCTGGGTCTTCGCGTCCAACCTTCCTCGCCGTTCTGCTGACATCGACGCCTTTATGCGGTATCAAAATTCTCCGACCGAGGGAAACAAAGCTCTTTGGCTGAAGGAACGGCAAAAAACTCAGAGTGAGGTAACGCTAAGAGTGACGCTGGGAGTTTGCTTGGCGGCCGGGAATCTTTTTCTGATCGGATGGGTGGCGCGGAGACGGACGATATCCTCGACGCCGAGCGACGCGCTAGGTTCTCCGGACGCTCACTTGGATGTACGATGAGGTGGGTGGAGCAAACGATAGAGCCTGAGACGATTCTGGCCGCCGCATAAGCCTGTTTTGCGTTGCGCGTGCGGGTTTAGACTCAGCTAACTCAACTACATGTCTGATCTAAACTACATCGCCAACAATATTTCAGTTTGCGAATTCAATCCAGCGCCTAATGTGTCTTACTACCGCGCCAGATACTACGACACGACGGCTGGGAGGTTCATCAGCGAAGACCCCATCAGACCGAACGATGCAATCGATTTTTACGTTTATGCCAGCAATGATCCTTCTGACCTCACCGATCCACTAGGGCTCTACGATACGCATCCAGAAGTTCCGAAGCCGCTTCCTCCGCGGCTAGATGCATTCATGAAATGCATGGATAACTGTACAGGGAAGCCGCAGTACGTCAGAGCAACGACAAACGGGGACCACGTTGATCCGGGCCACGCCGCAGGAACCACCGTGGACCTGAGACCCATCGGCACACCATCTGACAAGGTTTTCTGCTGCGCGGGACACTGTGGAGCGGTGTTTGGGTTGGACGAAAGAAAGATCAAAACCAAGAAGGGCAAGGGACTCCACTACCACTTACAGCTAGAGCTTTCGATAGTTCCAAACGCGCCGAACTCAATTCCAAATAGGCCCGAATGCAAGCCAAGCGGCTGCGACGCCGGTAAGAAGTGAGGAGCAGCATGCAATTCAAATCTGTCCTGATATACGTGGTTGTTTTCTATCTGTTTGCTGTCAATCACGCGGTCTGTGCTGCACCGGCCAAGGACAGCTGTGACCTTCCGGCCGGCGCGCGCGAAGAACTGTCAAAAAAATATCCCGATAAGCGTCTTGTGACACTGGCCGATCCGGAGGAATACGACCGAAAGCTTTTTCAAAAGGAGCACGGTGCCGGCTGCCCTGGGCTCGCCAGGGTTAATTTCTATGGCGACGGAAAACCTACCTGGGCCATTGTCCTAATTTCGGGTGAGAACCCGAGGCGAAGAGCGGAACTTGTTGTGGTGCGTCAAGGTTCCGAGGGGTGGGAGATCCGCTCCTTGGATACGACTGATTGGACACCTGTCGTTTGGCGGGAAGGCCCAGGTAAGTACGACGCACTCGACGGGAAGAAAACGATTCAGACGACGCGACCTGTGATCGTCTTCTGTGGACTAGAGTCATGGGCCGTCGTTTTTGCTTGGACGGGAAAGGAAGTAGAGCGAGTCCAAACGTCCGATTAGCGCGAACGAGTGAGGGCACGGCGAGTGCGGCAAAGATTGCTCCGGCAGAGATTGTTGCGTGGCGGGTGGCAGCCCCGAGAACTGGCGCGCTTTCGGTTACCCGCTACCTATGGGCAAAGAGGAAATCGATATATAGCTTTGTGGCATCGCGTTGATCCCCCTGGACCCAAGCTGGAATTAATGCTAGACAAGGACTTTGGCTGGGGCATATGTTTTTTGCCTTCTTCAATTCCTTGGAGATTTCTAGATTCTGCGGAATCTGAGAAGCAGAAGAAACAATGATAAGGTCCGGGTGCAGTCTTGTTAGTGTATCGGATAGCGTTTTCTCGAAATCGTTGGTTGGTAACGTCGCTATAATGATCGGTTTTTCATTTTTGGTCCTTGGTTGCGTCATAGAGAATTCGTAAGCGACTTTGATAAGCCAAGGTTCAAATGGTGCGTTCATATCCTGGTAGCAGTGGACGACCACAACCTGCGCATCAGGTTTACCTGGTGCGTTACATGCGAAAATACCCAGAGGCAAGAACAGTGCCAGCCCAGCAAGTTGTTTAATCATTTCTTCTCGCAGGCTTCACAACATTCGCAAAAGGCATATACTCCTCCAAAATTGCCACCGGCCGAGCAATACGGGTAGGTGTACTCGCCCGGCGTTTTTGCCGCGCTGCATTTTTGGCTGAACTGGCTCTGGAACGCGACCCAATCGGACCTGTATTTACCATTGCCCGCGAAAGGATTCGGACCAGCTTCGTAGAAGAGTCTAGTGTCGCCAGCATTGCAAATGTTGACAGGAGCAGCCTGCGGGGCACCTGGTTTTGGTTTAGGAGGGTTTAACAGCCAATTTGCGAGTCTATTTAGCGTGTTCCAAAACCAGCCCTCATCTTGTTGTTGCCCAGTTGGGTCTCTATGCATGACGGGGCTGTTGCTGACGTACATATAGAAGTTCGGTCCCGCCAGAAATCCTACGGAATCCTCGCCAATGAAGCGTCCCGCAGTTGTGTCGTAGTATCTGGCGCGGTAGTAATACAGGCCAGTTTCGGGGTCCGATTCGCGCGCCGTGTATTGGAAGGGATTGATCAGTGAGCCTGAGAAACTCGTCTGCTTGCCAAAGGAATCGAAGGTGTAGGTCTGTGCCAGGGAACCCGGACCGCTGCTCAGCGATGTGATCGAGCCCAAACCGTCCTCCTCGTAGTAGCTGGTCGTGGCGCTGCTCAGCATCGCCAAAGGTTCGTCGATGTTTAGACCCTGAGAGTAGCGGGCCACAGCAGTCCCCGAGGAATTGGTTTGCTCAATTAGATTGTCGCCGTCGTAGGCGAAAATCGACGTGCCCGAGGAAGAGGATTTGTAGACTCTTCTTCCGAAGGGATCGTATTTGAAGCTAACGGAACTGGGCTCACTGGCATATTCCCTGACTCCATTTTAATCGCTACGTACTTTCCAGCTTGGAAATATAGAAGTATTGGAGAACGCCTTTGTAGTGCTCCCCTCTAAAACTGGACACCTCATCTAGGTAGAATCAGGGCCTCCAAATAGGAGGCAACATGGGCAGGAAACCACGCGTAGATCGATCCCCGGAAGAGAAGTGGCAGATTGTG
>Ga0074044_10004406_pt1 | contig 11667 bp, 9 predicted proteins | sample BogForMeECP23OM1_FD_94443 | JGI IMG/M metagenome (GOLD analysis project Ga0074044, IMG submission 94443) | Bog forest soil microbial communities from Calvert Island, British Columbia, Canada - Bog Forest MetaG ECP23OM1 | ecosystem: Environmental > Terrestrial > Soil > Wetlands ...
AGACGTTTTCGTGCATTTCTCCGCGATTCAAGCAGGCGGCTTCAAGAGCCTGCAAGAAGGCCAAACCGTGCAGTTCGACGTGACCAAGGGCCCCAAGGGCTGGCAAGCGGAGAACGTTACCGCCGTCTAGGTAGCGCTACCGGATCGTCTCAAAAAACGATCTCTAAGTAACAACAAGTGCCCGAGATTCGCAAGAACCCCGGGCATTTTTGTTTGTGTGGAGCGGGCGCCCTCGCCGCTGCCTTTGACGTTGATTTTGATCTTGTCGAACGAGAATGTCGGGCATTTTTTTCTTGGTTCAGGTTCGCCTTTGTTTCGCTTGAAAATAAATATTTTTGATCGGTGATTGGCGGGAAGGATTTTTTTGGATTTTGTGTTTACTGGTTGGTACTGGGGGGTACCCCCCCTCATTTCCGGTCTTGTGGAATGAATACTTTGGCGACCGCTCCCGCCAGGTCTTTGGGGAATAAAGACTTATAGGTAAAGTATTTATTCCTCTTTCACTTAGCGGCGTTTTTCTGCCGGTTCGGACTCCGGGATGGGCGCTTTTGCTCTCTCCCGGCGTTGGACCCCCATTTGGTCCCGAGCAAAAAGTCAAGCTTGACAAGAGCGCGGCTGCGGGAGGGGGTCTTATCCTTGCCTTTTGGTTCTGACGCCGGAACTACCTCACTCAAAGCTTGAGGGCCACCAGCCTCGGATCTCAACGAAGTCATTAAGCCACTGAGGTAACTTGGTGCGAATGTCATAGCAAGACTCGGCGAGAAGGAGTATAAAGTTCCCGACCGAGGGGGTCACGGGGATACCCGTGGCCCTTTTTCGTTTCGGGCCCTTTGCCAATTAATGACCGGATCGTATGGCGGATGCTAAACCAAGTCGAATCGTGTACCTGTTCGGCGCAGGAGCGACTCACGCTGAGCTCCACAATATCGACCCGGATCTGATCGACAAGAAAAACTGCGGTCTTCTAGTCAGTCACGTATCTTCACGAGTTATCGAAAGGGCCAGAAGAGACCCGCAATATCTGGCCGACGTGGAAATGGTTTCCGGGACTGCTGGCTCCTTGAACATCGAGTTGCTCATCAGCCTGATCGAAAATAGCAAAATTCCGGGCTGGGAATACAAAACGAAGAAGCTAAAGGACCTGGTGCGGGAAGACATCGAACAAATTCTCTCCATGTCGATCACGCGCCGCTTTTATTTGCATAAAGCATTGTTTGAGCTTCACGAGCACCCGACAACACAGCGGAAGGAAAGGCTGGCAGGCCTAATTTCACTCAATTACGACCACATCTTGGACAATGCGTACGAGCAATATCATGGTTCCCCGCCGTATTGTTTTTCACTGGACCAACCGCTATCAGCGGATGACGTCCCTCTGCTTAAACTCCACGGTTCTTTCAACTGGAAGGACGTAAAGATACGCGGGAAGAGGAGGAACATTGACATCATTCCACTTGGATCGAACAAGAACTACATTCATCCGCCCTACGGCTGCATTTGGAACCAAGCGCTTCAAACTTTGATAGGCTGCGACACGCTTCGTGTGATCGGATGCTCGCTAAGCCAAAACGACATCCACCTGATCGATCTACTCTTCAAGGCACACTTGGAGAGGGGAACGCCGTTTGAGATCGAGATCATTGCTAGGGAGGACGTTGGAGAAGGAATCCGTTCGAATTATGGTTTCTTTCCCGCTCTCAGGACACTCACGCAGATTAAGGATAACCTCGTACCGGAAACGAAGCCGGAAAATCCCTTCAAGACGTGGCTCAAGTACAAGAGTCTGGCGCTGCTGGGGGCGAAGAAGGCAGAGCGCACCAAGCATGTGAAAAAGGTAGTAAAGTGAGCGGATACTCTATGGGGACAAAACCAAAGGCTCGCCCAACAAGGGAAATCATACCGATTGCAGCAAAACCCTTTGTCGAGGACTACGTTTATCGAATTGATCTCGATGCGGATTACCAGCGCGAGATGATATGGTCGCGCGAGGATCAAGAAAAGCTTATCGACTCGATCTACCAAAACATCGACATACCAAAAATTTATCTCGCGCGGATAAAAGGTAAGGAGAATTTTGAGTTCGAGTGTATTGACGGAAAACAGAGAATGGCAACCCTCCTGAATTTCTTCAAGCCGGAGAAGTCTACGGATAGCCCGCTGACAATCAGAGTTGCCGGAGAACGATACACGTACAAAAGGCTGCGGGCGGAACTGCCGACGCTCGCCGACAAGATCGACGAGTATGAACTCACTTTCGTCATATACCCCCAAATCGATGACGAAGAGTTCCTCCGAGAGATATTCCGTCGTTTGCAGCTTGGCGTCAGGCTCAATTCAGGAGAGCTGCTCAAGTCTCACACGGGCACGATACGGGACTTCATCTACAAAGAAATGGGCAAAGAGGCTCCATTCCTCAGGCGCACCAAACTGTCGGAGAAGAGATTCTCTAGGCAATTTACGCTCGCACAGATCTGCATCAACTCGTTCAGCCGGAACGAGACCGGGAACTTCATAAGAGCCCGCTATGACGATCTCGAGGACTTTTTCAAGGTCAAGTATGACTTGGACGAGAACGACGGAAACCTGAATCGGATACGGGCGGTGCTTAAGAACATGGAGAAGTATTTCGGTGACAGGACAGAGCGTATTACAAGTAGGGCTGTGGCCGTGTCGGCGTATCTTTTTTGCGAAGAATTGTACGCACAGAGAAAGCCATCCCAAATCGAGGAGTTCGCGGAGTTTTACGTAAAACTACTCGACGAGATTAAGGAAAACCTAAAGCTACTAACCAAACTCAAAGCGCCTACAAATCCGGGGGTGTTGGAAGGATTTCAAAGATACATTTCTCAAGCGTCCGTTGAATCATATGCGATAAAGAGACGACATTTGTTCCTGGAAAGCGCATTCGCGTATTTCCTCAGTTCAAAGACGAAGGGCAAAATCATCGGCGCGAAGTAGCTACGGGGCAAACGGTCATGCGTCCTTAGCGAAACACAGAACTGATTCGGTAGCTGAAGTCGTATTTCGATATCCCCTCGATCTGGAATTGATGCTTCCAAAAGTCCGACTGATCGGGAAGTCGACTTGGCGGCGAAGTTCGAGTGAGGCCGAAAGCGCCATCTCTGCGAAGACCGCGGCCAGGTCAATATGCAGGTCTTTGAAGTACGAATCTTGGACAACGAGGACGCATGTAGCCTGCGGCTTGAGGCACCGGCTCAACTCTGAAAGTGACTGCGCCATCGCAGCAAAGTATTGAATGTAGGTCTTGTAGTAGTACGCCCTTGCCGCCTTCGACGGATGATCGCATATTCGTTTAAGCAGCTCGACGCACGTATCGCCCCACGATGCACTGGGCTCAGGTGTATCCGAGTGGATGGTGGGTGTTCCTATGAGGCGAGCACGGAGTTCGCCCAGTCGCCTATCGACTTCGAAGCCTATAACCGCCAGCTCTGGCAACGTCGCGACGCCGTAGTCGATCCTCGTGCAATACGGGGGTGAGGAAAGCACGAAATCAATCGTCCCGCGAGGAACTGGAAGCTTTTCTGAAGAGGCGACTCTGATAATGGAGGCGTTCGTGCGAAGTTCTTGCTCGGCGGGCGTTGCCACAGAGGTCAAGACCATCTCCCTGACGTAGTCCGAAAAGCATTCCCTAATAGCTGAGGCGGCCGGCCTAAGACGGCAGGCAAGTGTACGTGGTCGCGTTATCCAGGTTGGGTTTGAGCCTTTGAAGCGATGAAGCAGAGAACGCACGGCACGGAATAGAGCAACGTAAAAAAAGGCCGCGAGGCTCGACAGATCTCCGACTGAATCCGATGCGCCACCGCTTTGTGCTGCGGAGACTAGGAGCTTGTAAATGGCGCGTTCGATACGACGAACGGTGATGGCTGCATCTGAAGCGAACCAAATCCCCAGCGGATCCCTAACATCCGGCTCGCGACTTGCGCGTGCCGCCTTCTTAAGTATGTCTGCCAGTAAAGGGGCGACGCTTGCAATCTCGCACTGTGGGAGCAGCCTGGCCTTTGCTACCACAGCCATCACCGGGTTGAGGTCAAACCCAACGGCCTTATAGCCATTCAGCGCGGCAAAGGAAGTGGTAGTTCCGCTCCCATTCCAAGGGTCCATCAATGCCGAGCCTTTGGCGAGCGAACTACTCGCTATGAGCTGTTTAGCAAACTCGCTCGAGAAGCCTGCGTAGTATGGGAACCATCGATCCCTCCCCGTTTGGGCAGCAGCTCCCCTTTTTGGGTTCGCTATAACGAGTTGTTCGCAGTTCGCCAAAATTACCCTCGCTGAGACAATGCAGAGCTTTGGACCACGCTGACAGCTAGATCGGAGTGCTTCCCTTGAACAGCCAGATCAAGTCAATGATCAGAATAATCACCACCATCAACTCCAGGACGAACGCTCGGCTCTGGTGGAATTGGTCAACCATGAAGCGGTAGAGTTCTTCGGCGGTGTGGACTTTCTGGTTGACCAGGTTTTTGTAATCGCTCACACCAATCTTCGACGCGGCAACTTTGTAAAGGCGCGCGGAGAACATGTCGCTCAGAAACTTGATGGCGTTGTCGGCGCGCTCGGTCAGTTCGTCCACATCGAGCAGGACGGTATGCAAACGGCTGGCGCGTTTCGCGGTGCGCCAGCGCGCCCAGATGCCAGAGCCGTGGTCCATGAAGTCGTAGACGCTGGCGAGTTCGCGCGTCAGCAGTTCGTCGTAGTGGCGGAATTCCAGCAGCTGCGAGTTGGCGTATTCCAGCAGTTGAATCACAGTCTCCGCGCCCGCCGTAGAGTCGTACAGGAACGCGCCATTCCAGCTGATCACGGCCAGATCGTTCGGATAGTAGGAGATCTTCGACTGCATGATTTCCTGCTGTTCGCCATCGGAGAGTGGCATGTTTTCGCCGCGCACGATCTGGGCGATGCGTCCACCTTGGGCTGAGAGCAGGTCGGCCGCCGAAGGATTGCCGGCAATGTCGCGCACGTGGAAGACAAAGTAGTCTTCATGCAGCCAGCTGTCATAAAGCTTCACCAGCGCGGGCCGAGCGCGTTCGATTTTCTGTTTGACGATCTTCTGGGCGAAGCTGGTGAAATCGGTGTCCCAAACCCAGCGGCTGGCTAGGCGAACTAGCGTGTCCCAATCGCCGGAAAAAGGCAGCTCGAAGACCACGCTTAGGACTCCGTAATCGTAGTACTTGATCTGGACGTCCAAACGTTCGCCGCTCTCAAGAATCAGCGGTTCGACCGGCTCAACCACTGGCGGGCGCTGAAAGCGGACGTATCCAGGAGCAGGATGCTTGAAGCTCGCCTCCTGACGGCGAGCGCCGAAGATGTCGCGCAGGGAGTCAAGGTTGATCTCCTCGCAAACGTCGAACTGGATCAGCACCAGCACCGACCCTTGCAGGGTTTTATTCTGGGCAAGGGTCGCGGATTGGACTGGAGCTGAGACGGTTGAGTTAGCGGTTTCCATGAGAGCCTACTGTCTATACCTAGTTCTCTATTGTTACAGAAAGCGGGCTGGATGTGCAGCAGGCGTGTAAGGCCCATACCCATCAATAGGTTGCACGATCGATTGCGCGATGCCATGGGAACACATCTTAGGGACGGACGCATTCGTCCGTCCAGTCGAGCGCAGCTCGACCGCGCGGCGTTCGCCAGCAATACAGGTTCGTGGTGGTTAGCGCTTTCTTGCCAGCGCCAACAGCAATGCTGCTCCTGTCGCTATGCCAGCGACAGCCAGTCCGGTGCGCTTCATCGATTTGTTGATCGCGTCCTGATGCGGACGCAGCCAGGCATCTTCCGGATAGTGCAGAGGCACGGGGTCGAACATCGGAAAACCTTCGGGAGTCTCGGTGGCTTCGCGCAAAGCCATCTGGAGGACTTCGGCGAGATGCAAGGCGTGGCGATCGGTTTCCTGAGCGATCTGCTCGCGGCAACTGAATCCGTCGGCGACGATGAGCCAATCGGTGGGAGCTTGGCGGACGGCGGGCAGCAGTTCGAGTTCTCCGATGGCTTTTGAGATTCCATACTTTTCTTTTTCGAAGCCGAAGGCTCCAGCCATGCCGCAGCATCCGGGCGCGGGAGCGGTGAAGTGGATGCCCATGCGGTGCAGAACGGCTTCTTCGGCGGTCATCTTCATGATTGCCTTGTGATGGCAATGGCCGTGGATGAGCGCGCGGCGCCTTAGTTTGGGAAGCGGGAAGGTATCGCTACTTGCGCGCTGCTCTAGAAATTCGCTGAGCAGGAAGACTTGCTTCGACAGAGCTTGCGCGCGTTCGTCCTTAGGGAAAAGGTTGGTGAGTTCGTCGCGGAAGACGGTAGCGCAACTTGGTTCGAGGACGACTATGGGCGTGGCCGCTTCGATTTCGGGGAGTAGCTCGTCAATGATCTGGAGGAGCAGAGCCTTTGCGCGATCGAGCATGCCAACATCGTAGAGCGGGCGGCCGCAACAGAGGTGAGCGCGCGGGACGCTGACCTCGAAGCCTGCGGCTTCGAGCACTTCGGCTGCGGCTTTGGCGGTCGACGGAAGGAAGTGGTTGTTGAAAGTGTCGGCCCAGAGGAGGACTGGAACGGCTTCGCGTCGCTGCGCTCCGCTGGACGGACGAATGCGTCCGTCCCTACGTGATTCTTGCCGCTGCCACCAATCTTTGAATGTTTGCGGGGCAAATGCTGGAATGCGGCGCTGGGCGGGGATTCCGGCGACCAGCTTCGCCAGGTCGCGCAGGCCGGGCAGTTGGGTGGTCAGGTTCACCAGGCCGGGCATTCTTGACGCGGCTCTCATCCACAGGTCGATTTTCGAAAGCGCCATGGCTTTCAGCGGGCGGCGATTGGTTTCGTAGTAATGCGACAGGAACTCGGCTTTGTAAGTTGCGACATCGACGCCTACTGGGCAATCGCTTTTGCAGCCTTTGCAGGCCAGGCAGAGGTCTAGCGACTCTTTTACGGCTTCGCTTTGCCAGCCGTCTTTGATGATGTCGCCTTTTGTCATCTCCCAGAGCAAGTGGGCGCGTCCTCGGGTGGAGTGCTCTTCTTCGCGCGTCACGCGATAACTTGGACACATGACTCCGCCGGAATCGTGGCGGCATTTGCCGACTCCCACGCAGCGCAAGGTCGCAGCGGCCAGACTGCCGTGGTCGTCGGGAAATTTGAAATGGGTTTCGGGCTGCCAGGGATCGTAGCCTGCGCACAGGCGCAGATTTTCGTCGAGCCGATAGGGGTTGATGAGCTTGCCGGGGTTCATTTTCCAATCGGGATCCCAGAGCGATTTGAACTCGCGGAAGGCTTGCATCAACTCGGGGCCAAACATTTTGGGCAGCAGTTCGCCGCGGGATTGGCCGTCTCCATGCTCTCCCGAGATGGAGCCGCCGTAGCGGACGACGAGGTCGGCGGCCTCTTCCATGAACCGGCGGAATTTGCGGATGCCTTCGGTCGATTCCAGATCGTAGTCCATGCGGGTGTGGACGCAGGCGTGGCCGAAGTGTCCGTAGAACGAACCGTCGTAGTGATGGTCCTGCATCAGCCGGCGCAGGTCGCGGAGGTAGGCGCCGAGTTTGTCGGGACCGACGGCGGAATCCTCGAAGCCTTCCCAGCGCAGGGGTTCGCCGGGAACGTGCGCGGTCACGCCAAGGCTAGACTCGCGGACATCCCAGATGCGGCGCATCAAGCGTGCGTCGGTGAAGAGCTGCATATTGGGCGGAGCTGCGGAGCGATCGAGAACTTCCATCAAGTGGCGCGCCTGGGCTTCGGCTTCAGCGACAGTGTCGGCGCCGAATTCGACCATCAGCCAGCCACAGCCTTCGGGCAACAGCGCGATGGCATCGAGGTTCACGCGCTTGTGGCGGCTCGCATCGACCATGATGTCGTCAAAACCTTCAAGGCCGATGGGGCGATGCTCCATGATCTGCGGGACATGATCAGCGCAGATGTAGACATCGGGCCATCCGATGACGAGCAGTACGCGCGCTGGGGGACTTTCCACGAGGCGGCAGGTCGCTTCGAGAATCGTGACGCAAGTGCCCTCGGAGCCGACCAGAGAGCGCGCCACGTGAAACCCGCTTTCGGGGAGCAGGTGATTGAGGTTGTATCCGGAGACGCGGCGCGGAATGTTCGGGAACTGGCGGCGAACCTGCTCGCCATAGCGGTCGGCTAGCGACTTGAGGCCGGCGTAGATGGCGCCGCGGCGTCCGCCTTCGCGAATGAAAAGGTCAAAGTCTTCGTCGCTGGTTGCGCCAACGTGCAGGCGCTGGCCGGCGTAGGTGAGGACTTCGAGCGCCTCGATATTGTCGTCCGTTTTGCCGGCCATGATCGAGTGCACGCCGCAGGAGTTGTTTCCAATCATGCCGCCGAGCGTGCAGCGGTCGTGGGTCGCCGGATCGGGGGCAAAAGTGAGGTGATGCTTCTCAGCGGCGGCGCGAAGATTGTCGAGGACGACGCCGGGCTCGACGCGAGCGATGCGGCTCACGGGGTCGATTTCTAGGATGCTCGCCATGTATTTCGAGAAATCGAGGACTACGGCGGTGTTGCAACACTGTCCGGCTAGCGATGTGCCTCCTCCGCGGGCGAGCAGGGGAGCGCGGCGGTCGCGGCACAGGGCAACCGTGGCAAGAACGTCTTCTTTGTCACGCGGGATTACTACGCCGATTGGGACCTGGCGGTAGTTGGAGCCATCGGTGGCGTAGAGGGCGCGGCTGCCGGTGTCGAAGCGGACTTCGCCGCGGAGGTGACGGCGGAGGGAGGCCTCAAGCGCGGCGGCATCGAGTGGCACGGAACGCGGCGGGGGTGGGGCGACGGTTTGTGACATAAGGCACAGAACATCTTCGCGGAAGCGGGCTCTGTTCGCAAGGGGATTGCGGAGTCTGTGGCGTATCTTCCCCTTGCGGTGTTTCTCTTTTCGCTTCGCGCTTCAATTAAGTGGCGCCCCTGTACGCCAGTCTGCGTTCTTGCTAGAATGTCACTCCGTGCGCCGAGGAGCATGAGATTCCGATGGCCTTCGTAATCGCCGAGCCTTGTATCACGACCAAAGACACCGCGTGTGTTGACGCCTGTCCGGTGGATTGCATTCACCCCAAGAAGGACTCCGACCAGTACGCAACCGAAGAGATGTTGTATATCGATCCCGTGGAGTGCATCGACTGCGGCGCCTGTGTGCCGGTGTGCCCGGTCTCGGCTATCTTTGCGCTCGACGATCTACCGGAAAAATGGAAGGAGTACACCGAGCGGAACGCGAAGTACTTCGGGCGGTAAAAGCAGCTTTTGGCGATATCGGGTTGCGAAAGACACGATCTCCGGTGCCTCATGAAAATCACTGACACAATTGACTTGCTGTTGAAGGACAAAGGCGGTAATCGGGTCCTGTCGGTAACGCCCAATCAGTCCGTCTACGAGGCCGTTGAGAAGATGGCCGTGGAGAGTATCGGCGCACTGCTGGTGATATCCGAGGGCAAGTTGGTCGGCATCTTGTCGGAGCGCGACTACGCCCGCAAGGTTATCCTCAAGGGACACTCCTCAAAGGAGACGCTGGTGCGGGAGATCATGACCACCCCGGTGGTCTTCGTTACTCGTCAAAACACGGTGGACGAATGCATGGCCATTATGACCACGCACCGTTTTCGTCATCTTCCCGTCGTCGAGAACGGCGTGGCTGTCGCTGTGGTGTCGCTTGGCGACCTCGTCAAGTGGATCGTCTCCGATCAGGCCCACACCATCCGCGAGCTAGAAGGGTACATTACGGGGCGATATCCCGGCTGAAGTGGCCATCGTCGGGGCTTACTGCAACAGTGCGGCCGCCGGGCAATTCCAAGTGACAGGGATTTTAGCTCTTGCCGGGGCGTTCCACTCAGGAAGGAAATCCATAATGAAATGCCGGAATGAATCGATGCACCGATTCTCCCATGGCCTGCAACACGATCTGGCCCAGGGCTTGTATGAATTTCGGCGAATCGTTAAGCCCGGCACTCATTTCGAATTGCTCGATGCCCAGCCGGCGCGCTTCTTCGCGGGCCTGGTGATCAATTTCACCTAGCGTCTCCACGTGATCGGAGACAAACGCCACGGGCACGACGCAAACCTCGCGAGCGTGTTCCGCAGCCAGATCGTGCAACGTGCGGGACAAGGAAGGCTGCAGCCACTTGCTTGCCCCCACCTTGCTCTGATAGCAAAGCCGGTGCCGGTTACTCCATCCGCCGCGGTGCACCAGGCGCCATACCGTATCTTCAATTTGTTGCTGGTAAGGATCGCCCTTCTCGACCACCGAAACGGGCACGCTGTGGGCGCTGAAGACAATCTCGGCCCGCTCCTGCACTGGGAACCGTGCCAGCGCTTCGTCAACTTTTTCCATCACTGCGTCGAGATAGGCCTCGTGCCGGTAGAAATTCTCCACGCAGTAGACGGGCATGTCGTCGTGAAAATGCCTCCGCCACTCATTCAAGCTCGAGCCGGTCGTGGTCGAGGAATACTGTGGATAGAGCGGCAGCAACACTACCTCGTCGCACTGCGCCGCTCGCAGTTGCTGAATCGCCTCGCTCGTAAAAGGGTGCCAGTAGCGCATAGCCACAAAGCAGCGGGCATCAATTCCCAGACTCGAGAGCTCCGCCTCGAGGGCCCGGGCCTGCCGTTCGGTGAAGCGGCGGATGGGCGATCCTCCTCCAATGGTCGCGTAGTGATGCTGTACCTTGCGCGCCCGCGTCGTCGAAATCAATTTGGCCAGGGGCCTGCGCCCGATACGAGCAAAGGGGAAGTCAATGATATCGGGATCGCAGAAAAGGTTATAAAGAAAAGGTTCGATCTCTTCCAGCGTTTCTGGTCCGCCCAGCTGAAATAGAACTACCCCCAAACGCCGTGATGTGCGCGTCATCCGCTGGAATCCTCAGAACGCGCGAATGCAGTCGCATCCGCGGCGAGAGTCAATGGTGGGGAAGCGGATGTTCTCCACCGGAATAGCAGGATCGTTAGCCCTGAAAAGAGCAGCACCGGGGGAATCAGCAAAACGATGATTCCTCCCTGCAGAGCATGAATGACGCCCTTGCCACCGCCGGCGACAGTGGTGTAACACATGGCACAACTCTGGGCATAGAGCTTATGTGCCACGCCCGATATCACGAGCGATGAGCCGATGAGACGAATGAATACCCGTCGGGTCCGTGGTGTTCTGAGCTTTCCAGAGTCTGGCCGGCCGTTCATAATACTCGCTTTCTTTCGAGGCGCTGCGCCGTTACTGGACCAGCGATCGCATATGCGCGAGTCGCGAACTGTCCGCGAAGATGACGGTCATCATAATCAGTACAAAGACCAGTGCCGGAATCAGCGTGACAAAGAGACTTGCCTGCTCATACCGCAGGTGCATGAAGTAGGCAATAATCAATGCCGCTTTGATAATGGACAAGAACATTAAGACGGTGAGCATGGTCTGCAAGGGCAATTCCTGATAGGCGAGAATTACTTCGAGAACCGTCAACCCGAGCAAACCAAACCACACGGAGAAGATGATTTTGTTTCCAGCAGTTTCCGCGTGCTCCATATGTCTCGATCCTTTCCTATCTTTTATCCTATATCCTAGGCGGTTTTCGCTGACAGCAAGTAAACCAGCGGGAAGATGAACATCCATACCAAATCGACGAAGTGCCAGTAAAGGCCGCTCACCTCGACCTGCGCGGCTGAGAACTTTCTGCGCCCAAA
>Ga0074044_10004408_pt1 | contig 11661 bp, 10 predicted proteins | sample BogForMeECP23OM1_FD_94443 | JGI IMG/M metagenome (GOLD analysis project Ga0074044, IMG submission 94443) | Bog forest soil microbial communities from Calvert Island, British Columbia, Canada - Bog Forest MetaG ECP23OM1 | ecosystem: Environmental > Terrestrial > Soil > Wetlands ...
GGGGGGGAAGAAATGAGACGGCGCATCGATGTGAGTGCCGACGTGATCGGCAATCACGATCTTGAACGCGTCGTATCCTACCTCTTGTATTTTGGCGATTTTCTCGATCTGTATTGACGGGAAGGGCGGGCCATAAGTCGAAGCGTCCTGCGCTATTTCTCCTGTTAGGTCAACGATCGTCATGTACGCGTCACCTCTCTTCCACTTTGTTCAAGTCCGAGGAGTTTGCTATTCAGGGGGGATCTCGCCGAGGGCGAGGTTCAGATCTATTCCCTGACTTCTGCGGTAACTGCGAGAGACGTAGTAAACGACGAAACCCACGATAAACATAGAGAACGCGACTCCATATCCTATCAGGGATAGGGTGAGACTTGATGGATTGTAAATCAGGAAACCCGGATTCGAGAAGAAACCATACAGTAGGAGTCCGATGAATACTGTAGCGATCACTCCTGCGATAGTTATCAGTGGCATGCCGCCTACCTTCTTGTCCGCTATCCCTGATGCAGCGTAAAGTTTCGGCTTACGAAATGGGAAGACTACACCTGCAATTGCAGTAACAAAAAAGTCGATTACAAGTCCAGCCGTACTTGCAGCGAAGAATTGTACGAATTGCGCGACGTAGGTATACGGGATCAGAAAGGCTTCGGACAATATGAACGCAAAAATGATTGCGTTGATTGGCGAATGAAACTTATCATTAACCTTTGCAAGGGTTTCGGGGAGAACACGATCGAAGGACCATGCCATCACGTTTCTGCTCATCGTCAAGTAGAGGAACGGGACGATTGAGAGCGACCAAACAGTTATTCCGATTCCGATCAGGTAGAGTAACGCAGGATTATTACCGGCCAGTATGCCCGAGAAGAAAACGTAAGACGGTGGGACAGAACCTAGAGGGTAGCTGCTGCTACCACCATAATAGAGTCCATAGATCGCTCCAAGGAACTGATTCCCAAAAACATTCGACATACCATAAGCCATCACCAACACAGCGATTGTAAGTATGCCCAGTGAACCTAACAGGGCTATGGGGGCCGTCTTCTTCGTGTTCTTAATTTCTCCCCCCGCGTAGACTGAATATTGGAAGAAGATCAGAGTCTCGGCAGCAAATCCTGTTCCGAGGAACGTGGGGATGAGTTGATTCCAATCATTCACTTGCGGAAACAGGCCTGAACTGTTGGCGTTCGTGATTACGGCGTTATAGTCTCCGAATTTCGAGAACGCTAGAACGAATTGAGCGTTTGTGCTTACAGCGACTAGAATAATCGCCGCCACAGTTCCTACGAAAGCGACTACCGCCAATACACGTTGTACAGAAAGGGTTGTTTTCAGTCCGGTTATGACGAGCGCGGCCATTCCAATATTGACGATCGTCGCTACTATGAAGGTACCATTTGCAGTACCGAAGAAGTTGCCCAAATTCACCATGCCAGTATTTCCATAGAGAGTCCCAACGGTAGTCAGAAAACCTGAGAGACCAATGTTCGAAACAAATCCAGCGTACGCGGCTATGTAAAAAATTGTCCAGATCGTCAAGGAGAAGTTCGACGCGAAACCAAGAGCAGGAGAGAGGACTCGTGTATTCCAAATGTAGTCACCCCCAGATCTTGGCATTGATACGTTGAAAAGCCAGTAAACAACGGCAAGCGAAATGCTAGCTATCGCCGCCACAATTACTGCGCCTACCAAGTTAACTCCGGGAAACGTGTATGGTAGGACCAGTAACCCAACGCTGCCGATCACTAAGTTTGCGATAATTATGTTGATAGCCATGGCGTCGAAAGTGGAAATCTCTCTGACTAACCCCGTGGCATCCCTAACGAACGCAGAGGACTTAGTTCCAGCCGACATGAGAATGAATCTAACCACGGTTTACGTATAATATACTTGCGAAACTATCTGTAAGCATAAGATGAAAGATCGAACTTAAAGTGGATAGGTGCCAACTATCCGTCAGTATAGTAGAGTACCGGATTTGAACCAGAATTGCGGCAAAACGTTCTGGATTCACCTAATCTTTTAAGTGAATACCTCCGGCTCTGAATTTGTCCGAGTACTATTGATGAGCAGTTCGGTTCAAGATCGCGTCATACGCATTAATCGAGAGTACAATATGTCATTCTGGAGGGAGCTCAGCGTACACCTGAGCGATGTCCAACCCCAACCTACCCGCCCTAATTTTAGCCGTGAAAAATAGAACGGCGCCAGCACCCGTTGTTATCAAAACCACACCGTAAGCCACCGCTAAACTTGCTCCCAAAAAAACGCCGCTAAGAAGCGGAAACGTCTCAGCAACAACGTAGAACAAGAAACATGCCACACCTATTACTGAGCCAATTACGACCCAACAGCCGAACTGTGATTGGCCCACTGTACGTTTGAACAAGCTCGGTTTCGCTACAGGAAATACAGCTGTCGCTATTAGAGGAAGAATGAAAGCGATGGGTAACACAAGAGACACGTTCAACCAAGTGGCGGCGAACCCAAAATTCCAGTAGATCGTCATATATACTCCGGAAAGAACTCCGACCAGAATAATCGCCCAGTAAGGCGAATGGAACCTACCCCCAACCACTCCCAACTTTGTGGGAACAAGACGATCAAAAGCCGCCGCGAAAACCATACGTGCCATCTCCAACGTGTAAACATAGCATACCATAATCCATCCGACAATTAGACCGCCATTCACCAGAATACCCAAAACTGGATTTAGAAACCCAACAAACAACGTAACCGTTGGAAGCGTCGGCAACGATGAAGGATTGTTCGCAGCCACGTAGCTCGCAGCGTTTATGAAACGCATGCCAAAATCTTGGTAAATTAAAAGATAGAAACCAACCATAAACACAGTCGCGACGGCTACGGAAAGAAAGAGTGATCTGAACATACTGGATTTCACGTTTTTCGTTTCCCCCGAAAAATACGTTCCAAAATTGAACCCGCCATATGCCAGAAAACCCCACGGAATAGCTGCAAGCAAAGTATTTCGAACACTGAATTGATCCACACCCACGCCTATCGACACTGAATGAAGGATACTCGCGTAAGTCACGTTATAGCCCGTCAGATGCATTGCAGCATCGAAACTCAACGGAAACTTCGAAAAATCCAACGCCAAAAGCGCAACAGCAAAAACGACGGTAATACCATAAACCAATAGATAAGCAACCTTCTGAAAGATTGAGTAGAAACGTAAACCAAGCAGTGACAACCCAGTAGTCAAAACGACAAGGAAAATGGAAATCGGAAAACCCAATTGCGCCTGGCCCACCGCTGATGCCCAACCGATCAATCTAAAATCATGTTCCGCAACTCCCCACGTAAACAGCATCTGAGAGAGCCCGATCGCTTCCGTGCTCCAGTTACTGATTCCAATAGCCGCGATTAGAACTCCGGAGAACATGAAAACAAACTGAATACTCCCATACAGCGGTCCTAAGATTCTCGACGACCAAACATAGTCACCACCACTACGTGGCAAGGCAGCACTCATCGGAGCATAGACCGCAGCAAGAGCGAACGCTGGTATACATCCTAGCAAGCTTACGATTGCAAGATTTGCCCCCGGAAAATAAAACGGCGCCAACAACGCGACTGACGGAATTGTTGGAAACCAATTCATCCCTGCCTGAGACACGAGAAACTGATCAACAAAACTCAGCTCCTTAACCAGCCCGGTGGCCTCGCGAACGAACAGTCTTCTCCGCGCCAACTTCCTCAAACATGACCTGAACGGCGGAAATATAAGAGGAAATCATTCAAGTTGACTCAAATTCGCAAAATCAGATGAATTTGCAGATGAAAGTCACCGGCATAAGACTAAACCCAACAACACCGTCCCAGCTAAACGCCGAAGTCGAAACTGTTTCGAAGTCATTCCCGTTATTCTATGCCTTACCCTCCGAATTCGGAGGATCCATGCAAGTCATTGCTGACCCATTTATCGTCGCCCTCTTAATACCATCAATGCGATTGGGTCAAACATTAACAGTTGACGCGCCCGCGTCACCAAAACTCCTCAGGGCACTTCCAAAAATTATGACATTTTACCATAACTGGGATCCAACATACAAAATGGTCAAAGTAGAGACCTCCCCCGGATCACGTGAAACACATTCCCCTCTCTCAAAAGTCGACGCATTGTTTTTTACAGGTGGAATTGATTCGTTCTACTCTCTCACGAAATTGACGGAACAAAACTCAGAACACGACTTCACTCACCTAATTTTCGTGCACGGTTTCGATATCAAACTAAACGACAGCCTACTGTTTGAGAAAACTCATGCTGCTTTGAAAGAGATCGCATCACGTTACGAAAAGAAACTGGTTATTGTGAAGACAAATTTGCGTAGCGTTACCGATGAGTACGTTAGCTGGGCCAATTGCTGCGGAGGCGGTATGGCAAGCGCGGCATTATCCTTCAACGGATTCTTCAGACAAATCTATATTTCCTCAGACCTAGGACCTAATGAGAGAAACCTGCCTCTTGCCATACACCCAGATTTAGACCCACTCTGGTCAACTGAAACTACCAACTTCGTACATTACCTAGATGGCGTAGGCAGAGTTCAGAAAGCAAGAGCTCTAGCGGACAATCAAATTGCGCAAAAACATTTGAGAGTATGTTGGGAAAACAGAAACGGAGCGTACAATTGTGGAAGATGCAGCAAATGCGTTCGAACCATGCTTGCTCTTCACTTGGCCGGGGCACTCTCAAAATTCAACTTCCCCACCGCGTTAACCCCAGAACTTGTAAGCGCTCTAAACTATGATCCAGACCCTAGCGTGATTCTACACACACAACAGATCATTCATGAGCTTCAACAGAGAGGGGAAAATCAACTTGCGAAGGCGCTATCTAAAGCAACTAAGAAACCGTTGACAGGATAGATAGACTCCTTGAAGCATGTGCTCTTAGAACCGAAATCGAGGTCATACCATAGGTATAATTATTTAATTTTCTCAAATCGCGAATGTAACTTAACGTCTGACGTCTTTTCGTGTTAACTGTCGTTAACGCGAATTCGTTAACAACCCGTCAGTGGCTCAATTCCTAGCTGATTAAGGTGGGTTACATGACCCGGTCCCGGGATTGGTTGTATTCCAGGATGTGGAGGCGTATTTCCACCGCCCCCTCCACCGTGACCCCCATTGCCATTCCCATTTCCTCCCCCACCACCGCCACAACCATCTACGCTTATGCTTGCCTGGTCAGAAGCATAGGCATTCGATGCATACGTTACCGTCACAAGTGAAAGAATCAGAATGATTGAAAGAACGGATCGAAAACGGAAACCCGAAGCTGGCATGACAAGACATCTCTTATACCTCGGACAGATTTAATATCACTTTTCATGGCTCTGTTACCTCGCAGTCTTGGACGACACCTGTGGCAATCTAATACAAGTCACACAGCTACAATTCTAATATCTAAAGAAGGATTTCGATGAACCCATCCGAACAAATTGACAAAAAGATCGCAGAACTAGCAGATTGGCGCGGCGATGTGCTTGCCAAACTTCGTAAAATCATCCATGACGCTGATCCAGAAGTGATCGAGGAATGGAAATGGATGGGAACCCCAACCTGGTCGCACGATGGGATATTCGTGATAGTAAATGCACACAAAGACCACGTGAAGATGACCTTTGCTGAATCTCAGAAACGAAATCTTGTGTCCGTCTAAGATGACGCCAAAATATTTAGAGTAATTTTGTTTATCGATAGCTTGTCTTCGTATATACTCCCTAACTTGTTCCTTTGTTTTCTTGAACTCTGTCTTACTGTCCAGTCTTCCGGGCGATTTGTATTCAATAATCACATGCCCATAAAGAGCATCTTCTCTCCCTCCGGAGATATGATGTCGGTTCTCGTAAGAACCCCATTCAATACCCCATTTTTTTAAGATAGGGTGTAGGGTCGTTTCTACTCTTATCTTTACGTCTTCTTCGTTTTTCGATTCTGTAGCGTGCTTCTGGATAGTCTTTGCAAGTCGCTCAGTGTCGATCTGATCCAGACCATTGCGAACAGGTTCCGATGCCATGTTCTGTCACTTGGGCCATTTCATTCTGATGTATTCTGTCGCTTCCTGAGCATTGAGTTCCTGCGTGGTGTTCCCGCTTCTTACGTAGAATCTTCTGAGTATTCCATCTTCAACCCAGACAGGTCTTGAGCTGTGGCGTATGTCGAGGGTGCATAAGTGGTGATTCTTCAACTCGTAAAATTTCACTGAAATATTGCTAGCGATATCTCGCCCTAGAGACGAATACAAGTTTACTAGAAACTGGTAGTATCCGTCTTGGTTAGGTCGCGTAGAGAGTGTAGCATAATCCTTCTCTAGTCCGACCAAGGCGCCTTTGTCATCTACGCCGATCACTAGCACTCCTCCATTTCCATTGAGAAAACCGGCTAGAGACTTCACGATTACCTTCTCCAGATTCTTGTTGCTGCTGTTTGCATTGTAATCCCAACGTGCCGAGGCTTTGAATTCGAATGTCTCGCTCTCACCTTGAGGAATAAGCTTCTCCAAATCAATTTTCTGTGATTCCGGTTGATTTGCTAGGATAAAATTATTGACTGCATTTGCAAGCGCGACGCGTCTATATTTTAGAAATTCTAGAAACGATTCGATTTTCCAGAGATTTGGATCGGTTGGAATGCAATGGCTTTCCAGAGCCTGTTTGCCGTGCTGCTTCATAATGTCCGCAAGATAATCTTCTGCTGATGTGGCTGAAAGTTCACGATTGGTGCCTGCTGAGATAAATGCCATATTAGCGATTTCGTTGATCTCCCTTCCCTCGTATCCCGCCTTCTTGAGTTGTGCTTTCGGAAAGATGTGATGGTGCTCGATCGCATGGCGGCGTCCATGGTTGGCGAGTCTGAGCCCAAGTTGAGTGTACCAGTCCTTGGCGCCACGTGCTTTCAATGCAAGATAGACTATGGGAAAGAGGGGACTCTGTCGTCCTCGTCCGGATAGATCGTCTGGAGAAATCTCCATTCTACTGTATTGACTGAGGATGCTCAGTAGTTCAGGGGCGCCACCTTTTACAATCGCTGCTAGATCGCTGTCAAGAGTTGTTTCAGAAGCACCTGAGTAGTGACCATGGGCGCTCGCGATATACAACCACTGCTTAAGTGCACGCTCATCTTCGACGTTGAGATGCTTGCCCCTCTTTACGAGATAGTAGGCTAGAGTAATGATGAATATGGGAGAAGAAAGTAAGCTGATGTCCTCGATCCCGGCGTTGGAGAAGAGGAAATTTGCCGCCCATTGAACGCCACCCTTGGTAGATTCCCATGCTGACTTCAATTCGTCGACCGGAATTGTGTTGACGGTCAAAAATCTGCTATGGTTTGTGGCGAAGACGACGAGCGCTCTAATGAGAACTCCGAGATCAATTGAGAGTCCTTTATCCTCACACTCTTCTTGGAAATCTTCGAAGAGTTGCAGCGAGTCTTGCCAACGTGATGTTATTTGCGCCAGTGCAAGGTCTGACCCGCGAAGCTTCATACCAAGAGAATTTACTCGAACGAAGATCTCTGCGACTTCTTGGTAAGTAAGACTCTTATCTAGAACCTGTACGACGTACTGATAATCCCTGATCTTACGGACTTTCTGCAATTAGAGTATCTCTGGAAGTTCGGGTCGCTGAATGAACTCACAAGTGGCTTAAGCAGTTGCACGTCAGGTTTCGTGAAAATGTCGGTTACTCTGACCCAATGCGGGTCAGCAAGTAGAGCTCTGCTCGCAACGACGAATGTTCTCTGCTTAAGGCGTTCCTGGATATTGGGAGTCTCCTCGTCCTCAGCTAAGCTATCGGAATCTTCTTCGTCGGCTCGTGTGTCGTAGTTGATCTCTTCCACCTCTCCTTCGAATCTCTCGGGGTGTTCGAGGTTGAACAATATCTCAATAGGTCTCTTGCGCCCTCGAACCGTCACGGGTTGGCCGAGTATGACCGCGAAGAGGGAAATGAGTCGCTGTTGCCCGTCTAGCAATAGCTTGCGGCCTTTGAAGGGACTATCATCTTGAGCTACGGCAAGGTCTTTGATTGGCTTAGGTTGATCAGTCTCCCAGACGAGTATAGTACCAGTCGGGTAAGCGCGGTAGAGAGAGTCGAAGAGGTCTCTCACGCGTGTTGCCGGCCAGATATACCGACGCTGCATCTCTGGCAGGCGTAGTTCCCCGGTTCTGACCCATTCGATAAGGTTCCCAACAGAAGTATCAACCTTGGACAAAGCAGACTCAACAAAATGACATTATCCTACGCGACCTTATATCAGCTTCCGAGTCCTAATAATTCAAAGGTTCAACTATCAAGCGCAGGCTTTAGTTTACATACAGTCAATTCCCATGGCATTTCATTCCTTCGGATTGGGTGATAGTAGTTTGGTTAGCCTGAAATTTTATGGCGGTGTCGGCGAGATCGGCGGAAACAAGATCCTTCTCGAAGACAAAGATACGAAAATTCTTTTGGATTTCGGGATGAATTTTGCTGAACGCTCAAAGTTCTACTCGGAGCCGTTCCTCGCACCACGCGACGAGAGAGGCTTGCTCGAGTTTGGTTTGTTGCCCGACATTCCAGGAGCATACAAGTTTCAAGATGCAGAGTGCGATGTTGATGCGTTATTTCTATCGCATTCCCACACCGATCATTCGGCCTATATTCCGTTCCTGGATCGAGACATTCCTATTTACTGTGGGGAGACTACGGCCACAATTCTTCGTGGGTTTAATGAGATTGCTCCGAAGAGTTTCGATAACGATCTTGAAGGACTGCAATTCAAGACCTTCAGAACCGGAGATAAGATACATGTTGGATCAATAGACATCGAACCCATTCACGTTGACCACTCAGTACCCGGTTGTTACGGATCGATATTTCATACAACTGAAGGCGCGGTAGTGTACTCCGGGGATTTTCGGTTACATGGTACGAAACCTGAGATGACGCATGAATTTGTGAAAGCGGCGTCTGAAAGTAAACCGATTGCAATGCTTTGCGAAGGCACGAATATAATTGGAGCCGATTTTTCCACCGAAGCAGAAGTTAGTCAGAAGTTGGACAAAGTAGTTCAGGCATCAGAGAACTTGGTGCTTGCGAGCTTTCGTCATACGGACGTTGATCGCACCAGAACTTTGTATGAAGTCGCCAAACGGAACCACCGCAAACTTGCAATCTCGCTAAGACAGGCATACATGCTGAATAAACTGAAGTCCGATCAGCATCTCGACTTGCCTTCGGTCAACTCCGACGGCTTTCTGATCTTCAAACGTGAGAAGAAATCATATTTCAAATGGGAACAAACTGTCCTAAATTTCCCGAATGTCGTTGATGCGCAAGAAGTCAAACGCATTCAAAACAAGGTTGTTCTGGCGACAGGTTTCTCAGATTTGAAGGAGTTAGTCGATATGAGACCTGAATCAGGAAGCAGTTTCATTCTGTCTTCATCGGAACCGTTCAATGAAGAGATGGAAATTGAGTACGATAAATTTGTCAATTGGCTTGACCACTTTGGTTTGCCGATGTTCCATATACATTGTTCAGGTCACATTATGCCAACTGAGATAAGACAGGTTATCGCGAAGATTAAACCCGACAAGGTCTATCCCATCCATACGGAACATCCAGCGCTATTCTCAAGATTTGTAGCTGGAGTAACAAGCGTAGAGCTTCCGGCGATTGGCAAAACATACGAATTCTAGGATCTCGAGAATTCCACCAGATAGTTCGATCTCTCGAGACTGTAACACGTGTAACAAGATTTATACGTAACACATGCTACATATCTGTTACAGGTGTTACATGTTGAGGGTGGGTGGGCCGTTATGGGTTGTGGATTATGATATTCCGGTTGAGTCGAAGGCGAGGAGGATGGCGTTCTATCGGGGGCTATGGAAGATTCTCGAGGAGAATAGGATTGTTAGGAGTGGGAAGAGTACGCAGTCGGTTTGGATTATTGATGATGAGAAGATTGCGAGACAGATTCATGATCACGCTGTCAGGTATGGGCGGAGTCACTTGTATAATGCTACGCCTGTTCACTAGCACACCAGACACACGAGCCCTTCCGAGACACCCAATTCTCCTCCTTCGTAATGAACGCACCACAGGTCTTGCATTGATGAGGCGGCATGGGCGATCCACTCCGATTCTCGAGTACTTATTCCAATCTCGAGGCCGGCCGGAGGAGCGAGTCTAAACGTCATATTTTATGGCGATTCGAGTCGATCGGAGAGGATGAAACCTACCAGAATTATAGTAGGTCTCGAGATTCGCCGGGTATCTTTCTCGAGAAAGCGCTCTTGCGTTATCCTACTCTCTCGAGAGTAACATTCTGCAACAGGCGTAACGACATCGTGATTGATGGCGTTTCATGGCGATTGATGGCGTTTCATGGGATTCTTTGGCGATTGATCGCGATTCGTTGCGATTGTTCGCGATAAGTGGCGATTGGTTGGATTTAGTTGGATTACTTGGCGATTGATTGGGTTTTCATTGGATCTATTTGAGATTCATCGTGATTGTTGGCGTTTCTTCGCGCCGAGATCTTCTAGAATCAGGTCAGTATGAGTACTATTCGTGATGGTTTCAATTATTGTGGTGCGTAGTCGACCCATAGTGAAACCGTCGCGGTTTCGGTAATGCCAGTTTTTTGGAGAATTGAATAGGGACTTAAGTAAGTTGAGGCAAACATCATAAGGCATGCGTTGTCATATCCCGCAGGCGCAACTTCTCTAATTCGGAAACTAACGGATGCATCATCACGAATCGGTGGAGCGCAAACGGATCGAATCGTGAAACCGAGCTATGGGGCTACCATAGACCGCAAACCGCTCTTGAGCGGATTTGACGTACTTCTAGAGTATAAATTCGTCACGACGAAACACGCGACCAAATTCATGATTGAGGCCAATAAGATACTTGACAAACACAAAAAGAAAATCAGTGAAGCACATACACGGTCCGAAGAAAAATCTCCTGAAACGGTGACGGTCGTATTCTTCTGGCCTGTTTCGGACTAATTGGTTCAAGGAGGTAGTGCAGTGTGTGCGCACCACGAAACCCCTCCCAAAAAAATAAGCTCCCCAAACCCAACTCAAACCCTGAACAGGGAATAAAGATCATTCTTCATTGCCCGGTTGTCCTTGAGTTAGAATGTAAAGATGAAATATCCATTCATCCATCCATCCATTCTGAATGAGCCACCATGACATCTGTACAGGAAGTTGTTGATTCTTCGAAACGTGATCATGATCGTTACTTAACGGAATTCAAAGAGTACCTCTCAATTCCATCCATCTCCACCCTCTCAGAACATAAACAGGACGTTCAACGTTGCGCTGAGTGGCTTGCGAAACAGCTGAAGGGGATGGGCTTCAAGAACGTTGAGCTTCTAGCCACGGCCGGGCATCCGGTTGTGTACGGTGAGTGGCTTAATGTTCCAGGCAAACCAACTGTTGTAGTCTACGGCCATTACGATGTTCAACCGGTTGATCCACTCAACGAGTGGACTTCGCCTCCGTTTGATCCCTCAGTGCGTGGAGACAGTGTTTACGCTCGCGGCGCCTCTGACATGAAGGGGTCGGGGCATGCGGTTCTGAAGGCGTTGGAGGCATGGTTGAAGTCAGGCGGTGGTTTGCCGGTCAATGTGAAGGTA
>Ga0074044_10004409_pt1 | contig 11661 bp, 10 predicted proteins | sample BogForMeECP23OM1_FD_94443 | JGI IMG/M metagenome (GOLD analysis project Ga0074044, IMG submission 94443) | Bog forest soil microbial communities from Calvert Island, British Columbia, Canada - Bog Forest MetaG ECP23OM1 | ecosystem: Environmental > Terrestrial > Soil > Wetlands ...
TCGGCCCAAAAGTGTTACCTATGTCTTAGGTACGAAGTGTCACCCATGTGTCCGGGCTGGACCCCTGTGAAGTTGGTGGGCCCGCCAGGATTTGAACCTGGGACCAACGGATTATGAGTCCGCTGCTCTAACCGCTGAGCTACGAGCCCGAAGTCTTCAAAACATATTATACCGAAAAGAGTTAGTGGACATGCCCGGCTTCAACCGAAATTTGCTCTAACGCTCGTCCCATCCCACACTCATCGCTTGCTTCCGGACTTTGCAGACGTATGACGGCCACACGCCAAGCTCGCGGACAAGGGCGCGCTGCGACAGCCTGAGGTCCTTTCCAAAGAATGCCTGCCAGGTAACGGATCGTATCCGTGTCCGCCTGAGATTGCGACAGCGCTGCCGCAGAGCTGCATCGCTCATCGTGCCGATCGCGGTTCGGACGTTGCGACGGCTCTGAAAACTCACTTCAAGGGCGTGGTGTTTGCCCTGCCTCGGTACGCAGCCACGCTTTCTGAATTACGGTGAAAAGAAATGCCGTAGTGAGACCAAATAGAATCCAACCGTTCAACGCTTCTAGGGCACCCATCAGTTTCCAGTGTGGCGCCAGATGGAGTTCCTCGTGACCGTAACTCGTGAGGGCATTTAGCGAATAGAGCATCGCGGATTTGTTGTCCGTGGATGCCCCGAGAAGGCGGTAAGCGGTCGCCCAGATAGCACCCTCCGCCCCATGCAGCACAGTGAGCGATAGCGCCGTTCCCCCGATGAGAAAACTTGGGATGGACAAGGGACGTCCTAGCCGTCCACTTTTATTCAGCTTAGCGGTTACCTCCGTGTTGAGAAGGCTGAGACTGTAAGCGTGAAGAACCACTGTGAATACGATAAGCGGCAAGCCCCACGCCCAATCAGTGGTCCAAACATTCGTATTTACGGGATTCATGTGTAACCTCTCATGCGCATCTTCGTCGAGCGGGTGTGCGCGATTCCCGTTCGTTCGCGTTAAACCGAGGGACAATCTTATCCGAGAGAATAACACTCCACGCCAGTTAGCCAGACGAAGAAACCCTCCGCCGGACTCGCATCCGTGTCAACGAATTTCCCCGCCTCGTTGCAAACGACAACGCCTTTGGCATCTGACCCAAAGGCTTGTTAACGATTTTAGAAACTCGTTGTGAGGCGCAGGGCAAAACTCCGCGACGGCCCGATGGCGTTGCCGGAGAAGAGGCCGCCAAAGTCGATGACGTCAAGCACATTGGTGAGGTTTTGCCCATCGACCTGAAGGCGAACATTTACCCGTTCGGTCTTATAGATGTCACTGCCAGCAGAAGCACTGACGATCAGCGAAGGATAAATGCGGCCTCGGGCGAAGTTAATACGATTAAGCACTTGCTGGCCGTATTCTTCCAGGACGGTTTGTGGGTCGCCGTCGAATTCAAACGGTAGGCCGGTGCCATACTGAATGCCGCCCGCAATCCACAGGCGAGGCTTGGGCTGGTATCGCCAGCGAGTGAGGACGGTGTTGCGCTGGTCCTGCGAGTCCGGAAAATGCCCGCCCAGTTGCGTCTCGGCGGCCTGCACGTCGTCGCCAAGAAAGAGGCCGCCGGTCACGGGAAACCATGCATTCCCTACCATATAGGAATAGCTTGCGAAGCCGGAGAGACCACGCCAGTTCGGCACCTCGATTTTTGCTTCCGCCCCGTAAATGATGGCTTTTTGGAATGAAATGGGAAAGCTGATGGTCGTGTTAGCGATCTGATCGTCATCGGCATAATTGTTGACGAGCCGCCGGTAGAAATTCGCGTCCAACCTTAGAATTCCGCTGAAAGCCTTGGACAAACCTGCTTCGTAGTAATTCCCTTGCGAAGGCTGAACAGGCAGACGAAGGAAATCGGGGTTGATCGATGCGACCTCATACGAACTCGAAAGTAGAATATTCTCGAACGACGGCGTCTGGAACACGCGGTCGTAGGAAAAATGCGCGACCATGCCGATGGATGGGAAATAACGCGAAATAGCTACGCGGGGATCCACTGCTTGTTTATTGACGATCAACTGGTAATGGTCCCAACGTAGCCCAAGGTTCATCGTCCAATTGCCGAGATGAATCAAGTCCTGGACAAATGCTGACTGTTCCAGATCCGGACGTTTGCCCTGACTCGGGTCAGCACCAGGGAAGCTAAACGTGAGAGCCGTGTTGGGGTCGAACTGCGAGGGGTCGGTTATCACGTAGTTGAAGTTCTCGTTTAGGAAAATATTGTCGGATTCAACGCCCACCTTCCATTCGTTTCGGCCATGATCGATGGTGACCATTCCCTTGAAGTAGGCCTCATTGAACCAATTGTGCTGAAACAGAATGATGGGCGTAGAAAGAGTATTGGAATAAAAGTTGTTGGCATTGTTCCGCACCATGCCACGAAAATCGGCGAGAACATTGGACGAGAAAGTGTGCTGATAGGAAGCGATGCCCATCGTTTCAAAGTTGTTGGCAGTCTGCAGTTGGCAAGGGGGTCCCTCAAGCTGTCCCGTTGGATAGCACCAGGTCTGTTGGACCTGCTCATTGGGGAGTGCATAGCGCGAGAATTCGTGGCGGACAATGAGCCTCAGGCGGTCCTTGGAGGTAAGGTCGCGCTCGTAACTAATAGCAAAGTCACCCGTGGTTCCATTATTTGTAAAATTTTGGGGCACCACGGGGTTGAGATAGTGGTCCGTTCCAGCGCCAGATGCACTGAAACCAAGTGTATTCTTGCCCCAGGTCAACTGACCCTGCGCAAAGGCGCCCGCCGTGTCGTAGCTGCCGCCTGAGAGCACGATTTGTCCATGAAAACCGGGCTGCTGGTCATGGAAAGTATTGACCTCGACCACGCCGCCCATTTTTCGGCCATATTCAGCGGGAAAACCCGCGGTGTAGATGCTGATTGAGTCGACATCGTCCGCGCCAATCTCCGGGCCGAAGCTGGGTGAACGATTGTCTGTGACGGGAATGCCGTCGACAACAAATTGCGTTTGATACTCGGAACCGCGCGGATGCAGTACGGCATTGCCTTCGTAAAGCCAACCCGGCTGGGTATTCACCAAATCCTGCATGGAACGGCCGGGCAAAGACGTCACCCGGTGCTGAATTGTCTCGGAGCCGATCTCATTGACCGATCCGGCCCGATCCGGATCCAGCAGCGTATCTTCCGCCTTTACTGTCACCGTTTCATTCAGCGATGGCAGCTTGAGCTGAATTGTGCGCTCTAGGGCAATCGAGGAACGAATCTCAACGGATTCTGATGCGGTTGCAAATCCTGGCTCCTCAATTTCGAGCTGATAGATACCGTACGGCAGACGCCGCACGTGCAGGACACCTTGGTCATCTGTCGCTAAGGTGTTCCGATACTGGTTTGCTTCGCTCACCATCTGAACACTTGCTCTCAACCCGAGACCAGAGGGATCTGTCACCTTAAGGTGCAGTTCGCCGCTATTGCTCTGTGGAAAGAGCGGCCAAGCGCAGAGTATAAAAAGGGCGAGGAGTCTGCTCATGAAAAAAAGGGCTCCCAAGTTCGAGGATCGTTGACTCCCCGAAGACAACGGTGGCTGCGCAGCAGACTCAAAGACACTCATGCCCGGTTCTGGTCTTCGGGTCTTCGTTGGCACTTCCCTGAAGACTTTTTATAACACAATCAAGGGCGAAGTCCTGAGTGGGTACTATGATCTCCGGTAATCGGGACTTGCGACTGTAGTCGGCCAGTCGAATTGTTCGCCACTTTGATCTTGTTGGGGATCGTTCGGACAAGTCCAGTTTACCTAATTAATGAGTCGCGGTCCGGCGGCGAGCCTCCATTACGACCTCGTGGATGGAGTTGATGATCAATCCTTGCGGGATCGAACCATGGTTCGCATTAGGGACAACGATTTGCCGCCCGTGCGTAGAGAGCCCCACGAGCTTCGGTTGTATTTCGTGAACCCATACTTGCTGATACGCCGCAGCCTCACGATTTAGTTCGGCATCTCCGAAATCGAGCGACTGAGCCGCTGTCAGCACAATTAAAGGAAAGTCTCCAATCTTCGTCACAGACGATCCCTCGGCAAAGCTCTCTGGCAGGACGATCCCCGCCGAGACGTTTCCTACAAACGACTTTGGCCGCTGCCTCAGGGCCTCAATGGACTCTTCGCGGGTCATTTGCGAGTGATCCTTGCCCTGCGTCAGAGATGATTGCGTTAGTCGCAGCAAGCCAACGAAAGCCGCGGCCTCGAATGCCACCTGAAGTGGGTGCCAGACGAATCGCGGTGCCGTGCGGCCCAGAAAGAACTTGGGTGCACGCTGGAGTTCGTCTTCGTGTGCGGAGTCAATGAGTACCATCCCCGCTACTTCATTTGGGTAAAGACCCCCGTAAACCCGCGAGTTCAGACCGCCAAAGGACGCGCCTGCGAACACGTAGGGCGCGGGCACCCCTGCTCGTTTCAAAAGCTCATGAAGATCCTTGGCAATAGCCACACTCGTTCGAGGGTAGGATCCCAAATCGCTCCAACCCTCGCCCGCGCGATCGTACCAACAGGCTTGTGTAAACTTGGCGACTTCCGGCTGAAACGCCTCCCATTCGAGGCCGGGACCGGGCCCGCCAGACTCGAAGACCACTGGAGGCGCACCTGCTCCTGAGCAGAAGATATTGAGAGTCCGACCGCCAATGTCCACGGACCGGCCGATTTGCGGAAACCGCGTCCGGTCACGCCTGCGTCCGATTTGTTCATATACGATCCCGGCGACAAGCGTCGCCGCGATCAAAAGCCCTATGCTCTTTAGAACGATCCTGGTTCGCCGACTCAAAGGGAATTCTCCTTTCCGGGGGATACTAAAACGGTCAGCTCAGATGCCCGGCGGGTTAAGGGTGCATCGGTCTGTCCCACGGCAAGAAGCTTCCGAAGGCAATTATGAGCGGGACGAGACCGGCGATACCTGCTACCAACCATTTCCAGAGTTCTGAGCGAATGAGCCACTGTCGCAAGAGCGACAGAATGGCATCACGGAAGAGTGAACCGGCGCCCCACAAAATCGCGGCTTCGTCAAAAATCGATAACATCTCCTGTCCGAAACGTTTGCGGAAGGAAGACGGATGTAAGCTGATAAGCAGTGCATATAGAAATCGCATTACAAGGCTTCCTTGGGCTTGGCGATGCGCAAACGCACCTTCGCCTCGCGAACGACACTGTCCAGACGCGAAACCTCCGCTAAGAACAAATTCCGGCCAAATCCTGTCATTCGGTAATAGCGCCGTCGCGGGTCGTCGTTTGCGGACTTCCGAGGGACTTCCTTGACGACTCCGTGAGCGATTAGCTTTTCCAGATTGTCGTAGAACGTGCCAGGACCGAGCTTGTACTTGCCTTCCGACTGGCGTGCAACCTCTTGCATGATTCCGTAGCCGTGCCGGTCTTCACTGGACAGAGCAAGGAGGATGTAGAAAGTGGCAGGGGATAGTGGGAGCAATCCTTTAAGGTCGTCTTTCATGGTCGTATCCCGATATATCGGACTCCGACTTATTTTGTCAAGACCTAAAAGCGGGCAGGAGGCAAACTACCGGGACCTGGTCAAATACTTTCCGAATTGCACGACACTCCAGATGGGATAAGAAGGAGTGGAGCAGCTGGATCAACACTCCGCCGTTAGGAAGTATCTACCCCTTCGGCTGGCAGGTGGTTTCGCCACAACGGTCAACAGGTTCGAGTCTGGCACCTTTGCCGGTGTGGTGCATATCCGCCGTGGAGCGTTACACCTGGAGTCCATCCCATGACCAGTGTGGGAGGCTGAGGCCGTTCGGCACATCATCGGCGGACTGGTGGTAGCGAGACATCGTTGTCGTGGTCGCCCAAGCGAAGTAGTCGTGTAGAACTTGTCGCAGCGCGCCGTCTTCGGCTAGTCCGGCATCTGCAAGAGCCTGGTCGAAGCAGGCAATCGCACGGCGATCCATTTCGTCGTGCTCCCCGTTGCCACTGTGCATCTTTACGACGGTGGTCTCGTCACCATAGGAGTCCGAGTACGCGTTGGGTCCGCCGAGTGCCTCGGCCCAGTAAGCGGCGAGTCGCTCGACATGCTGCGGGTGGAAGCCGTGGCTGAACGCATGCCCGACCACGTCGTCGGCTATCACCCGACGATGCCAGGCGTCGGCAAGACGGCGCAGGCCGTCCATTCCACCAGCCGCCTCGAAGACAGTTTGCATTCCTCCATAATCACAATCATCCCGTGTCTGCGCAAGACAATGGCCGCGGTGGAACAATTCGCAAGGGAGTGGAGGAGTCGCATTTTCGCATCACCTCAAACCACTGATGCGCGATGGGTCCCAATTTCACCTGCATGCCCTTTCATCCACGCATTGATGGCGGGATCCCGCTCGGCAGCGCCGTTGAATCGCAGCAATACCATTCTCATCGTCGAAGCGAACCGAGGCAAATTCCCGGTTAGTCGTCCGTTGCCCACTTCGGCGGTTATCGCGTTTATCGCCCACTTGCCGTGGCCACCATTGACTCAGTGGCGCTCTTAAGGCATCCTCCACTCGTTCTGCAACTACGAATGCATTCTTCGTGACGATGAAATGCCGAATCAGATTATTTCTCGCCGTACGATGTCGCGCACATTGGTAACACTGGGTTGCGCTGTGCTGCTTGTGGCTGCCACCGTGCATTGCCTCGCATATCTAAAGTTCTCCGCCCCGGCGGTGCATGCGTCGAATCTGTCGATTGCTCTGCAATCTGTTTTCGAGGTTTCCTTTCTCTCGATGGCGTGGAGTTGGATCGTCCTTGCACTCATTGTACTGGTCGTCACGTTCGGGGAAACGCGTTTGAGCAAGCCTATCGCTCTGATCTGCGGCTTCGCTGTGTTGATTCAGGCTGTATTCACCGTTCCGATGGTGGGATTCTTCATCGGAAACGAAATGATCGGTGCCGCATCCTTGCTAATCATTATCGGTTGCTTTTTGTTCCACGGTTCGCGGGTCGAGACCTGATAGCCGCGAGCCGCCTCCTACCGAATCGAAGGCAAAAGCTGGGTACTGATACGCACTTGGACGTCTACCAGGAGATACAGCACGCTTGAGCGAAGGCCCAGCCGCCAGCGTGAAAATAGCAATGCTGGTCCAAAGGGAATAGACTTGCGGACCGGGAGGTGCTACCCATGCGAAGTGTGTGCACTGCGAGTTTACTCGTGGTTTGGTTGTTGGCACATGGCCTGTCTATGGGCGCACAGGAACAGAAACCGCCCACGGCCGCGGAGTTGAGCAAGAACGAAACCCCGGGCAAAGCATTCACGCGCTTCTTCGACTATCAGGAGTATCAATTCCGGTCCGCCGCCGAAGCCATGCCTGAAGACAAATGGAATTACCGACCCGCGCCGGGATTGTTCAAGAACGAGAAACCGCAATTCGGACCTGCCGAGGAGCGCACCTTTGCGGAACAGGTGAAACATGTGGCTTGTGCCAACTTTTCGTTTGCTGCCTTGTTAGATGGCACGAATCCACCTGAGGGCTGTGACAAGGGCGGACCCAATCCAGCAAAAACGCGCGTCGAACTGCTCAACTACTTGCGCGACTCCTTCACTGCACTGAAAAAGTCTTTGGGGGCAATTACCGAAAAAAACATGTATGACCCTATTGAACGCCCAGCCCCCAATACCCGCTTGGGCCTGGGCGTTGTGTGCATCTGGCACGTGGCCGATCACTATGGCCAGGTGGTTATTTATCTGCGCGAAAACGGCATTGTGCCACCAGCGAGCCGGCCCAATCCCCCCGAACTGAAAGACAAATACTAACTCCAACAGCCTCAATTTAGCGCCTTACTCAGAGATGTGGATTAAAAACACCGTCCGCAACCACTGACGCCCCCCAAAGGGTACCTGACCATACTTCCAAGTGGAGGCACCTATGTTCGACAGCCTACTCCCCGCCGAGAGCGAGCCGATCAGTGTGGTTAGTTCGGGATGGCTATGGGCGGCCCGGTGCTTTGCCTTGATTTACACGATTTCTTTGGTCGGAGAATATGTGTCTGAGGCTCATTTTGAGCCGCTGAACCCCCTAGTCTGGTTTCTATTCACGTTTGGTCTTCGGGGCTTGCTCAGTCTTGTACTGCTCTATTTTTTGTTCCGTAGTCGGAAGAAATCACTGGCATTTGCGCTTGGTCTCGGCGCGGCAACAGCTTTCATTGCGCTGTTCGGGGTCGTCACTAATACGCTGTTCTGGCCACTCGGTCGGTCATTCCACTTAGCTTTAGCCTTGATAATCTTCGGTCCCGTTACGCCGCCGTTTCTCAGTATGATGCATCAACCCGACCCACAGCTCGCCACGGAGGGGTTGTTGCTCTTTTGGTCCTTCGGTATCTGTTCGGCGGTGCTCGGGTTAAGCAGCGTCGTCACATTCAAGAAAATGGCGCGCGAAGCAAACGGGATGCGGGAACAGCGATTCGCCTTTCGCGCCGGAATATGTTGCCCGCTTTTCGCTTGGCTGATTGTGATGCTGCTTGTTTTCACCTTGCTCATCATGTTCCCCTTCCGCATCTGAGCATTCCTCGCCCCGCGGCCAGGCTGACCCACTTGGCCTCTGATCACTACCCTCTTCTAGGCACGGCTCCGAGTACTTTTGCAGACCTCGACATAACGGCATTAGAAGCTACAGACCATCATCGAGAACGGCATTAACCTGTCGTCGGAATAGCTTGAGCCCCTCAGGCCCGCGCGGGTATCCGATCGCTTCCAGTTCATGAAAGCGGGCGTCGGGGCTCACGACTCTATCAATCCCAGCCGCTCCGGCGCGAGGATAGCCTCGGTGAAGTGCAGGAATTGCCTGAGAAGTTGCGACTTTGGCGTATCGGCTTCCAGGATAGCTCTGACTGCCGGAATCATTTCAATCCGGGACGGCGCAGGAATGGCTGACATGTCTGCGTCTCCTCCGACGCTCTAGATCAAGCTGTCTACTGCTCGTGATTCGGTCGGATCAGCGGCCGAACGAATTCGATAATATGCCCCAAGGTCAAACATTGCGGCCCGATTGAGCAAAGTCCTTCGATGAGAAGGCCCTTGCCAGGAGTGTCCGCCTCAGGTTGCTTAACTTCGTTGCGAACTGAACATTATTCGTGACGCAGCGCGACCATGGGATCGACGCGGGAGGCGCGGCGCGCGGGAATCCAACAAGCCGCTAGCGCCACGGCTAGCAAAATGGCCGCTACAGTGCTAAAGGTCAATGCATCGTAAAAGCTCACCCCAAAGAGCATGCTAGCCATTAGGCGGCCCAGCAGACCGGCAGCGAGCAGGCCGGCAACCACGCCAAAAGCAGCCATCTGGCCGGCTTGTCGCAGGACCATGGTGACCACCGTGGAGCGCTCGGCTCCCAGAGCCATGCGAATCCCGATTTCATGGGTCCGTTGCCCCACAATGTAAGAAATGACGCCGTAAATCCCGATGGAGGACAACACAATCGCGAGAACCGCAAAGACGGCGAGTAACGACATGGCAAAACGCTTGGTGGCCAACGAGTCGGAGATAATGCCGTTCATGGATTCCACGTCGTAAACCACGGAGTCGCTGCTGACGGTTTGCATCGCGCGGCTTAAAGAAGGCGCGACATCGGTTTGTGCATAGCTGGTTCGAACCATGCCGTTCGCGCCTCGGTCGAAGGCGGAGAGCAGGGAATCGGGCATTTGCTCGATCGAGAAATAGCATTGCGCCTGAATCGCGCTGGTTGCATCGGAGTCCAGGCCCCACTGGTTTTGGTGGCCGGCGATTCCGACAACTTCGGCGGTTTGATTGAGGATTGCGAAATTAATGTGTTTGCCGATGGGATCCTCGTTGCCGAAGACCTGTTTTGCGAAACGCTCGTCGATGACAGTCACGAAAGGCGCGCCTGAGGTGTCCGACTGCGTGAGAAACCGGCCGCGCTTCAGCGGAATTTTCATCACTTTGAGATAGTCCGGCTGAATCGAGAAAAACAGGGCCAACTTCATGTCCGCTTGCGACGCGGGTTTGACTTCTCCTTCCAACCAGAACGGAAGCTCCGAATCGGTGTACAGGGGAGTCGAGCCGCCTGACAGCGACACGGATTCCACACCGGGAACTGCGGCGATGGCGTCGTGTATCTGGCGATAGGATTGACGAATGGTGTCGGGAGTAGCGCCCAACGGTTGCGCCGTAGAGAAACTGAAGCAGACTACGTGATTCGGATCGAAGCCGGGATCCACGCCCCAGATTTTGCCAATGCTGCGAATCATCAAGCCGGCAGCAACTAGCAAAACCACCGCGAGGGCCATCTCCATGGCTACAAACGCGCTTTGTGTGCGATGGCGCGCCCCAGTCAGGCCGCGGCCACTCTCGCGTAGAGTACCTTGAATGTTGCTACGCGCGCTCTTGAATGCCGGAACCAACCCAAACAAAATTCCGGCGAGCACCGAAGCGCCAAGCGTAAACATCAAAACTCGCGCGTCCAGATGAATTTCGTCGGAACGCGGCAGCGCTTCGGGCAACCATTTCAGCGCGGCTTTCGTGCCCCAGGCGGCCGTCAGCGTACCCAAGGCGCCGCCCATCAGCGCCAACAAGACGCACTCCGTCAGAAGCTGTCGAACAACGCGGCCATTGCTAGCGCCCAGCGCGTTTCGAATGGCAAATTCGCGCTTCCGCCCCGTGGAACGAGCCAGCAACAGATTGGCGACGTTGACGCACGCAATGAGAAGCACAAATCCGACAGCCGCAAGCAACATGAGCAAGAATGGCTGGATGTCACCGACCAAATTTTGTTTTAACGGAATAAGCGTGATGCCTTGCCCCTCGTCGACCTCGGGATAGACTTCCGCGAGGTGACTGGCCACTCCGTCCATATCCGATTTAGCTTGTGCCAACGATACCCCCGGTTTTAGCCGTCCCACTGCGTCCATGCCCATCCCAGTACGGCGGTCGCGGAACAACGGGTTGTTCCACTGTCCGAGGGGGACGTACACTTCGGCTTTCGAGTGGTAGTTATCGTTTTGAAAGTGAAACGCGGCAGGGATCACACCAGTGATGGTGTACAGATTGCCATCAAGCGTGATGGATTTGCCGGCGATGTCCAAAGTAGACCCGAACTTGTGCTTCCATAAACCTTCGCCGATCAGGGCTACGCGCCCCGCGCCGAGTTGATCTTCTTTTTCCTCGAAGTTGCGGCCGATCATCGGGTTCATGCCGAGCAGCGGGAAAAATGTGGCGGAAACCATGTTGGCGTCCACGCGCTCGGGCTCGCCCATGCCGGTCATGGTGAACGTCTCTCCGCGGAAAGCCGCCAGAGATGAAAACGAATGGTTCTGACGCGACCAATCCAGAAAATTGGGATAGGAAATGGAAAATTTATCGAACTGAGCGGATTTGGCGAACAAGGCCACCAAGCGGTCCGGTTCAGCGTAGGGCAAGGGATTCAAAAGCACGCCATTGACCACCGAAAACAAAGCCGTATTGGCGCCAATGCCGATGGCGAGAATCAAGATAGCGATGACGGCAAATCCTGGCGATTTGCGCAACATGCGCATGCCGTAGCGCACATCTTGCCGGAGATGGTCCCACGACAGCCACCGCCCGGATTCGTAAAAACGTTCTTTGGCTTGAGTGACATTGCCGAAGACGCGCCGCGCGGCAGCCCACGCGTCCTCTTCACTCAGACCTAGTCCTCGCTGGCGTTCGAACTCAAGCGTCAA
>Ga0074044_10004410_pt1 | contig 11660 bp, 8 predicted proteins | sample BogForMeECP23OM1_FD_94443 | JGI IMG/M metagenome (GOLD analysis project Ga0074044, IMG submission 94443) | Bog forest soil microbial communities from Calvert Island, British Columbia, Canada - Bog Forest MetaG ECP23OM1 | ecosystem: Environmental > Terrestrial > Soil > Wetlands ...
GGGACGCGTCGATCCGGCGGGAAGGTCCGGGGGCGTGTAGACATCCAGCGCAAGAGAGGTGCTGCCGTCCGTCTTGTAGATGATGTCACGCCGTACGTTGACGCGATCCATGCCCGGAACCGTGAGCACCACGGGCCCGTCGACGGCGGCTTGAAATTGGGCGAGGCGCTCGGCGTCGGTTGGGGTGCTCTGGGCTCCAGCGACGGAGGCGATCAACAGGAGGAACGTATACGCCGACAGGCTGGTCAGGAATGATTTCATAGGACCGCAGTCCTTCCCTCAGATTGCATCAGCAATCCAAGGTTCGCGGCAATTTTCCAGGGCCCAGCTGACTACGGCCACTCCGCTTGCTGCTCGGGCGCGCGTCTCTATGCGACCTTTTTCGATAACAGTCGGATAGACGTTTACGTTTGCGACCGGAGCGGCTCCGAACCCAAAGGAGATCACGACCAGGGGAACGTTCGAGCGACGGCGTCGACAAGAACTTCAGGCGCCGGGCTTTTCAGCATCGTGGGCGTGGCCGATTGCGTGGCGGAGCCTGCGATCGAGCTTGGCGCAATTCAGGATGACCTTCTCCGAATGCACCGCCTCGACGGCGCTCAACGGGACCGTAAAGTCACCGGCATTCTCGACGTAGATTACAAGCTCGGGCCGGCCGTCCGGCGAAACCGCGCGGACCGCGCCGAACTCCTGGCTTCCGTCTGAAGTAAAGGCCTGGAACCCGACTTCAATTTTTTCCTGCATGACTTATTTCCTCCACTGCGCCAGCGGCCTGACGATGAGCGAGCCGCCACATTCGTGAGCATCCGCCGAAATCTGTCTGGAGTCGAACTATATTTCAGCGCGACCTCCAATCCCTGCCTTAAGGAGAGCATTGCAAAACTAAGGAGCGCTTCGCGAACGCGGAACCGGTACCGGCTTCGCTTGCGCGAAGAGGATCCTTCGTCTCGTTGATCCTCAGGACTCCTCGCTAGCTCGTCGGCGGTCCGGAGGCCAGAAGCCATGTCGACTTCGTTCGCGCGTTGCTCACTTCGCTCAGGATGACACTGAGCGGCATCAGGCGCCGTTCGGCAGCTTTGCAAAGGTCTCCTGGAGGTACGAATCGGCAGTGTGAGCTAACCACATGTTATCAAGTTGCGGCGGGAGCCGGCGGAGCACGGGCAAGCTCAGATCTTCAGGACAGACCTGAAACGAACCTTACCCGACATCATGCGCTCATAACCGTCTGCTGCCCGATCCAGCGCAAAGACCTCGATCATCGGGCGTACGCCGTTGGCCGCAGCGAATTTCAGGGCGTCTTCCGAGTCTTTGGAAGTTCCGGCCGGCCAGCCCATGATCGACTTGCGCGCCCCGATCAATTGAAACGACGAAACCCCGAACGGATCCGCGCTCGCGCCAACGATGACCAGTTTGCCCCCGACCGCGAGCCCGTCCACGAGATTTCCGATGGCTTTGCTATCGGGTGCAGTCGCGAGGATGACTTTTGCGCCACCCATGGCGATAAGTTCTTTTGCGATATCCTGCGCCGCGCTGTCGAGGTAGCTTTGCGCGCCCAACTGGAGCGCGAGACTCTTCTTATCGCTTCCTCTGCCTATCGCAACGGTCTTGAAGCCGAATTTACTGGCGAATTGAACGCCGAGATGTCCGAGCCCGCCGATACCCTGCACTGCTACCAGGTCACCGGGCCGGCCACCGCTGTTACGCAGCGCGTTGAACGTCGTGACCCCGGCGCACATGAGTGGCCCCGCCTCTTCCGGGGTCAGTTCGTTGGGAATGCGGGCTAGAGACTCGACCGGTGCGAGCATGAATTCGGCATAGCCACCGTCATAGCTGATGCCGGGAATCTGCAACTTCTCACAGCAAATGAAATCACCGCGGCGGCATGGGTCGCATTGCCGGCAATGCCCGCCGTGCCATCCCACTCCGACCCGCTCGCCGACCTTCCATACGCCATCGCCATCTCCGATGGCATCGATTACGCCCGCGATCTCGTGCCCGGGCGAACGCGGATAGAAGATCCCCGGGAACCCGCCCTCCTTCGTGAAGGCGTCGCTATGACATACCCCGCACGCCTGAACTCTGATTCTGACGGAGCCGGGCGCCGGCTCAGGTATCTGCTCTTGGGTGAGTTCGAAGTTTCCACCGGCTTGATTCACGCGCACTACTTTCATAGGAAGGCCCAACCTTTACTATATAAATTCCGCGGACGATCGGCGTTTGCCACTCTGAGATTCATACGACAAATGTTTCTGTCCGCGGTAAAATTCAAGGATCAACTCTGCCGCTATCTTTCGCGAATATTGATTCGTTGCATAAGGGTCATTGAAACCGTGTGAAAGGAATTCCACGGCAAGTCCGGTTTTGTCGGAAACACATTTGTTAGCCGCGCCCCGGTCCGCACCGGCCTGAGGGACAGCAACAAAGCAGGTTGGGTGGAAATCAGTCGGGAGCATTATCGGCAGGCCCCACGAGCACTCCCGATTTGGGGAGAGACCTGGTCGCGCGCGAAAGTTCATTAGAAGTCTTGATTGCCAGCATGCGCGCTAACGAAGCAAAACGAATCTCCGAAAATTACTTACAGCGATAACAACTCGGAATGACAAAGCGATTATTTTTTTCTCAGTTCGACTGTTGATAGTTCCCTGGAGTACCAAATCACGATATTCTCTTGAAGTCCGAATTCAATGGGAATCGATAAACAGATAAAAAGGCAGGGCGACGCGGAATAGTGGGCGGGCGTTGCCCGAACCAGGCATTAACGTAAACAGGATCGGGAGGATGATCGTGGGAAAGAAGCTAGCAACATACGTAATGGCTATTGCGGCCGTCTCGATGGCTGCGCCGGGCTGCGGGATGACGCCGCAGCAGCAGTACTACACCGAAGTGGGCGCAGGCGGCGGCGCGCTTGTCGGGGCAGGCCTGGGCTGCGGAATCGCGGCGGCGTACAATGTTCATGACGCAAGGGCCTTTCAGATCGGATGCCCCGTGGGAGCAGTATCGGGCGCTCTGATCGGCGGATTGATTGGCTATGAGATGGCGCCGAGTCCGGTGCCGCCACCCCCGCCGCCACCTCCTCCGCCACCTCCTCCGCCGCCACCTCCGCCACCGGCTCCGGTCGCACAGAAACTGGTGCTCCGCGGAGTCCATTTCGATTTCAACAAGTCGAAGATCCGGCCTGGAGACGCGGCAGTCCTGGATGAAGCCGCAGCCACGCTGAAACAGAATCCGAGCGTTGCGGTCAATGTGAATGGATACTGCGACGCGATCGGTGGCGACGCATACAACCAGAAGCTCTCCGAGCGGCGCGCCAACGCGGTCGTCAATTATCTGGTCCAGCAGGGTATCCAGGCAGGTCAGCTAACTGCGCACGGCTACGGAAAGACTGACTTCGTCGCCGGCAACGATACCGCTGACGGACGCGCGCAGAACCGCCGCGTCGAACTGATGCCGGTACAATAAGGCCAACCTGATTGGCAGACGAGAGGCCGCAGCCCCCGCCCATCCCCGGGCGGGGCTGCGGCCTCGACTATTCATTTCCCCGGCAGAGCAATATCGGCTTAGAACGGAGCGAGCCCTCGGTAGAATCGTCGCGGGAGGCCCTTGACGAGGGAACGTCTATGATTCGCGGAAGCTGTTTGTGCGGCGGCGTGCGTTTCGAGATCAGCGAAGCGGCGGGGTCGTTCGAATTGTGTCATTGCCGGCGCTGCCGGAAGGTGACGGGCGCAGCATTCTTTCCCGGGCTTTACGTGCGCAACGAGGATTTCCGTCTGGTCGAGGGAAAAGATCTGATAGCCATCTACGAGGCGCCGATACTGCGAAAGCCGCCCGCCTATCGATCCGCTTTCTGCAGCCGATGCGGCTCTCCCGTGCCGAATCCGGGCCCGCAATCCAAGTGGCTCGTTCCGGCCGGGCTGCTTGATGACGACCCCGGCTTGAGGCCCGACAAGCATATTTTTGTCGAGCTTGAGTCGCCGTGGTTTCGGATTACCGATGACGTCCCGCAGTACGATCAGCCGGGCTTGATTTCATTTCGTACGAAGAACGGAGACGACAGATAGCTGGACAAGTCTAAAGAGCGGTGGAGCGTTGTTTTGCGTGGGCCAATGCGTTGGGGTTCACCACCCGGGTCGGCGAGCCGTTCGCGTAAGCCACTATCGCGTCCAGCGAATCGGAATAAAAAGCAACCAGCGTCTCGCTGGTCACGTAGCCTAAGTGCGGAGTGATGGTGACGTTGTCCATCGTCCGAAAGGGATGATCGGCCGGAGGCGGCTCCTCATCGTAGACATCGACACCCGCGCCGGCGATGCGGCCGGATCGCAGGGCGGCCAGTAGATCGGCCTCGACCACGATCGGTCCGCGTGAGGTATTGATCAGGTAAGCCTCGGGCTTCATCAGGGCGAGTTCGCGTGCGGTGACCAGGCCGCGGGTGCGCTCGCTGAGTTGGACGTGGATTGAGACCACGTCGGCAAGGCGGAACAGGTCGTCTTTTTCGACGCGCCGCGCTCCGACGGCCGCGGCCGCCTCGGCGGTCAGGTTCTGGCTCCAGGCGATCACCGGCATACCGAAGGCGCGGCCATATGCGGCCATCCGCTTTCCGATCCGCCCCAGCCCCAAAAGTCCGAGGGTGCGGCCAGCGAGGATCGTTCCGACCGTGCTTTGCCATCCGCCCGCGCGCATCCGCCGGCTTTCGAGATCCATGTGGCGAACCGTCGCGATCATCAGCCCCCAGGTCAGCTCTGGCGTCGCATTGGCGATGTTGGCGAAGAGCGGATTGGCGAAGTTGGAGTGCGCGACGATGACGCCGTGGTCCGTCGCCGCCGACAGGTCCAGGTTTGGCAGCATGGCCCCGACGATGGTGACAAGCTTGAGATTGGGTAAGCGCTCGAACAGCGAGCGCGGCAGGCTCATCCGTTCGCGGACCGTGCAGAGCACGTCGAACGGCCGAAGGGCGATGGCGGCTTCGTCCTCCGAGAGGTGCCGATCGAAGACGATGATCTCCGCCTTGCCGTCGAGCGCGGACCAATCGGCGGATTGAAGGGCGACCTTCGCGTAATCATCGAGGATTGCGACTTTGAGCATAGTGCGATGACCCGTTAGCGATTGCTTACCTTTATCTTACCGGCTTTCATAGCTTTCAGGAGCGCGGCGTGGTCCTTTTCAGTCTGCTCCGCATAGGAGTCCGCGAACGTGGCGATCGCGAGATCGAAAGCATCGCCCGCGCCGAGGTAGCCTGCGACCATCGGCGCGTTTCCCGACTTCGCATGTGCGCGCGCGAGCGCCCATCCGCATAGCTCGGCATGGTAGGCCAGGTCCCGAGCTTCCATCGTTTCGACATCGATGGAGACCTTCATGTCGCAGAGCTGGCGGATATAGAAATGACGATTCCGATCCAGTCCGGTCGTCCAGCCCAGAAACATATCGCTCGCCGCTTGCATCAAATGCTGCCCGACGACTACTCGCTCGCCGTGGTTCTGGAACTTGCTCGATCCGCAGAACGGCTCGAGGACGGATTTCCGGGCTTCCTTGATCTGAAGGAATAGCGGCTGCTTATCTGCCGACATACAGAGCGCGATAGCGCAGAAGGTTCCCACGCTGCCGATACCGACTACTTTCATCGCGAGATCGCGGAACTCGAATTGGCGGAACAAAACCTGAAGATGCGCCGGCAGCGATTCCTGGTAGGTGTGCAGGGTGCGAATGACGTGTTTGCGATACCGGATTCTTCGCTCTCCGGTCGGATGGTAAATGAGCGGCGGTTGTTCGCTGATCCGGGCCGATAGTCCTTTGCGCGCGGCTAATTTAGGGAAAAGATGGGAGGGGACATTGTGGGCCCGGGCCTTTGAGATGTCCTTTTTCGCGCGCGCTCGATCCCGCTTCCCCTTGAATCTCCTGGCGAGACGTCCAAAGTCCAGACGGTCGTACCAGATTTCGAGCGGTTGCATCGCCGCGTATTCGCGGCTGCGTTCGCGGTATGAACGGACCATCCCGAGGACAGCGCGGCGGCGCGCATTGGGGCCAAATCCGGCGTCGCATCCGGCCAGCTCGATGCTGGTGGCAAGGCGCTTCAGGTCCCAATCCCACGGCGCCTGCGAGGTCTCATCAAAGTCGTTGATGTCGAAAATCAAATTGCGCTCGGGCGTTGCGAAGGCGCCGAAATTCATGAGGTGACAATCGCCGGACGCCTGCACCTTGATTCCGGTCGTGGGCACGCGAGACAGGTCAGAGGCCATCACCGCCGCAGCGCCACGCAGGAAGGTGAACGGAGACTTCGCCATCCGCCCGTAGCGGATGGGCATCAATTCCGGAATCAGCCCCTGGTTCCAATCGATGAGCAGATCGATTGGGTCCGGCCGGCCCTTCGGCGTCTTCCAGAGCCCATGCGCTTTCCTGGGTACTCGTTCGCGGATAGATCGTCCGGCTTGTTCCTGCTCGGCGGGTGTCTTCGCGTCGAACTTGGCGTTGTTTCTCATCGGCGTCGCGATCGTTCAGACTTTGCCGCACCTTCGCATTCCCCGGGCGGCGGTTGCAAATGTCGAGTGCGGCTTCGGTAAGGGTGGGTTGCGATTCGTGATCGTTGTCACTCGTCCGTAGTGCCCGCCCGGCGCCTTTCCGCTAGCCGATCCTTCTGGTGCGTGTCCATCTTACTGGGTTAATTCGCGCTCGATGTTTCCGAACATCACACGTTGCGGTGGCACCTTCGAACGATCTACGGTCGGCGTTCCGGTTGGAGAGGCTGTGATGGGACGAGGAAATGCCGCGTTTGTGATGGCGATGCTGTTCGCGGGTGTAGTTTCGTCAGCCGCGCTAGCCGCATCGGGCGCTCCGACGACACCGATCCGGCACGTGATCATTGTCGTGGGCGAGAATCACAGCTTCGACAATCTGTTTGGCGCCTACCGGCCCACCCGCGGCGATAGCGTGTTCAATCTGCTGTCCGAGGGGATTATCAATCCAGACGGAACGCCGGGTCCGCAGTTCAGCAAAGCTCGGCAGTGGCAGGCGATCGACAACGACAAATATTCCATCGCGCCCACGCGGACGAGTCCTTACCCGGCGTTGCCGCAGCCAAACACGACGTTTGCGTTCGGGCAACCGCGAGACGTTCCTGACGCGCGATTTCCGGCGGATTTACCCAACGGCCCGTTCCAGATCAGCAAATACACCGCGTATCAAATTTCCTACACCGGCGACCCGGCGCATCGCTTTTTCCAGATGTGGCAGCAGTACGATGAAGGCCGCAACGATCTGTTTGTCTGGAACGCAGTATCGATCGGCATGGGCAGCGACGGAAAACCCCCGCCCGAGCCATTCAACGATCAGAGTACGCATCAAGGCGCGATCGCGATGGGCTTTTACAATATGAGCGAGGGCGATGCGCCAGTGTTCAAGTTCATCGCCGATCACTACGCGATGAGCGACAATTTCCATCAGGGAATAATGGGCGGTACCGGCGCCAGCTTTATCTACCTGGGAACGGGCGACCTGGCGTTTTACAGCGACGGCAACGGGAATCCGCTCAAGCCGCCCGCACCGCTAGTTGAAGATCCAAATCCATGGCCCGGTTCCAACAACTGGTTCCGACAGGACGGCTTTCACAGCGGGTCGTACGTGAACTGCGCCGATCGATCGCAGCCCGGCGTCGCGCCGATTGCGGACTACCTGAGTTCGCAGCATCGAGCGTCGAACTGTGCCGCCGATCATTATTACCTGGTCAATAACTACGGGCCGGCGTACAGCCCGGACGGCAGCCTCGTCGATGTGAAGCTGCATCCGTATACGCTCCCGCCGCAGACCGTGCCGAACATCGGCGAAGCACTGAGCAAAGCGGGCGTGTCGTGGAAATACTATATCGGGGGTCTGAAACCCGGCGGCGTCAATGATGCGTGGTGTTCGATCTGCAATCCGCTCCAGTACAGCAAAGGCATCATGGGTACGGCGCTACGCGCCAACATCACGGGAGTGCAGGATTTTTATCGCGATGCCGAGACAGGAAAGCTGCCGGCGGTGTCGTTTGTGCGGCCGTACGAGCCGTACTCCGGCCATCCTGCCAACTCCAGCATGTCCGCATATGAGTATTTCGTCCTCAGTATCGCGAACACCATTATCAAGAAGCCGGAACTGTTCGCTGACTCGGCGATTTTCGTCACCTTCGATGAAGGCGGTGGCTACTACGATTCCGGATATATCCAGCCGCTTGATTTTTTCGGCGATGGCACCCGTATTCCGATGCTGGTGATCTCACCATACGTGAAGCCTGGCGCGATCGACCATACGTATGCGGACCATGCATCGCTCCTGAAGTTCATCGAAGCGAACTGGGGTCTGGCGCCGCTCTCGGCGCGCAGCCGCGACAATCTGCCCAATCCGATCGCGTCTCCCGGGAATGCATACGTGCCGAACAATGGTCCCGCCATCGGCGACCTGCGCAACATGTTCGACTTCACGCACATGCGGAGCGACGCACCTCTTGTCATCCCCGGCGGCGTGTAGAAACCGTTTCATACTTCAACGGCTGCGCGAGTCGCGCGGGTTCCGGAATTCCTCAAGAAAAAGTTTCGGAATGACACGAAACGCAACCCAGCTCTCGATCTCCTGGAATAAAATATTCGCGGCGCTCTTCAGAGAGAGAGGACTACAGAAGGGCGCGGCGCATGTCGGCCAGGACGGCTGCCAGGTAGGTGGTGAAGCGGGCTGCCACGGCGCCATCGATCACGCGGTGATCGTAAGACAGTGACAGCGGCAGTATCTGGCGCGGTACAAAGGCGCTGTCGTGCCAGACCGGCCGGGTCGCGAGCTTTGATATTCCGAGAATCGCGACCTCGGGGGCGTTGATGATCGGCGTGAACGCGGTGCCGCCGATTCCGCCGAGGCTCGACACGGTGAAACATCCGCCCTGAATATCGGTTGGCTTCAGTTTGCCCTCGCGTGCCGTCGCCGCGAGCGCTGCGGTTTCGCGGGCGATTTGCAGCACGCCTTTTTTGTCGACATCACGAATAACCGGCACGATCAATCCGTCAGGCGTGTCGGCGGCAAACCCCAGATGAAAATATTTCTTGAGGATCAAATTGTCGCCATCGAGCGACGAGTTGAAATCGGGAAACTCGGTCAGCGCGGCGACCAGCGCCTTCAGTACGAACGCGAGTATCGTAACACGGGCGCCATCTTTGGCGGTCTGATTGATCTCGCGGCGAAAAGCTTCCAGGTCGGTAACGTCGGCTTCGTCGAATTGGGTGACGTGGGGGATCATCACCCAGTTGCGCGCGAGATTGGACTTGGAGAGGCGGCGGATGCGCGACAGCGGCCTGGTCTCGACTGCGCCGAATTTGGTGAAGTCGATTTTCGGCCACGCCGCAAGCTCCAGCGGCGTCGCAGCGCCGGTCCGCGCCGGCTGAGCTATCGCGGACTTGATGAAATTTTGCACGTCGCTGCGGAAGATACGCTCATTCATGCCAGAGCCGTGGACCTTGGCCAGGTCGACGCCGAGTTCGCGGGCGAACTTTCGCACTGCGGGACTCGCATGCGGCTTGCCCCCCGATGACTGCGTGTCAATAGCGGAATCGATGGGAACGACCTTCGCCGAGGCGGGCTTGGCCAATTCCAGTGGCGGCCTTTCAACCTTCGGCGGCGGCGCGCTTGCAGGTCCCGCCGCGGGCGGAGCGGCGGCGGGCGGAGCGGCGGCCGGCTTGCTCTCGCCGGGCGCTTCGGCGGTTTCCAGCACGACGATTGGCGTTCCTTCTGAAACGCGATCGCCGACCTTCACTTTCAGTTCCTTGACGACGCCGCTCTCGGTGGCAGGCACTTCCATCGAGGCTTTGTCCGACTCGATGGTTATGAGCGAGTCATCGACGTGGACCATATCGCCGGGCCGGACCATCACCTCGATGACTTCCACATCGTGAAATTCGCCGATGTCGGGGAGCTTGATGCTTACGAGGCCGCCCATGGGTTCATACCGTCGCAGGATTCGGCTTCTCGGGATCGATGTCGTACTTCTTGATGGCGGCGGCGACGCGCGACACGGGGATCTGTTCCTCGTCGGCCAGGCTCTTCAACGCCGCGAGCGCGACGTAGTAGCGATCGACCTCGAAGAAATGGCGCAGGCGTGCGCGATAGTCGCTGCGGCCGAAACCGTCCGTGCCCAGCACCCGATAGCGGCGCGGGACAAAGGGGCGGACCTGATCAGCAAAGGTGCGGATATAATCGCTCGCGGCGACAACGGGCCCCGGATGGTCGGACAGGCACGACTCGATATGGCTGCGGCGCTGCCTGGCGGTCGGATGCAGCATGTTCCAGCGCTCCACCTCGATACCTTCGCGGCGGAGCTGGGTGAAGCTGGGCGCGCTCCACACGTCGGCGGCGACTCCAAAATCGTTTCGCAGCAGCTCGGCGCCGGCGATCACTTCGCGCAGAATCGTGCCCGACCCGAGAAGTTGCACGCGCGGCGCCTTGCCGTCGGCGCCATTTTGCAGCAGGTACATCCCCTTCAAGATGCCATCTTCGACGCCCGCGGGCATGGGAGGCTGGATGTAGTTCTCGTTCATCAGCGTGATGTAGAAAAAGACATCCTCCTGCTCCTTGAGCATCCGGCGCAGGCCGTCGTGGATGATGACTGCGAGCTCGTAGGCGTAGGTCGGATCGTACGCGACGCAATTGGGGATCGTCGATGCGAGCACGTGGCTGTGGCCATCGGCGTGCTGTAACCCCTCGCCATTGAGGGTGGTGCGTCCGGCGGTGGCGCCGAGCAGAAAGCCGCGGCATCGGGTGTCGCCGGCGGCCCACGCCAAATCGCCGACGCGCTGAAAACCGAACATCGAATAGAAGATGTAGAACGGGATCATCGGCAGGTTGTGCGTGCTGTAGGAGCTGGCGCCCGCGATCCACGACGACATCGCGCCCGCCTCGCAGATGCCTTCTTGCAGGATTTGGCCCTTCTGATGCTCGCGATAGAACATCAACTGCCCGGAGTCCTCCGGCTTATAGAGCTGGCCCACCTGCGAGAAAATTCCGAGCTGACGGAACATCCCTTCCATGCCGAAGGTGCGCGATTCGTCCGGGACGATCGGAACGACGCGGTTGCCGAGGTTCTTGTCGCGGATTATCTCGGCCAAGATCCGCACGAACGCCATCGTGGTGGACACTTCGCGATCGTCGCTGCCGCGCAGCTGCACTTCGAAGGTCGGGAGGGGCGGCACTTCGAGGGCGTATGACGTGCGGCGCCGCTGCGGCAGGCTGCCGCCGAGGGCGGCGCGGCGTTCGCGCAGATACTTCATCTCGATGCTGTCTTCGGCGGGCCGGTAGAGCGGCACGTTGGCGATTTCGTCGTCGCTAATCGGAATCGTGAAGCGGTCGCGAAACGCCTTGAGCTCTTCGAGTCCCATCTTTTTCTGCTGATGGGTGATGTTCATGCCTTCGCCGGCGGCGCCCATGCCGTAGCCCTTGATGGTCTTGGCGAGAATGACGGTGGGTTCACCGTGATGGCTCACCGCCTCAGCATAGGCGGCGTAGACCTTGATCGGATCGTGGCCGCCACGTCTTAGCTGCCAGATCTCCTGGTCGGTCATGTTGGCGACCATCTCGAGCAGCTCGGGGTACTTGGCGAAGAACTCCTTGCGCACGTAGGCGCCGTCGCGTGCTTTGAAAGCCTGGTACTCGCCATCGAC
>Ga0074044_10004411_pt1 | contig 11660 bp, 7 predicted proteins | sample BogForMeECP23OM1_FD_94443 | JGI IMG/M metagenome (GOLD analysis project Ga0074044, IMG submission 94443) | Bog forest soil microbial communities from Calvert Island, British Columbia, Canada - Bog Forest MetaG ECP23OM1 | ecosystem: Environmental > Terrestrial > Soil > Wetlands ...
AGACCATTCACGCGGTCTGCACCGACCCGCCTTACGGCCTGATCGAATTCTCCGAAAAGGAACTGTCCAAGCTTCGCAACGGACGAGGCGGCGTCTGTCGGCTGCCGCCCAACATCGGCGGACACAAACGCGATCCGCTGCCTCGTTTCACTATCCTGACGGACGAAGAGAAGCTCAACCTCCGGGCGTTCTTCCGCGACTTGGGCAAGCTGCTCCTCAATGCGCTCGTTCCGGGCGCTCAGGTTTGTGTCGCCGGCCATCCCATCCTCCAACATCACGTCCAGGGAGCGATGGCGGAAGCCGGCTACGAGGTTCGCCCGGCCATCATGCGGTTATACTTCGGCTTTCGTGGCGGCGACCGGCCCAAGAACGCCGAGAAGGAATTCCCAGAGGTGTGCGTCACGCCCAAGGGCGCTTACGAACCGTGGATGCTCTTCCGCAAGCCGCTCGGCGAAAAGACCGTGGCCGAGAACCTCCGGAAGTGGAAGACGGGTGGCTTGCGGCGGCTCTCCCTGGATAAACCGTTCCCGGAAGTCATCCCCAGCGGGCGCACTCCGAGACGTGAGACGGCTATTTCCGATCACCCGTGTCTGAAGCCCCAGCATTTCATGCGCATCATAGTGCGAGCGTTGCTGCCGTTGGGCGAGGGCACCGTGCTCGACCCGTTCATGGGTTCCGGCTCAACCATTGCCGCCGCCGAAGCCGCCGGCTACCGGTCCGTGGGGATCGAGATTGACAAAGATTATTTCCACCTCGCCGAGGCATCCATCCCGAAGCTTGCCGCGCTGTATCCGACCTGCGCGGGCGACAAGCTTGAATTCGATTCGAGCGATTATCCGCAAGAGGCCGTTGAGGAAGGCCAACTCACAATGGCCTTGGCCGAAGCCACCGGACACTACCGCGGGCGGAAGATCTGAGCACAGGCTACTGCCCCCTGGCTACTACCTTTTGATCAGCTTGCCGGAGGCACCCCCAGCTCTTCTCCGGCATACCGCCAGCGAGGATTTGGGCGGGTTGTCATGTTTTTCTGGCCTTCTGCCCTCGGCCCCCGGCCCTCGACTTTGGTAAGCGGTTCGTTTTTCGTGTGTCCGGAGTATTTCGTGGTTTGACCTGCCGTTTTTGGGGTAAAGCAAGCGCCGACTGGATCATCGGGCATAGCAGCGGGGGCAGCCATGCATGCGAGTCAGAATGTCGTGTGTGCAACTTCAAGTCTGGGAGTATGTTCCAGCCATGAGAATTACTTCCCCAATCTTTGATGCCTTCCTCAAGTGCGCGACCAAATGCCATCTTCGTTCGCTTGGCGAAGTCGGTTCGGGCAGCGAATATGCCGAATGGGTTCGTGGTCGGGATGAATCCTACCCGCGCGAAGCGATCCGGGGATTGCAGGAAGCGGTGCCGGAGACCGAACGGGTCGTTGCACCGTCCGCCACCGAGAACCTCAAGGCCGCCAAATGGCGGTTGGCCGTGGACCTCGCGGCCCAAACACCAAACAGGGGCGCGGACAGCAATCACCCCGAGTCAAAGCCGAATGAAGAAACGCACGGGCTTGGGATCCCGCACTCCGAGCAAGTTCTGGGGTCCCGTCTTCACGCCGTCGAGCGCGTGCCGTCGGAAGGCCGGGGCAAGCCGGCCCAATTCGTTCCCATCCGTTTCGTGTTCCGTAACAAGCTTACCAAGGACGACCGGTTGCTGCTGGCGTTCGACGCGCTGGTTCTCTCCGAAGTGCTCGGGCGCGAAACCACCTTCGGCAAAATCATCCACGGCGACGACCGCACCACGCTCAAGGTGAAGACCTCGGCCTTGAGCGGCGAAGTGCGGAAACGCCTTGATAAAGTCGCCGCGCTGCTCTCGAGCCCCGCGCCGCCCGACCTGGTCCTGAACCGGCACTGCGCCGAGTGCGAGTTCCAAGCCCGATGCCGGAAGATCGGGGTTGAGAAGGACGACCTCAGCCTGCTGGCCACCATGAGTGCGAAGGAGCGCCAGAAACTCCGCAGCAAAGGCATCTTCACCATCACGCAACTTTCCTACACTTTCCGCCCTCGGCGTCGGCCCAAACGGCTGCGCGACAAACGGGAGAAGTATCACCACTCGCTCAAAGCGCTGGCGATTCGGGAGAAGAAAATCCACATCGTCGGCAGTCCAGAACTCAAGATCGAAGGCACGCCCGTCTATCTGGATGTCGAGGGCCTGCCCGACCGCGATTTCTACTACCTTATCGGCATGCGCATCGGCAACGGCGAATCCGCCATCCAGCACAGCCTGTGGGCGGACACCGTCGCCGACGAGGGCAAGATTTGGCGCGCATTCCTCGGCATCCTCGAAACCGTCGAGAAACCGGTGCTGGTTCACTATGGGAGCTACGAGACGACATTTTTAGCACGTATGAGCGAACGCCACCACAATCCGCCGCAGGACTCAACTGCGGTGAAGGCATTTGCCATGGCTGTTAATGTAGTATCCATTATCTTCGCCCAAATCTATTTCCCAACCTACTCTAACCGACTGAAGGATGTCGCTGAGTGGTTGGGCTTTAAGTGGTCAGAGCTTGAACCGTCAGGGGCCAAGGCTGTTATGTGGCGGTACCTCTGGGAAACCACCCGGTCACCTGCGGCGAGGCTACGCTTGACAACCTATAACGCGGAGGATTGCGAAGCACTAGCCCGCACAGCACACACGATTTGGAATCTTGGGAGCCAACAAGCCCAACCTGAGTTGAAGGACGAAATGGAAGCCCCGGTTGTTCAGGTCGATACCTTGAAGAATCCTCTCGGCGGCAAATGGCGTGTCTTCTCCAGTCCACTGAAAGAGCTAGAGCTGATCAACAAGGCCGCCCATTGGGATTATCAACGTGAAAGAATCTATGTGCGTTCCGGCAAACGGCCCACGCCGGCACGACAGAGGCCATGTGCGAATTCCAAAGCGCTGTGGCGTGTTGATAAGGTCATCGAGGCTGAAGCCTCCAATAAGTGTCCCGATTGTCATCAAAAAGGAAAAAGGGGTGGGGCGATCCGTTCAGTGACCGTTCAAGAAATCCTTTTCGGGCGATTCAGCCTCAAAAGACGGGTTATTCGTTATGAGTGCCAGCCATATTTGTGCATAAGGTGCAAGAAGACATTTGGCCTTGATGAGAAATTTCCCAAACGTGGTCGACCCGCAAAGTATGGTAGAAACCTGCTAGCGTATCTCTTTTACCAAATCATCGACCTCCGCATTCCAATGGGGAAAGTGATCCCGGCTCTAAGTAGACTATTTGGGTTAAACCTCAACCCAGGCATCGTTGCTTCGTTTAAGGAAACAATGGCAGCTTACTACAGCCAGGCACACGAAGCGATCCTCAGGCGCATCGTTTCCGGAAGTTTGGTCCACGTGGATGAGACTGATCTGACCATCAAACGCCGGCGGGATTATGTTTGGGTATTCACAAGCATGGATGAAGTGGCCTACCTTTACTCGGAGACGCGGGAGGGTGAACTGCTACACACAACGCTTGGACAGTTTAGAGGAGTTCTGGTATCGGACTTCTATACCATCTACGACTCGCAGGATTGCCCGCAACAGAAATGTCTGATTCATCTGGTGAGGGATTTGAACGAGGAGTTGCTGCATAATCCCTATGATGAAGAGTTCAAACAGATAGTTAAGAGCTTTAGCTTGCTGTTGAAAGGCATGATTGACGACGTTGATCGGTACGGATTGAAACGGCATTTCTTGAAGAAGCACCTTGTCTCGGTCGAGCGCTTCTATCGGAAGGTCATTGATGTCGATCACCAGAGCACCGCGGCAGTGGCATGCAAACAACGGTTCCAGAAGAACCGCGACAAACTTTTCACCTTTCTGAAGTTCGATGGAGTGCCGTGGAACAACAATAACGCCGAGCACGCAATTAAGGCTTTTGCCAGGCTTCGAGATTTCATCGAGTCCGGAGTCACTGAGAAAGGAATTCGAGAATACCTGATTCTATTGAGTGTCTGCCAAACCTGCAAATACATGGGTTTGGACTTTCTGGATTTTCTCCGTTCCGGGGAAAAGGACATTTACGCCTTCGCGGAACGCCGGCGCGGGCGCAGGCGACGGACGCAAACCAGCCAACCAACTGGCTTGGCAGCGGTTGCAATCCCCGGCCCTGGTAACCAGCCGTGACCGGTACGACATCGAATCCCTCCGGCAAGAGAGGCCGAACGATTTCAAGCTATCCCTTTTGAATGCGGCGGTTGCCGGGGGTGTGAAAGGCGGTTCGATGGCGGGCCTGGGCTTTATCCCGGCGACCCTGGTCTCGTCTTCACGTTGAAGTCCCAGGTCGTCGAGGACCTCGCGAAACTGCTCAGGCAAACCCTCGGAGAAACGAAATGGCCTCAGCACGCTTGGGGAAGCTCGCTTCGATTCTCGCACCCGTGTTGAATCGAATCTGAACTTCAAACGCCTCCCGGTGCTCGCCGTCCTCGCGTAACCGATACGTCTTCTTCTCCTCCTCGATCAAATAGGCAATCGCGCTTTCAACGTCGAGACATTCCACCGAATGCCCGCGCAGCACGGTAAGCCGAATCGAAGCCACCTGACGGGTGAGGGCGGCTTCGAGGCGCTGCTTGAAATCCGCAATCTCGCGCTGGTGGAGGGCGTGAAGTTTCGCCAGCAGGCGGTTGGTCGCTTGCGGCTGGGGTAGCGATTCCCATTTCGTGATCTTCTGCCGAAATTCCTCCTCGGTTGTGCCGCCTACGCCGTCTTCCGATGAAGCGTCAATGCCGAGTTCTCGGAACGCGGCCAGAATGGAGTCGTAAGGAATGTGCAGGACCGCAAAGCCTTTCGATTCCAACTGATGCAGGGCGTTGTGCGTGAACTCGCCCGCAAGCACAGCACCGCAGAACGGCTGATGACGCGAGAACGTCAGGGCAATCGGCATCACTGCCGCTTCGATTTCCTGAACCTTGTTCTTCGAGTGCTTGGTGTATCGCCGCCACGCCGATTCAATAAAAGCGATTGGGACGCCGAGCGTCTCCTCCGTCCCGCCGCGTTCCAAAACGTAATCGAGGTCGTGCTTGTTGCCGTAGCCGTCCTGCCACGTCACTTTGCCCTGACCGCCTCTGGTTTTGCGGGGCCGTTTGAAATCGAGGTAGAGGCCATGCTTCTGCGCGACTTCGCCGAGGATGTTGCGGACGAACATTTCAAAGCCGTCCCCGATGATTTGTCCCCACCTGTGAGCGAGTGATTCGGCCATGAGGGTTCCTTCCTATCCGTGGACCCACAGATGTCCTTCGCAAAGAGGCACACGGTGTTTGCGGTTCTTCCACTTGATGTTCCGGTCGCGCAGCTTCTCGAACGACCACGAGTCGAATCCAGCGGCCAGGGCCAGTTTCCCGAACCATTCGATCACCGGCACGTAAACACCATAGGGCGCGGAATCGCCGATAACGAAGCAGACTTCCGAGGGCGAGGCGCAAACCCGCCGGAGCGCCCGCCACGTCTGCGCCATGTCGAGTAAGTAGCAGGCGATCATGTTGTTGTAGGTCTTCTTGCCGCCGCGCTCCAACCGCACCGACGAAAGCTCGCGGCATATCGGCACGATCTCGGCCCGGATGGGCGCAAGCTCGGGTGCGGCCAGCACTTCATCGAGATTCACCGAATTGGGCGGCACGTGCTGGGAGCACGAGCGCACCAGGTGTCGCCTCACCGCTTCCTGAAGGTCGCCCCAGCCGCGAATCTCGCCCATGAACGCCATCTCCAAGCGCGTCGCGTCGGCGTAGTCGTAATTATTGGCGTAGGGCGGCGACGTAATGACCAGCCTGGCCCAGCCGTCCGGCACGCTCGCGCACTTGCGCGCGTCATCCGCGCGCAACTTTGCCAGCGGTTTGGCCCGGCGTGCCATGAAGCGGATGTCGGCGGCAATCATCTGCACCGCCTTGTGCAACGCAAGTTCTGGCGACGGCGGCACAGTCTTGCGCCGGCCCGGCAACACGTATTGCCACGGTGCTGTGCCCGCCTCGGAAACCACACGCAGCGATGAGACGAGCGCCATCCAGAGCAGCCGGGCTTCCGGCGAGCCGTCCTGCTCGACCTCGACGGCCTGGCGGAACCGATCCAGATAATCCAGCGTCTCAAGCCCGTAACACTTCCCGATGATTTCCGGGTAATGCTCCGTTTGCGCCACCGCCTTCCGGGCAAAGCCGAATGCCCTCTCCGCTTTGGAAATGAACCGCTCCGGGTCGGTGGCATAACTCAATTTGGCTTGCGCGACCCGATGCACGAACGGATGCGCCTCTATGCCGCAGGACGGAACGCCCATTTCGTCGCAGGCAAGGCAAGTGGTCCCCGAGCCAACGAACGGGTCGAGCACCCGGAGTTCGCTTCCCTTGCGTTCGGCTAGTAACCATTTCACCCATTCCGCCGAAAAGCCCGCGCTGTAGCGAAACCACCGGTGAACCGGCAGCCGCATGTTGTCGAGAAAGTTGGTCGTGTGGCCGACCACCTCCAGTGCGGGACGAACCTCTTTGGCCTCCTGGTCGGCCTCGAACAGGTCGAGGACGGCCTGTTCGTAATCCTCGCGGAGGCGGAGCAACACGTCGTCGCCCGCTTGCGCTGCTGGATATTTGGTTGGTGGTGCCATTTCTGCTCTCAGCTTAAGCCGACGCGCCGGACAAACACAAGGCGAAGCGAGGCGGCTGCCGGGTTCCGCCCACTCCGGTTCCAAAACCACTCGGACTTTGGCGCTCAGCCGTAACCATTCAAGGCAACCACAGATGAACACAGATGGACACAGATCAGAAGTACTCTGAGCCGCGCTGTTCCATGGAGAGAATCCGTTCACGGGACAGCGGCCCAGAGCAAGGCGAAACAAAACAAGAATCCGGCCCGCAGAAGCCGGGTTCATCCGCGTTTTGGGTTTTAGCTCTCGTGCTAAGCATGTGCGAAGGCTTGATGCAACCGCTTTCAGGGTTGGGGACCTTTTCGCGTGGCACCCCAGGGTAGAACCGTCGTGGGGCGCAGGAGCGACGGTTGAACCCTGGGCTGGATTACGCAATCCCTTCAGGATTTACTTTGCTGTAACTCGGCAACCCGAAGCTTGACCCGGGGTGTCGCGGATTCACACTCTGCGGTGTGGCCGATTCGTAATCGGCCCGGCGTCGGACCCACCCATGGCACAGGAAATGATCAACGGCTCAAGAGCAACCAGCCCATCCGGCGATGATTGGACCCCAAACCCAATCCGGGGGCCGCGTGTGGCCCAGATGTCTCCTTCCCGCCTCGGCAATTTGCAATTTGCAATTCCCAGTGCTCAATTTGCAGTCTGCCTCATCCTTCTCGCATTGCTCACATTCCTGCCAGCCTGCTCGCGATCCCCAACCCCTGGCCCATTGGCCGACACCCCTCCTGCCGCGGCAGGAGACTTGTCGCCAGCGGCCCTGGCGGTTTCCCTCGACGGCCAGAATCTCTACGTCGCCTGCGCCACGACCAAACAGGTGCTGGTCTTCAGCACCGCGCAGCGCCAAGTCACTAGACGGCTGGGGCTGCCGGGTGAGCCCTCGGGGGTGGTGTTGTCGCCCGACGGCACGCGGCTATTTGTGACCTGCGCCGGACCCGCCAGCCAGGTCTGTGTCATGGACACGGCATCCGGCAAGGTGCTGAAGACCTTGGCTGCCGGACATACGGCCCTCAGCCCCGTCTTGAGCCCCGACGCGAAGACGCTCTTCGTCTGCAATCGCTTCAACGACGCGGTCTCGGTGTTCGACCTGCGCGGGGGACGGGAGGAGTTCCGCATTCAGGTGCCGCGTGAGCCAGTGTCGGCTGCCCTGACACGCGATGGGCGCTTTCTGCTCGTGGCCAACCACCTGCCACGGGGCCGTTCGGACGTGCCTTACATAGCAGCGACCGTGAGCATCATTGACGTGGCCCAGCGCAAGGTGCTCAAGGAACTGCACCTGCCAAACGGCAGCATCAACCTGCGGCAGATGTGCATCTCCCCGGACGGTAATTACGCGTGCCTGGCGCAGACGGTGGGCCGCTTCCAGGTGCCGGTGACTCAGCTTGCGCGCGGTTGGGTCAACACCAGCGCTCTCACGCTTATTGATCTGGCCTCCCTGGAATTGCTTAACACTGTGCTGTTGGATGACCCGGATCGGGGCGCGGCCAATCCCTGGGGGGTCGCGTGGTCCAGCGACGGCCGGCGGCTCTGCATCACGCACGCGGGCACGCATGAGTTAAGCGTTATTGACTTCCCGGCGCTGCTGAGGAAGTTGGCCGCCTTGCCCGCCAAGCCCCCGCCCCCGTCGGTGAAGGATGGCTATGCCAGTTCAAGCTCGCAGGCGGACGTGCCCAATGACCTTTCTTTTCTGCATGGCCTGCGGCGCCGCGTGCAGCTTAACGCCCGCGGCCCGCGCGCGTTGGTGATCGCCGGCAGCCGCGCGTTTGTGGCCGGCTACTTCTCTGACAGCCTGGACGTGGTGGATCTCTCTGCCGCGAAGCCGGTGGTTGAAACCACGGAACTGAATCGCGGACACCAGATGACCGCGCTTCGGCGCGGCGAGATGTATTTTAATGACGCGACGATCTGCTTCCAGGGCTGGCAAAGCTGCGCCAGTTGCCATGACGACGACGCGCGCGTGGACGGCCTGAACTGGGACCTGCTCAACGACGGCATCGGCAATCCGAAGGATACCAAGAGCCTGGTGCTGTCCTATCAGACGCCGCCGGTCATGAGCCTGGGGGTGCGGGCCACGGCGGAAATTGCGGTCCGGAACGGCATCGCGAACTCGCTGGGAAGCACGTTGCCCGAGGAGGTGGCGGCGGCAATGGACGAGTGGCTGAAATCGCTTAAGCCGGCGCCCAGCCCGCACCTGGTGAATGGGCAGTTGTCAGAAGCCGCCCGTCGTGGTGAGAAGCTATTCAACAGCCCCGACACCGGTTGCGCCAACTGCCACGAGCCGCCATTGCTCACTGACCTGCACTCGTACAACGTGGGCACGCAGAACCCCTTCGACAAGGAAGACAGAGAGTTCGACACGCCGACGCTGCGCGAGCTTTGGCGCACCTCGCCGTATTTGCATGACGGCTCGGCGGCTACCATCCGCGAGGTGCTGACCACGCGCAACCCGAAGGATGAGCACGGCAAGACTTCCCGGCTCACTGCGCGGCAACTCGACGATCTGGCGGAATATCTCCTCTCTCTATGAGGCGGTGATGGGCTCGGGAGTCTGTTGGGCGTGGCGGAAGAACTTCCTCTCACCGCGACATGTGGTCCCGAAGCGTCGGCAAGCGGTGCCGGCCAGAAAGCGCCGGCGGGTAATGGCGGAGCTATCTGTTGCCATTATTGAGCCTCACGTTCCGCGGTTTGCCCGCCACAGCAGCACGGCGCCGACGGCCTGGAAGATGAAATTCGGCAGCCAGACAAACAGATACGGCGCACACTCCGCACGCGTGTCGAGCGACTTGCCCAGCATAATGAAGCTGTAATACACCGCCACCAGCACCAAGGCGACGGCGATGCCGACGTTGGTCTCGCGCCGATGCATCCGGATGCCCAACGGAATGCCTACGAGCGTGAAGCCGAAGCAGGCAAAGGAAAAGGCAATCTGCTGGTGGATCTGAAATCGGATCGGCGTGGTCGGATCACCGACCAGTTTCTCCAGCTCATGCTTTTTGGCTCGCAATTGGTCGGCGGTGAGGTCACCAACCGAACCTGGCACTTTGAGCCGCTCCTCCCAAGCGTACAGTTCCTCCCAGAGCTGGCTGGACGTCATGTCGCTGATCGGGGGGGTGAGCGTGGCAGGCCGCTCTCCGACATCAAACTGTTGCGGCGGCAGTTCCGTGAAAGCACCAAACTCCATTCTGCCTTCGCGCATGGTCACGCTCTTCCCATCGAAGAGATGGAGGATGACTCGCCGGTTCGGCACGTCCACCTCGAGCTTGCCCCGCGCGGCGCGCACGTAGGTCTCCATATTCGTCTCGTTCTTTAGCACCCAAGCCTGCACGTCCTGCAGGTCTCCGCTGCGGTTCTTGCCCACGTAAATGATATAGCCCTTGAAATCCTTGATGAAGGTCCCTTGGGGCAGTTGGGCGCCCGTGAACTTCATCAACACCTTGAACCGTATGTCATTGTATGCGACGCGGCACCGCGGTCCGATTTCCATGTTGATCAGGGCGCTGAGACCGCAGAGCGCAAGGCTCAGCAGCAGGATCGGGGTGATAAGCGACAGCAGGCTAATGCCGCTGGCGCGCACCGCTGTCAGTTCCTGGTCGGCGCTGAACCGGCCAAACACCAGCAGGGTAGCTGTCAACATGCCCATGGGCAGCGCGAACACCCACAAGAACGGGATCAGCAGACCTACTGCCTGCACGAAGTCCGCCAAGCGCACCTGCCGATTCACCAGCAGTGGGAGAATTTCCTTCAGCGCACTGCCGAGGAGCAGCACGAACGTGAAAACCATCACGGTGATCAGCAGCGCGGCCAGAATCTGGCGGGTCAGGTATGCGTGCAATGTTCTCACGGCTCGCCTATCGTCCGCGCCCTGGCCGCATTGCGCAACCGAAAAGGCAGCTGGCGCCGGCGCGAACCTCGCAAGGCACCGGGGCCTCCTCTTCGCCGGGTGCCTGGTGTTGCTCGGCGTGCTTGGCTACCTGGATTACGTCACCGGCTACGAGATGAGTTTCTTCGTGTTCTACTCGGTCCCCGTTGGCGTGGCCGCGTGGTGGATCGGGCGGTGGCCGGCCATCGCGTTGGCGCTGGCGGCGAGGGTGACGTGGCTGCTGGCGGACGCTTTCAGCGGGGCAAAGTACTCAGCCCCGTTCTTCTACTACTGGAACAGTACGATTCATTTCCTAGCGTTTATCATCAACGCGGTGACGATTGCCAAGATCAAGAGCGAGCTGGACCGCCGGCAGGCGCTGGCGGCGGAGTTGGAATCAGCCCGGCAGGCCTTGCGCGACGTTTCGGCCCTGCTGCCAGCCTGTCCCGCCTGCGGCAGACCGAAGGAAGGTGCGGGAGGCAGCGGGGCTGCGGAGATTGCCAGCCTGGCCTGCGAGCGCACGGAAGTTGCCAGCGCACTCTGCGCCGATTGCCGCGGCAATGGGGTGAAAGCGCAGGCAAAGCCCGAGTACGCGGTTTCTTCATCCTCCTCGTCGTGCTCGTAATGTTCATCTTAGGGGCGAGCACCAGGACGATTACGAGGACGAGGAGGAGGACGATTGGGCTAGGCCAGCAAACCGGAATGCTGCTTGAGCCAGCACTCCGCTTCGCGGAAGCCCGGGCAGATGCGCGCTACCTCGATCCAGAAACGCCGGGAGTGGTTCATTTCCTTGAGGTGCGCGAGTTCATGCAGGATGAGGTAATCGCGGACGAAGATGGGGGTCTGCACCAGTCGCCAGTTGAGGGAGATGGTGCCACGCCTGGAGCAGGAGCCCCAGCGGGAGCGCTGGTTGCGCACCATTACCCGCTTCACGGCCAGTTGATGCAGCGCGGCCAGCTCGAATACCCGGGCGGGCAATTCCCGCGTTGCCAATTGCCGCAGATGCCGCTCGATGGCCGGGCGGAGGTCGCCGCCGGCAGCCACGACCGGCACAACTCCCCCGCCAAAGCGAACCAGTCCCGCCTCCCCGTTCTCCCGCGGTTCAAGCCGCACGGGCTCGCCGCGGAAGAAGATTACGGTTCCGGGCGACCAAGTCTCAGGCCGCTG